>Ga0256867_10000332_pt1 | contig 18329 bp, 13 predicted proteins | sample RVTome_15_FD_185939 | JGI IMG/M metagenome (GOLD analysis project Ga0256867, IMG submission 185939) | Soil microbial communities from uranium-contaminated site in the Upper Colorado River Basin, Wyoming, United States - RVT150D86 (HiSeq) ... | reverse complement strand
CGCCGAGCCCGCCGAGCCCGCCGAGCCCGCCGAGCCCGTAGCACCGGTTGCCGTTGCCGATGACACCACGGAGGCCGAGGCGGCGGCCCGCACCCTTCCCGCGCCGGCACCGGTGCCGGCCGCCAGCCGTCCTGTCGTCGATGCTGAGCCCGCCAACGGTGCGATCGCTTCCGAGGAGCTCGAGCGGCCCGCCCAGACCCGGGCCCGGGCCGACGAGGGCCCTTCACAGCCCCGCACGTTGGTGACCTCGAGCGGGCAGGAGGAAGCCCGGCCGGCTCGGGTCGCGCCTGAGCACCCCCGCGACGACGCCCCCTCGGCCCGAGCGGCGCGCCCGGGACCCAGCACGGCCCGGGTCCCTCCACCCCCACCGATGGCGGCGGGGCCCGACGGCAAGGCCATCCCACCCCCGCCCCAGCTGCGGTCGTCCTCAGGCAAGCGCATCCCACCGCCGCCACCGCCCCCCCGCTCGACGAGCGGCAAGCCGATCCCTCCCCCTCCCGGCGGGGCCGCGGCCCGTCGCACCAGCCCGCCGGCGCAGCCATCCCCCGGTGCCTACCGGGGTGGCCCGCCACCGCGGCGCGGTGCCGGTCGCAGCCAGGTGCCCGGGGCCGGCGGGGGCCCGGGCGGACCGCGCGGCGCGCCGCCGCGTGGCCGTCGCAAGGGTCGCAGGCGTCGCCGCCAGCTCGAGGAGCTGGAGCCACAGGAGCTGCCGACCTACACGCCCGACGACGCCCCCGTGCCCGAGGGCGAGGTCATCGTCGAGCGGGGGTCCACAGCCCAGGAACTGGCCCCGAAGGTCAACCGCTCGGCTGCCGACGTCGTGCGCTACCTGCTCCAGCAGGGCGAGATGGTCACGGCCACGCAGTCCCTGAGCGACGACATGATCGAGCTCTTCGCGGCCGAGATAGGGGCGGACCTCCGTCTCGTCGACCCCGGCACCGAGCAGGAGGAGGAGCTGCAGAAGCTCCTCCACGTGACCGGAGCAGAGGAGGATGACGAGGACCTGTCCACCCGCCCACCGGTCATCACGGTTATGGGTCATGTCGACCACGGCAAGACGCTCCTGTTGGACCGCATCCGCTCCGCCAACGTCGTGGACGGCGAGGCGGGTGGCATCACCCAGCACATCGGTGCATACCAGGTCGAGCGCGATGGCCACGCCATCACGTTCCTGGACACGCCAGGCCACGAGGCGTTCACCGCCATGCGGGCCCGTGGCGCCCGCTCGACCGATGTCGTGGTGCTCGTCGTCGCCGCTGACGACGGGGTGATGCCCCAGACGGTCGAGGCCATCCAGCATGCCAATGTCGCCGACGTACCGATCGTGGTGGCGCTCAACAAGATGGACCGCGCCAACGCCGACCCCCAGCGCGTGATGGGGCAGCTCACCGAGCACGGCCTCATCCCCGAGTCCTACGGGGGCGACGTGGTCACGGTGGAGGTGTCCGCCCTGACCGGTGAGGGCGTCGAAGACCTGCTCGATCAGCTCCTGCTGGTGGCGGAGCTCGAGGAGCTGGTGGCCAGCCCCGAGGGCCGCGCCACCGGCGTTGTGCTGGAGTCCTACCTGGACAAGGGCAGGGGGCCGGTAGCCACCGTCCTCGTGCACAGCGGCACCCTCGAGGTCGGCGATCCCGTGGTGGCGGGGGCGGCCTGGGGCCGGGTGCGGGCCATGCTCGACGACCGCGGCCAGCCGGTGCGCAGCGCCGGGCCGTCGACACCGGTGCAGGTTCTCGGCCTCTCCGAAGTGGCCAGGGCCGGGGACTCGTTCGTGGTGGCACCCGACGAGAAGACCGCCGGCAAGGTGGCAGAGACCCGTGAGCACTGGCACCGGCAGGCGTCGATGGCGGACTCAGCGGCCATGGGCTCTGGCGGCGCCAAGCTCGAGGACATCTTCACCCAGATCCAGGCCGGTGAGACCGCCACGCTGAACCTGGTCCTCAAGGCCGACGTGCACGGTTCCCTGGAGGCGGTCACAGAGAGCCTGCGCAAGCTCGAGACCGACGACGTGCGGCTGTCGTTCGTGGCCCGCGGGGTGGGCGGCATCACAGAGAGCGATGTCCAGCTGGCCACCGTGTCCAACGCCACCATCATCGGGTTCGGCGTACGCCCCGACCGCAAGGCGCGCGAGCTGGCCGAGGAAGAGGGCGTGGAGATCCGCCTCTACGAGATCATCTACGAGCTCCTGGAGGACACGGAGCTGGCCATGGTGGGCCAGCTAGCCCCTCGCTTCGAGGAGGTCGTGACCGGTGACGCCGAGGTGCGGGAGGTCTTCTCGGTGCCCCGGGTGGGCAGGGTGGCGGGCTGCTACGTCCAGAACGGTGTCATCACGCGCGGCTCCAAGGTCCGGTTCCTGCGGGACGGGGTCATCATCTGGAAGGGCACGATCACCTCGCTCAAGCGCTTCAAGGACGACGTCCGCGAGGTGCAGGCCGGCTACGAGTGCGGCATCGGGCTGTCGGACTTCCAGGATCTCAAGGCCGGCGACATCATCGAGACCTTCGACGAGCGTGAGGTCGAGCGCAGCCTGACCACCTGACCTACAGAGCCCCAGGGGGTCGCACATGTACGTCCTGGCCCTGTCCGTCGAGCTCCATGTGCCCCACGCCCGGTCTCTGAAGGCGCGCCGGGCCGCCATCAAGCCCATCGTGGAGGGGTGCAAGCACCGCTTCGGTGCGGCGGCGGCCGAGACGGACCACCAGGACGTCTGGCAACGGGCAGGTCTCGGTGTGGCGGTGGTGTCGGCCACGCCGCATCATGCCGGGGAGCGGATGGACGAGATCGAGCGCTGGATCTGGTCGCGTCCCGACGTCGAGGTCGTGCGCTGCGACCGACACTGGCTCGACACCGACGAGTGAGCCGACGACGGAGCCGACGACGGAGCCGACGATGAGCGGGGCAGGAGAGCTCGTGAGCCAGGGAAGGAAGCGCATGTGAGCCGGTCACGAGGTTCCAGGCGTGAGTACCCCCGCACCGCCAGGGTGGCCGAGCTGCTGCGCGAGGTGCTCGGCAGCGAGATCGACCGGCTCGACGATCCTCGCCTCGACGGTGTGGTGGTGACGGGGGTGGACGTACAGCAGGAGCTGCGCGGCGCGGTCGTGTGGTTGGACGCTGACGACCCCGATGAGGTCCTCGGGGCCCTTGCCGGGCACCGGGTGGAGCTCCAGCGGGCCGTGAACGCGCAGACCAGGCTCCGCAACACACCGGTCCTCGAGTTCCGTCACGACACCTCGATCGGCACCGGCGGGCGCATCGAGCAGATCCTGGCCGACCTCGACATCCCTCCAACCGACGACGTTCCTTCAGGTCTTGGGCCCGAAGGCGACCCCTCGTCCTGACTGCTGGTCGTGGCCCGTCGCACGCCCAGCTCGGTGCACGGCGTCGTCGTCGTGGACAAGCCGGCCGGCATGACCAGCCACGACGTGGTCGACCAGCTGCGGCGACGCTTCGGCGAGCGCCGCATCGGACATTCCGGGACGCTCGACCCTCCGGCCACCGGTGTGCTGGTGTGCGCGGTGGGGCGGGCCACCCGCCTGCTGCGCTTCGTGACCGACCTGCCCAAGACGTACACGGGAGAGATCGTGCTCGGCGTGGCGACGACGACATTGGACGACGCAGGTGAGGTGACCGGACGCTGGGACATGGGCTCCGTCGACGCCGGCGCCGTCCAGGCGGCCGCCGCCGGTCTCACCGGCGACATCCTCCAGGTGCCGCCCATGGTCTCGGCCGTGCGTCTCGGCGGCAGGCGCCTGCACGAGCTGGCCAGGGCCGGGATGACCGTGGACCGCCAGGCCAGGCCGGTCACCGTGCACAGCTTCGACGTGCAGCCCACCGCGGACCCGTCCGTGTGGCACGCCAGCGTGCGATGCGGCTCCGGCACGTTCGTTCGGGTCCTGGCATCCGATCTGGGTGAGCGCCTGGGGGGCGGTGCCCACCTCCGGGGCCTGCGGCGGACCGCGATCGGCTCGTTCACCGAGGCCGAGGCCGGCGCTGTCAGCGAGGCGCACCTGCTCGACGTGGCCGAGGGCGTGCGCGACCTCCCCGCCGTCACCGTCGACGCGGCGACGGCGGTGCGGGTCGCCCACGGCGCGCCCCTGGACCTGTCGGCGGCCCCGCCGGCGGCCGCGCCCTGCGCCGTGTTCGGACCGGATGGCCTCCTGGCCGTCTACGAGGTGGCCGGCGAGCGCATGAAGCCCGTCGTGGTCCTCGCCGGGGCCGGCTGACGGTCAAACCGGGCGGGTTCGGTAGCGTTCCCGATGTGGAGGTCATCCGGGACATGGACTGGTGCCCGCGGCCCACCCAGGGCACGGTGGTCACCGTCGGCGAGTACGACGGGGTCCACCGCGGCCATCGGGCGGTCATCTCCGAGATGCACCGCATGGCCGCCGAGATGGGTTGCCAGACCGCGGTAGTCACCTTCGACGTCCACCCGGCCTCGATCGTGCGCCCCGACTCGGCGCCGCTGCTGGTGACCGACCTCGACCTCAAGCTCGAGCTACTGGCCGAGACCGGCGTCGACTACACCCTCGTCGTCCACTTCGACGAGGAGCGCTCCAGGGAGCGGCCCGAGCACTTCGTCCGCACGGTGCTCATGGACTGCCTGCGGGTCAAGGCGGTCGTCGTGGGGGCCGACTTCCACTTCGGCCACCAGAGGCGTGGCAACGTGGCCCTGCTGGAGCGGATGGGCGAAGAGCAGGGGTGGCGGGTCTACGGGCTCCCTCTCGTGAAGCAGATGACCGGCGAGGGGGATGTCATCAGCTCGACGGCCATCCGCCGGGCCCTGGCTGAGGGCGACGTGGAGACGGCTCAGCGCTTCCTAGGGCGACCCTTCGAGATCCGGGGAAAGGTCGTCAGCGGCGATCGGCGGGGCCGGGCCATCGGGTTCCCCACCGCCAACGTGCCCACCCCGGCCAACATCCTCATCCCTGCCGACGGGGTGTACGCCGCCTGGTACGACCGCCCTGACGGGACCGTGCACGCCGCCGCCGTCAACATCGGCAAGCGTCCTACGTTCTACGAGCACGCCGACCGGTCGCTGGTCGAGGCGCACCTGATCGGGTTCCGCGGCGACCTCTACGACGAGCAGGCCCGCATCCGCTTCGCCGCCCGGCTGCGGGGCGAGCAGCGCTTCGACGGGGCCGAGGAACTGGCCGAGCAGTTGAAGCGCGACGTGGAGGAGGCGCTGCGGAGGCTGGGGGTGGGCAGCTGACCGCCCGACGTGGGCATCGGCTCCCGCCGGTGATAACCTCCAAGCACTGCGCGGGTCGTGCGCGCCTGGAGCCCTCCCCGCAGCCTCCCAGGTGAGCCCTGGACCGGCCGATGCCGGATCAGGGGCCCGCCGCCTCTCGAACCAAAGCTGAACGCACGCAGGTACCGCATGCCCGAGAAGTCCGCAACGATCGACGAGCACCGCCTCCACGAGTCCGACACCGGATCGCCCGAGGTGCAGGTGGCGTTGCTCACCGGTCGCATCAACCACCTCACCGAGCACCTCAAGTCCCATCCCAAGGATCACCACAGCCGCAGGGGCCTGCTGATGCTGGTGGGACGGCGCCGCCGGATGCTCGACTATGTCCGGGACAACGACGTCGAGCGGTACCGGGCGCTCATCGCCAAGCTCGGGCTGCGGCGCTGAACCAGACGAGCGGCCTTCGTGGGCCGCTCGTGCCGCGTCCGGGCCTTGGTTGGCGGTCGCGGGCCACCCGAGTCGGGGTGGCCGGCGTCTTCCAACCAGAACAACAACCGGTGGGAGGGTCCCACCATTGAGGAGAACAGACATGGCTAACACAGCCACCCCTGTCGTCGTCGAGGTCCCCGTGACCGGATCGGACCTGACGATGACGTTCGAGACCGGGAAGCTGGCCGGCCTGGCCAGCGGCGCGGTCCTGGCCCGCATGGGCCACACCCAGGTCCTGGTGACCGCCACCGCCGGCGGAGCGCGGGAAGGAGCCGACTTCTTCCCCTTGACGGTCGACATCGAGGAGCGGATGTACGCCGCGGGCCGCATCCCGGGCTCGTTCTTCCGTCGTGAGGGTCGCGCCTCCGAGGACGCCATCCTGACCTGTCGACTGATCGACCGGCCCCTCCGTCCCAACTTCGCCGACGGGTTCCGCAACGAGACCCACATCGTGGGCACGATCCTCAGCATCGACGGCGACACCCCGTACGACGTCCTGGCACTGAACGGGGCGTCGGCCGCGCTCATGGTCTCGGGCATCCCGTTCCTGTCGCCCATCGGCGCCGTGCGTGTCGCCTACACCGCCGACGGCACCTGGCTCGGCCACCCCACGCATGCCCAGAGCGACGCCGGCACCTTCGAGATGGTGGTCGCCGGTCGCCAGCTGGACGACGGCGACATCGCCATCATGATGGTCGAAGCCGGCGGTACCGAGCGTGCCTTCGAGTACTACGGGGCGGGCGCGCCCAAGGTGTCCGAGGCCGTACTGGCCGAGGGCCTCGAGGCGGCCAAGACCTGGATTCGCGAGTCGATCGAGCTGCAGAAGCAGCTGGTGTCCGAGGCCGGGTCCCGCCCGCAGCTGACCTTCGACGCCTCGGTCGATCACAGCGACGAGATGAAGGCGGCCGCGGCCGAGGCCGGCGGCGCCCGCCTGGCCGAGGTCATGTCCATCGCCGACAAGGCCGAGCGCGACACGCGTAGCGACGAGGCGACCGCCGCCATCGTGGCCGAGCTCGTCGCCCGCTTCGAGGGTGAGGATTCCGAGAAGCAGCTGAAGGCCGCCGTGCGAGCGGTGACCAAGGACATCGTGAGGCGCCGCATCGTGACCGAGGGCGTTCGCATCGACGGCCGCGGCATCACCGACATCCGCCCCCTGTCCGCTGAGGTGGGCGTCATCGACATGGCCCACGGATCGGGCCTGTTCCAGCGCGGCGAGACGCAGGTGCTCAACGTGACCACGCTCGGAATGAGCCGCATGGAGCAGATCGTCGACACGCTGAACCCCCAGGACCGCAAGCGCTACATGCACCACTACAACTTCCCGCCCTACTCGACGGGCGAAGCGGGCTTCATGCGAGGCCCCAAGCGGCGCGAGATCGGCCACGGGGCCTTGGCGGAACGAGCCCTGCTGCCCGTGATCCCGTCCAAGGTGGAGTTCCCGTACACGCTGCGGCTCGTGTCCGACGTGCTGAGCTCGAACGGCTCCACGTCGATGGGTTCTGTGTGCGCCTCCACCCTGTCGCTGATGGACGCCGGCGTGCCCATCAAGGCTCCCGTGGCCGGCATCGCCATGGGCTTGATCCACGCAGAGGGCGAGTACGTGACCCTGACCGACATCCTCGGTGCCGAGGACGCCTTCGGGGACATGGACTTCAAGGTGGCCGGTACCCGCGACGCCGTCACCGCCCTGCAGCTCGACACCAAGATCGACGGGATCCCGGCAGAGGTGCTGGCCCGGGCGCTGGACCAGGCGCGTGACGCCCGCCTGGCGATCCTCGACGTGATGGCCGAGGCCATCGCCGAGCCGCGCCCTGACGTGGGTGCGACGGCGCCGAAGATCATCAGCTTCGAGATCCCCGTCGAGAAGATCGGCGAGGTGATCGGGCCGCGCGGCAAGGTGATCAACTCGATCCAGGACGAGACGGGCGCCGACATCGCCGTCGATGACGACGGCACCGTCGGCGTCGTCAGCATCGGCTCCACCGACCGGGGTGCCGTCGACGAGGCGGAGCGGCAGGTCCGCCTCATCGTGAACCCGCCCACGGCCGAGATGGGCGTCACCTACGAGGGCAGGGTCGTCAACATCACCAAGTTCGGGGCGTTCGTGAACGTCCTCCCCGGCACCGACGGCCTCGTGCACATCTCCAAGCTGGGCGGCAGGCGCCGCATCGACAGGGTCGAGGACGTGCTCGGCTTGGGCGACACCGTCGAGGTGCTCGTGGAGGACATCGATCCCAACGGCAAGCTGTCCCTCAAGCTCGTGGGAGGTCCGCCGGCGGCGCTCGGCGACGACGTCGACGACGGCGCGGAGCGCAGCGCCGCTGCGCCCGCCCCTCGTACGGATCGCAGCGACTTCGACGAGCACGAGGAGAGGGACGACGCTGGCGCCGGCAACGGCGAGGCCCGGTCCCACTCGGAGCGCGACGCCGACGAGCGCAACGCCGACCGCCGCACCACCGACCGCGGCACCGCCGACCGGCGCAGCGCCGACCACGTCGAGGTCTCCTTCGAGGAGGTGTTCGACGGCGAGGCCCGCGCCGAGTTCGGCGACCTCGGCCCTGCGACGGACGAGCAGGGGTCGCGTCGGCCCCGTCGGCGGCGCAGCAGCCGCCGCTGAGACGAGCACGTAGGTGGGTCGAACCGACGGCAGCTGCGCCTCGGTGACCGAGACCACGCTCGACAACGGGCTGCGGGTGCTGACCGACAGCCGGCCCGACACGCGGTCGGTCGTCCTGAGCATCTGGCTCGACCGCGGGGCCCGCGACGAGCCGGCCGCCATGGCGGGCGCCACCCACCTGCTGGAGCACCTGCTGTTCCGAGCCGGGCCCCATCGCAGCGGGGCGGAGCTGGCCCGTGCAGTCGACGCAGTGGGGGGCGACCTCGATGCCACCACCAGCCGTGAGCACGTGGTCTTCCACGTGACAGTGCCCGCCTCGGCCACCGAGGTGGCACTGTCCTGCCTGGCCGAGGTGGCCATGCAGGCCGGCTTCGGACACTCGGACCTGGAGGCCGAGCGGCGCGTGGTGCTCGAGGAGCTGCGGGCCTCGGTCGACGATCACGCCGAGACCGCCCACTCGGCGCTGTCCGAGGCGCTGTTCGGTCACCACGCCCTGAGCCGGGAGATACTCGGTTCACAGAGCACCCTCGACGAGCTCACCGTCCCCTGCCTGGAGGCCCACCACGCAGCCATGGTCCACCCTGAGCGGGTGGTGGTGGCCGCCGCCGGTCGGATCGACCACCTCGCCCTGTGCCAGTGGATCGACGGTCACCGGGTCGAGGGGCCCGCCGGCAGCTTCGAGCGCCGACAGGTGCCGTCGGAGCGTGCTTGTGCTCGCACGGAGAGCCGCCGTGTGACCGAGCAGGCCCACGTCGAGGTCGGGGTCCGGGGCCTCGAGCACGGCCACGCCGATCGCTTCGTGCTGGCCGTGGCCGACCACCTCCTCGGCGGCGGCCCCTCCAGCCGACTGTTCCGCGACATCCGCGAGGAGCGGGGGCTGGCATACGACACGTGGTCGACCACCGAGACCTACACCGACGCTGGGGTCTGGGCCTGTGGGGCCGCCACCGCTCCCCACCAGGCCGAGCTCGTCGAGGGGCTCCTGCGCGACCACCTGGAGCGGTTGGCCACCGACGGCCCCACCAGCGACGAGGTGGCCGACGCCCGCGGCTACCTGTCCGGGGTCACCGAGCTGGCGCTCGAACGCAACGGGGCCAGGGCCATGCGCCTGGCCGCTGGGGCTCTTTACCTGGGGGGTGTGCCGGACCTCGACGAGGAGCTGGCCGCGCTGGCCCGGGTGCGGCCGGCCGACGTGCAGCGGGTGGCGGCCACCCTGCTGGGATCGGCGGGCCCGGCTGGACCATCGGCCAGCCTGGTGCTGCCGGGCTGATCACGCACTGGCACCGGGATCGTCCTGCGGCCCGGTGACGATCACGGTCTTCCAATAGAGTCAGCCGTCGTGACGGTCCGTGTCGCGGTGTTCGGTGCCGGCGGCCGCATGGGTTCGACGGTGTGCGAGGCCGTTGCTGCCGACGCAGAACTGGAGCTGGTGGCCGCGGTGGATCCCCACCACGCCGGTCTCGACCTGCGCGCCGTGGCCGCCATCGACCCCGCCCAGGACCTGCAGATCGCATCCGATGCCCAGGCCCTGGTGCCGGCCGGAGCCGAGGTGGCGGTGGACTTCACGGTGGCCGAGGGGGCCAGGCGGAACCTGGCCTGGTGCGCCGACCACGGCGTGCACGCCGTGGTGGGCACGACCGGTTTCAGCGATGCCGACATCGAGGGCTTCCGGCCCATTTTCACGAGGAGCAACTGCCTCATCGCGCCGAACTTCGCCATCGGGGCGGTGCTGATGATGCACTTCGCCGAGAAGGCGGCACCGTTCTTCGAGACGGCCGAGGTGATCGAGCTCCACCATGACCAGAAGGTCGACGCCCCGTCCGGGACGGCCATCATGACCATGCAGCGCATGGCTGCCGCCTCCGGCGAATGGGCGCCGGACCCGACCGTGAAGGAGATCGTGGAGCGGGCCCGCGGCGGCAAGGGACCCGGCGACATCCCCGTCCACTCGGTCCGGTTGCGTGGTCTGGTGGCCCACCAGGAGGTCCTGCTGGGCACGATGGGCCAGACGTTGACGATCCGCCACGACTCCTACGACCGGTCGTCGTTCATGCCGGGCGTCCTCTTGGGTATCAAGCGCATCGGCGGGTGTCCCGGCCTCACCGTCGGCCTGGAGCCACTGCTCGGGCTCTGAGCGTGGTGCCGCGGTGCCGTGCGAGCGTGGTGCCGTCAGATGCCGTCATCGGGGTCGTCGCCGACGATCTCGTGCTCCAGGCGCTCGAGTTGCTGGAGCTCGTCGGTCCCCCGCCGGCGGGACAGCATGACCTGGACGGCCACGATCGCCACCATCACGAAGGTGGCAGGCCACTGGTAGCGGGCCAGAAGGTCCAGGAACCACTCCACCTGGTCCCGGAACAGGTCGCCCAGCCACCAGATGAGCAGCAGGCGGGTGACGGTGCCCGTGACGTTGAGCACGATGAACAGCGTGGCGCGCATACGCGTGACACCGGCGAGCACGCAGACGGTGGCGTTGGGGGCCACGAAGACGATGACGGGACCGAGCTTCCCGAACCAGCGGTCGAGCCAGCCCAGGAGCGTGTCGAAACCACCCTGGCTGCGCAGGAAGCGGCGTGCCGCGTCGCCGTAGAGGTAGCCCAGCAGGTAGAGCAGTGGGTCTCCGAGGACCAGGCGGACGAAGCCGACGGTCATGTAGGACCAGAACGGCACCTGCTGGGACACGAGCAGCATGAACGAGTTCCGTGGGTTCAACGCGATGAGCAGGAGGGGCGCCTCGGTGGCCAGGGTGGGGGAGAGGGCCTGCCCGACGGTGGCGGCCACGAACAGGGCGCCCACCCCGACCAGCATCACGTGGAGGCGCCACCGCTCGGAGCGGGTCATGGCCCGACCCGCTCCCGATCGAGGCTCCACGTGCGGTCAGGACGGGCAGCGCGTGCGCGTGGCGGCCATGGGCCCCCAGGTTAGGTGGCAGGGCCCGACGGCCCGCCGCGATGGTTCATGGCCTTCATGGCGGCCTCGAAGATGGCCGAACCCTTGCGGGCAGCCAGGACCAGCACGGCTCCGCCCACCGCCAGAAGCAGCCCTCCGAGCACCCAGCGGTCGATGTCGGCACCGGTGCGGCCGATGCCCGACCCACCCGGGGTCACGGTGGTGAGGGAGACGGTGTCGCCCGCAACCTGCACCGTGGTCTCTGCGGTGGCGGTCGCGGTCTCACCCCCGCCGGTGCCGGTCACCACGGCGGTGTTGGTGGTCGTCTCGGTGAGCGTCGTCGTGCAGGTCCAGGTCCAGCTCTCACCCGGGTCGAGCAGGGCGTCGCCGTTGGTGTCGCCTCCCACGAACAGCAGCGGCGAGCAGCGGTCGTCGCTGATGGCGACGTCGCCCAGCGGCGCGTTGCCCGTGCTGGTGGCCACGTAGGTGTAGGTGACCTCGCCGCCGGTCAGCACCTGTGTCTGGTCCGCCTGCTTGGTCAGGAGGATGGCCGGTTCGGTGGGCACCACCCCGATGTAGTGCGACGGGTCGCTGTTGGTGACAGGGGCCTCGAGCTGGTCGATGCCGGTGACGGTGGCGGTGTTCCCGTATTGGCCGGCCTCGGCCGTGCCTGTGGCTTCATAGGTCCACGTCTCGCCCGGGTCCAGACGACCGTCGCCGTTGCTGTCGCCTCCGACGAACGTCGGGACGACACCCTGGTCGTCGGTGACCACGATGTTGGAGGCCCACAGGTCCCCGGCCGAGCGCACGACGTAGGTCCACGTCACCGTGCCCCCTACCGGGATCTCCGGCCCGGTCGGCGTGTCGGCGTCCTCGCCGTTGGTGGCCTTCTCGATGTCGATCCCGCTCACGATGCCCAGGTAGTGCGACGGGTTGTCGTCGGTGACCGTCGTCCCGAGCTCGTCGATCCCGGTGGCGGTGGCGACGTTGGTGTACTGACCCCGCTCGGCTGTGCCCATGCCCGTGCACTGCATGATCTCGCTCGGTGCCAGCGTGGTCTGCGGGCAGGTCACGGTCACGCCCCGGTCATCGGTCACCACGATGTCGGACAGGATGTCGTTGCCGGTGTTGCCCACGAAGTAGGCCCACTCCACCGGGGCTCCGACCTCGATCAGCGGTCCGGGCGGATCGTCGGCGTTGACGCCGTTCGTGAACTTCTCGATGCCGATGCCCGCCACGGCGCCGTAGTGGTTCGACGGGTTCGACGCGGCCACCTCCACCCCGCTCACAGCACCGGTCCCGACCGCGCTGCCCACGTTGGTGTAGTTGCCGGGCACGGCGATGCCCGACGCCGTGCACGTCATCGCGTCCCCGGCTACCAGGGTGGTCTGCGGGCACGTGACCGTCACCCCCTGGTTGTCGGTGACCGTCACGTTGTTGAGGTCATCGCTGCCGGTGTTGTTGACCAGGTAGCCGAAGTCGACTGGGCTACCGGCAGCCACGAAGGGGCCCGGAGGTAAGTCGGCGTCCTCGCCGTTGGTCGTCTTGAGGACGGTCATGGCGGGCTGGACCCCCAGGTAGTGGGACGGGTCGGAGTCGCTCACCGGCGCGCCGTCGAGAGCCGTTCCCTCCACCGTGGCCAGGTTGGCGTACTGGCCCGCCTGGGCGGTGCCGGTCATGGCCACGCAGTTCAGGGACATGCCCGGCAGCAGGACGATGCGGGGGCAGGCGATCGTGCCCAGCTGATCGTCACCTACGAGGAACGAGGTGATGGGCAGGTTGCCGGTGTTGGTGAGCACGTAAGTCCACAGCACGGGCGAGCCCACCGCGATGAGCGGTCCGGTGGGGGTGTCGGCGTCGAGGCCGTTGGTCGCCTTCTCGATGTCTATGGCCGGCAACGCACCGAAGTAGTTCGACGGGTCGGAGTCCTCCACCACGAGCGCCGGGTTGCCTTCGACGTTGGCGCTGACGCTGCCGAAGTTGGTGTACTGCCCGGCCTGGACCACGCCGGTGGCCGTGCAGGTCATCGACGCGCCCACCGCCAGGGTGGTCTGCGGGCAGGTGACGGTGACGCCCTGGTCGTCGGTGACTGCGATGTTGATCAGGTCGTCGTCGGGACTGGCCGCCCCGTTGTTGGTGACCACGTAGGTCCAGGTGACCAGGTCGCCGGGTTCGAGGAACGGCCCCGGTGCCAGGTCGGCGTCCTCGCCGTTGGTGGCCTTCTCGATGTCGATACCGGGCGCGGTGCCGGTGAAGTGGGAAGGGTCGTCGTCGCTGACGCCGGTGCCGAAGGGGTCGACTGCGGTCACCGTGCCGACGTTGGCGTACCCGCCGGCCGTTGCCGTGCCGGTGGCCGTGCACATGGTGCTCGCACCCGGGGCGAGAGCGTTCACCGGGCAGTCGACGGTGACGCCCTGGTCGTCGGTGACGGCGATGCTGCTCAGGGTGACGTTGCCCGTGTTGGTGACCACGTAGGTCCAGGTGACGGGGTCGCCCACCGGGATCGACGGACCGGGCGGATCGTCGGCATCGATGCCGTTGGTGGCCTTCTCCAGGGTGACGGCCGGGGCCGGCACGGCCCGGTTCACGAACTGGCAGGTGACGATGGCGCGCGCCGACACCGTGGCGGTGAACTGCCCGTCCCCGACCACGATGGGCAGGGGCCGGTCCCCCGGTACGTCCGGCGTGCGGAACACACAGGAGGTGGCGGTCGGGTCGTTCACCAGGCCGAAGGCGCCGGCCGCCTGCTCGGTGATCGTGACGGTGGAGTCCCCGAGGACGGCGAGGTCCCATTGGAAGGTGGCGAAGCCGGCCCCGTCGGTCGAGGTGGTGGCCGAGCCGCCGGTGGCGCCTGCGGGCAGGATCCAGGTGAATGGCGAGCCGGTGGTGACCTGCGCAGTTATCCCCCACCCCGCGGCCGGAACGGCGTCGTCGGTGCCCGGGTCGGGGGTGTTGTCGACCAGCTTGCGGACGGTGACCGACGGCGCGCACAACTGGAAGGCGGCCTCCTCGAGCGCCGCCGCCAACTGGTCGAAGTCGGGGACCCGGTAGATGTCGTCGTTGGTGATGTCGAAGATGCCGGTGCCGTCGAAGATGTCCGGTCCCGACACCCTCACCAGCCGGTTCAGCGACTGCTGGTTCTGCAGCGCGTTGCCCACGGCGATGGCCAGGATGTGCGAGCCCATGCCCTTGATGGCGTTGGCGTTGGGGACGGCTGCGTCCGCTGCTTGGTTCTCGTTGACCGACTGCGTGTCGTTGCTCGAGATCGGGAGCACCGTCTCGTACTCGTTCTGGTTGATGTCGGAGCGGTCGATGACCCGGTTGGGGTCGCCGTCGGTGATGAACACGACGAGGTGCGGCCTCTGCGGGTCGGGCCGCGGGGCGAAGAAACGACCGACTCGCAGGGCGTCCTCCCAGTTGGTGGACCCGTCGGGCCTGTACCCGTTGATGTAGGGGTTGAACTGGTTGGCGATGGTGGCGTTCGTCACCACCGTGTAGGTGGGGATGGGCAGGCGGGCCACGGTGGAGAACTCGGCCACCGCGATGGACGAACTGGTGTTGTTGAGCGAAGCGGTGAAGGCCCTGAATGCGTCGCGCACGGCATCGGTGGCGTCTGCCTGGTCGATCGAGCCGGACTCGTCCAGGATCATGAGGACATCGAGCCCGCAGGCCCGGGTGAGCGGCGGGTTCGGAGTTCCCCCGCCGGCGGAGCCCTCCACAGGGAAGGCATCGGCTGGCTTCGACATCGACAGGCCCGCGGCCACCACCGCGAGCGCGACGGCCACGACCAGGCCGGCCAGCACCCCAGCGCGTTTGCGCACGGCACCCCCCTTCCCGGACCCGCACGGCGGGAGCGTAGATGCCTGCCGTATCGGCAGAGGACATCCCGCACGCAGTCGCGTCCGTATGGGCCCGGTCGATCGCCCTCTCCTAGCCTGGAGGCCGACGGTGCGCCGGATCCCCGGCCGACGACCACGAGGGGTGACTGCATGCAGGGCACGATGATGGACTTCCCGCTCACATTGCCGCTCCTGTTCGGCAGGGCCGAGCGGCTGTTCGCCCACAAGGAGATCGTCACCGCCACCACCACCGGGATCGAGCGCACCACCTACGGCGCCTGGGCCGAGCGCACCCGCCGGCTGGGTGGCGTCCTGGACGATCTGCGGGTGTCCGAGTCGGGTCGGGTGGGCACGTTCGCCTGGAACACGGCCCGCCACCTCGAGCTCTACTTCGCCCCGCCGTGCACCGGTCGGGTGGCCCACACCCTGAACATCCGCCTCTTCCCCGACCAGCTCGCCTACATCGTCAACCACGCCGAGGACGAGGTCATCTTCGTCGACCGGTCCCTCATGCGGCTGCTGTGGCCGGTCGCCAGCCAGTTCGAGACCGTCCGCAACTACGTGGTCATGGACGACGGCGACGGCGACGTCCCCGAGGACGACCGGATCCTCGACTACGAGGAGCTCCTCGCTGCCGCCGACCCCGTCGAGTTCGACGTCACCGACGAGTACAGGGCCGCGTCGATGTGCTACACGAGCGGCACCACCGGCCACCCCAAGGGCGTGGTGTACACGCACCGGTCGACCTTCCTGCACACGTTCGGGGCCATGGGGGCGGACAGCCTCGGTGCCAATGAGCGCGACACCATCCTGCCCGTGGTCCCGATGTTCCACGCCAACGCCTGGGGGCTCGCCCACGCCGCGGTGGCCACCGGCGCCAAGCTGGTGCAGCCCGGCCCGAACCTTCAGCCAAAGGCCCTCGCCGAGTTGATGGAGCTGGAGCGGGTGACCATCGCCGCCGGCGTGCCCACCATCTGGATGGGTGTCCTGCCCGAGCTCGAAGGCCGGGACCTGTCGGCCCTGCGGGCCATCCCCTGTGGTGGGTCGGCCGTCCCCAAGGCACTCTCGGAGGCCTACCGGCACAAGATCGGGCTCCCCATCCTGCAGGCCTGGGGGATGACCGAGACCAGTCCCATCGCCGCTGCCTGCCACATCCAATCTGGGGACGTGGGCCGCAGCGAGGATGAGCTGGCCGACATCCGCACATCCGTGGGCACCATCGTCCCCGGTGTCGAGTTCAGGGTGGTGCAGCCCGACACGACCGAAGAGCAACCGTGGGACGGCGAGGCGACGGGTGAGCTGCAGGTGCGGGGACCATGGGTCACCGCCAGCTACTACCGCGACCCCGAGGCCTCCGACTCGTTCACCGCGGACGGCTGGCTGCGGACCGGTGACGTGGCCACGGTGAGCCCGACCGGCTACATCCGCCTGGTCGACCGCACCAAGGACCTGATCAAGTCGGGCGGAGAGTGGGTGAGCTCGGTCGAGGTCGAGAACGAGATCATGTCCCACCCCAAGGTGGCCGAGGCGGCGGTCATCGCCGTGCGCAGCGACAAGTGGATGGAGCGCCCGCTGGCCTGTGTGGTGCTGCACGAGGGCGAGGCGCTGACTTACGACGAGCTGATCGAGTACCTCACGCCGCGCATGGCGAAGTGGTGGCTGCCGGACGCCCTCGAGGTGGTGGACGAGGTGCCCAAGACGTCGACGGGCAAGTTCTCCAAGAAGACCCTGCGAGACCAGTTCGAGGACTACTCGGTCGAGTGACGTCCCCGCCGACCGACGTGCCCGATACGACCGAGTTGTCCGACGACGACGTCCTGGCCTTCATGTCGACGCTGTCGAACTGGGGGCGTTGGGGCGGCGACGATCAGCTGGGGGCGCTGAACCTGATCGGTGACCCCGAGCGCAGGGCCGCCGCCGCCCTGGTGCGCAGCGGCCGGTCGGTCGGCTGCGCCCGTCCGCTGCCGACCGAGGCGGCCGAGGACAACCCGGCCCCCGTCGAGCACAGGATGATCGGCACCTTCGAGGACGGCTGGGGCGGCGACCGGTTCGCCATCGCCTCTCATGGGCACGCCACCAGCCACCTCGACGCCCTCTGTCACATCTTCTGGGACGGCAGGCTCTACAACGGCTATCCGGCCGAGACGGTGACTGCCGGCGGGGCCATGCAGCTGGGCATCCACCACCTGGCCGACGGCGTGCAGGGGCGTGGGGTGTTGCTCGACGTGCCCGCCGTCGCCGGCAGGCCGTGGCTCGAACGGGGCCACGCCCTCACCCCCACCGATCTCGACGCCACGGCCGCAGCCCACGGCGTGTCCGTCGAGCCCGGGGACATCCTGCTGGTGCGCACCGGACGCTGGGTCGATCGTGAGACCAACGGCCCGTGGGCCCACGGACAGGCCGCGGCCGGGCTGCATGCGTCGTGCCTGCCGTGGCTGCGCCGCCACGACGTGGCCATGCTGGGATGCGACGGCGTGAGCGACGTCGTGCCGTCCGGGTTCACGGCCATGCGGCTGCCGATCCACGTGGTCACGATCGTGGCCATGGGAGTCCACCTGCTGGACAACCTCGATCTCGACCGGCTGGCCTCAGCTTGTGCGGCCGAGGGCCGCTGGGAGTTCCAGCTGACGGTGGCGCCGCTGGTGCTCGAGCGGGGCACCGCCTCCCCGGTCAACCCGATCGCCACCTTCTGACCATGGTGTCCCCCGCCGCCACGGTCGAGACCCGCCGCCGTATAGTCGACGCCGCCGCCCGGCGGGCGCTGCTGGTCACGCTCGGCAAGACGACCGTCGAGGAGATCGCGGCCGAGGCGGGCGTGTCCCGCGCCACCGTGTACCGGTGGTTCCCTGGTGGGCGCGAGGAGATCGTGGCGGCCCTGGTCGACAGCCAGCTCGACGCCTTCTTCTCCGACCTCGCCAGCCACGTGCGCGACGCCCCTGACTTCGAGAGGCTGCTGGTGCGAGGACTGATGCGCGCCCATGCCGGCATGGTCGACCACCGGCTGCTCCAGCGGGTGCTCGACGTGGAGCCCGAGCTCGTGCTCCCCGAGCTGCAGCGGCGCAGCCGGTCACTGGTGGGCGACATCGCCGACTTCCTGCGGCCCTACCTCACCACCACCGAACTGGCCGACGACCTCGACGTCGACGAGGCCTGCCGGTACCTGGCCCGCCTGACGCTGTCGTTCATCGGCAACCCTGGCTCGTGGGACCTCACTGACGAGGCCGAGACCACGCGCCTGGTACGGACACAGTTCCTGGCCGGTCTGGTGCGCCGGCCCTGAGCGGTCGTCGCCGGCCGTTGCCATGAGACAATG
>Ga0256867_10000331_pt1 | contig 18366 bp, 17 predicted proteins | sample RVTome_15_FD_185939 | JGI IMG/M metagenome (GOLD analysis project Ga0256867, IMG submission 185939) | Soil microbial communities from uranium-contaminated site in the Upper Colorado River Basin, Wyoming, United States - RVT150D86 (HiSeq) ... | reverse complement strand
TGCGGTGACACCCATCGGCCAACTCGACATCGCCGATGCCTCGGGCGTCCATACAGGTGCCACAAACCCCGATCTCACCACCCCTTCGCGCCACCGAGCCCAGCATCATCTCCAGGTTGTAATAGCCCTGCGGAACCTTCTGCCCGGCCTTGGCGCGAGGCCCCGGCCAGCAACACGCTGGCCAGGGGCTTTTGGTAGCGGGGGCGGGATTTGAACCCGCGACCTTCGGGTTATGAGCCCGACGAGCTACCAGACTGCTCCACCCCGCGTCGGGTGAACCACTCATTCTAAATGATCGATCCAGTTTTGGGCACATCGGCGGAAGTCGTCGCCACGCCGCGAAGACGTTTCAGGGAAGGTCGTCGAAGAGGATCGTCGCCAGCGAGAAGAGCCCCACGACCACAGTCACCAGCCCCGTGAGAACCGCCGCAACATTGGTGATTAGGTCCATGTCCGATCATCGCGGATGGCCACGACAGATTCCATGGAGGCTTTGCCCCATTCGATCCCTTAGAGTCCGATCATGGACGAATTCGGGACCGTCCTCACCTGAATGGACGGCCGGCCACAGCGCAAGGTGGCCGACTACTTGTTGACATCACTCGGCGTCCGCAACCTCGACTCCATCACCACCGCAGGCACGGTGCGCCACCTCTCCGAGACGACCGATCAGACAGCGACCCTCATGGCCAACCTCCACGTCTCCGTGAAGGGACATGGGTCGCGCCGAATCGCCGTCGTCGCCCATCATGACTGTCTCGACAACCCGGTGTCCGACAAGACGCAGAGAGATCAATTGGAGGCGGCGGTGCGTCGAGGCCGGGACCTCTATCCGGACGCCGAGGTGTTGAGTCTGTGGGTAAACGAGCAGTGGATCATCGAGAGGGTCACGGTCCCCTGACCCCGAGCTAACCGCTCACCCAGCCGGTGAGGCTGGCGAGATTGCCGTCCGGATCGCGGAAGTGGGCGGCAACCAGGTCCCGTCCTCCTTCCGATGTGACTGTCCGCGGCTCCACCTCGAACGGGACGCCACGCTCGACCGCAGCCGTGAACTCCGACTCGAAATCATCGACCTCGATGACCAACTCCGTCAGAGAGCCGGGATCGACCCGGTCGACTTCGTTGAGGGCGAGTTGGACTCCCCCGCCGTCGAGAAAGGCGAAGGCGCCGCCGGAGAAGACAACATCGAAACCGACAGTCTCCGACCAGAACTCGACCGCTTGCTCGAGGTCGGTCACCCGGAGCATCACTCGGGCGATCTTCATCCCTTGAGCCTATGCCGCCAGCCGGAGGGATGACACCGCAGCGATTTGCTCGAAGTCCCGGTCAGCGGCAAGCAGAAGTGAATTCCTGCCGATAGCAACAGCCGCGACCAGCAGGTCATTGCTATTGGAAGGTGTGAACCCGCCGGCGCGACAAAGGACATAGAGCCGAGCGGCACGTTCGTAGTCGAACAAGGGCGTCGTGGGCAGCATGACGCAACGGTTCATCAGCGCCCAGAGTCGACTGCGATCGCCAGAAGCCAACCCCCCGGCGAGCAATTCCATGATCACGACATCGGTAGTCGCCAGGCGTGCGTCTTCCTGTATCAGCCTCCTCACCTCCAGGTGGACAGGGCTCCCCGTCGCCCTCAGGAACTCGATCCACGCCGAAGTGTCAACCAACAGAGGCTTAGTCACGACCCCACTCCTCGATCACCATGGACCCCCGGATATCGTCGAGGTCACCGTCCCAGCCGGAGCCTTCCATGGCGAGAGCCTGCTCCTTGGTCATGACACCGCCGACCACACGTCGGAGGGCGAAATCGACCGCCTCCTTCTTGGTGGAAATGCTGTAGCGATCCATCACCAGGTGGATCAGGTCGTCGTCTATGTCAATGTTGGTCCTACTCATATACACCACTATACACAGCGGTGTGTATCAGACCGTGAAGCTTTCACCCCAGTCCAAGTCGACGACTTCGATTCCGTCTGCGGCGAGAACCGACTTCACCATTCCGGTGATCCAGGCCCGCCCCGTCTCGCTCATGTAGAAGTCATGGATTGGGATGACCTGAGAAGGGCGGAGCCTTCGAGCATGGTCTACCGCACCGGTTGCCGAGTCCCACGGGACGATGAGCGGCAGTGCCAGCACCGGGGCGGAGACATTGGGCTCACGGCTGTCCCCCGGATGAGTGATCAAATTGTCGATCGTGAAAGCTCGATTGGGCGGTTGCGCTCCCGTGGGAACCCTGGCATGGAGGACGTCTTCGAACGACGCTCCTTCCGGGGTCCCCGTATCGACTGCGATCTTGTGTGGCTCCAGCAGGTCGGCCACCGCCTGATTCGAGTACACGACGAGATCGTGGCGTCGATCGAGAAGGAACTTCAGAAAGTCTGGGCTGACATGGTCTCCGTGCTCGTGGGTGACGAACACCCGGGTGACATCTCCCAGGGAGCCCAGATCTATGTCATCGTTCTGGAATGTGTGGAACCCTGGGTCGAAGAGAGTGGCGGCGGAGTCGGTGATGACATGAACGCACGAGTCGGTGAGACGTTTGATAGTTGCCATGGCCGCGAACCTACGCCAGAAGAGCGGATTCGGCGCGGAGCCAAAGGGTCAGCGTCTAGTGCTGTGCACTAGCGGTAGCGCCAGACGATCCGGCCGCGTGTCGGGTCATAAGTCGAGACTTCGACGTCGACTTGATCTCCAGGGAGCACGCGAATGCCCCGCCCACGACGCATCCGCCCCGACGGCTTGGCGAGCAGCTCGAAACCACTGTCCAGCTTCACTTCGAAAGTCGAGTCGGGGAGCATCTTGGTGACGGTGCCACGCATGCGAATGTATTCGTCGGAGTCTTTGGCCATCTGAGGCCAATGGTAGGACAACGCTGCCCTCTACCCCCAGATGCGCCCGACCAGCCAGGCGTTGGGTTCGGCGGAGCCGAACAGCTCGGCGATCTCGTCGAGGATTCGTTGCGCCTCCTCCACCCACCGCTGGTATCCGGCCAGGTCGCCCGCCGTCAGCGCCGAGTTGGCATTGTCGAAAGCGTCCTGAGCCTCCTCGAGGAGCTGCTCGATCGTCGAGTCACCCGCAGGCGGCTCGCCTGGAGGCTCGCCGTCGTCGCCGTCGTCGGCGCCAAACACGAGTTGCAGGGCCCCATCGAGGGAGTCGGCCCATTCGACCCTGTCCGAATACACGACGGCGACCCGGCGGAACTCGGGGAAGGCGCCGCCATCCTCTTCGAGGAAGAATGGCTGGACGTAGACCACCGCATCCTCGATTGGGACGATGAGCATGTCACCCTTGATCACCGCGCTCCCCTCACCCCGCCACAGAGTCAACTGCTGTGCGATATCGGCGTCCTGTTCGATGCGTTGCCCGGCCTGCTGCGCCCCGTCCACCAGCTTTCCGTCGGGCATGCGAAAGTCGATGAGACGGCCGTACTGGCCAGGGCTCGAATCGGCCACGAGAAATCCCACCATGTTGCGTTTGGTCAAGGGGTTGAATGGCTGGAGCAGGAGATATGACAGCCGGTCTTCGCCGGGAAGCTCGGTGAGCAGGTAGTAGGGGAGAATCTCCGCCACGAATGGATTCGCTCCCAGCCGTGTCTCACCATAGAGACGGTCGTTGCCTTCCCGCGGCGGGCGCTGCGGGTCGTAAGCAGGATCGCCGGGGAACGCCCAAGCATCGTTGTCGGAGAAGAGCTGACTCTCTTCGTTCACGTGATACCGCTGGTAGATGTGAGTCTGGAGCCGGAACATGTCCTGGGGATAGCGCAGGTGGCTCTCCAGCCAGTCCGGCATCGCCGAAGCGTCTTGGAACATTCCCGGATGGGTGTCTGCCCAGGCAGCGATGATGGGGTCGCTGTCGTCGAAGATGTAGAAAGTGAGGTCCCCGTCGTTGGCGTCGACCACGGCCTTGACCGAGTTCCGCAGGTAGTTCATGTTCGGAGCGAGAGTCGAATGCCGGCTGAGTCTGTCCTGTCCGCCGATCCCGATCGGCTGTGCGTACGGATACGAGGATGTCGTCGTGTATAAGTCCAGGACCCACTTGATGCGGCCCTCGCTGATCACCGGATATGGGTCGGAGTCCGCCTGGAGGAAGGGGGCGATCTGACCGACCATGGCCATGACGTTGCGCTCTACGAGAACCCGACTGTCGTCTCGCATCTGGTTGGAGATCAAGAGGTTGAGGTCGCGGTACCGGAAGGCGAAGGCGACCCGCTTGAATAGGTTGTCGAGGGTCACCCCTGCGGTTCCGTTGTACTCGTTGTACCCGGTTCCATCCGGGAGGGGAATGTCGATCTCCTGAGGTTCCGATCCGGTCCGGACGATCACCGGACGGCCCGGCTCATATGTCTCCCCGAAATAGACCCTGGGCTCATCGAGTTCGAGATCGGGCACGGATGCGACCGGTGGGACGTCTTTGAGCAGGAATTCGGGCTGGCCGTCGGACTGGACGACGTTCGCCTGGTTCACAACCGCGCCGTAACCATGGGTGTAGAAGAGTCTCTCGTTCTGCCAGTCGTCCGGGATGGTCTGGGCACCCTCCTCGAGTTCGCGAACCGCCACCATGACCTGATTCGGCTGGCCCTCCGCGATGTACCGGTCGGTGTCCACCCGGTCCAGCGCGAAGTAGGGCTTGAGCTCCTGGAAGTTCTGATAGGTCTTGGGAAGGACGCTGGTATTCCACAGCCGAAGGTTGTCGACCGTTGTCGAGTTGTCGGCGATGGCTTGAGCGTCGAGCGCGTCGGAGGCGGCGAACTGACGCACCTCGATCACATCGAGCATGTAGGCCTCTTTGGTCGCCTCCATGTTGTTGGTGATGAACTCCCTCTCTTTGCCCAATTGGTCGGGCAGGACGCTGAATCTCTGGATGAAAGCCGGGTATATGGCACCAGCGGCGATGGATATCACGAGCCACGCTCCCACCGAGACCGCGGCCAGGGTCCACCCTCGACGGAAGATATTGGCGACGAACAGGGCGGCGGCGATCACGGCGATGATCAGGAGCAATCGCAGGGCCGGAAGTCGCGCCTCGACATCGGTGAACCCGGGTCCGAAGAACTTCTCGGCATTGTCGGAGAAGAGGAGCTCGAACATGTCGAGGCGGTACGAGACGGCGCGAACCAGCGCTATCAGCGCGAACAATGCTGACATGAAGATCTTGGCGCCCCTGGTCGTGAACACTCGCCGCCCGTCGAAGCGGATCGCCCCATTCAGATAGAGGTTGATCGCCACGATGATCGCCACGAGCACCAGCAGGTTGAAGAGCCAGTCGACCGCCACCTCCCAGAACGGGAGTTTGAAGACGTAAAAGCCGATGTCGAGGTCGAAGATGGGCTCGTTCTGGCCGAATTCCTTCGAGTTGAGGAACAGGAACACCTGGTCACGCCAGGTCGCCACCGTCAGCCCCATGATCAGGGCCAGCACCGCGGCGACACCCAACCGGATCTGACGCACTCGCGGGTCGATCCACTCCCGGAAGCGCTCGACGAGCTCTTCTTCTTCGGTCAGATCGAAGGGAGCCCACCTGGGCGAGAAGCGGTCGACGAGCTTGAAAGCACCCCAGATGGCGAAGAATGCAATGATAACCCCGCCCGCCCCCAGCAGGATCGACATGCCCCAGTTGCGCATCCAAACAGATCGGTAGCCGACGGAGTCGAACCACAAGAGGTCGGTCCACAAAGTGCCCGCCGCGGTGAGCAGCAGATAGATAGCTACGGCGACGCCGGCGAAAATCGTCCAGGGGCGCCGCCTGCCGGGCACGTAATCGCTGGGAACCCTCGTGAACATATCTCGGATACTACGGGGGAGATTTCACAACCCTCCGGTGACGGTCAGACCTCGCTCGTCACCGACCGGGACTTCTCGACACCGGCTTCATAGCCATGGAGTGAGATTTCCCTTATGCGACGTTCCGCCTCGTCGCTCCTCCACGTGCGGAAGATCCGGGATACCGCCGACTGTCGGGACTTGGGCGTTGCGCCGGCGTCGGCCAGGGCTCGCTCCACTGCGTTGGCCAGATCGGACGCGAACTTGTCGTCGGCCGATGACTTCGGTGTCTTGGGCCGCTTCAGCTTCGAGCGTGTCATCTCCTCGGCAGCCTCATGCCCGGCCGCGAAGCTCTCCGACCAGACAGCGAGGATCTCGGCGTGCACGGTCTCGACGATCTGGCTGCGATCGGGTGCCCACTCCGACTCCGTGCGGAGACTGTCCAATGCGACATTCTGGATCTCGGTGATGGCCTTCCTGATGCCGCGAAGGGCCCGGTTGGTTATCGGCAGCAGCTTCGACTCCCTCACATCGAGCCAGTCGATCCCCGATGGGGCCTCCTCTTCGACTGGCGGCTCATCCACACTGTGACTTCCCGACTCACGCAACGAGGAAAAGAGGGCGGTTAGATCGTCCGAGCGGACCTCCGCCACGGCCGGGGCTGGTCGGGGTGTTGTCGGCGCCGGCTCGGACTCTGGCTCCGGGGTGGTATCGACTTCGGTCTCCGCCTCTGGCTCTGGTGCGGGCTCGTGCCCGGGCGCGGGTTGGGGCTCTGGTGGGGGCTCTCGCATCCTGATCACTTCGTCGGCCACCTCCTCCGCGACACCGGGATCGGGTGTGCCCGGCTTGAAGTCCTTTGGGGGGACCACCCTCACGGTCTCGCCAAGCTCCCAGGTCTTGGCGGCGTCGGCCGGCGGGTGAACCACCTTCACGTTGCTGGGCTCTGAGGTCCCCAGATCCAACGCTTCCCGGCGCTCCTCCAGGGAGCTTTCGAGCCGCGTCAATGTCGAGCGGACGTTCTCCAGCTCATCCAGCAGCTCGTCGCGCCTTTGCTCGAGGGCTCGGGCTCGTTCCTGGGCGGTGGCTGCCTGGCGATTGGCGCCATCGATTATCTCGTCACGACGCTTGACGGCCTCGTTCGTGATCTTCTCCACTTCCATCGCGGCGTTGCGGACAAGGTCCTCGGACTCCCTCCGGGCCCCCGACGTGAGACGATGCGCCTCGCGCTCAGCCTCTCCCATGATCGTCAGGACATCGCGTGCGGCGTTGGCGCGCAGCGTCTCAGCCGCGGCCGCCGACTGCTCGAGAAGCTGGGATCCGGTGACCCAGGCATCACGGCGGAGCGCCTCGGCATCGGCCGCGGCCGACTTGCGTGCCTCCTCGGCTTCTTCCATCGCCTCACTTCGCCATTTGGTGGAGTCCACCTTGGCCCGCTCCCGCATGGTGTCGGACGCCTCACGGGCCGCCTGGAGGATGGCGGCGACCTCGCGTCCCACCGAGTCGAACTCGGTCTCCAGATCTCTTGCATTAGCCGACTCGAGCTTGGCGGCCAGCTTCTCTCGAGCCTCTTCCAATGCCTCGAGACGTGTTGCCACCGAGTCGAGGAATAACTCCACTTCACCGCGATCCAGACCACGCAGAGTGGTGCGAAACTGGACCTGTCGAACGCTCTCGGGGGTCAAGTCAGACGCCATTCCCCCTTGAAGATACCGATCCGGAGCGATTGTCCGGCGGCGCGTCGAGACTTTCGAGATAGCTGATGGCCTCATCGAGGGTGGCGATCGGGATGATCTCGATGGAGTTTCGCTCTGCGGTGAGAGCCGCCTGGTAGTTGCCGGCCGGCACCATTATCACCTCGGCGCCCGCGGCCTCCGCAGCCACCACCTTCTGACGCACGCCTCCGATGTTCCCCACGGTGCCATCCAGACGTATGGTGCCGGTACCGGCGATGACCCTCCCATGACTCAACTCGCCCTCGGTGAGAGTGTCGATGATGGCGATGGTGTGCATCATCCCGGCGGACGGGCCGCCGACATCGCCGGACTCGATCAAGATCGGGAAGGGCGGTTCGGTTAGCTCACCGAGGACGATGCCGATCATCGCTTTCCCCGGCTCGTCCTCGCGCTCCGCCAGAGCTACCTCGAGATCGCTGAGAGACCCGGACCGCTCAACAGTCACGACGATCACGTCACCAGGTGCCAAGCCTTCCAGTGCAGGAGCGAAGTCGGCGACACTTTCAATAGAGGTCCCGTTGACCGCCCGAATCGTGTCGCCAAGCTCCAGCACCGAAGCCGCGGGCACCCCTTCGACGATCTCGTTGACGACGACTTCGGTGGGGACCATCGAGTAGCCCAGGTATTGCAGGGCGACGGTGATCGACCGGTAGTTGGAGTCATCCATCTGCTGGAGGACGCGATTGCGATACTCCTCGTCGGTCTCGTCCTCCCGGCGAACCTTCTGCTTCCTTATCAGGTCGATCGTGGGGTCGACGCCGGCAATGAGCGCCTCGAAGACGTTCACGTCCTGGCTGACGACGGTGAGCATCAACAGCTCGCCATCAGGTGGATAGGTGGCGACGTCCTCAGCCAGGATGGTGTCTGCCGCGTCTGAGACCGGGCCCGCCGAATACGCCAGGTAGGGAAGCTCAACATTCCAAGCGACGATGCTCAGGACGACCACGGCGACGAGGGCCCCGATCAGCTTGAGGGGCCAGGACGCAGTGGTCTCCTGGGTTGATTCGGCTTCCATGAACGCGGAGGGTAACGACGACATGGTGTTTGTCGTTCTCCGACGTATTCTCCTCGACTCCAGGTTTCCGGGAGCTAAACCGCACCCGCATTCGGTTGGGTCGGCGGGCTAGGCCATCTCCAGCTCTTCGCCGAGATACGCCTTGATGACGTTGGGATTCTGCTGGATTTCCTCGGGCACGCCCAGTGCGATTTGCTTGCCGAAGTCGACGACCAGCACCCGATCAGCGATGTCCATGACCAGCCCCATGTCGTGCTCGACGAGGATGATGGCGATCTGCAACTCGTCCTGGACGTCGAGTATGAACCGGGCCATGTCCTCGGTCTCTTCCAGGTTCATCCCCGCCACCGGTTCGTCGAGCATGAGCAGCTCCGGTTCCATGGCCAGCGCCCTGCCCAGCTCGACCCGTTTCTGGATCCCGTAGGGGATGAGCCCGACGGGATACTTGCGCCACTGTTCGATCTCGAGGAAGTCGATGATCCCCTCCACTATCTCCCGGTTCTCCAGCTCCTCGCGCTTGGCCTTGCCCCACCACAGGGAGCCGGCGAACCAGCCCGCCTTCATCCTTATATGCCGCCCCGTGAGGATGTTCTCCAGCACCGTCATATGGGGGTAGAGAGCGATGTTCTGGAAGGTCCTGGCGATGCCCCGCTCAGCGGTCTGATTGGGCTTGAGGCCCATGAGCGTTTCGCCTTTCCAGAGAATCTCGCCGGCGTCGGGGTGATAGACCTGGTTGATCGAGTTGAACAGGGAAGTCTTCCCGGCCCCATTCGGGCCGATGATGGCGAAGAGCTCACCGTCATCGACACTGAAGGAGACATCGTCGATGGCCTTCACGCCCTTGAACGACAACTCGATGTCGGCTACCTCGAGCAGGTGGTCGTACTCCCCAGGCCCATACCGATCAGCGCGCTTCTGCAAGAGCTTTCCACTCAATTCGACACCGCCCGACTTTCGCCGCTCGTCTCCACACGGCGTTCACTTGGGTCGTGACCGGGGATCACCCTCAGCAGTCCGTCGCCACAGCTCGGATGGCCGGCCAAACAGACGCCGGTCGGGCGTGGCTTCCGCGCTCGCTGTGAGCAGTTCACGATACCCACTCTTGTTTCTCCCCAGCGACTCCGCCGCTCATGAGTGGAAAGCATATTGGGTATTGAGTATCGAGTAGTGGGACACGACCGTCTCACTACCCCGTACTCGATGCCCAATACGGCGAGCGAGCGCAGCGAGCGAGCCACTATGACAACCACCGCTTTCTGCGTTTGTAGTGCTTCACGTCACGGAACGACTTCTTCTCTCCGGTGGCATGTAGACCAAGGTAGAACTCCTTGACGTCCTCGTCCTTGAGCAGCTTCTGCGGGTCGCCGTCCATCACCATCTTCCCGGTCTCCATGATGTAGCCATGGTGGGCGATCGAGAGGGCCATCGAGGCATTCTGCTCGATCAGCAGGACCGCGGTCCCTTGGTTGTTGATCTCCACGATGGTGTCGCGAACCTCCTGGACGAGGAGAGGGGCCAAACCCAGCGATGGCTCATCGAGGATGAGGAGCTTGGGGTCTTGCATGAGGGCTCGACCGATGGCGAGCATCTGTTGCTCACCCCCCGAGAGATAGCCGGCGGTAGCTCCACGGCGCTCCTCCAGTCTGGGGAACAGCGTCATCACCCGATCATGAGCCTCCCTGACCGAGTTGGCGTTGCGGTTGACGTACGCACCGGCCCGCAGGTTCTCGTCGATGTCCAACTCGGCGAAGATCCGCCGACCCTCCATCACCTGAGAGATCCCCATCCGGACCCTCTTGGACGGGTCGACGTGGGTGATGTTCTGCCCGTCGAAGTTGATCTCCCCTTTGGTCACGTCCCCCTCATGGACCTCGAGCAGCCCGGTGACGGCTCGCAACGTGGTGGTCTTCCCGGCACCGTTGGCCCCGAGCAAGGCGACGATCTTGCTTTCACCGACCTCGAGTGAGATCCCGCGCAGCACCAGGATGACGTCGTTGTATACGACCTCGAGGTTCTCCACGTTCAGCACCGGGTGGTCCTCCTTCCGTTCTGTGAGGGTTTACGCGGCGTGATGCCGCGTAAACCCTCACAGAACGGTGTGGGGTGGCCCCTTCCGGCCACCCCACACAGTCGTTTGTCGTCAGCCTTCGAGCACGTAGCAGGCCCCGTCGAACTGGTACGCCTCCGTGATCGGGTGCGTGTAGTTCTCGACGACCGGGCTCTCACCGGCGTTGGCGCCGGAGGCGAGACCGTCGGGGTCGGGGACCCAAATCGAGTGGCTCACCCGCTGGACCTGGTCGTTGGAGGTGCCGGTGAAGACCTCATTGGGACCGAGCCCATTGAGGTCCAGGCTGTCCAGCGATTTGGCCGCGGCCAGAACTCCCGCCTGGGTCATGTCACCGGCGTCATAGGCGGCTTGCAAGGCGAGATGGAGGATTCGAGCCTCCACCATGCCCTCGAAGATCGCCGAAACCGGCGTCTGCAGCACGCCGGCGTCGGCGACGAGTTGCTTGGCCTCGTCGAGACCCGGGTTGCTCTGCCCGTAGTTGGCGTAGTAGGCACTCCAGTAGGTCGAGGCGGCGATGGCGTCCTTGATCGGGCTATCGGGAGCGATGAAGGCCGGGTTGTAGCTCGGCCCAGCACCAGACCAGATCGCCTGAAAGCCCTGCGCCAGCGCCTGACCAAAGATGCTGGAGAAGTTCCCTGAACTAGTGGTAACCCAAACCAGGTCGGCACCCGATGCCACGATGCCGTTCGCAGCCTCGGTGATGGTGGCCTCGTCGGTAGCGATTACATCTCCACCACCGTCATAGACGACCTCCAGGCCAAGCGCTTCAGCGGCGAGTTTCGCCCCCTCGTAGGAGTCGAGACCATAGTCTCCGGGCCATGTAGCGATGGCAATGGACTGAATCTGGTCGCCCATCTGGTCTTTCAGCCAGCCGATCATGTTCATCGCCTCCAGACAGTACGACACGCCGTGGTGCAGCAGGTTGGAGTTGAGATTGGTGTCCGACCAACCGGAGTACCAGGTCAGTGGCATGGCGAGCAGCCCGTCCTCCTGGAGTGCCGAGTTGATCGCCACGGTGTGTGGCGACCCGGTCGAGTGGCCGAAGGCGACCACATCGTCCTTGATCTGCTCGTACTTCTGGATGTGGTTGTCGACGACATATCCGGTGTCTTCGACCACGAGTTCGACCTGGAGACCGTTGATGCCACCGTTGGCGTTGACGTTGTCCCAGTAGACCTCATGACCGGAGACGATGATCTGGACCAGCGAGCTGAACGGACCGGTCAGGTCGGACAGGAGCCCGACCCTGATGACTCCCGCATCGAGATCGACCCCGTTGTCGACCTCTGGTGGGGCCATCTCCTCACCCAACGTGGTGGTGGGCTCATCGCCCCCGCCCGCGGTCGTGGTTGGCGACTCTCCGGCGGTCGTGGTCGTATCGTCAGTGCCACCAGGGCTACACGCGGCTAAGACGAGACCGATCGCCAGGAGGATCGCCAGCCATTGTGACTTGATCCTCATTCTTTTCCTTCCTCCTCAGTTACACGAGACGGACGAACCGTCTCTCGTTGCACCGTTCAATAGGTGAACGGCCAACCCTTCCAATAATTGCGGATCCTGAGCCATATCCCGTACAAACCGAGTGGCTCGAAGATGAGAAAGCCGATGATGAGCAAACCGTAGAGCACCTGGTTGAACTGTGCGGTGGATAACCCTGGTGCAACCCCGGGGGAGGTATTGATCAGACCGAAGTCACCCGAGCCGGTGGAGACGAAGATGTCGGCCAGCCACACGAACAGCCCGGTTCCTTCGGTGACGTAGCCGGCCACCCACCGGCTGAAATCCTCCACGACTCGGGGGAGGATGATCACGAACACCGACCCGAGAAGGGTTCCCGTGACAACGCCGGCCCCACCGATGAGCACGATGGCGATGAACTGCACCGACAGGAAGAGGTCCCACCTCTCGGGAATGGTCCGGCTGAGGAAGCTGGCCAAGAGGGCCCCGGCGACTCCCGCGAAGAACGAGGAGATCCCAAACGCCATCAACTTGTAGCGGACCTCGTCAACGCCCATGATCTCGGCGGCGATGTCACGGTCCCTGATCGACTGAAACGCCCTTCCCACCCTGGTCCTCTGCAGGTTCTTGGCGAGGAGAACGAATACGACCAATAGGGCGAGCAGCAGGTAGTAGATCTTGGCCTCTGCGATGAAGTCGATGCCAAACCACGGGCCGTCCGCGGTGAAATCGACCAAAGGCTCCTCGCTCTTCCACAATCTGAACTCGAGCGCAGGGAACTCGCGGCCGATCTCGGCGCCACCGCTCAAAGACGACCAGTTGCGGAACAAATAGATCCCTACGAAGACCAGCCCGAGTGTCACGAAGGCCAGATAGAGCCCCCTAACCCTGACCGCAGTGGGGCCCACGATCACGCCGATGATGGCTGCGACGATTCCGGCGGCGGGTAGCCAGATCCAGATCGGTAGGCCGAGACCGATCAACGGCCCTTCGGCCGCCCCCAACCAGGCAGCGGTGTAGGCGCCGACACCCATGAAGAACGCATGACCCAGCGACACTTGACCGGCGAGCCCGGTGAGGATGTTCAAACCGAGGGCGCCAATGCCGAATATGCAGACGGTGGTGAAGAGTCGAAGCCAGTCGTTCTCACCGAGGAAACCGATCCCGGGGATGACCTGGAACGGGATCAGGAGAGCCACGATCAGAAGGAACGCCAAACCGATCTTCTTCGAGCCGGTGTTCATCAGCGCCTGATCGGCCTCGTAGTCGGTGTAGAGGAGGGGTCTGCCTCTCATACCCGCCTGATCTCCTCGGTTCCGAAGATGCCGTACGGCTTGATGATCAGCACCAAGAGCATGAGCAGGTAAGGGACGATCCCGGCGAAGCCGACGCCGAGGGCGTCGAACCGCAGATAGGTGCCGGCCGCCGACTCGGCGAAGCCGACCAACAGCCCGCCGGCGACCCCACCCACCACCGAGTCGAGCCCCCCGATGATGATGGCGGGGAAGGCCTTGAAGGCGAAGAATGCCGTGGTCTGGTCGACCCCAGCGGGACGCCGTGGGTACATCGAGATGAATATCCCCGCCACTGCGGCGAGTCCCGCCCCGATGCCCCATGAGACGGAGAAAATGCGTCCCACATTGATCCCCTGAGCTCGTGCCGCCTCTTGGTCGAAGGCGGTGGCCCGCATGGCGATGCCGATGCGGGACCTGAAGAACATCGTTATCGCCCCGACGGCGATGAGGGCAACGACGATTTGGAGCACCTCGGTGTGAGCGAATCGGATCCAACCCAGATCGAGGTTGTTGAGGCCATATGGATCGCCCATCGGACGTCCGAACTGGCCGATGAAGTCGTTGGTGACGTTCCGGGTCATGATCTCGAGTCCCAGGGTGACGATGGCGACCGCGAACAACTCCTCCCCGACCATCGGCCTGAGGAAGACTCGCTCCAGAGCCATGCCGATCACCGCCATCGTGATCAGAGCGATGAACACCGCGCCGAACCAGGTGACCCATGCGGGGGCGTCGGGGATCCACCGCCCCGGGACATCGAGCACATTGGCGAAAGCGGCAACGAGGAACGCCCCCAACGCGGCCAGGGCACCATGAGCGAAGTTGAGGACCTGGGTTGCCTTGAAGATGATGACGAAGCCCACGGCCAGCAGGGCGTAGATCGTCCCGAGGGACAGACCCTCGACGAGCATCCCCGCGAACGCACCTGTCTGAGTGGTCTCCTGAGCGAGAACGACCAGCCCGGGGATCACGATCGATACATGCTCTCGATCAAATCCCCAAACATGTCATTCATTGCATTGCGCTTCAACTTCTGGGTGGCCGTCAGCTCGCCGTCCTCGTGGTCGAGCTCTTTCGGGATCATCCGGAACTTCCGGACGTTCTCGACCCGGGCGAATCGCTCGTTGGTCTTGTTGACCTCGCCTTGGATGAGCTCGATCACCTGGGGCTTCTCCGACAGGTCCCGGTAGGTCGTGTACGGGATACCTCTCCTGGTGGCCCAGTCACCGACCGTGTCGAACTCGATAGCGATGAGTGCGGAGATGAACTTGCGCCCATCACCGATGATCATCGCCTCCTTGATGAACGGCGAGGTCTTGAGACTGTTCTCGATCTCCGACGGCGAGATGTTCTTCCCACCGCTGGTGATGATGATGTCTTTCATCCGGTCCACGATTTTGACGTGGGTGCCGTCCACCCAGACTCCGACGTCACCGGTATGCAGCCAGCCATCGTTGGTGAACGCCTCTGCCGTCTTGTCCGGCTTGTTCCAGTATCCCTTGAAGACGCCGGCGTGCTTGGTCTGGATCTCACCCGTCTCCTCATCGATGCGGAGCGTCCCCTCCACATATGGCTCCCCTACGGTCCCCAGCTTCACCCGCCCCGGGTAATTGCACGTCGCCACGGCGGCGTTCTCAGTCATCCCGTACAGCTCGAACACCGGAAGTCCGAGACCCATGAAGAACTCGAGGACTTCTGGCGCGATCGGAGCCGCACCTGATGAGGCATAGCGGCAGCGGCGCAGGCCGATTCGCTCCTTGAGGCTCCGGAAGAAGAGCAGATTGAAGATCCAATAGACCAACTTTGAGGCCGGGGTGAAGTTCCCCCCGTTCTCGACGCGCGCCCGACCGATGTAGCCCGCTGCGGCCATCGAAGGCTTGGCGATGAGCTTTTTGAGCCATGTGGCGTCATTGAGTCGGATCATCACCCCGGCGTGGATCCGCTCCCAGATGCGTGGCACCGCGAAGAAGATGGTGGGCTGGACCTCACGCAGATTGAGCTGCACCGTGTCGATCGACTCGGCGAAGTTCAGCACTGGGCCGTTGGCCGCCAGAGTCCATGTCGAGAAGATCCGCTCGGCCACATGGCATAGAGGCAGGTAAGTGAGCAGCATGTCATCGGGGCCTGCCGGCCTGCCGTCATCGAGCCGGCCCGTGTCGTTGATGAGGGTTTCGATGCAATAGGTCACGTTGCCATTGGACAGCATCGCCCCTTTCGGAGGGCCGGTGGTGCCGGAGGTGTACACGAGAGTCATGACGTCGTCCTCGGTGGCGTCGGCCATGATCTGCTCGACGGCACCCGGGTTCTCTTCCCGGTGCTTCTTGCCCAACTTGATGAAGCTGTCCCAGAAGATGAACCGATCGTCGTCCCGCCATCGGCGGAATCCCCTCGGCTCGACATGGATGATCCTCTCGAGACTGGACAGATTGCCGATCACGTCCATGACCTTGTCGGCCTGCTCCTGATCCTCGGCGAGATGCACTTTCGCCCCTGAGTCGTTGAGGAGGTATTCCACCTCAGCGGCGGGGTTTGTCGAATACAGACCCACGGTGATCCCACCCACTGCCACGGCGGCCAGGTCCAGGATCACCCACTCGGGCCGGTCCTCTGACTGGATCGACACCCGGTCACCCTTCTCGACGCCGAGCGCCAGAAGGCCGTGGGCGGCATCGAGAACTGTCTGCCAGAGATCTGCCCAGGCCATCTCTTGCCAGATCCCGAACTCCTTCTCACGCATCGCAACCGCGTCTGGCGTGGCCTCGGCCCGGTCCCTAACCATGGCTGCAATCGTCCGGTAACCCGTCCCGGCGACGGGCGCATCACGTCGATCGGCGAGTGTCGTCATCGGTTGTCCTTCCTCACAGGCGTGCGGAGACTAGAGAACGAGGCGACTCTGTGCGGTCGAAGTCCCAGGTTTTGGCTAGTGCCGTGCACTAGCTGCCCCTCGACCACTCCTCACCCCCGGGCCAGAACTCCTTCTTCCAGATAGGAGCGGTTCTCTTCAGCTCGTCGATGATGTGGTGAGCGGCGTCGAAAGCATCTGAACGGTGCTCGCTCGCGACGACCACGGCAACCGATGCCTCCCCCAGATCCACCCGGCCGGACCGATGCTCGACAACGGCTCGCAGGATCGGCCATTTGGTTGCGGCGTCCTCGACGATGCGGCTGATGCTCCGCTCCACCTCCTCTGTGTAGACCTCATAGTCGAGGTGGGTCACCCCGTCTCGCCCCTCCGAGTGATCCCGTACCGTCCCCAGGAAGAGGACAGTCGCACCAGATGAGTCTTCCCCGACCTCGTCTACCAGGCTCGCGTGGTTGATCGGTTCCGGGCCGACGCGCACCCTGATCGATTGATCACCTCGCTCCATAGAATCAAGAGCCTATGACGAGTTCTCTCCCACGGGGGACAAACGATGCCACCGCTCAGGAGACACCGCACGTTCCCCGGCGCCGGATGGACCCGTGGGGGATCGCCATGGGGATCATCGGCGGGGTTCTCCTGGGCACGGGTCTCACCTTCGCCATACTTGGCTACGTCGGCATCTTCGAGGAGCCGACACCCCCTACGATCCCTGCGCCCCCGACACTGACCATTCCCGAGGCGAGCGACCCCCCACCCACGTTCGGGGAGCCGAGCTCCGCCGCCGAGGTCGCCGCCAAGGTGATCCCCTCGATCGTCACCGTCGAGGTGAGTGCGTTCCTCGCGGAGGGGAGCGGAAGCGGTGTCGTATACGGAGCCGACGGCTACATCCTCACCAACCACCATGTAGTCGACGGTTCGGCCCAGGTATTCGTGGTGTTCTCCGATGGGGCACGGTTCCGCGCCGAGGTGGTGGGTAGTGATGAAGTCACCGACATCGCCGTCCTCTTGGTCAACCGTTCCGACCTGCACCCACTGGGAGTGGGGACCTCCCAGGCGCTGGCCATCGGCCAGCCGGCCATAGCCGTGGGGAACCCGTTGGGTCTACAGGGTGGTCCAACTGTGACAGCGGGCATCGTGAGCGCTCTCGACCGAAGCCTGGCCGTCGCCGGAGACGAGGACCTGTACGGCCTGGTGCAAACGGATGCGCCCATCGCCCCAGGGTCCAGCGGCGGCGCCCTCGTAGATGCGCAAGGTCGTCTCATCGGCATAACGACAGCCATTGCAGTCTCGGACGTCGGTCCCGAAGGTCTCGGGTTCGCCGTGCCCATCGACATCGTGGTGGGGGTAGCCAATGACCTGATCTCTTTTGGAGAGGTCCGTCACGCTCTGATGGGCATCAACGGCTCGACGGCCTATGCGGTCGAGAGCGGGGCCGAGTACCCGGTTGGCGTCTCCGTGGAGAACATCTCCAGCGGATCCGCCTACCAACAGGCGGGAGGCCAGATCAACGACGTGATCGTGGCGGTCGACGAAGTCCAGATCCACACACTCGACGGGCTTCTCTCCCACCTGCGCAGGCTCCGGGAGGGCGATACGGCCCCGGTGCGCATACTCCGGGCCGACCAGGAGACAGTCCTCAGTGTGACAATGGGGCTATTGAACCCATGAGTGACGATCTCTTCTCCAAGCTGTTCGAGCTGTTCAACCAGCCGGGGCCAGTGAATTGGAAGCTGGCCGCAGAGGTGGCACGGCACCTCGCTGGTGAGCGCCAACCGGTGGAGCCATGGGCGGCGGAGGAGTTTCGTGAGCTGGCGAGGCTCGCCGAGTACAGGCTCGAGGAGATCGCACCCTTCCCGGTCAGGCCGGCCACAGACGTGTTCCCTCTTGACCCACGCTCTTGGGCCGAGAAGAACCTCGAAGCGTATGCGTCTCTGGTCGAGCCCTTCGCCTCGTCGATGGGCGGGGAGATGGCCCCGATGATGGCGCAACTCGCCCCGGCGATGATCGGGCTTCAGGTCGGCTCACTGGTCGGCTCGCTTTCGAGCTGGGTCGTGTCCGGGTTTGATGCCGGGCTGCCACCCGACAATCCAGGCCCTTTGACATTGATCGTGCCCAACATCGAATCACTCGTGGTCGACGGGGTCGACGCCAGGGAAGTCCGTCTCTGGGTCGTGGCCA
>Ga0256867_10000330_pt1 | contig 18373 bp, 13 predicted proteins | sample RVTome_15_FD_185939 | JGI IMG/M metagenome (GOLD analysis project Ga0256867, IMG submission 185939) | Soil microbial communities from uranium-contaminated site in the Upper Colorado River Basin, Wyoming, United States - RVT150D86 (HiSeq) ... | reverse complement strand
GAACTTCGTTCTTTGAGTGCGAACGAGGTTCCTGTCGAGGCAGACTTCACTCCTGACGGTCGCCTCATCGGGACCATCGGCTTGCTGGGCCAGCTTTCGCTTTGGGACGCACAGTCTGGAAGCAAGTTGCGTGATCTGACTTCGACGCCGCTCAGTACATTTACACCTCCGACTATTAAACCCGGTCAGATACCTACCATGCCGAACATGGCTGACATCGCCGCAATGATGACCAACGTGATCGGCACAATGTCAGCAGGGACAATGGGCCGGAAGGTTACGTCGCTGGCTTTCAGTCCGGATGGCAAAACTCTGGCGACTGGAGGAGTCGAATCGAAATCGAATATCGACATTGCCGCGATGATGAGCGGGGCAATAAAAGGACAGAAGGGTTCAAAGCAGTCTGATCCACAGGATCTGATCAAGGACCTGAAGGTGGAGGCGGTGGGCCAGGTTCAACTTTGGGACGTCGCGACGGGTCGCGAGATTGCGGCGATCAAAGGACACGGTCGAGGAGTAAGCAAAGTGGCCTTCAGTCGTGACGGCAAACTACTCGCTTCCGGCGGCACAGACAACACAATCAAGATCTGGGATTTCGCGACGCGGTCCGAATTAAGCACGCTGACCGGCCACACAGCGAGCATCGAATCGATCGATTTCACTCCTGACGGTCGATTGCTCGCGTCGGCGAGCGAGGATGGGAGCACGTTTCTGTGGGACACCAAAACCGGCGAGCATTTGTTGACATTGATCTCGCTCGACGATGGCGCTGAGTGGATGGTAGTTACACCACAAGGACTGTTTGACGGCACGCCTGTTTCCTGGAACCAAATTCTCTGGCGCTACAACCAGGAAACTTTCAACGTTGCTCCTATCGAATGGTTCTTCAACGAGTTTTACTATCCAGGTTTACTTGCTGACATCTTTGCCGGCAAACGACCGCGCGTGGCCCAGGACGTGTCGAAGAAGGATCGCCGGCAACCGATCGTGAAGTTGTCGCTGGTCGGACAAGCTCCGGAATCATCCGTGGCGACGCGGACCATCAAAGTAAAAGTTGATGTTTCGGATGCTCCTGCCGATAAAGATAATCCGCAAGGTACCGGCGCTCAGGACGTGCGCTTGTTTCGGAATGGATCGCTGGTCAAGGTTTGGCACGGCGACGTTCTCAAAGGCCAGGCGGCAGTCACGCTCGAGGAAGAGATTACAGTGACTGCTGGTCCAAATCGACTGGTGGCATACGCTTTCAATCGCGATAACGTTAAAAGCAAGGATGCGCCACTCGTGTTTACCGGCGCCGATAGTCTTAAGCGAAAAGGCACTGCTTACATAATTGCTGTGGGCGTGAATGAGTACGCCAACTCGCAGTACAACCTGAAGTATGCGACCGCGGATGCACGAAGCTTCGGGGATGAAATGCGTCGCCGGCAAACTCAGTTGGCCGGTTTTGAGCGCATCGAAGTTATCCAGTTGCTTGACCAGGACGCGACCAAGGCCAACATCCTTAAAGCCATAAAGCGACTTGCAGGTGAGCCAGGGCCACCGACGCTAAAGTCAGGCCCGCTTGACGGATTAAAGCGCGCAGAACCGGAAGATACAGTGGTTATTTTCTTCGCCGGTCACGGCACCGCGCAGGCTCAACGCTTCTATCTGATACCGCATGATCTTGGTTACACAGGCGACCGCACCAAACTTACTGAGCAGGGTTTGAAGACAATGCTCACGCACAGTATTTCAGACATCGAGCTGGAAGCGGCGGTCGAGGGTTTGGATGCAGGGCATCTGTTGATGATCATCGACGCGTGCAATTCGGGCCAGGCACTCGAAGCCGAGGAAAAGAGGCGGGGTCCGATGAACTCCAAAGGACTGGCCCAACTCGCATATGAGAAGGGCATGTATATCCTGACTGCTGCGCAGAGTTTTCAGGCAGCGCTGGAGGCCGCGCAGCTTGGTCATGGTTACTTAACGTACGCGCTCGTTGAAGAAGGATTGAAAACTGCCGTCGCAGACACTGCCCCAAAAGATGGTTTGGTGATTGCGCGTGAGTGGCTCAACTTCGCAACCGAGCGCGTGCCGCAGATGCAGGAAGAGAAGATGAGCCAGGGACGTGGCGTGGGTCTGGAGATAGTGTTTACGGAAGGCGAAAGACGTATGGTTCAACGTCCGCGAGTATTTTATCGGAGAGAGCTGGAAGCAAACCCGCTCGTAATCGCAAAACCATGACAGGATTGCAAAAATAACAGGGACCAGCCATCAGACGACAACAGTGCCTTGGTTTGGTAGTGTCTTAACTGCATCCTCTGTGCAACCTCTGTGTTCTCTGTGTCTCTGTGGTAGTTGTTTTTCGAAGAAAGGCCACCACAGAGGCACAGAGAACACAGAGGTTGCACAGAGATAATATTCTGTAAATCATGTCGCACCCCATCGGCAAGTCTTTTCCGCGCAAGGAGGGCCGTAAAAAGGTCACGGGCCAGGCCGTGTATGTCGATGATCTGTCATTTCCAGGAATGCTTCATGGCGCGACGGTCCGCAGTCCTTCAGCACGAGGCCGAATCACAAAGATCTCTTTTGAAGGCGACATTCCGTGGGACGAGTTCACCGTAGTCACCGCCAAAGACGTTCCTGGCGCAAACTATGTCGCGTTGATCCTGAATGATCAACCCTATCTTGCTGCTGACTTCGTGAACCATCCGGAAGAGCCTGTCGTGCTCCTCGCTCACCGAGATAAATATCTGCTGGAAGAGGCACGCCGGAACGTGCACATTGAGATTGAAGAGCAGCCGGCAATCTTTACCCTCGAAGACTCACTCGCCAAAAAAGAAATTATCTGGGGCGAAGACAATGTCTTTAAAGCGTTCTTAGTTGACAAAGGTAATGTCGATGAAGCATGGGCCGGCGCAGATTTAATTGTCGAAGGTGAATATGAAACCGGCGCGCAGGAACAACTCTACATCGAGAACAACGGTGCGATTGCAATCGCTGATCCTGCTGAAGGCGTCACTGTGTGGGGCTCGATGCAGTGTCCTTACTACGTTCACAAAGCACTCGTAAAGTTGTTTGACCTGGCCGACGAAAAGATCCGCATTATTCAAACAGAAACCGGTGGCGGGTTTGGCGGCAAAGAAGAATATCCGTCGCTCATTGCCGGACACGCAGCGCTGCTGGCGTGGAAATCCGGCAAACCAGTCAAGCTCATCTACGACCGCGCAGAAGACATGGTAGCTACTACAAAACGCCATCCCTCACGTACGCGTCACAAAACTGCGGTTACGAAGGATGGCAAACTCCTCGCCATGGAGATCGACTTTGTGATCGATGGCGGCGCCTATTGCACGCTTTCGCCCGTCGTGCTTTCACGCGGAACAATACATGCCGCTGGACCCTACTTCTGTCCTAACGTGAGGATTCATAGCCGCGCTGTCGCTACTAACCTTCCGCCGCAGGGAGCGTTTAGAGGCTTTGGCGCTCCGCAGAGCATCTTTGCACTTGAACGACAGATGGACAGGGTTGCTCAAGCGGTTGGGCTGTCGCTTGAAGAATTTCGTCGTCGCAACTTCATTCATGAAGGCGAGACGACGGCAACCAGTCAGGTGATTCGCGAACCCGTAAACATGGACCACCTGCTCACGCGAGCATTGCAGCTTAGCGACTACCATTCGAAGCGCGAAGAATTCACACGCAACAACCTCAAAAGTAATGGGCATTTTGCAAAAAAGAGGGGCATTGGCTTCGCAACTTTCATGCACGGTGCGGGCTTCACTGGCTCAGGCGAGGTTTACCTGCAATCCGTCGTGTCGGCCGAAGCGACTGCCGAAGGCAACGTAAGAATACTCGCCGCGAGTACCGAGATCGGCCAGGGCACGAACACAATTTTTTCGCAGATAGCTTCTGAAGCGCTCGGTATCGATTTCGACTCGATAGAAATCGTTCAGCCTGACACCAGTCGAGTACCTAATAGTGGCCCAACCGTGGCGTCGCGCACTTCAATGATCGTCGGCAAGCTGGTCGAATCGGCCGTAACGGGTTTGAAGCAAACACTGATTGGCAGCGGTTTACTACCGCCCAGCTATGGGCAGTCAGAATTCAAGAGAGCGTGTGGCGAATACATTGCGAGATTTGGCTCCCTGAAAACTTCGTCGACCTATCAGCCGCCGCCGAACGTTCACTGGGACGACGAAAAGTATCAAGGCGACGCATACGGTGCATATGCATGGGCGGTTTACGTGGCTGAGGTGTCTTTTGATGAATTGACGTACGAGGCACATGTTGAGAATTTTGTCGCACTGCAAGAGGTCGGACGCGTCCTGAATCCCGTACTCGCAGCCGGACAGATCGAAGGTGGCGTGGCGCAGGCTATCGGATTTACCTTATTTGAAAACGTGGTCTGGAAAGATGGGCGAATGGCGAACAACCAGATGACAAACTACATCATTCCAACCCCTGCGGACATTCCCCCGATCCGAGTGTACTTCGAAGAAAACCCATACGCGTATGGACCGGGCGGGGCAAAAGGAATTGGTGAGTTACCGATGGACGGGCCCGCCCCGGCAATCTTAAGCGCAATTGAAAATGCGACGGGTGTAAGCTTCAACCGCGTCCCACTCATGCCTGAAATGTTGATGAAGGGCGTCTTTGCTGAGTAAGAGTTTCCCGCAAAGGCGCCAAGCCTCGTTTCGGGATTTTATCTTTGCGTCTTTGCGCCATTTGCGGGAAAAACTACTCAAGTTGGTTCTGAATTGAGATGATCACGACTCAAGCAGTCGAATTTAAGGTCAACGGAGAGTCGCACAAGCTCGAGGTGTTTCCGATGGCGCGCTTGCTTGACGTGCTGCGTGAACAATTGCAGCTTACCGGCGCCAAGGAAGGCTGTGGCGAAGGCGAGTGTGGAGCCTGTACCGTGATCATCGACGGACGGATCGTGAACAGTTGTCTCGTTCCAGTTGCACAGGTCAATGGATCCGAAATAACGACGATCGAGGGAGTTGCCCGTTCTGACCATTTGCATGCGGTCCAACAAGCGTTCATTGACCACGGCGGAGCTCAATGTGGTATCTGTACTCCCGGTATGATATTGGCAGCTATCGATCTGCTCGAGCGAAATCCCGAGCCGACTGAAGACGATATTCGCAATGGTCTCGCCGGAAACCTTTGTCGCTGCACCGGCTACATGAAGATCTTCGAATCCGTGGTTCGCGCATGCCGGAAGTGAACGGTAATGAGAGCCTGTGTTCCAAATTATCATTTAACGACGCCGGCTACGCTTGCGGATGCTCTCGCGCTGCTCGAGAGTGAACCCGGAGTTTGGAAGCCATTTGCCGGAGGCACGGATCTGATGGTCCTGCTCGAAGCCGGCAAGTTGGTTCATCGCAATTACATCAACATTTGGGGCTTAAACGAACTGCGCGGTATCGAAGCCACTGACACATACATCACTCTCGGCGCGCTTACGACTTACACCGAAGTCCAGGCCAATCCGATTTTGCGCCGGGAATTTCCGATGCTTTGCCAGGCCGCCAGCGAAACGGGCGGCCTTGCAATTCAGAATCGAGGCACACTCGGTGGTAACATCATCAATGCTTCCCCGGCTGCAGATTCACCTCCAGCGTTGCTGGCCTACGATGCTGAGATTCAACTCGTATCAACGCGTGGATCACGTTGGCTTCCGTATCAAGGCTTTCACACGGGCTACAAACAAATGCATATTGGTCCGGATGAAATGCTCGCTCGGATTCGTTTGCCGCGTAATACAGCAGATGTGAAGCATTACTATCGCAAGGTAGGCACACGGAAAGCTCAGGCCATTTCAAAAGTTTGTTTCGCAGCGGTGGGAAGGACCGATCGGGAACAGATCGAAGACACAAGGATAGTCGTAGGAAGCGTTGCTCCCATAGTTATACGTTGTGTGCAGACAGAGGACAGCTTGCGACAACAAAAGCCCGACGACGAAACCATCAGGATAGCCTGTGCAAGCCTGTTTCGGGAGATCTCCCCCATCGATGACATTCGATCGACAGCAAAATATCGTTCGCAAGTAGCGACAAACTTGCTTGTTGACTTTCTGGCAACTCTAAGAGCTTAACGACATCGATCGCAGATCCACATGATTCATACCCCACATATTCAGGGCACAGGATTTCTGCTGGTGGCGATCGTCATCGGTCTGCTTGTCGTTGTTGTTAAGCCCACGTCAATCAACGGACAGCAGGAAGAAAGTTTCGTGGGGTTCGTCAGTGGCATACGAGCCAATGCTGTTAAAGGCGAGGTGTTCTACCAGCGTGACGATGGAGAGTTTGCTCTCGAAGCCGGCCTCAAGTTGCAGGAAGGCGACTTCATCAAGACTGGGGCTGATTCTTACGCGGAACTGTTGCTCCAGCCCGGAAATTATTTGCGAGTTGGAGGAGAGTCAGAGTTTCAGATCTTCAGCGACCCGCACGATAGGATGAGGCTAAAGCTTAACCACGGTGCGATCAGCATAGAGATTCTGTCGAAGGATGGCGAAGGCTCATCGAGCCTCTATGAATCCCTTAGTCAGATATATGAACTAATCAGGGTCATAACTCCGAATGCCGAAGTGTTCATAACTCGTCCGGGCATATTTCGCATCAATGCCTGGCGCGCCGGACGCACCGAAGTAATCGTGCGCGATGGGGAGGTGGTGATAAACGGGCGTAGAGTCAAGAAAAAGCGGCGTGCGATGGCCTTCCGTGAGGGACTTACGATCGCCGACATAAATCCCAGGATCGAAGATGGCTTTGACTTGTGGAGTCGCGCGAGGGCGGAAGAGTTGGTCCATGCAAACCGGTCGTTGAAGAACGAAGTACCGTGGTCCAAGAAGCGCAAAGATGGGCCCGAAACCTCCGTGGATCTAGCTAAGGATGAAGGACAAAGCCAGAGCAGCCGCTTTGTAGTGTCAGCCAAACCCGGGGCCGTCAACTTCGTGGAAGCCGGCGTAGAGTTGAGCCGCCCAATGAAAGAATGGGAGGCAGTGACTGAAAAGTCGCAGCTTGAAACCGGCGACAAGTTGCGCACGAGCTCACACAGTTTTGCCGAGTTGATGATGTTGCCTGACATTAATCTCAGGATCGACGGAGGGTCTGAAATTCTGTTTGAGCAATTGTCGAACGAGTCAATCTCAGTAAAGCTATTGCAAGGCTCCGCCATTCTCGACGTGGCCAGATTCGACAGTAAGCAGGTTCCACAAATTTCACTTGCCGGGGCTTCGACATCGATCGTTATCGCTGACGACGGAAACTACCGAATTGATATCCGGCCGAATGGCGACGAGATCACAGTTCGCAAAGGCAAAGTGATTTTTAGAGAACGATCCGTTGGCGCCTGTCGAAAAATTGTCTTAGGAAGGGTTTCTGATTGCGATCGGAAACGGAGCGACAATTTCGATTTCTGGAGTCAACATCGAGGCGAAGGTGAGTTTTTCAACGGCCGGGCAAAGGTAGCCATGGTCGAGCATCTGGATAGAACGCGACGAGTTCGTTTTCGAAATTCCGGGTTCTGGTTTCAGAATCCAGGAAAAACTGACTACACCTTCGTTCCGTTTTCGTCTCCGCGCTTTCGTTCTCCTTACGGAGGCAGCTATTCAACTGTTCTTTCGCCGCGTCGTGCCCCGAGGATTCGCGGGGATATGGGTGGAAGGCCATTCGGTCGGTTGCCTGGCCCACAAATCGCGCGGCCACAGCCTTGATTCACTTTCGGAATTCGAAGTTAAGATGATTCAGTCTTCAGGAAAAACTAAATGACAACACCTCAAATCCCCTTTCAACGTAATGCTGTCGAACCTGTGCAATGTATCAAGGCCGGATGGGAACTCGTAAAGGGACAGTACTGGTTATTTTTTGGTATGTGTCTGGTGGGTTGGCTGATCGGTTCAGCCGTCCCGATGGGAATACTCCTGGGACCGATGATGTGTGGTCTATATCTGACGTTTTTCAAACGACGGCGCGGCGAACCGATTGAATTCGGCACCTTATTCAAAGGATTCGACTACTTTGGTCCAAGTGTGGTTGCGACATTGCTCCACGTGCTGCCGATAATGGCCATCGTTATTCCTGGATACTTCCTCTTCTACGTGAGTCTGATAGTGTCGGTAGCAGCACAAGGCCAGGAACCCAACCCTGCGGCGCCGCTTTTAGTGTTTGTCATTTTCGCTCTCTTCCTGCTTGCGATCTTTCTCCTAATTATCATTATCTCCATTGGTTTTACCTTCGCGTATCCGCTCATCGTCGATCGGAAGATGCAGGGCTTTGACGCTGTGAAGCTGAGCTTCAGGGCCGCCATGGCAAACTTTTGGCGAGTGCTCGGTATGGTGTTGCTTACGTCTTTGTTGAGTTTTGCCGGACTCCTTATCTGCTTTGTCGGAGTTTATCTCGTATTTCCGATCACTTATGCGGCAATAGCCACAGCCTATGAACAGGTTTTTGGTTTGCACGACCCAAGCGAGGTAGTGTCGAACCTGCCGCCTCCGCCACCAACATTTAACTAGCTGAAATGTCGGTTCCCGATCTCATTATTCGCGGACCAAGGATTGTGTTGCCGGACACAATCGTTCCTCGTTCGATCCAAATTCGAGACGGCCAGATAGTTTCTGTGAGCGACTACGATCAAAGCGCGAACGATTGCGAGGTGATCGAGGTGGGCGAAGAATCAGTCGTCATGCCAGGGCTGGTTGATACGCATGTTCATGTCAACTCCCCTGGCCGAACTGAATGGGAAGGTTTTCTCACCGCGACGACTGCCGCAGCGGCCGGGGGAGTTACGACTCTGATCGATATGCCGCTCAACTCGATTCCTCCCACGACTACGCTCGCAGGTTTCAAAACCAAATTGGATACTGCCAGGAACAACTGTGTCGTCGATGTGGGGTTTTGGGGTGGTGTGGTTCCGGAGAATACTAACGAGCTTGCGAGAATGTTTGAAGCCGGCGTCGTCGGTTTCAAGTGTTTTCTCGTGCCATCGGGCGTTGAGGAGTTTTCACATGTGACTGAGGAGCATTTGCGCGAAGCAATGCCTGAACTCACACGCCTCGGCGCGTTGTTAATCGTTCATGCTGAACTCCCCGGACCAATCAGATCAGCCGCCGTTCCTCCTGATAACTACCAGACCTTTCTCGCTTCGCGACCATGTGCCGCAGAGAATGAAGCAGTTGAATTGATGATTCGTTTGAGTCGTGAATTCAATACGCGCGTGCACATTGTTCACCTTTCCTCGGCCGAGGCTGTGCCAATGCTGCGCGACGCGCAGGCAGGGGGAGTGAGAATCACTGCTGAGACGTGTCCGCATTATCTTCATTTCGCTTCAGAAACGATTCCGGATCGCGCAACGGAGTTTAAGTGTTGTCCACCCATTCGTGAGCGCGAGAATCGCGAACAGCTTTGGCAGGGGCTTGCAGGCGGAACAATTGACTTGATTGTTTCCGACCATTCGCCTTGCCCGGCAGATTTGAAGTTGCGTGAGAGTGGCGATTTTATGAAAGCCTGGGGCGGCATTGCCTCGCTGCAGCTCAGGCTGCCGGTTATCTGGACCGAAGCTCGTCGTCGTGGGTTCTCCTTACTTGAAGTGACAAATTGGCTGTGTGCTAATCCGGCCAGGCAGGTTTCGTTGGAGTCGCGAAAAGGCGTAATTGCAGTTGGGAACGATGCTGATATTGTGATCTGGAACCCGGACCAGGAGTTTATTGTGGACGCAAAGTCGTTACATCATCGCCACAAGATCACGCCTTACCAGGGCGAAGAGCTGAGTGGAGTTGTGCAAAAGACTTTTCTTCGCGGAAGAAAAATATATGATGGTGGCCACTTTGAGGAGGCGCCACACGGCCTCATACTGCTAAGACCGACTTAGCCACAAAGGGGTACAAAGAACACAAAACAGAGTGAGATAAACGTAGAAAGGAAAAACAATGACTACCGGTCCTCACAACGGTGACATCTTCACACTTTGCGATGTAATCAGGGAAACGAGTTTTTGAGATTCATAAGTATCTGCGCAGCGGGCATCGCGAACAGATTTACGAGAACGCGTTGGCGCATCGGTTGAGAAAAAAGGTATCAGCCTCGAGCAGCAACAAGAAGTTAAGGTCTTTGACGAAGACGGCAAATGTCTCGGACTTCTTAAGGCTGATCTCTTAATCGAGAATAGGTTGATATGCGAGATCAAAGGTTGTCGTGCTTTGGTTGATGAGCACGTAGCGCAGTTGTTAGGTTGCCTCCGCGCATCGCGGATTGAGCATGGCTTGCTGATCAACTTTGGTGGTCCACGGCTCGAGATAAAGAAGTTCATTCTGTAGTGAGCCTGACTGTCCTGTAGAATTTAGCCCGCTCAGTGCCTAAATCATTAGTGCCTTTTGTGCACTTTTGTGGCTTTGTGACTTTTGTGCCTTTTAGTGGCTTGTATGCATTTTGCTGAATTAATAGATCTTGCGGCGGAGCGGCTTGGTGGCGCGGTGCTCATCGCGAACGATGACTTTTTTGCGCCCAAAGAGAACTTATTAAAAGCGAGCGCGCCAATCTTTATCGAAGGCAAGTATACCGATCGCGGCAAGTGGATGGATGGATGGGAGAGCCGCCGGCGCCGCACGCCGGGCTGCGACTGGTGCATCATTCGTCTCGGCCTTCCTGGAATCATTCGCGGCGTTGTAATCGACACCACCTACTTTCGCGGCAACTATCCGGAACATTGTTCTCTTGATGGCGCGACTTTTTCGGGACTCCCAGGCGAAGAGGAGTTGACGAGCGAAGCGGTGCAGTGGATACCGCTCTTGCCTCAGATGGCGCTAGCCGGCGATAGCCAGAATCCGTTTCCGATTCACTACGAAGAAAGGGTCACGCATCTTCGTTTCAAGATCTTTCCTGACGGCGGTGTTGCCCGGCTCCGTGTCTATGGTGAAGTGGTGCCTGATTGGGATCAACTCAAACGAGCCGGAGGGCAAATCGACCTTGCTGCGGCAGAAAATGGCGCGCTCGTACTCTCGTGTAGCGACATGTTCTTCGGTCACCGGCACAACTTGATCATGCCCGGACGCGCCGCAAACATGAGTGATGGTTGGGAAACAAAGCGACGGCGTGGACCAGGGCATGATTGGGTAATTATAAAGCTCGGAAGGCCGGGTCAAATACGCCGTGTTGAGGTCGACACATCTCACTTCAAAGGTAACTTTCCCGAGAGTTGCTCACTCGAGGCCTCCAATGCCGAAGGTATTTCGGCAGAAGCATTGACCGACATAACCGCGCCCTGGGCCAGCGTTTTACCACGCGCTAAACTGCAGGCGCATACACGCCACTTCTTCGATCAAGAGTTGCTTGATGCGGGCGTTGCATCACATCTTCGTTTCAGTATTTTTCCTGATGGCGGAGTGAGTCGCTTGCGGGTCTATGGAACGTTTGATTAATCGATGGCGATTCAGGATATCGAGAGTTTGAACGCGTTGCCGCCTGATGAAGCAGCAAGGGAGTTACTGCAATGTTGTGGATCGAAGCGTTGGGCTCAGGAGATGGTAAAGGGCCGGCCGTATCAGAGTCCGGAAACTCTGATCGCAAGTGCTAATCACATTTGGTGGTCGCTTCAACCGAATGACTGGCTTGAAGCCTTTCGCAGTCACCCAAAAATTGGTGAGAAGAAAGCTGCCGATCCTGTCTCAGATCGGTCGCGCCACTGGTCTGGGCAGGAACAAGCTGGAGTAAGCAACGCGTCGCGCGAAACAGTTGATTCTCTCGCAACACTCAATCGCGCTTACGAACAAAAGTTTGGCTTTATTTTCATCATTTGCGCTACGGGCAAAACCTCGGATGAGATGCTGGCAGCCCTGCGGGAACGACTCGAAAACGATGCCACGACTGAACTGCCAATCGCCGCCGCCGAGCAAAGCAAGATTACAGAGTTGAGACTGAGGAAACTGGTCAATTGTCCGTAGTCCGTTGTCAGTTGTTTGGTACACTTAGAGCCTATACTTGGCTACTAATAACAATGACCACTGACCACGGACGACTGACAGATCATGAGCACCATCTCAACCCACATACTCGATACATCAAGGGGAGCTCCAGCGAGTGGCGTTGCTGTTTGTCTGGAAGTACAGAACACCGACGAAAGTTGGACCGAGTTGAGCCATGCCTGGACCGACACCGACGGGCGGGTGAAACCATTCTTTCTGGTTGACCGCCCCGTGTCCAATGGTACTTACCGGTTGGTTTTTGATACTGAACCGTATTTCTCAACACTTGGCATCTCCTGCTTCTATCCACAGGTAACAGTAGTTTTCAACGTCGACGACGGATCCCAGCATTACCACGTTCCACTTCTGATCAGCCCTTACGGCTATTCTACTTACCGGGGTAGTTAGTTCTTGGTACTTGGTGCTTGCTCCGGAGGAGCAAGAGTTTATGGTGCGGGCCCAACGAATTAAGGCGCTCCGTTAGGAGCGCGATGTCGTTTCGGCGGTCGACAAACATGTCGCTCCTCTGGAGCGAGCCAACAAGCTTGTGCGCAAGCTATAAACATGTTGCTCCTCCGGAGCAAAACACTAGGTACAAAAAAGCTCATGATCATCCTGGACCCGACCCTTAGCGAGTGGCTCAACCTGTTACTTCGCTGGATTCACGTTTTTGCCGGCATCATGTGGGTCGGCACCACTTACTATTTCACCTGGCTTGATGCACGCCTGACTGAAGAAGAAAAGGCCGTCGCCAACACCGGAGCCACACCTCAGATTTGGATGGTCCATAGCGGCGGCTTCTATGTTGTCGAGAAACGCAAGATACCCGATCTCGCTTCGCGCACACTGCATTGGTTTCGTTGGGAAGCAGGTACCACCTGGCTTAGTGGCTTCGCCTTACTGGTCCTTATTTATTATCTCGGTGGCGGCGCCTTGATTGATCCTGATGTGCGCGACATCAGCGTGGGCGCAGCCGTGGCTCTCGGTATCGGTGTAATCTTCGTTTGCGGGTTTATCTACGACGTGATGATGCTATCTCCACTGGGTCGGAACGAAAAAGCATTCGCGGTAGTCGCTTACATACTCATCGTCGCCGTCGCTTTCGGACTTATGAGAGTTTTCAGCGCGCGCGCAGCTTACATCCACCTGGGAGCAATCTTTGGCACGATCATGGCGGCGAATGTTTGGATGCACATCCTGCCTGCACAAAAGCGCATGATTGCGTCGCTCAACGAAGGTCGCAAACCTGATGAGCGACTCTCCGCACAAGCAAAGTTGCGATCCAAACAGAACACTTTCATGGCTGTGCCCGTCGTGTTCATTATGATCAGCAACCACTTTCCCGGAGTAACCTACGGAGATCGGTACAACTGGATCATCTTGTCGGTACTTGTGCTTCTCGGTTGGATCGCCGCAAAGTTTATTCGACGAGCCTAAAACATCGTGCCGCCCCCTGATACAACCCAACTGCTCGACCAACTCGATGAGCTGAAAAACCAATTTGCTCCTCGGACTGCGCGTCGCGTAGAGCGGCTGGTCAATCATCTGTCGCGGCAGAATTTCAACGACACTGATTCCCTCTTTAGCTTCCACGAGATTCTTCTGTTTCTGCGGGCCTATCCCCACAATGCTTCTATTGCGCGCGTCACAGAAAAGGAACTGCGCGCCTTTTCAAGCAGAGTTTTGTCATTGCGTGAGCAAGAGATCGATCTGTCGTCGTTGCAACATCCGGAACTGTCCGGCATTGCCGGAACTTCAGTTACAGATACCTTTAGCTTCTACATCGTTCGTTGGCTCTTGCAGCAACACTCATCTCAGGTCGCGATCGATTGGGAGTGGTTTGAGGATGAGAATCGCTTAGCCGAAGCGTGGCCACGGTTTCTACTCCTGCTGGAAGAAGATGCCTTTGTGGAAGCTAACGTTCCTTATCGCGAATGGCTGAGGGCCGCGCGTGACGGTCGCAGCGAGCTCGCGTGGCTGGTCGAGCGCCTGGATAAACTGCCGCGACCGGAAAAGGAGCGCGCTGAACTTTACAACTCGCAGAAGCTCTTCGTGAGTTGGACGCCTGGCTTCAGTGCATCGCGCACAGGCATGCGCCTGGCGAGAAAGAACTTGTTTTACCATCGTGGTCCGTTAATCCAACGCCGCGATATTGATCTTGGTAATGAACTGACACAGCCCTCATCGCGGTTGGAAAAGTTGTCAGTGAAACAAGGTGAAAAGGCGCTCGATATGGCGCGCGAGGCCTCGACGATTCGGTATCGCGAGCTCTACGGCTTTACACACGGCGATCCGAAGTTTGTGTACCAAACGGAGTTAGGTCGCGGTGTAGAGCTCTTCCTTATGGGCCTGCCTGCGGAAAAGCGTTTACCGCTGCGTGCCTACCATGCTGCGATGATCTACAAGAACGGCGTTCCCATTGGTTATTTCGAAGGGCTTTCACTGTTCGAGCGCATGGAGAGCGGGTTCAACTTGTATTACACGTTTCGCGATGGTGAAACGGCATGGCTGTATGCGAAGACGCTCAACGTGATGTGTCACTTCGCGGGCGTGACTGCTTTCTCGCTGGATCCGTATCAGATTGGCTACGAAAACGAGGAAGGGATTGAGTCGGGCGCCTTCTGGTTTTATCGCAAGCTGGGCTTTCGGCCTACACGCAGAGATGTGCTGCAACTGGCGGTGAAAGAAGAAGATAAACTTGCAGCGCGCAAAGGATATCGCACACGGGCTTCAACACTGCGTAAGCTGGCGGAAAGTTCGATGATCCTTCAGTTGAACAAGAAGCAAAGTGGCGACTGGGACAGTTTTCAGGTTCGGAACATCGGTTTGAAAGTACAGCGAGTGATGGCCAGGAAGTTTGACGGAAACGCGACGCACATGCGTCAGGTCTGTGAAAATGATCTTGCTCTGGTGTTGTCGTTAATACCGGATTTGAATCGTTGGAGCACTGAAGAAAAACAACTCCTCACGCGAATCACTCGAGCGAAAGTGAGCGCTGAAGAGGTCAGGTACTTAAAGCTGATGCAGAAGCATGCGCGGCTCCGAGACGCGCTCATCAAACTTGGTTCCTAAGCCACAGATTACACAGATGAACACCGATTAATCTGATTCTCCAAAATTTTCGCATCAGAAAAACCTTCGAGTTTGGTGAAGTATTCAGCCTCGCGATCTAGAGCGTCGCCTGGGACAAGTCCCACGATCTCCGCACTCTCAATCTCCACGCCCAGACGATCCGCTTCACGATGCACCGCGTCGTAGGCCGCCGCCATTCCTGTCACTTCATAGTTCACGAGATTCATTGACACCTGGACCAGGCCGCGCGTGTGTAACCGGAATCCCAAAGCTTTCACAAAGGGCAAACCACCGTTGCGGGCTCTGATTGTCCGCGCGATCTGCCGCGCAATAGCAATGTCGCTACTGCGAAGAATCACGTTGAAAGCTATCAGGAATGGCCGCGCGCCGACTGCGATGGCGCCCGCCGACTCGTGAACCTGGGCCAACCCAACATCAGGTGCGCGTTCCGGATTGGTTGTGATCTGTTCCCGGAGCAGTTCAAGCGCGCCACGACGCACATCTTCCAGATTTGCTCGCTCCGGGCGCAAAGCAGCTCTCTCGTAGTAGTACACGGGAATCGAAAGCTCACGGGCGATGACTTCTCCTGCTTCGTGAGCGATTTTCACGCAATCATCCATCGTTACACCACGCACGGGAACAAACGGCAAAACATCGGTCGCGCCAAGGCGCGGGTGCTCGCCCTGATGCGAACGCATATCGATAAGCTCCGATGCTCGCCTCACTGCGTTGACGGCAGCCTCAACAACCCTTTCCGGCGCTGCTACAAAAGTAATTACTGATCGGTTGTGATCGGGGTCGACGTGAGTGTCGAGCACACACGCCGACTCAACAGCGACGATAGATTCGGCAATCAGCCGCACCGTTTCCGGCTTTCGTCCTTCACTGAAGTTTGGGACACATTCGACCAGGCGGTCCATCGGTTCCGATCTAATGGGTGGTGTCCTAATTTGAATTTCTTCTCTGTGCAGAGAAATCCCAAACTATGACACTACCATCTAATGACAAGATTGCCGAATTTAAGGTCGTGGGGTAATAGTGTGTTGATGAACGTTGTCCTGGTCCTGACCGCGGAGCGGTCAAATGTTTATAGCTCGGGTGTAATAGAAACTACCCTGCTCCAGAGGAGCGAAATGTCCACTGCCAGAGAAAACATTGGGCTCCCTACGGAGCCCGACCGTTTCTTCCCTTAGGGCTATAAACATTTGGTCCCTCCGGGACCGACAAGCCTTTCCTGCCAACACACTATTACCCCACTACCGAATTTACAGGATATCAATAGACATATTGAGTAAAAATTAGTCCTGTAAGTTTTGCAAATCCTGTATCTTTTCGACATGCCTCCCGATCGCTTCGTCAACCAACGCAAAAATGCCTGGCAGCGGCTCGAAGATCTGCTGAAGTTGCTTGACTCCGCTTCGCTCGGACGTTTGCGGCGCGAGGAAGTTCGAGAGCTGGGCCGTATCTACCGCCGCACGGCCTCCGATCTAGCTATCGCACGCGCAGAGTCGCGTGATCCGCGTCTGGTCAACTACCTGAACAGCCTGGTTATTCGCGCGCATGGTCGCATCTATCGCGCCGACGCCCAGGGCGGGAAACGCATTCGCCTGTTCTTTACTCGCGAACTGCCTCAGACCTTCCGTCGCACGTGGCGCTTCACTCTACTTTCTTTCTCTGTTTTTATGATCTTTGCGATCTTCGGTTTTGTGGGTACACATTACGATCCTGAGTTTTCGGAACTTGTTGGTGTCAACCCGACTATCCGCGAACTCTACATCGAAACAAAAACTCACTGGTGGGAAGAACTCAACGAATCAAACCAGGAGGGCGCAAGCCAGATCATGACCCACAACATTCAGGTCACGATCTACACCTTCGCATTTGGCGCCACGTGTGGAATTGGCACTCTGTTCTATCTCGCTTTTAATGGAGCCAACATTGCTTCGGTGGTCGCACTGACTTATCGCGCAGGCTTCGGCAACGATCTCGTTACATTCATGGTTGCGCACGGAGTAGTTGAACTGTCGTGCATCTTTATCGCGGGAGGCGCCGGACTACTCATTGGCAGTGCGATTCTCATGCCCGGCGATCTCACTCGTGCCGACGCACTCAAAATGCGAGGCATGGAGGCTGTTCGGCTGATGATGGGAGTTGCACTTCTACTAGTAATTACCGGGATCATTGAAGGATTCATTTCCCCAGCGCTCGTGGATCCGAGAATCAAGTACGGCATCGGCGCCATCACGGGTGTGGCGCTTTATGCCTACCTGCTCTTCGTTGGTCACGATCATCATGGAATCACAGAAGGCCACGTTCCTTCACACGCAGATAAGTCTCCAACAAAGCCGGCGCCAGCGCAGCCGCAGTGACGTCCAGCGCCAAACCTCCCAGCGATTCAACCAAACGGAGCGCAGCTTCACGATGGTGGATGATCTCCTCGGCGACTGATTGAGTAAATAGGTCGTGAACTGACTCCGGAGTTTGACGAACGACCGCTTTCAGATCCCTGTCAGCGATCGTAACTACCAGCGGCAAATGGCGGGGGCGCAATATGTGAAGTGAAGTCAACAACTCCTTTGAACCTTCTTCGTCAACCAGATCAGTCAACAAAACGACCAGCGCTCGCCGTTTACTGTTTGCCGCAATGAACTCAAACGCGTGTGGGTAGGAAGGCTCGATCATTTCGGGCTCAACCGCGTGTAGAGCCTCGAGTGCCGATTCGATGTGGTCGCGCCCACGATTCGGCGGAAGGTAACTCTTTATCCTGCGGCCGAATACGACGAGGCCGGCGTTGTCACCTGCTCGTCCGGCAGCCGAAAACAGAGCGAGTGTTGCATGTACGGCTGAATCCAGTTTCGTTTCCTGTTCGATACGCGCGGTCATGAGGCGGCCCGCGTCGAGTGCAATCAGAATCGTTTGATCGCGTTCGATCTGATACTGCCGCGTGGTGAGTTTTCCGCGACGCGCCGTTGCTGTCCACGAGATGTGTCGTAACTCATCGCCACGAACGTAGTCGCGCATCGATTCGAATTCGCGGCCCTCACCGCGCCAGGAGGTTTTACGATGGGAGGAAACAACTGAACGCGCCCCGAGTGCTTTTAACTCCGCCTCTCGTGCGCGTCGCATGTTGGGATAAACCTTCACGGTCACAGGCTCCACGACATTGATCTGGCACCACACGAGCTTAAACCGCGATCGAAACCGCAGCGCCGTTTGTCCAAACTCGAACCTGCCGCGTCGTGGTGGTTTAACACCGTAGATGAGCGTGGCTGAGCTTTGTGCTTCAACATGAATACGCCCTTCTCGCATCCCGCTAAGAGTCATCTGCGGCGGATACTCGTCTTTCACCTTCAGTAAGAGCGA
>Ga0256867_10000328_pt1 | contig 18468 bp, 22 predicted proteins | sample RVTome_15_FD_185939 | JGI IMG/M metagenome (GOLD analysis project Ga0256867, IMG submission 185939) | Soil microbial communities from uranium-contaminated site in the Upper Colorado River Basin, Wyoming, United States - RVT150D86 (HiSeq) ... | reverse complement strand
GCACATCCCGCCCGCGGTCGGCGCGCTGCTCCAGGAGGGGATCGATGTCGCGGTCATCCTGAACGCCCTGCGCACCGCCCAGGACACCTGAGGTCGATCGGTCCCTGCCTCTCGTTTTCACGTCGCGGCCAGGAACAGCGCCCACAACCCTGCGAAATAGCCGACCACGAGGAGCGCGGGGCTGGCCTCCCCGACAAAGCGATTCCGCCGGAACGCGGGCGAGAGCGTCATGAGGGCGAGGACCATCATGCCGACGGCGACGGTGCCGGCCACCATGTGGGTCTGCTGCACATGACCGAAGAGCGGACCCGGCTCGACCAGGTCGAGAGGGAAGAACACCAGCATGTTAAGGGCGTTGCTTCCGAACAGGTTTCCGACCGCAAGGTCGATCGCTCCCGCCCGAACGGCGGTCGCGGATGCGACCAGCTCCGGAAGGGAGGTCGCGAACCCCACCAGTGCCGTGCCGACGAAGGTATCGCCGAGACCGGTAACCTCGGCGAGACGGGACGCGGCCCGGGCGAACTCCGGGGCCGCGATGAAGATCGCCAGTGCCGCGGCGAAGAACATCGCCATCGCACGACGAAACCGCTTCGGGGCGGCGACCTCGGTCGGGGCCTGCCCGCGGGCGGCGGACCGATGCAGCCGGCGAATGCCGTAGGCGTAGACGCCAATGAGGACCAACGACTCGGGTCCGACGCCCAGCACCGCAAACCGCACCGGGCTCAACAGAAATGCGACCGCGAGAGCGTTGAGGGTCAGGGCCAGCAGGCCCAGCCGACGCTGGTCCGGCGAGGCGGCCTGGAGCACCTTGGCGCGCCGAGCGAACATGGCCACCAGCCCCAGAATCAGCATGTTGGCCATGCTGCTTCCGAAGAGGTCACCCACGGCGATGTCGGGTGCCCCGATCCGGACCGCGGTGATATCGGTGGTCAGCTCCGGCAAGGATGTCGCACCCGCCAGCAGAATCGCCCCGATGCGCATCCGTCCGAAACCGCTCATCTCCCCGATCACATCGCATGAACGGGCCAGCATGATTCCGGCGATGATGACCACCCCGCCGCTGAGCGCGAATGCAAGGGCGAGCCGCGCGTCGGGGCTCACCGGGAGGCCGTAGTCATGCGCATGCCGGCAACTCTTCGGGACTCGAGGGCATCTTACTGATGTGAAACCGCCGCGTGGGTGGACCGAAATACCAGCCCGCGGAAAATAGGGGACCTGTCCCCCGACCGACCAGCAGGCGCAGTGCGAGGAATGGCACGGACCTTCCAGTCGGACTCCTGTCACCAGCCCTTGAAGGGTCCACATGCTCACGTTCGCCCGGCCTCCCCGGCTGATCCGGCCGCTCTTGTACCTCGCCCTCCTGACCGTCGCGGGAAGTGGCTGGGTCATTCGTCCGGAAGTCCTGCGCGAGCTGCAACAGCTTCGAGCGCCGGAAAGTCCCCTGGTCAACGACGTGCTCGAGCTCATCCGTCGGCACTACGCCGACTCCCTGGATGAGAAAGACCTCCGCCTGCGCGCGGTCAAGGGAATTCTCCATAGCCTTCCGGATCCGTACGCCTCGCTGCTGGCCGCCGGTGACCTGAAGGGCTACCGTGATCTGCTCGAGGGCTCCTCGGGCGACGCCGGACTTCGACTCCTCGACGGTCCCCTGGGCCCGACCGTCGGCGAGGTGGTCTCGCGGAGTCCCGCGGACAGGGCTGGAATTCGCCCGGGTGATCGCGTGTTACGCGTGGACCGGGTCGAGGCCGTCGGCTGGTCGGCCCCGCGAGCCGAGCAGGCGCTCCGGGGTGAGCCGGGCAGCCGCGTGGCCCTGACCCTCCGGAGACCGGAAGAGTCGGAGGTGCGGGAGACCCGTCTCGACCGCGTTCATCTCCGGGACGGCAACCCGGCGATGCGGCTGCTCGGCCCCGATATTGGATACATCCGCCTGTCGGCGCTGACCCGCGGCAGCAAGCGTTCGGTCGAATCGGCGGTCGTGAAGCTGGTTTCGGAAGGCGCCCGGGGCCTGGTGCTCGACCTGCGAGGCAACCGGGGAGGCCTGCTCGAGGAAGCCACCTCGGTGCTCGAGATGTTCCTCGATGCCGGCAGCCCGATCGGAACGGTGCAGGGACGGGGCAAGAGGGGTACGACCAAACTCGTGGCCATGGCGGGACAGCGTTGGCCCGGCCTCAACGTCATCGTGCTGGTGAACGCCGAAACAGCGAGCGCCGCGGAGGTCATTGCCGCGACGCTGCAGGACAACCACCGGGCGGTCCTCATCGGGCAACCGACCTACGGAAAGAGCCACGTTCAGGGGACACTCAAGCTGAGCGACGGACTGTCCGTCCGGATCTCGATTGCGCGTTGGATTACGCCGAAGGGTCGCCGGCTGGACCGCGAGAGCGGCAACGTGGTGGTGCCGGATGTTGTGGTCTCGCCCTGGAAGCCTTCCCCAGGCGATGAGGCGCTGCGGCTGGCCATCGGCGCGCGCGCAGATCAGTTCCGGAGAGTCTTCGAGGAAGCGGTGCGGCGAGGGGAATGGCGGCCGGCCGAAGACAGCCTCAGCTCCTCCGACGACCGCGCACTCCAGCGACGGCTCAGGAAGGCCGGCATCACGATCACCAGCGCGGAGCTCTCAGGCGGAGCCGGGCTCCTGGAGCAGGAGTGGGCCGTGCTGGTGGCGGCGCACGCCGAGCATACGCCGCCGCAGACCGGCCCCCGCCGGGCTCCGGACAAACAGCTGCTCGCAGCGTGGCGGATGCTCGAGGCCGGCGAGGCCGGCAGCGGGCATCAGCGGTAGATCGGTGGTGGGGACCTCAGGGATGCCCTGCCAGAGCCGGCTTTGACGACCGGGACTTCAGATAGCTCTCGCGCGCGGCGAGCACCGCATCGACCAGCGGTGCCGGGTCGAACATGACGGGATCGGTACACGGTAACCCTGTGTCACGGCTCGCCGCCTCACACACGCGCCTGGCGTCGGCGGGGTCGAGATCGTAGCAGTTCATGCAGATCCCGATCACCTTGGTCGGGTGAACCGCCGAGCCGATCAGCTCGTACAGTTTGACGTACTCGGCGAGCGGCGGGATCCGAAGCCAGGGCGCACCGCGATACTCGCCGATGTGCTCGCGGGTGGCCTGGTGGCAAAGGATCAGCCCGTCGGGGCAGGAGCCGTGGAGCAATCCGAGGGTCACGCCCGAATAGCCGGGGTGGTTGATGCTCCCCTGCCCCTCGACCAGCACGATGTCCGCGCCCGGAGCGGCCTTGAGTACCAGGTCTTCCGCGGCCCCCGCGATGAAATCCGCGACCACGGCGTCCACTGCGATTCCCCACCCCTCGACGAAGATTCCAGTCTGGCCGGTCGCGGCGAACCGGGTGATCACTCCACGCTTCTCGAGCGCCCCGGTGAGCTGCAGCTGGGCGGTCATCTTGCCGACATTGCAGTCGGTACCAACGGTCAGCACGACGTAAGGCTCTACCAGCCGCGCGAGGCCGGCGGCGACCGGAAGGTTGGCCGGTGGCCGCCGGACGTCGAGGATCGTGGCACCGCGCTCCCGCGCCTTGGCCGCGAGCATCGGGTCATCGCCTATGAACGTGTGGAGTCCGCTCCAGATATCGCAGCCGGCATCCAGCGCGTCGGCGAGCCATGCCCGCCACTCCTCGGGCAGCTTGCCGCCCGCGGGCGCGATACCGATCAGGACCGCCGTGGGCCCGAGGCGGAGCCCTTCCGCCATCGAGCCCAGGATCGGGATGTTCCCTCCAAAGCCCAGGACGTCCTGAACCGTCTTTCCCGCTTGGCTTCGGTCCAGGACGCCGACGACCCGCTCGGGCAGATACCGGATGACCGAGTTGGCGGTCTTCGAGGTCATCGCGGCGAAGTCGCCGTCCGCGATGATCAGGAAGGTGGGTCGGGTCTGGGTCAAGGCTTCTTGCGCTCCGATTCCGGGGGCTCGACCAGCTCGGCGTCGTGCACGGTTTCCCCGCCCTTGCCGATCTGTCGCGCTTCCTGGGTCCCGGCGCCGAGCATCCCCATCTTGGCCTTGAGCTCGAGGAGCTGCTGATCCGTGCTCCCCTTGTACTCGAGCCGTTTGAACTGGTCCATGAGGTCGTCGCTCTGGAACTCCTGCTGGATCTCCGCGGCGGCGAGCGCCTTCCGCTCGATGTGCTCGATCTTCTCGGCCATGCGGTCGAACGACTCGAAGGCGCTCTTGTCGTTCATCCCGGCCATGGTCTCCTGGATCCGCTGCTGCGCCTGCGCCCGCTTGGCGCGCGCCACCAGGATGTTCTTCTTCCGCTTGGCTTCTTCGATCTTGTCGTTCAGCTGGCGGAGCTGCCCCTTGAGGTGCTCGGTATCCGCCTTGTGGCGGACCCAGGTCTCGTGGAGCTGCTGCGCGCCCTGGAGCGCTTCGTTGTAGCGGACCAGGGCCTGGGTGGCGAGATCGTCGCGGCCCTCCTGGACCGCGAGCATCGCCCGCCGCTCCCAGTCCTCGGCCTGCTTTTTCAGCGCCTCGGCATCGGCCTGGAGCTTCTTCTCGTCCGCGATGGCGGCCGCAGCCTCCTGCTTTGCCTTGGCCAGGTTGGACTTCATGTCCAGGATCAGCTGGTTGAGCATCTTCTCCGGGTTTTCGGCCCGGGAGATGAGATCATTGATGTTCGACCGCAGCATGGTCGAGAACCGCTCGAAGATGCTCATGGCTTACCTTTCGCGATACGCGGAGAGCGCGCTCAGATGGGACGCGATCGCCAGCGTGAGCGAGTCGAAACTGGACTCGAACTCGGTATAGTCGAGGTCGGTGAGCTCGAGGGCGTCGGTCAGGACGACGTGATCGCCCTCGAGCCCATACGAGCCATGAATCATGTCCCGCACATTGAGCTCGAGCAGCTGGCGATAGAGCTCACCCCGCCGCTCATCGCTGGCCGGGATCTCCATGACGCGAACCCGAAGCAGGGCGACCGGCGGAGCGTAGTGGACCACCACTTCCGCGCCCGACTGCGTCCGTACCCGCCAGAGTCCGGGCTCGACCTCTTCAGCCTCCACCGTCCCGCCCTCCAGGCGGTCGATAAAGGTCTGCAGGTCCTCCTTGCTGACCATCCTGACCCTCCGCAACGACCGGGCCAACCAGCGGTGGCCCACTCCGCAATCTAACGTTCGTTCAGCGCGGATCGGCCGCGTCCCGGCCCTGCGCCAGCAACCGCTCCGAGAAATCTACGCGCTCTTCCAGCTCCGCCAGACGCTGGCGCAGCTCGTCGAGCTCGCCCAGGACCTGCTCCGGCGGGAGCTCCGATCCGGGCGGCGGCCCGCCCTCCAGCCGGCGCGCGATCGCCTTGCCGATCGGCCCATGCAGCGCGATCGCCGCGGCGATGCTGCCGACGATCCCGACCGGAATCGCGAACGGAATCCCGAGGTTCGCGGCGAGCACGAAGTACCCGACCAGGGCGATCCCGAAAGGGATCGTGATGGCGAACAAGCCCGACCCGCCTCGGTCGGTCACGGGGTGGGCTCTCTGGTCGGCTCCGCACCGGCCCGGCCGAGGAGGCGCTCGGCGAAATCGAGCCGCTCCTGGGCCTCGGCGTACACGGCCTCGAGCTCAACCAGGCGTTCTTCGAGCTGCGCGATTCGTTCCGCCGTCATCTCTCCGGTCGTGAGCCCCGTCTTGGGATCGGTGCCCGGCGCCTTGCCGCTGATCCGGCGCGCGATGGCCTGGCCGATGGGTCCGAGCAGCATCGACACGCCGATACCGCCGACCGCAATGAACAGCGCGAAAAAGCCGGGCTCACCCATGAATCAGCTCCTGGGCGGGGCGATAGATGGGGCGCGGTCGCTCGCGATCAGCCGCTCTGTGAAATCGATCCGCTCCTCCAGCTCGAACACGCGGGCCTGCACCGACTCGAGCTCCGCTACCCGTTGCTCGAGCTCCGCGATGCGCTCCGCCTGCATCTCGCCAGTGGTGAGGCCCGGTCGGTGGTAGCGCTTGAGCGCGAAGTGCCGGCGCACTCCGAGGAGGATGAACGACACGCCGACGGCCGTCGGATACATACCATCCGGCCCGCCGGTCACGTCCACAAAGGCCATGAACGCAATCGTAACGCCGGCGTGAATGAGAAAATCGACGAAGTCGATGCCGACATAGTCTTTGAACGCGCTCATTGTGGTACCCCCCGCTCGTGCGCCTGGACCGCCGCGGCGCTCCCACTGCCAAGAAGCCGCTCGGCGAATTCCAGCCGCTCCTCCAACTCGGTGATGCGAGCGTGGGTGGCCTCGAGCTGGGCTTCCACTTCTCCGAGACGCTCGGCGTGCATTTCCCCGGTGGTCAGGCCGGAGCGTGCCCCTCCGCCCGACCGAAGCCGCCGGATTACGTGCAGCCCCGTCGCGCCGAGCAGATAGATCGCGAGCGGTGCGGCCCAGTTGGCATCACCGCTCCCCGGAAACGCGTTCGTGGCTTCGAAGAACCAGCCGACCGCGCCGGCGGCGAGCAGGCCGAGCAGGTGGCCCGGCCAGTCGAAGCGCGTCGGGCCGTTCACCGAGGCAGCTCCCGAACCGGCTGATCCTGGCGGGCGAGCAGGCGCTCGGCAAAATCGAGCCGCTCCTCGAGCTCGGCGGTGCGGGTGCGGTCCTGCTCGAGCTCCGCAACGCGGGACTCGAGCTCCTCCACCCGGGCCGCGAGCTCCGCTGCCGCTCCGGACGTCCCCTCGAGGCGCCGCGCGAGCGCGCGACCGACCGGGCCTCGAAGGATCAGCACCGCGCCCGCGCCCAGAACCAGGGTCATCGTGAGAATGAACGGGGCGAAGATATCGGGGGGCATCAGACCGATCCACCGCGGGGGAGCTGCGCATCGGACCGCTGATTGGCCAGCAGGCGCTCGGTGAAGTCGACTCGTTCCTCCAACTCGCCGACCCGCGCGCGCAAGGCGTCGACCTCGCCCAGCTCCTGGCGGAGCTGCTCGATCTCGCCACGCAGCGCCGAGTCGCCCCCACGGCCCTCGAGCCGGCGGGCCCAGGCGGCAACCAGCGGGCCAAAGATCTTCACGGCCGCAATCGTGAGGGCAGCCGTGACGAAGGCGATGGCGATCGCCTCGACGATCTGCGGGATAAAGAAGGAGGGATCCGGACCCGCGACCACGACCGGTGCGGTCGGAGGCGAAGGCGGAACCGGCACCTGCACGAGAGTCATTCGACCACCTCGGATCCCGGGAGCACTGCCGGGCCATGACGCTTTTCCGCCAGGAGACGCTCGGCAAAGTCGAGCCGCTCCTGCACCTCGCTCACCTCGGCCCGAAGCGCTTCCAGCTCGGCCAGCACTTCAGGATCGGGACCGGGATGCGGAATCCCGCCGCGAATCCGCTCCGCGATGGCCTTCCCGACCGGCGAGATCGCCAGGAGGAACAGGCTTCCGCCGCCGAAGATGAAAGTGACTGCCAGGATGTCTTCCATGCTCCCCTAACCCTGCCCATGGGTCGGCAGGTCGGCCTGGTCGCGCGGCTGAGCCAGCAGGCGCTCGGCGAAATCCACACGCTCCTCCAGCTCCATGACTCTGGCCTCGAGTGTTTCGGTCGCGTCCAGCCGCGCCCGGATCTCGTCGAAATCGTCCGTACCGACGGCCGCCCGCTTCCCGCGCAGCCGCTCCGTGAGCGCCGCCGTCAGGGCGATCGCGGCGTAGGTAAGGGTCCCCGCGCCACCGATGGCGAGCAGAACCGAGAACAGCTTGAGCCCTTCTTCCACGATCAGCCCTCGTCCCGAGCGGGAGCCTCGCGGGCCCCTTGCGATCCGGCCGACAGCAGGCGTTCGGCGAAGTCCAGCCGCTCCTCGTTCTCCAGGAGCCGTTGCTCCAGGCCGGCCACCTGGTCGCGCAGCAGGGACACCTCGTCGAGCAACTCCGGATCGGGCGCCGATTTCCCGTGGAGCCGCCTGGCAATGGCCTGCCCGATCGGCCCCTGAGAAACCTTCACGATCGTCACACCGATCAGCACCATCGTGACCATGCCAGTCAGCATGCCGAAAATCGGGATCAGGTCGTTGAACATGGGCATGGTGCGGCCTTACGGAAGGGTAGGCCGTAATGTTTCATAGCGCAACGTGCGATCGGATCGGGGGCCTTCGTCACACCATCTCGACGGCCCGTATGTGGTTGATCCGCACCGCGATCTCGGTATTGCTGTCCCCCAGCGGACGGAGGTAGACCTCGAGGGCCTGCGGGTCGGTATCGACGCTCGATGGAATGCCGATCACTTCGTGATCGTCCTCGGTCGTAATCCGCACCGCGTGCTCATGCCCGCCGGCGTAGTCGAGCAGCTCGACGATGGCTTCGTAGGTCATGGGGCCGGACCTCCGATGGGGGGACGGCCAGAATGTACCACCGTTCCGGGTGGAGCGATCAGCCGCGAGATGCGCTAGTCCGCGCCGATTTCAGCGCGCGGTGGAGAAAGGGCGCGGTATGGCTTCCGGCGGCCCGCGCCACGTGCTCCGGAGCGCCCTGGGCCACGATGGCCCCGCCCTTGGCCCCGCCCTCGGGCCCCAGGTCGATGATCCAGTCCGCCGTCTTGAGGACGTCGAGATTGTGTTCGATGACGAGCACGCTGTTCCCCTTGTCGACCAGGCGGTGCAGCACATCGAGGAGCAGTCGCACATCCTCGAAGTGCAGGCCGGTCGTGGGCTCGTCCAGGATGTACAGGGTGCGTCCCGTGTCCCGCTTGGAAAGCTCGGTGGCCAGCTTGACCCGCTGGGCCTCCCCTCCCGAGAGGGTGGTCGCGGCCTGGCCGAGGTGGATGTAGCCGAGGCCCACGTCGTTCAGGAGCTCGAGCTTCTCGCGAATCCTCCCCTGGGCGCTGAAGAACTCCAGCGCGTCGGCCACGGTCAGATCCAGCACCTCGGCGATGCTTCGCCCCTTGTACCGGACCTCCATCGTCTCGCGGTTGTAGCGCCGGCCCTTGCAGACCTCGCACGGCACGTACACGTCCGGCAGAAAGTGCATCTCGATCTTCACCAGCCCGTCGCCCTCGCACGCTTCGCAGCGGCCGCCCTTCACGTTGAACGAGAACCTCCCCGGGCCGTACCCCCGCATCTTGGCCTCGGGCAGCTGGGCGAACAGCTCCCGGATCGGGGTGAAGAGTCCGGTGTACGTGGCCGGGTTGGAGCGCGGCGTCCGCCCGATCGGGCTCTGGTCGATATCGATGACTTTGTCGAGGTGCTTGAGCCCGTCGATCCGGTCGTGCGCTCCCGGAACGAGCCGCGCGCGGTAAAAGTGACGCGCCAGCGCGTGGTAGAGCAGGTCGGTGATCAGGGTGCTCTTGCCCGAGCCGGATACGCCGGTCACGGCAACGAACAATCCGAGCGGGATATCGACCGTGAGATTCCGGAGGTTGTTGGCCCGGGCGCCGACGATGCGGAGCTGCCTGGCCGGATCCACCGCACGGCGACCCGAGGGCACGGGAATCCGGAGCTCGCCGCGCAGGTACCGGGCGGTCAGCGAGCTCGGGTGGGCGAGCAGCTGGTGCACGGTCCCTTCCGCCACCACTTCCCCACCGAGCTTACCCGCGCGGGGCCCGAGATCGATGACGTGGTCGGCGGCGCGAATCGTCTCCTCGTCGTGCTCCACGACGATCACGGTGTTGCCGAGCTCCCGGAGCTCCCGCAGCGTGCCAAGGAGGCGGGCATTGTCGCGCTGGTGCAGCCCGATGCTGGGCTCGTCGAGAACATAGAGGACGCCCACCAGCCGGGAGCCGATCTGGGTCGCGAGCCTGATCCGCTGCGCCTCGCCGCCCGAGAGGGTGCCGGCGCTGCGGCCCAGCGTCAGGTACTCGAGGCCGACGTCGCGCAGGAAGGCCAGGCGATCGGTGACCTCCTTGAGCACGGGCCCGGCAATTTCCGGGTCCACGCCCCCCGCGAGCCCGCGGCCCACGGGAATCCGGCGGAAGTACTCGAGTGCGTCATCGACCGGAAGATCGACCACCTCTCCGATGCTCCGCCCGGCCACGTGCACCGAAAGGCTTTCCGGCCTGAGCCGGCGCCCGCCACAGGCGCGGCAGGGCATCTCGACCAGGAACTCTTCCAGCTGCTGTCGCACGGCATCGCTGGTCGACTCGTGATACCGGCGCTCGACATTGCGCAGGATCCCTTCCCATTCGGTCTCGAAATCCGCGCGCCCGCGCCCGCCGTCGCCGCCGAATCGAAAGGTCTTTCCCGGCGCGCCGTGCAGGAGCGCCTGGCGGGCAGCGGCGGGAATCTGGCGCCACGCCGCGCCGAGATCGAAGCGAAATACCTTGGCCAGGGCCGGAAGAACCGCCTTGCGCAGGTACCCCGACGGCTCTCCCCAGGGGAGTACCACGCCCTCCAGAATCGAGATGCTGTGGTCGCCGAGGATCAGCTCGGCGTTCACCTCGCGCCGGGTGCCGAGTCCGTGACAGTCGGGACATACTCCGAAGGGCGAATTGAAGGAGAACTGTCGCGGCTCGAGCTCCGGCAGGGAGAGGCCGCATTTCGGGCAGGAGAAGCGCTCCGAGAACAGCTGGGCGGTCGGGCGGGCTGGCGGACGGGCAGTGCGAGAGTCCGTTCCCCCGCCCGTCTGCCCATCCTGTCTGACCACCTCCACGACCCCGTCCGCCGTCTTGAGTGCGGTTTCGATGGAATCGTTGAGGCGGCTTCGATCGGCTTTGCGCACGACGAGCCGGTCGACGACGACCGCCACATCGTGATTGTGGCGGCGGTTGAGCGCGGGGACGGCATTGAGGTCATAGGTTTCGCCATCGACGCGAGCGCGCACGAAACCGCGCTTGCGGAGATCGTCGAACAGCTCCTTGAACTCGCCCTTCCGGCCCCGAATCATGGGCCCCAGGATCTCGATCCGGGTGCCGTCCGGCCAGGAAAGAATCGCGTCGGTGATCTGCGCGGCGCTCTGACGCGCGACCGGGCTCCCGTCCTGCGGGCAATGCGGCACGCCGGCCCGGGCCCAGAGCAGGCGCATGTAATCGTAGATCTCGGTGACCGTTCCCACGGTCGACCGGGGATTGTGGCCGGTCGATTTCTGCTCGATCGAGATGGCGGGCGAGAGTCCTTCGATCGCGTCAACGTCCGGCTTCTCCATGAGTCCGAGGAATTGTCGCGCGTAGGCGGAGAGCGATTCGACGTAGCGGCGCTGGCCTTCGGCGTAAATCGTATCGAATGCGAGGGAGGACTTGCCGGAGCCGGAGAGCCCCGTAATGACCGTCAGCCGATTCCTGGGAATCGTGACCGAGATGTTCTTGAGGTTATGCTCCCGGGCACCACGAACCCGCAGGTATTCTTCCGGCATAAGCAGCGAAAGTTACCGGGGAAGGCCGGACTGATTCAAGAGTTCCGGGTGCCGGCCGCAGAGCACGTTTACCTTTTCATCCATGCGCCGCCTCCACAGCAGCAGATACCCCGAGCCCGACGACCGGGCCCGCGAGGGCTTCGACTGTCTGGAGCTCGAGGGGGACGCGATCGCCCCGACCGGAGACGAGCTCGCCTGGCTGCGGCCGTTCGGCTCGGCGATTCCGGGCCCGGCCCTTGCGGGCATCGCGGACGGCGGGCCCGAGGAGACGCGCGTCCCGCGTCAGGCCCGGGAGCTCAACGCCATCGGCCGGCGGCTCGACGCCGTGCTGCTGCTGCGCCGGTTGCTCGAAGACAATCCCCAGTCGCCGGGGGTGCGGCTCCTGCTCGCCGAGCTGCTGGACGCCGGCGGTGACGTGGCCGAAGCCCTCGAGGAGCTCACCCGGGCGCTCGGCGATACGGACGATCCCGCGCCGGTGTTGCTGCATCGCGGGGTGATCCTCACGCGGTGTGGCCGTGCCGCCGAGGCGGAGCCGGACCTGCGCGCCGCGCTCCGGCACCGCCCTGGCGACGCGGCGACACATTTTCAGCTTGGCCTGGCGCTGCTCCGGCTGGGCCGGGGAAGCGAGGCGGTCGCCGCCCTGCGCGACGCGCTCGCGCTGCGCCCCGACGACGCCGAGGCCCTGTACTACCTCGGCGAGGCATTGGTGGCGACGAACGACCTGGCCCCCGCGCTGGGCGCGTTCGAGCGCGCGGCGGCGCTGGATCCCAACGACGCCCGATGCTACAAGCTCATGGGCCGCGTGCTCGACCGGCTGGGACGCCCGGATGACGCCATGGAAATGCACCGCAAAGCGCGAGAGGCGGCCATTCGCTGATGCGAGTCGGGCTCAATCGCCGCAACGTCGGACGGCTCGTCCTGGTTACCTGGGCCGTGGCGCTGGCCTGGCTTGCCCGCCGGGAGTTATACAGCGGAGAGGCGGCCGCGGTCGCCCTCGGCTCGGCCCGGATCGAGCCGGGCGGCGCGTACTTCGCCGTGCTGGCCCGCGGGCGCCAGATCGGACAGGTGAATATCACCGTGGACACCATGGTGGACGCCGTGCGCATCACCGAGATCCTCACGCTGGATCTCCCCGCCGGCGATTCGACGCGGCCGCTCGCCCGGCGCACCGATTTCGTGCTCTCCCGCTCGCTCCAGCTGCGTGGCTACACCGCGCAGGTGTTCGGAGGCGGCGGCATCGACCGGACGGACGGGACGGTCGGGGAAGATTCGATTCTCACGTTGACCGCGTTCGATGGCGAGCCGCAGCAGACGGGACAGGGGCGGTACCTGCTCCGGCCCGACGCCGTCCTGGCCGTGGTCCTGCCCTTCCGCGTCGCACTCGGCGGCCGGTTCCGCAACGGCGAGCGTTTCGTCATGCCGGTGTTCGACGCCCTCACCGGTACGACCCAGCCCGCCACGATCCGAATCACCGCGGAGTCGACGTTCGTCGTCGCGGACAGCGCCGTCTGGGACTCGGTCGCCAATCGCTGGACCGGGGTCGCCTTCGACACGTTCCCTTCCCTCCGCCTCGAATACGACGTCGCCAACGTGCCGACCGTCTCCTGGGCCGAGGCAGGCGGAACCATCGTCGCGGGGGAGATCGCGGGCGGCGTGCGGCTCGAGCGCGGGGCCTTCGAGATGGTGCGCAACAACTATCGCATGACCCGGCGTAGTACCGGACAGAGCTGGCGCGACTCGCTGAGTGGCGCCCGTAGCCTCGCCATGGTAGGCCGTGCGCCCGGCACGGCCGCAGCCGCGGCACGCTTTCTCGTGGTGCACGACTCGGCTGCGCGCGCGCCGAGGCTGCCGGCCGCGGCCTCCGGAGGCCGCCAGGAAGTCCTCGGTGACACCATCCTGGTGCGGCGCCATCCGCCGTCCGATTCATCGCCGCCGCCGCCGGAGTCGCTCTGGCATACCGCCGACCTTCCGATGCGCGACTCGATGATCGGGGCGGCGCTCCGGGGCGCGATCGGCCGGGCTCGGCCCGCGACCCGCACCGACAGCGTGCGGCGGCTCACAGCGTGGGTCGCCCGGCAGATTGCCACCGATCCCGCGGCCGGGTCGGGCAGCGCGATCAGTGCCCTGCGCAACCGGAAGGGGTCGCCGGACGCCAAGGCCAGGCTCCTTGTCACCCTGTCGCGGGCGGCCGGGATTCCAGCGCGAGTTGCCAACGGGCTGGCGATCGACGGCCGCGGGGCCCTGGCCCACAGCTGGGCCGAGCTCTGGATCGACGGCTGGCACGCGGCCGATCCCACCTACGGGCAATACCCGGCGTCGACTTCCCTGGTCCGGATCACTACCGACCGGCGGAGCCGGCCCCTGGAGCTGTTCCCCCTGGTCGCCTCGGCGCGGTTTTTGCCCCTCCCGCCGGGTCCATGATCGAGCTGACCGACCTTACCAAACGCTACGGCGGCTTCACGGCCGTCGATTCTATCAGCCTCACCATCCCGCGTGGCGAGCTCTACGGCTTCCTGGGCCCGAACGGAGCCGGCAAGACCACGACGATGCGAATGATCGCGGGCATCCTGCGCCCGACGGCGGGACGCATCGAGGTCGCGGGAATCGACATTCAGCGCGATCCGCTTGCGGCCAAGGCGAAGCTTGGCTTCATCCCCGACCGTCCCTACGTGTACGACAAGCTCACCGGAGCCGAGTTCCTGCGATTCGTCGCGGGCCTCTATGGCCAGGAAGGCAAGGACGTCTCGGATCGCATCGACGAGCTGCTCGAGCTCTTCGAGCTGCTGCCCTGGAAGGATGAGCTGACCGAGTCGTACAGCCACGGCATGCGCCAGAAGCTCATCATCTCGAGCGCGCTGGTGCACCGCCCCGAAGTGATCGTGGTGGATGAGCCGATGATCGGCCTCGATCCCCGCAGCGCGCGGCTGCTCAAGGACCTGCTCCGGGAGTTCGTCACCCGCGGCGGCACCGTCCTGATGAGCACGCACACCCTCGAGGTCGCGGAGGCGATGTGTGACCGCATCGCGATCATCCAGGGTGGACGCATCACCGCGGCCGGGACGATGGACGAGCTTCGGATCCAGACGTCCTCCGGCGATGCGACGCTGGAGGAGCTGTTCCTCCGCCTCACCGGTGGCCTGACGGAGCGCGAGCTGAGTGACCTCTTCGACCGCTGAGGCGATCACCCGGCCCCCCGGGATCCTCCACATCCTCAAGCCCAAGTGGTGGAGCGTCCTGGCCCGGCTCAAGGAGCAACGCTCCGGCGCCGGCGCCCGCGCGTTGCTCCTGCTGCTGCTCGGCGCGGGATTCTGGACCGCGGTGTTCGGCGTCGCCTACCGGGTGCTGCGATACTTCGAGGGGGTCGAAGAGATCGGCCCCCTGCTCGCCGGCAAGCTGCTGGGCGTCACGCTGCTTTCGTTCGCCGGGCTCCTGCTCCTCTCGAACCTGGTCACCTCGCTGTCCACGTTTTTCCTGGCGAAGGACCTCGACCTGCTGGTCTCGGCCCCGGTGGATTGGGGCCGGCTCTACCTCGCGAAGCTCGCCGAAACCCTGCTCCATTCCTCGTGGATGGTCGGCCTCATGATCGTGCCGATCCTCACCGCATACGGCATGGTGTTCGAGGGCGGCCCGCTCTTCCCCCTGGTCGCCCTCGGCACGCTGATCCCCTACTTCCTGCTGCCGACCGTGATCGGGGCGGCCATCACGGTCGTGCTGGTGAACGTCTTTCCCGCCCGGCGTGCCCGCGATCTGCTCACGCTCGTGGCGCTGGGCGCGGGCGCCGGCCTCGTGCTGCTGCTGCGCCTGATCCGGCCCGAGCAGCTCGCCCGGCCCGAGGGCTTCCGAAACCTGCTCGAGTTCCTCGCCGTGCTGCGGGCCCCGAGCCATCCGCTCCTGCCGAGCGAATGGGCCGCCTCGGCGATGATGAACTGGCTCCAGCATGTCGCGGATCCGTTGCCGCTGGCGCTGCTCTGGACCACGGCGGGCGCGTTCATCGTGCTGGGCGCCGGGTTCCATCAGCGCCTGTATCCCGGCGGCTTCAGCAAGTCCCAGGAAGGCGCGAATTCGAAGAGCGGGACCGGGGGCTGGCACCGGGTCATCGGCAGCATGCTCGGGTGGCTGCACGTGACCCGCCGGGAGTTCATCCTCAAGGACCTGCGGGTGTTCTTCCGGGACTCGACTCAATGGAGCCAGCTCATCCTCCTGGCCGTGCTCGTGGTGGTGTACGTGTTCAACATCCGCGCGCTGCCGCTCTACAGCGGCGAGCGGGTCCCGTATCTGATCATCACGCTCGTGGTGTTCCTCAACCAGGGGCTCGGGGGCTTCGTCCTCTCGGCTATCGCCGCCCGCTTCATTTTTCCCTCGGTGTCGCTGGAGGGAAAACAGCTCTGGCTGCTCCGCTCCGCTCCGCTTGATCTGCGCGCCATGCTGTGGAGCAAGTACTGGGTGGGCACGCTTCCGCTACTGATCCTGGCGCTCACGATCGGGGTGATCACCAACCGGATGCTGCAGGCCCCGCCGTTCATGATGGCCCTGTCCCTCGTCACGACCGTGAGCTTTACCCTCGCGGCCGGCGCGCTGGCGCTCGGCCTGGGCGTGCTCTTTCCGCAATTCGATACCGAGAACGCGGCGCAGATCCCTACCAGCTTCGGCGGCCTGGTGTTCATGATGGCGGCCGTGGTCCTGTTGACCGTCATCGTGGTGATCGAGGCGGTGCCCGTGAGCCAGCACCTGCGGGCGGCGTCCCAGGGCGTCGCCGCGGAACAGGGCTTCACCGGGCTGTTTCTCGCGCTGGGCGTGGTGGTCCTGGTCTGTGCGGCCGCCACGGTTATTCCGCTCCGGCTCGCGCTCAAGCGTCTCGACGCGCTCGAGGCGTAGCTCGGGTCCTCCGCAGCCCCCGCTTTTTATGAACCGCTCGCGTCTATTGGGGTAACTCCCCTTCCCGGCATCGACCTACCCTCGGGCACGTCGCGCCTCTCGCGCGGCACACACTCAGCCCCAAGGAGGTCGCCATGTCCCGGTTTCCCCGCGCGCCTGCCCTCGCCGTTCTCATCCTGATCGCCGGGTGCGCCGACCGGCCCGATCCGGTCTCCCCGGGCGAGCCCCTGCCGCCGACCGCCGCCAAAGCACGCCCCGGCGAAGACGTGTCGGCAGGGCAGCGGCACGAGCGCCTGGCGCGAAGGGTTGCCATCGCCTTGCGCGACGACGGATTTCGGAAAGAGGTCTACGAGGCGCTGCAACGCACGCCGGAGCGGGAAGGCAAGGTCCACCTCCAGGCGTTCCTGAGCGGGAACGGCGGCCGCGCACGCCTCGAGCTCGCGCGGCTGGCCGGAGAGAAAGAGTCCGCCATCCAAAGCGACCTGACCACGGCCGCTCCGATCGAGATCTACCTCCCGGTGCCGGCGCACCGCGCAGCGTGGAAGGGTGGCACCGACCTCCTGGTCGCCACGGCGGAGAACGACCGTGACCGTCCGATCGCCTTCGACCTCAAGGGCCGCCGCCAGCAGCTTTCCGCCGAGACCCCTCCCCCGACTCCGGTTCTCGCCTTGGGACGCGCGGAAACGGCGTTCCAGCAGACGCTGCAATGCGACGGGTGCTTCGTGGAAGATCCACCTGGAGGCGGGACCGGTGGCGGTGGAGGCAGTGGGGGCGGCTCGAACCTGGTGTCACCCGGTCTCTACATGACGACGGCGCGATTCACGGAAACGTTTGAGGGTTGGTTGAAGGGCAGCCCCGAGTTTGAGGTCCATGTGCTTGGCCAGGACGGCACGAGCAACGCGCTCAAGAGCTATCAGTGCGCCGGCGAGCACGCCGGTGGCCCGTATGCGTTCGATCAGAACCAGACCACGTGGAGCGGCCGGGTGCTGTTGTTCAGTCAGGCACAATTCGATGCCTATCGGGCGCAGCATCCCGGCCAGGCCTACCGGGTCTTCGTCGTGGAAGACGACGATACGCCTTGTCAGATCAAGGCGGATTCGGCGCGCTTCGAGCGGCTGATCAGCGACGTCGAGGCGGGTATCGGCCCGCTGTCCGGCGGCATCGACTCGACCCTGAGCCTCGGCAAGGCGTACAAGGCGGCGCGCGCCGGCTGGAAGATCCTCAAGTCGTTCTGGTCCTGGATCACCACCCAGGACGACCTGGTGGGCAACGCGGTCGAAGACGTCGTGGCGGGCGAGTTTCAGCCGGGAGCCAACTGGATCATCAAGTCGAACGGCGGCATCACGAAGGGTGCGATCAAGCTCGAGCTCATCAACCCATAGGCCGGAGCCCTGAAATGCGGTCGTGGATTCTCGCCGGGAGCCTCGCGGTGGCATCAGCCGCCGAAGCGCCCGCCCAATCCCCTCCACCGGTCGACGCCCGGCGCTGGTCCGTCGGACTCACGCTCGGCGACATCCGGTATGACGGCGGCACCAGGGACGCTCCGCTCGAGGAGGGCGTCATCCGTTTCACGCCCTATCGACCCACACCGATCGGGATCCGCGCGGAGCTCGGACGCCGCGGGCTCCGGGTCGGGATCGGCATCGAGTACGCGGAGCCCGGCCTGGCGGGCTCCGGAGCGCCGGAGCCTGGTGGGCCGGCGGCGGGCACCATCGTGCTGGAGCGCCTGCTCACCACCTATACCGTGACACCGACGATCTCCTTCGGCCTGGCGCGTCTGAAGGGCGGCGGCCAGCTCCGTCCCGGGTTAGGGATCCTGTTCGAGCGCTGGGAGCTCCCCGGCGAGCCCGGCCGCAACCGGGTCGGGCTGCTCGGGACCCTCGCACTGGAGCTGGCGCTCTTCGGAAGCTGGGTGGGGTCGCTCACGGGAAGCTATGGGGTGACCCCCGCATCGCCGTTGACGCCGGACGACCTTCCGGAGCGGTACGAGCCGGCGGCCTTGTGGAGGCGGGGGTTGACCGGTGCGGTGGCCTACCGGTTTTGACAGTGAGCGGTTAGCGGTGAGCGGGCGTTTGCCGTCAGAGCGCCGCGCGCGCGCCGCACCCCGGGCAGAACAGGCCGCCGGGCGGCAGGACGGCACCGCAGCCGCGGCAGGCGGCAGGCTCCCCAACCGGCAGCCCGCAGCTCGAGCAGAATCGCGGGTCCGTTTCAGGCCTGGGCCCGCAGCGCGAGCAGGAACCCGGCGATCCGGAAGCACCAGCGAAGCGGAGCGCCGCCACGCGAGCGGCAATCATCGCTTCCGGGTCGTCGGAGGCGGTGGCGATCACCCCTTC
>Ga0256867_10000327_pt1 | contig 18470 bp, 17 predicted proteins | sample RVTome_15_FD_185939 | JGI IMG/M metagenome (GOLD analysis project Ga0256867, IMG submission 185939) | Soil microbial communities from uranium-contaminated site in the Upper Colorado River Basin, Wyoming, United States - RVT150D86 (HiSeq) ... | reverse complement strand
CGCCGGGGACGTTCTGGGGTGGCACGGCGTAAACGGTGCCGGACGCCATCAACGTGTGGATGGCCGCATGATCGAACAGGTCGACGGTCTCGATGCCGGCCTCGTCGTCGACCGTGACCTCGAGGGTCCGCGGGTTCACGGTGCCCCACTGCCGTTCCCCCAGCGGCACGAAGAGCGTGTCGATCCGGCCTTCGGACGCCTTGCGGGCCACGTCCGCGACCTCGACCGCGACGGGATCCCCACGCCCCGCTGCGGCGATGAATCGTTCGGCCGCCGCCTCGCGGCCGCGCTCGAACAGTGGCCTCACGATCGACCAGGCACGCTCGTGTAGGTCTCGGAGCTCGAGGCCCTCGGGGTTGCCTTCGATCCCCTCGTCGAGTACGTGTCGATATCGGGTCACGGACCGGAAGATCGCCTGTTCGTACTCGACGCCGGCGAGCACGAGCGGGGCTTCGTCGTCTCGAACGACCGGCCACAATCCGTCGTCAACGGCACGGAGGAACCGCTCGATGAGACCCTTGTCGACTTCGCCGCCGACGCCGTGCCCGTGCACGATCGCCGATCCACCTCCCGCCACGTGGAACTGCGTCTGTTTCTCGAGGTCGTCGTACTGGAGCGCCTCGGCCATGTCCGCCGGCGCGTCGGGCATCTCGATCGGCTCGAGCACATCCCTCGATCCCCGGAACAGCCCCACGTCGTTCTGATCGACGGTCAGGACATAGAAGTGGCTGTCGGCCGCCAGCAGGGGTAGCAATGGCTTCACGTGGAAGCGCGGACCCACCGTGGCGAACTCAAGCACCGATGTCGAGAGGCGATGCACGCGTTCCCAGCCCTTCGTCAGGAACACGGCGAGCCCGTCTCGCTGATGATTCCAGAAGTCGGCGTCCTCGAGGAGGTCCGTCCCGCGCTGCAGGATCGTGTCTATCTCAGGGGTCCGCAATGTCTCGGTGAGCGTGCCGCGGGTCTCTTCGAGCAGGTTGCGGAACCGTATCGGATCCTGGTCGCTATCCGGGTGCGTGCGATGCGTGGGGAGGTAGACCGTTACGTGCGGACCGTCGCTGCGACGCTCGACCAGCTCAGCGAGGTCCGACGCGTCGAACCGATCCTTCATCGAATCCATCCTGACCTTCCAGCTTCCCCGGTCGGGCCGAAAGGAAACAGCTCGAGGCGTCGAATTGAGGGGAATTGAGGAGCGGTCGGGGTCTTTCACAGACCTCGCCGACCGGATAGATACAAGGATCCGTTCGAACTCCCCCCGGTCGTCGGTGAGGCGAACGTAGATGCGAAGCTCGACCTCAGTCCGGGCACGGAGCGCCGGGCGATCGGCTCCATCGCCGAGGTCCTTGCGATGCCGATGATCGGCGGAGGTCGGGGGCCGCGACGGTGTGAAGCTGGGCGACCAGGTCCTCGTCACCGCCGATGGGTGCCGGGTGCTGGCCCCGTTCCCGTTTCTCCGATCGGTTGCTGGTCTGAGCTCAGAGCTCTTCGTCGGCCGCCCCGATGGAGCCTTCGAGCGCTGCGTCGGCGGCGTTGAGCATCTCGTCTTCCACGGCACGTCCTTCCGCTGGGTGGCTCGCTGCGGACACGCCGCAGCATAGAGTGGTTCCGGCGCAAGCGCATCGCGCCGCGAGCGTCAGGCGGTCGCAACCTCGGAGCTCACGTGCCGGCGGGACCGGGCCCGCAGGCGCGCCGCGAGGAACAGACCTCCCACGACCATGCCGATGCACAGGTACTGCGCGCCCGTCAGCCCCGCGACCGTGCGGTCGTACTCGCGCAGGAAGTCGGTCAGGAACCGCTGCGTGCCGTACCAGAGCAGGAACGTCACCGTGAGCCAACCGGGCTCGACCTTGCGGCGCTGCATCCACCACAGCAGACCGACGAGCGGCACCATCAGGAACAGCTCGTACATCGCGGTGTTGTGCACCACCGCGCCGACGCCTCCGACGATCGGCTCGCGGGTCTCGCCTCCCAGGTACTTCCATGCGAGCGGGAAGCCGGTCTCGCCGCCGAGGTGCTCGCCCACGGCCATGCATCCGAGACGTCCGATCGCGAGCCCCGGGGCCAGGCCGTAGACGATCCCGTCGCTCACGACGAGGCCCGGCATCTCCGGATGCCTGCGTGTGAACCACACGATCACGACGACGGAGATCAGGAACGCGCCCGAGAACTGCAGGCCCCCTTGCCAAACGGCGAACACCGAGAGCGGGTCGCCGGAGAACTCGCTCCAGTGCGTGATCACGAAGAGGACACGAGATCCGATGATGCCCAGGGCGATCACCCACCAGGCGAGCCGTGAGAGCAGGTCGGCATCGAGGTCGCGGTCCCGTGCGTAGCGCAGGAAGACCCAGACCCCCACGAGGATGCCGACGGCCACGAACAGCCCGAACGTGCGGATCGTCAAGGGACCGATCGAGATCTGGGGCAAGGTGTGGAACGGGATCGCGGCGATCATGTGGGTGTCCATGCTACGGACGTCGGCCACCGCCGTCCGGACGCACGAGGCGGACCGAGGGGAAGTAGCCGGGCATCTCCGCGGCCGCCGGACGTCGGAACACCGGCTCGAGCGGCTCGGCCGGCAGCAGGTCGACGGCGTAAGCCTCGAGCAGCCGGGCCTGGAGAACCCCGGGTTCGATACCGGTCGGCCTCGTCCTGCGGCCGCCGGGAACCTCGATGCCGCCGGCGTGTTCGTCGCACAGCGTGTAGAGACGGTCGGCGAAGGTGTGCACCGCGGCGGGCTCACCCGGACCGGGCTCGATCCAGGCGCACACGATGCAGACCAGCCGGAGGCGCACCGGGTAGGCGAACCGAGCGCGCCACCCTCGCTCGTGCGCGATGGTGCGGCCCCAGAGGGAGACGCGCCCCACGACCGGGGGCGACGGCCACGCGGGCCACTCCCGGGTGACGACGTCGAGCGAGGCGCTCGCGTAGACCCCGCATCGGCAATCGACGCCGGGCGCCTCGTGGCGGGCCCGACTGCCCGTCAACACGCGCGGTACCGAGCACCGTGCCTCGAGCGGGCGGCGCCTCGGCCACGCGTCGGAACCCGATCCGGCCGGCAGCAGCACGGGGCCGTCCGCGGCGTCCCAGAAGTTCCAGACACGCCACCCGACGACGGGTTCCGTCGTGTGCTCGAGGGCCATGTCTCGATGTTCCTACGGTTACGCGGTTCGCGTGCGACTCAGCCGCGCACGGTCAGCGTGCGACGCAGCAACACCGTCGCGACCGTGAGCAGTCCTGCGGCGAAGCCGGCGAGTACCCAGAGATCGGATGCGACCCGAGCCGGTCCGGCGCCGGTCGCGATCGAGTCGTTCAGCGCCTCGATCGCCCACGCGTGGGGGATCAGGTGCGCGATGCGGTACATCAGGGGCGGGAAGATCTCCAACGGCACCATGCAGCCACCGAGCGCTGCGAGCACGAGCCCGAGAAACACGCCGACCGCTCCCGCCTGCTCGGCGTTGCGCAGCACCGAGCCCATGACCATCGCTGCCCCCGTCGCCGTCAGGCCGAACAGCAGCACGACCAGCGCGGTGGTGAGCAGGTTGCCCCAGTCCACCTGGAACAGCAGCACCGTGCCGATCACGATCAGCAGACCTTGCACGAGCGCGATCGCGTAGCGGCCGAGCGTCTCCCCGACCAGGATCGTCCCCACCGGCGTGGGCGAGGCGAGCATGCGGGTGCTCACCCCGTATCGCCGCGTCTCGATCAGCATCGACGACGCCGACAGCGACGTGAGGAACATGAACAGCACCAACTCCTGCGCAGCACCGGATTCGAACGTACCCAGCACGGCCGTGCCCGCGGTGCGTCGCGACACCTCGATCGCCGGCATGGCGTCGGCGGCCGCCTCCGCCCTCGCGAGCCCGGCCTCGAACGTGCCGGCGGCGCCTTCGGCGACCGCGAACCGAGCCGCGCGGACCACTACGTTCTGTTCGGCGACGACCCCCTCGAGGGTCGCCTGCAGCTCCTGGCTCGAGCCGCTGGGGCGAGCGATCGCGGTGACGGGCACGGTCTCGCCCGCCCTCACACGCTCGTCGTAGCCGGCCGGGACGATCACACCTCCCTCGATGAGCCCTCGCTCGACCGCGATCCGGAGCGCCTCCTCGTCGAGGTACTGGCGCACGCGGATGCCGTCGGTGTCCCCGAGCCTCGCCCGCAGGTCCTGGCCGAGGGCCCCCGATCCCGCCGTGACCATGCCGACCTGGGGTTCGAAGCCCGAGCCGAACGCGGCGCCGATCGCGAGGATGATCAGGAAGGGGAAGACGAACACGAAGAACATGCCGGTCTTGTCGCGTGTGAGTCGGCGCAGGTTCACGCCGGCGATCGCGAGGGCCTTGCGCACGTTCATCTCGCCACCAGTCGCTTCGAGCGCGTCCACGCGATCGCGCCCGTGACCGCGGCGATCACGAGGACCCCGGTCAACGGCCAGACGACGTCCCACAACCCGCCGCCGTACGCCAGCTCCTGGAATCCCTCCATGAGCCAGCCCTGTGGCGAGAGGAACCTGATCGTGCCGAGGAAGCCCGCCTGAGAGATCGGGAAGAACGTCCCCCCCAGGAGCCCTCCGACCACCGCGACGATCGAGACGAACGCGCCGGCCTGGGCGGTGGTCGTGGCGAGCGTGGCGACGAGTGCGGTCACCCCGACCGCCGCCAGGACCCCACAGATCACGAGCAGCACGACGCCGACCGGATCGCCCCACGACGCGTCGAGCAGCCAGGTCGTCGCCACCACGAGCAACGAGGTGCTCACGAGGCCGACGACGAGACTCGCGAGCGCCTTCCCACCGATCACCGAGCTCGGCGAGATCGGGGCGACCAGCAGCCGGGAGAGCGTGCCTCCCTCGCGCTCTTCGAGCAGCCCTCGAACGCCGAACTCCACCGCGAAGAACAGGAAGAACACCGCCATGCCGATCGCGAAGAACGTCGACTGCGAGACGGCCCGATCGTCGGCGCCGGCCGAGCGGATCTCTGCCCCCGGCGGCACGGCCTGGGCACGGGCCACGAGCTGGTCATCGATCGGGGAACCGGGGCCGGCGGCGGCCACCGACAGCCCGATCGCGTCGAGGTTCGAGGCGAACGAGGTTGCGAGCGAGTCGGCCACCAGCGCCGAGATCGCGGCCTCCGGAGCGCCGATGACGGTGATCTCGCCGCCCCCGCCCGCCTCCACTCCGTCCGTGAACCCCTCGGGGAAGACCACGGCCGCGTCGATCTCACCGTCGCTCGCAAGCGAGTCGGCCTCACTCGCCGACGACGCCTCTCGCAGCGTGACGAAGTCGAGTCCCTCGAGCAAAGCCGTGAACTCCTCGGGCAGGTGCCCGCCGGTGTCCCGGTTCACGACGGCGTACGTGGCCTCGAAGCCCCGGGTCTCGACGTCGCCGAGCGTCAAGCTGAAGATGTATGCGAGGCCCAACGGCAGCACGAGTGCGACGAGGATCGCGGTACGGTCGCGAATGCGCCGTCGCAGATCCTTCGTCGCGATCGTCCATGCGTCCCGCAACGGTCAGCCCTCGTCGCGGAGTGCCTTGCCGGTCAGATGCAGGAACACGGCCTCGAGGTTGGGCTCGTCCACCTCCATCGAGCTGATCCCCGTACCGGTCTCGTCGACGGCTCGCACGATGTCGGCGAGCGAGGCTCGCACGTCGCGAGCCAACACGTCGATGCCTCCGTCGCGAGGCACCGCCTCCTCGACGCCGGGCACCGCGGCCGCGGCGGTCGCCGCGGCCGCGAGATCGCCTCGCGCGTCGATGTGGAGCCTGTCGTGTTCCCCGACGAGCGAGATCAGCTCGCGGTGCGTGCCCTCGGCCCTCAAGGTTCCCTCGTCGAGGATGCCGACCCGATCGCAGAGGCGCTCGGCCTCCTCCATGTAGTGGGTTGTGTAGAGCACCGCCATGCCTTCGCGAGCCAGGACCTCCACCGAATCGAGGATCGCGTTGCGGCTCTGCGGGTCGACGCCCACGGTCGGCTCGTCGAGCACGAGCAGCGTCGGGTCGTTCAGCAGACCGAGGCCGATGTTGAGCCGACGCTTCATACCGCCCGAGAACGCGTCGGTGCGCTCGTCGGCGCGATCGGCCAACCCGATCGTTTCGAGGACGCGGCCGATACGAGCGTCGAGCTCCCGGCCGCCGAGGTCGTAGAGCTTCCCGAAGAACCGCATGTTCTCCCGCGCGGTCAGGTCCGGGTAGATCGCGACCTCTTGCGGCACGTATCCGATCTCGGCCTTGACGTCGACGGTGCCCGTGTCGAGCTCGCGGCCCTGCAACGTGACCGTGCCTTCGTCGCGGGTGAGCAGGCCGCAGACCATCGAGATCGTGGTGGTCTTCCCGGCGCCGTTCGGGCCCAGGAGCCCGTAGGTCTCTCCGGCCGCGATCGTGAATCCGACGTCGTCGACGGCGATCCGCTCACCGAACGTCTTGCGCAGGCCCCCACATCCGAGCACGGCGGCCGGCTCATCGTCGACGGCTCGGGAACTCATCGGAGTGCCGGGTTCACGGTGTAGGTCGGCACGATCTCCGCCGAATCGAGAACGTGCCCCTCGATCGCGGAACGGAACGTGTCGAGGTCGAAGCCGTGCTCCAGCCCGAGCGTCTCGACGTCGAGCGCGTACACGGTCGTGAAGTAGCGGTGCACCTGCTCGTCGTTCCACGGCGGGAAGGGGCCGTTCCAGCCGTGATATGTGCCCTCGAGATCGGCGTTGCCCTCGAACAACCCGCGATAGCCGTTCTGGCCCTGCGCGCCGCCGACCGATGTGGGAGCCGGTGGGCGGCCGTGCGCGACGAACCCTTCCCCGCCGGCGCCCTCGGGGAGCTCGTGCACGTCCGGGGGCAGGTCGACGACGAGCCAGTGCGCGAAGTCGATGCGAGGCTCGTCGTCACCGAGGGAGAGGCCCTCGACACCCATGCGTGTGCGGTCGGCCGGCACGTCGGGGTCGACGACCGAGATCGCGAAGGAGCGCGTGTCCGGAGGCTCGCCCGACCATCGCAGGTGCGGACTGAGATCGCCCCCGGCCATCTCGGCCTTCCCGTCGGCGGTCGGCGTCGCGATCACGTGAACGAGGTCGATGGGCCGGTCGTGGGAGAGTCCACTGCTATCCAGGATCATGGGCATCTCGGTCTCCTCGGTCCGGGATCACGAACCCGGGTTCGCACCCGCGAACCAGATGCGGTTGAGGTGCTCCTGCACGTAGATGCCATTTCCGATCGCGACGAAGATCAGGATCACGATCGTGAGCGCGGGCTCGAGCTGGGGCTGGATCGAGAGGCGTTGTTCGGCCTCCTGCACGTGCTTGGCGGTGTTGTACATCGCGATGAACGGCGGCACGATCACGATCCACCCGAAGAGCATCGCCATGAGCGAGCGAACCGGGCTGATCGACTCGTCGTGCTCGAACGCACGCAGCTCGTCGTTGACCTTGTAGTACCAGTAGAGGAAATAGATCCCGAACGTGATGAAGCTGAGCCCCAGGACGACGAGCGGGTTCCGCTTCGGATAGGACCGCCCATCGATCGTTACCGTCTCCATGGCTCCCCTCTCTCGATCGACGGCGTTCCCTCACGACTTGGCGAGCGCGTGCTCCGTGATCGCCGGGATGATCTTCTCGCCGTAGGCCTGCAGCGTCTCGTCTTTCGCGTCGTGCTGCAGGTAGACGGCGAACTGGTCCACGCCGAGCCCGTCGAGCTCCTGCAGCCGGCGCACGTGCTCTTCGACCGGTCCGAGCAGGCAGAAGCGATCCACGATGTCATCGGGCACGAACGCCGTGTGCGGGTTCCCGGCCTGGCCGTGCTCGTTGTAGTCGTAGCTCTCGCGTCCCGCGATGTAGTCGGTCAAGGCAGTCGGCACCCCCGAGGACTCGCCGTATCGATCCACGATGTCGGCCACGTGGTTGCCGACCATGCCGCCGAACCAACGGCACTGTTCGCGGGCGTGGGCGACATCGTCGCCGACATAGGCGGGCGCGGCCACGCACATCGTGATCGTGTTCGGGTCGCGACCCGCCGCCTCGGCGGCGCCGCGGACGGCGTCGATCGTCCACGCAGCGATGTCGGGGTCCGCGAGCTGCAGGATGAACCCGTCGCCGACCTCGCCGGCGAGCTGCAGAGCCTTCGGCCCGTATCCCGCGATCCACACGCCCACGCGGCTCTTCGACGCCCACGGGAAGCGGATCGTCGACCCTCGATGCTCGACCTCGCGACCGTTCGCGAGCTCGCGGATCGTGTGTACGGCCTCGCCGAGGGCGGCGAGCGTCGAGGGCCTCCCGTTGATCACGCGGACCGCGGAGTCGCCGCGGCCCATGCCGATCACGGTGCGGTTGCCGAACATCTCGTTCAGCGTCGCGAACAGGCTGGCGGTGACCGTCCAATCGCGCGTGAGTGGGTTCGTAACCATCGGGCCGACGAAGATGTTGCGCGTGCTCGCCAGGATCTGGGTGTAGATCGGGAACGGCTCCTGCCACAGGATGTGGCTGTCGAACGTCCAGACGTGGCTGAACCCGTACGTCTCGGCCTTGGTGGCGAGATCGACGACCCGCGCACTCGGCGGGGTGGTCTGCAGCACGACGCCGATGTCCATCGATGGCCTCCTAGACGAGGTACTGGGAGAGCTCGCGCGCGATGAACCGGCCGTGGCCCTTCGTGCCGACGAAGTCGTCGTCCTCGATCACGACCGCGCCGCGCGAGAGCACCGTTTCGACCTTTCCGTCGACCACGAACCCCTCGTAGGCCGAGTAGTCCATGTTCATGTGGTGCTTGTCGTTCACCCCGATCGTGGTCCTGCCTCCGGGGTCCCAGATCACTATGTCGGCATCGGCGCCGGGCGCGACGACGCCCTTGCGCGGATACATGCCGAACATGCGCGCCGGGGTCGTGCAGCAGGTCTCGACCCACCGTTCGAGCGTGAGCTCGCCGCTCACGACCCCCTGGTAGAGGAGCTCCATGCGGTGCTCGACGCCTCCGATGCCGTTGGGGATCTTCGAGAAGTCGCCGAGCCCGAGCTCCTTCTGGTCTTTGAAGCAGAACGGGCAATGGTCGGTCGAGACGACCGCGAGCTCGTTCATACGCAGGCCGCGCCAAAGGCTCTCCTGATGATGGTGCTCGTCGTTCGCCGAGCGCAGCGGCGTCGAGCAGACCCATTTCGCGCCCTCGAACCCCGGTTGCTGCAATGTCTCCTCGAGCGTGAGCCACAGGTACTGCGGGCAGGTCTCCGCGAAGACGTTGCGCCCGGCATGACGGGCAGCCGCGATCTCCTCGAGCGCGTCGCCGGCCGACATGTGCACGACGTAGAGCGGCACGTTGCCGGCCACCTTCGAGAGGACGATGGCCCGGTGGGTGGCCTCGGCCTCGAGATCGGAGGGGCGCGTATCGGCGTGGTACCGGGGGTCGGTCTCGCCTCGTGCGAGTGCCTGGGCGACCAGCACGTCGATCGCGATGCCGTTCTCGGCGTGCATCATGATCATCGCGCCGCACTCCGACGCCGTCTGCATCGCCCGGAGGATCTGGCCGTCGTCACTGTAGAAGACGCCCGGGTAGGCCATGAACAGCTTGAAGCTCGTGACGCCCTCGTGTTCGGTCAGGTATCTGATCGCCTTCAGCGACTCCTCGTCGACCCCGCCGATGATCTGGTGGAAGCCGTAGTCGATCGCGCACCGGCCTTCGGCCTTGTGGTGCCAGTCGGCGAGGCCCTCCTGCACGCTTTCGCCGGTGCGCTGCACCGCCATGTCGACGATCGAGGTGGTGCCGCCCCAGGCCGCGGCGATCGTGCCCGTCTCGAAGGTGTCCGACGCGAACGTGCCGCCGAACGGCAGCTCCATGTGGGTGTGCACGTCGATGCCCCCGGGGATCACGTACTTGCCACCGGCGTCGAGCACCTTCTCGGCGGTCGTCGCGGCGTCCGTGAAGAATCCCGGCGCGCCGACGGCCGCGATCGTCTCTCCGTCGATCAGCACGTCGGCGGCCTCGACGCCGGTGGCGGAGACGACCTTCCCGTTCAGGATCAGCGTGTGCGTCATCGGGGCTCCCTCAGCGGGCGACGATCTCGTCGTAGGCGTCGGGCCGGCGGTCCCGGTAGAACGCCCATCGGTCGCGCACCTCCCGGATCTTCCCGAGGTCGAGATCGCGCACGATCAGCTCGGGCTTGTAGGGGTCGCCCACGTCGCCGACGAACTGCCCCTCGGGGTCCACGAAGTAGCTCTGTCCGTAGAAGTCGTTGTCACCGAGCGGCTCGATGCCCACTCGGTTGATCGCGCCGACGTAGTACATGTTGGCCACCGCCGCTGCCGGCTGTTCCAGCCGCCAGAGGTACTCGCTCAACCCGCGGTGGGTGGCGCTCGGGTTGAAGACGATCTCCGCGCCGTTCAGCCCCAGCACGCGCCAGCCCTCGGGGAAGTGTCGGTCGTAGCAGATGTAGACGCCGACCTTGCCGACCGCGGTCTCGAACACCGGGTATCCGCCGCTTCCCGGTGCGAAGTAGAACTTCTCCCAGAAGCCCTGCACCTGCGGGATGTGCTGCTTGCGGTACTTGCCGAGGTACGTGCCGTCGGCGTCGATCACCGCCGCGGTGTTGTGGTACAGGCCGGGCTGCACGATCTCGTACATCGGCAGCACCAGCACCATGCCGAGCTCCTTCGCCACGCTCCGGAACCGCTCGGTCGTCGGACCTTCTGGGATCGCCTCGGTGTAGCTGTAGTACTCGGCGTCCTGCACCTGGCAGAAGTACGGCCCGTAGAACAGCTCCTGGAAGCACATCACCTGGGCCCCCTGGGTGGCCGCCTCGCGGGCGGCCTCCTCGTGCTTGTCGGTCATCGCTTCCTGGGAACCGGCCCAATCGGTCTGCAACATGGCTGCCTTCACGGTGGTCATCGCGTCTGGCTCCTCGTTCGGCGTCTTCCGGCCATCGTAGTGACCCGACGGCGGTGGCGCGCGGCGACACACTCGCACCGCCTCGACGTGCGGGCCGGAAGCGGGCACGATGGGCAGGTGACAGGGGGGGATGACGAGCGTGCGGTGCGAGCGATGCGAGAGCATCGGTTGTTCGCCGACCTGTCCCAGGCATCGCTTCGAGAGATGGTGGAGAGCGGGCTGATCCGCACCTACCGGTCGCGTTCGTACGTCACGATGCAGGGCGACCCGTCCACCGAGGTGTTCATGTTGCTCGAGGGACGGCTCGAGGTCTCGACGGTCTCGCCCGAGGCCAAACCCCAGCTGCAGACGGTGCTGGAACCCGTGCGGCTGTTCGGTGAGCTCGGGGTCTTGGCGGGCACGACACGGACGGCCTCGGTGCTGTGTCTGGAGGACTCCCGCATCTGGACGCTCGGCCGCGAGGCGTTCACGGCACTCGTCGAGTCGCGGCCCTCGATCGCGATGGACCTGCTCGGTGCGATGGCGAGGCAGGTGGTGTCGAAGGAGTCCATGGCCGAAGACCTCGTCTGGTTGGACCTGAAGGGCCGGCTCGCCAAACGGCTGTTGGGGCTCGCTGCCGCACAGGGAGCGGACGGCCCTCCGGTCGTGCAATCGATCACCCAGGCCGATCTCGCGAGCATGTGCGGGGTGACCCGAGAGAGCGTTTCCAAGACCTTGACGTCGTTCGACCGCCGCGGCCTGGTTCATCGGGAGGGGCGTAGCTACGTGCTGCTCGACACAGATGCCTTGCGTCGCCTCGCCGAGGGCTGAGACGAGTCCGAACAGGCAACGACGGCGGATCGGGTTCCTCGTCCGATCCGCCGTCGCCCGTGCGGGAGGGTTCAGCAGCCTTGCTTCACGGGGCAGCGGCCGTCATGAGGGGTCGCCGTTCCTGCTCCGATGTAGCTGCCGCTCTCGCGCACGTCGGTGAAGCTGTCGGGGGTGCCGACGGGGGCGGTTCCCGCGTAATCGCCGCCCTCGCGGATGTCCGTCGCTGCACCGAGGAAGGCGCCGCCCGTCACGATCTGGCCGGCGACCTGTCCCTGGCCGTGCCGCGGGTAGTCGGCGGTGGGCGCTTCCGCCGGCGCCTGCACCTGCACCTGCCCCGGGGCTCGCACGGCGTCGTCGCCGGCGTTCGATCCGAGCGTGACCGCGATCGCCACGGCGAAGCCCAAGATGACGACGCCGATCACCAGCCACATCCACAACGACTGCTCCTGGGCCGCCTCGTGAGTCCTGGACGCATCCATGACTCCTCCTTCCGGTCGGTGGCTGCGCCGTTCGCAGCTCTCGTGTCGACGGTAGGCACCGAGCGGGCGTGGGTCGGTGAATGGCCTCACGGCGACGATGTGAACTCGCTCACACCCGCCGAGGCTGCCCGAGACACAAGGGAAGCGGCGGCGGATCGATCCTCGCTCGATCCACCGCCGCTCGGGGAGCCGCGTCTTCGCTCTCGACCTACCGGCCGGGAGCCGACCCGGGGGTCGGGTCCTGTGCCGTCGCGTCGCTCCCGCCGTAGCCGCCGCCCTCGCGCACCTCCGTGAAGGCGCCCGTGAAGGCGCCGGGGCCGTCCCCCGTGAACGCCGGCACGGACGTGGGGTTCTCACGAACGGCGTCGAAACTGTCCGGGGTTCCCAGCGGGATCGCTCCGGCATACGCGCCGCCCTCACGGACGTCGGTCGCCGGTCCGGTGAACTCCGCAGCACCGGCCTTCACGTCGACCAGCCCGCGGCCGTGCAGCACGTCGTCCTTCTCGGTCGGCTCCACCTGTGACTGCGCCTCCGCAGGCGTCCGCAGGGTGATGTCGCCGGTGTTCCCCTGAAGGGCGAGGACGATCGCCGCGACGAGGACCATCCCGACGGTGCCGATCAAGACCCACGACCAGGGCGACTGTGCGTGGGTCATCTCTCGAGTCCTGGACGCATCCATGACTCCTCCTTCCGGTCGGTAGCTGCGTCGTTCGCAGCTCGCGGTGCGACCGTAGGCACGGGTCCGTCGCCGGTCGGTGACCGCGGCCACGGGCGCGGTGTGAATCGGCTCACGGTCGGTGCTCGTCGTAGGCTGGCGGCATGTGTCCGTTGCGGGTCGGCGACGTCGCGCCCGACGTGCCCGCGGCCGGGACCGGTGACGGGCCGCGCGGTCTGTTCTTCTACAAGGTCACGTGTCCCACGTGTCAGCTCGCGGCTCCCGTGATGCGGCGCTTCGAGCGGGGGTTCCCCGGACGGGTGATCGGCGTCGGCCAGGACCCCCAGCTCGAGCTCGCCCGGTTCACCGATCGATACGACATGGGCCTCGCATCGATCGAGGACGCCCCCCCGTACCCGATCTCCGCCGCGTACGACCTGGAGTCCGTGCCCACCCTGTATCTGGTGAACGAGGGCCGGGTGCTGGAGTCGGTCGGTGCGTGGGATCGCGAGGGGTTCAACCAGGTCGCCGCGACCCTCGCAGGACTCATCGGGGAACCCCCCGTGCCCGTCTCGTCGGTCGACGACGGGCTGCCCGGGTTCAAGCCTGGCTGAGGCTCCAGGAGCAGGCGCTCGGTCTGAGCACCGCCCGTGATGAACCGATCCCGCGCCGGATGCGGCCGCTGGGCGTGGAACCCGGTCTAGACTTGGCCGCATGTCAGACGGCCGCCGACGCGCGAACCTGGCTCCCGCCTCAGGCGCGGCCGCCCCGGTGATGCTGATCGGCGGCGCCGAGGACAAGCTGCGCGGGCGGCAGATCCTGAAGCGGTTCGTCAAGCAGGCGGGCGGCGCACAGGCTCGCATCGCCGTCGTGGCGACGGCGTCGGAGATCAGCGAGCAGGCGTTGCAGCTCTACGAGAGCCTGTTCCTCGAGCTCGGCGCCGCCGGCGTCACCGGCCTGCGGCCCCAGGAACGTGCCGAGGCCGATCGGCCGGAGACGAAGTCGCTCCTCAGCGAGGCCACGGCCGTGTTCCTCACGGGGGGCAACCAGCTGCGGCTGACGTCGATCGTCGCGGGAACCCGGCTGCACCGGGCCCTGCATCTGGCGCAGGACCGAGGCGCCATGGTCGCGGGCACATCGGCCGGGGCCAGCGCGCTCGCCTCGCACATGATGGCGTTCGGTCAGCCGGGCGCGACGCCGCGCCACGGCCACGTGCAGACCGCGGCCGGCCTTGCGCTCGTCGAAGGCACGATCGTCGACCAGCACTTCGAGCAACGAACCCGGCTCGGCAGGCTGCTCAGCGCGATCGCGCAGTCGCCGTCTCTGGTCGGGCTCGGCCTCGACGAGGACACCTGCGCGATCGTGCACCCGAACCACACGATGGAGGTGATCGGGCGAGGGGCCGTCACCGTCGTCGACGGATCGCACATGGAGACCGACGCCTACCGGCTGCGCGGACGCCGTCCGATGATGGTCTCGGGCGCCCGGCTGCACTCGATCCCCTCGGGCTACTGGTTCGATCTGCGCGCGCGGGAGCTGATCCACGAGGAGGGGGCCCGCACGAGCGCGCGCGAGGCCTCTGAGTGACCACCACCCGCAAGCCCGCGAAGACCACCAAGCCCGAGAAGCCCGCGAAGATCGAACCCGCGAAGCCCGCGAAGACCGAACCCGCCCCGAAGGGGAAGCACGCCCCCGAGGAACGCCGGTCCACGAAGCGGAGGGCCGGCCCCGACCTTCGGATCCTGCAGGCCCAGGTCTTCCGGGGGCCCAACTACTTCTCCTACGAGCCGGCGATCCGTCTCGTCGTCGACCTCGGTTCGCTCGAGGCATGGCCCTCGAACACGCTGCCGGGGTTCAACGACGCCCTGCTCGAGCTGCTGCCCGGTATCGGGGACCATTCTTGCTCGCGGGGGCACGCGGGCGGGTTCCTCGAGCGGCTCGAGGAGGGCACCTGGGCCGGTCATGTCGCCGAACACATCGCCATCGAGCTGCAGCGCGAGTCGGGTGCCCAGGTGTACCGAGGGAAGACTCGCGGCACAGGCACGCCGGGTCAGTACAACGTGACGTTCGGCTACTGGGAGGAACAGGTCGGCCTCGCGGCGGGCCGCCTCGCGGTGCAGCTCGTGAACCATCTGGTCGAGCCCGAACGGGGCTTCGACTTCGCATCCGAGCTCGAGCGGCTGATCCTGCTCGCGGAGCAGCGGGCCTTCGGACCGTCGACCCAAGCGATCCTCGACGAGGCCGCGAGCCGCGACGTTCCCTACATCCGCCTGAACGACCGCTCGCTCGTGCAGCTCGGTCAGGGGAAGTACCAGCAGCGCATCCGGGCGACGATGACCTCGATCACCTCGGCGCTCGCCGTCGACATCGCGGGCGACAAGCACCTCACCCGGCAGCTCCTCGAGTCGGCCGGCCTGCCCGTTCCCCCTGGGGCCATCGTGGGAACGGCCGACGATGCCGTGGCCGCGGCCAAGCGCATCGGGTTCCCCGTCGTCGTCAAGCCGCTCGACGGCAACCACGGCCGCGGCGTGGGGCTCGACATCAGGTCGGTCCGGGCGGTGCGTGGCGCGTTCACCCGGGCGCGGAAGCAGAGCCGCAACGGTTGGATCGTCGTCGAGGGCATGATCGCGGGCCGGGACTACCGGCTGCTCGTCGTCGGAGGGAAGATGGTCGCCGTCGCCGAGCGGGTGCCCGCCCATGTCGTGGGTGACGGCACCCACACCGTGCTGGAGCTGGTCGAGAGCGAGAACGCCGACCCTCGTCGGGGCATCGGCCACGAGAAAGTGCTGACGCGCATCCGCGTCGACGAGGTCGCCGAGGCGCTCGTGCGCTCGCAGGGACACGAGCTCGACGGCGTGCCCGAGGCGGGTTCGATGGTGTTGCTCGCGTCCACCGGCAACATGTCGACCGGCGGCAGTGCGATCGACCGCACGTGGGAGGCGCACGAGGACAACGTCGAGATCGCCGAGGAAGCCGCGCGCGTCGTCGGTCTCGACGTCGCGGGCATCGATTTCATCACCCCCGACGTCACGAGGCCGGTCCGTGAGACCGGGGGAGCGATCGTTGAGGTGAACGCGGCGCCGGGGTTCCGCATGCACACGCATCCCACCGAGGGTGAGCCACAGTACGTGGCGCGCCCCGTGATCGACCTGCTGTTCCCGGTCGGCTCACCGTCGCGCATCCCGATCGTCGCGGTGACCGGGTCGAACGGCAAGACGACCACGGTGCGCATGATCGCGCACGTGATGAAGAACATGGGCCGAAAGGTCGGACTCACGTCCACCGACGGCATCTACATCGACGGCCGCCTCACGAAGCGGGTCGACGCGAGCGGCCCGCGATCGGCGCAGACCGTGCTGCAGAACCCCCGCGTGGACTTCGCGGTGTTCGAGGTGGCACGCGGCGGCATCCTCCGCGAGGGTCTCGGCTACGGCCGCAACGACGTCGCGGTGGTGCTGAACGTCACCGGCGATCATCTCGGCCTGCGTGAGATCGACACGATCGAGCAGCTCGCAGCGGTGAAGCGCGTGATCGTGGAAGCGGTGCCCCGCGACGGATACGCGGTGCTCAACGCCGACGACGAGCTCGTGCTCGAGATGCGCAAGCACTGCTCGGGCAACGTGATCCTGTTCACGATGCGTGAGGATCACGAGCTGATCGAGCGCTGGGTTCGTCGCGGCCGGAAGGCCGTCGTGCTCCGGCGTGACGCGGCTGGTGAGCAGATCGTGCTGCGGGACGGCCGCCGGACGATGCCGGTCGGGTACACGCACCAGTTCCCCGCCACGTTCGAGGGTCGCGCTCGCATGAACGTGCAGAACCTGCTCGCCGCGGTCGCCGCCTGCCATGTCTCCGGTGCGCACCTGCACGACATCCGCCATGGCCTGCGCACGTTCACGACCGACTTCTTCCAGGCGCCGGGGCGTCTGAATCTCGTGGATCTGGGCGGGGTCACGGTGCTGCTCGACTATGCGCACAACGCCGCCGGGCTGCAGACGGTCGGCGACTTCGTCGAGCGCATGACGTCGGAGCCGCCGGCCGCGCATCCCGGCGCACCGTCGTGGTCGGCGAACCTGCGCGTCGCGGTGATCGCGACCGCCGGTGACCGGCGCGACGAGGACATGCGTGACCTCGGCCGTGTGGCGGCGCGGTACTTCGACGAGGTGATCGTCCGCGAGGACGTGAACCCTCGCGGACGAGAACGGGGCGAGACCGGCATGCTCGTGCTGGAGGGCATCGATGAGGCTCGCGCTCGGGGCGCCCGCGTCGGCTCCGCCCAACTGATCGCCGACGAGCTGGAGGCGTGCCGTTCGGCGCTCGACCGTAGCCGGCCCGGCGACCTCGTCGTCCTCTGCGTCGACCGGACCGCGGAGATCTGGGACGAGATCGAGTCCCGGCGGTCGTCGGTCCGCGAGGGATAGTCGCGGGCCCGAGTGTGCCTGCCCGGCGGATGGGTAGGGTTTGCAGGAGGGACCGGCGGGGTTCCCGGAGTCGAGGGAGGACGGGATGGACGAGACCACGCGCACCACGCTCAGTGACGACGAGATGGTCACGGAGATCGTCGGCAGCAGCGCGTCACTGGAGACGCCGCCGCGGGACGCCGATGGCACCGATGGCGACGGCACCGACGGCGACGGCACCGACGGCGACGGCACCGACGGCGACGGCACCGACGCAGACGGCACCGACGGCGATGGCACCGATGGCGACGGCACCGACGGCGACGGCACCGACAGCGCCACGTCGTGACGATCGCCGCTCCTCGACGTGGAGCGGATACCCGAGAGGCGTTGGCGCGTTGTGCCGGTGACGTCGATCGCTTCCTGGCCGACGACTGGCAGCGACGGGCGGCGGTCTACCGTGCCGTGGCGCCCGACGGGTTCGCAGACCTGCTCACACTCGACGACGTCGATCGCTTCCTGACGACGACGGCACTGCGCACGCCGTTCTTCCGGCTCGTGCGGGCCGGGGAGCGCATCCCGGAGACGAGCTACACGCGATCGGGCAGGGCGGGCTCGCGTGACGTCGCGGGCATCGCCGACCCGGCGCGGGTGGCAGCGGCGTTCGAGGACGGGGCGACGGTCGTGCTCCAGGGTCTCCATCGGTGGTCCGAGCCGGTGATGCGCTTCGTCCGCGACCTCGAGCTCCGGCTCGGCTTCCCGTGTCAGGTCAACGCCTACATCACGCCGGCCGGGGCCCAGGGGCTCGAGCTGCACGAGGATCCGCACGACGTCTTCGTGCTCCAAGCATTCGGGCGGAAGCGATGGCAGCTTCATTCCGCGCCGGGTGAGCCCGAGCGATCGGCCCTCGACGAGCAGGTCGCTCCGGGCGACACGATCTACATGCCGGCGGGCACCCCGCACGCGGCGTCGGCGCAGGCGGACGTGTCCGGGCACCTCACCGTCGGCGTCCACGTGGGCTCGTGGCGCGAGGTCGCCGCCGCGGCGTGGACCGCGAGTGCCGCCGACCCTTCGCTGGACGAGCCGTTGCCGGCGGGATGGCACCTGGACCCCGCCGCGCAGGCCGGGGAGCTCGCCGCACGGCTTCGAGCGGCCGCCGGCCGGCTGGAGGCCACCGATGCGGGAGCCGTCCTCGAGCGCCGAGCCGACCGGTTCCTGTCGGGCCGGGCCCAGCTCGCTCGGGGATCCATCGCGGAGCGGGCGATGTCGCTCGAGCTCGA
>Ga0256867_10000326_pt1 | contig 18507 bp, 27 predicted proteins | sample RVTome_15_FD_185939 | JGI IMG/M metagenome (GOLD analysis project Ga0256867, IMG submission 185939) | Soil microbial communities from uranium-contaminated site in the Upper Colorado River Basin, Wyoming, United States - RVT150D86 (HiSeq) ... | reverse complement strand
TCGGGGTCCAGGGCTCGTTACGGGAGCCGGTGCTCCGCGAGCACTTCGTCCGGCGCGTGGAGGAACACGTCGGCGCCAGCGCCAAGCTGATTCCCGGTGGTCCGGAACGATGTGCCCGGGTTGGGATCATCACCGGTGGCGCCGGCAGCCGGATCCGTGCGGCTCATCAGGCCGGCCTGGATACGTTCGTGACGGGCGAAGGTGCCCACCACACCTACTTCGACGCCATGGAGCTTGGCGTCAATGCGATCTATGCCGGTCACTATGCCACCGAGACGGTCGGCGTCAAGGCGCTCGCCGAGCACCTCGGCGCACGATTCGGTCTTCCCTGGGAGTTTCACGATCATCCGACCGGACTGTAACGGTTGACCGGTGACGGTTGACCGTTGACCGACCCCTTCCCCCTCATGACCAATCCGGTGCTTCACCTCCGGGGAATCAGCAAGTCGTTCGGCGCCGTCCGCGCGCTGCGCAACGTGGATTTCTCGCTCCTCCCGGGCGAAGTCCACGCGCTCCTGGGCGAGAACGGTGCGGGGAAGAGCACGCTGATGCACGTGGCGTACGGGATGATCCCCCCCGATGCCGGGGGGGTCGAAGTCTCCGGCCTTCCGATGGTCTTCAGATCGCCGCGGGAGGCCCGAAGGCACGGGATCGGAATGGTTCACCAGCACTTCACCACGATCGAAGCCCTGACGGTCGAAGAGAACATCCGGCTCGCGCTGGGGCCCGGGGCGGGGGTGCCGGCGGCCCGGCTCCTCGAGGGCGTGAACCCGGCAACGCACGTCCACGATCTCGGCGTCGCCCAGCGCCAGCGACTGGAGATCGCGAAGGCGCTCGCGATCGGGGGGCGCGTGCTCCTGCTCGACGAACCGACCGCCGTGCTGGCCCCGAGTGAGGTGGAAAGCCTGCTCGGCACCGTCCGGACTTTCGCGCGGGAGGGCGGCGCGGTGGCGCTCATCACGCACAAGCTTCCGGAGGCCCTGGCCGCTGCCGATCGCGTGACGGTCCTGCGCCACGGCACGGTAATGTTCACGGGGCCGATCACCGGACGAAGCGCGGAAGAGCTGGCCGGCTACATGCTCGGGACATCCGGGGAGCTCGCGAGGCGCGCCGAGGCCGTGCAGCCGGAGCGCTTTGCGCCGCGAGGGCCGGAGCGTCCCCCTGTCGCGGGGATCGGTGGCATCGAGGTGCGCGCGGGTGACCTCATCGGCGTGGCGGCCGTGGAAGGGAACGGCCAGCGTGAGCTGCTCCGCGAGCTGGCCGGGCTTTCCCGGTTCGGGGTCTCCGCGTCCGGGGCGAGTGTGGCGTTCATTCCGGAAGACCGGACCACCGAGGGCATCATCCCCGAGCTGACGGTGACCGAGAACGTCGTCCTCGGTTTGCAGCAGGACCCGCGTTGGCTCCGGGGGCTCCGCCTCGATTGGGATGCCGCGCGGGCCCGAACCGCCGGCCTCCTCTCCGAGTTCTCCATTCGCGCCACGAGTCCGGACGCCCTCGCCGCGACGTTGTCCGGAGGCAACCAGCAAAAGGTCGTCCTGGCCCGGGCGCTGGAGCGCGGGCCCCGACTTCTCGTCGCCGAGAATCCAACGCGCGGGCTCGACATCCGTGCCACGCGCGAAGTGCTCGACCGGCTTCGCGGAGCGGCCGAGGGCGGGGTCGCGGTGGTCGTCTATTCGACGGATCTCGACGAAGTCCTCGGCCTCGCGCACCGGGTGCTGGTGGTGCACCGGGGCGTGGTCCGGGAAGCGCCGGTGGGGGCGGATCGCCACGCGGTAGGAGCCATGATGCTGGGTCTGAGCGGTTGGCGGTGAGCGGAAGTCGCGCTCGACCCTGGCTCGTGGCACTCGGCGCTCTCGCTGCCGGGTTCGGAGTCCTCGCGCTCGGGTTGGCGATAGCGGGTTATGACGCCGGCCTGGCGCTCGGCGCGCTCTGGCGGGGCGCCTTCGGTTCGTGGTACGCGATCACGTCCGCGACGCTGGTGCGCGCGGTGCCGCTTGTGGTACTGGGGTTGGGCCTGGCGCTCGCCTTTCGCGCGGGAGCGCTCAACATCGGCGCCGAAGGCCAGTTCTACGCGGGTGCGATTGCGGCCACCTGGATCGGGGCGCAGGTCGGCGGCTGGCCCGGCGGGCTCGCGATCGGAACGGTCTGGATCGGTGCCGCCATTGCCGGTGCCTTGTGGATCGTCGTGCCGGTGGTGCTCCGACTCCGGTTCGGCGTGCTCGAGGTCATCTCGACCCTGCTGCTCACGTTCGTCGCCGAGGCGCTGGTCAGCTACGCGGTGACGGGCCCGCTTCAGGAGCAGAGCCGCATCTACCCGCAGAGCGATCCGATAGCGCTGGCGGCTCGGCTTCCCATGCTGCCGGGCTCACGCCTCCACCTCGGGCTGGCCCTCGCGCTGGCGCTCGCGGTGCTGCTCTGGCTCCTGTTCACCCGGACCGCGTGGGGATTCAGGCTCCTGGCCGCCGGTCTGAGCCCCCGCGCCGCCGAGGTCAGCGGCCGGATACCGGTGAGACGCATGCTCGGGGTCGCGCTGCTCTGGTCCGGCGCGCTCGCCGGCCTGGGTGGCGGCCTCGAGATCACCGGCGTGACCTACGCCCTCTTCCAGAATCTTTCACCGGGGTACGGCTTCACCGCGATTGCCGTAGCGCTGCTCGCGCGACTGCATCCGCTCGGGGTCGTGGCCGCCGGCGTGCTCTTCGGGGCGCTCGAGGCCGGTGCCCAGGGAATGCAGCGCGAGGCCGGTGTGCCGGCCGTTGCGGTGTATGTGATCGAGGCGGTGATCATCCTGGTCGTGTTGCTCACGGATGCGGTGGCGCGGCAAGCTGGGGAGCGACAGGCCGCCGCGGTGGCGGCGGCATCCGAGGAACCGGCATGAGCGAGCTCACGCTGATCCTGGGTGGATTCCTCGCCGCCGCGGTGCGTATCTCGACACCACTGCTCTACGCCGCGACCGGCGAGCTGCTCGTGGAGCGCTCGGGAGTCATCAACCTCGGCGTGGAGGGGGCGATGCTCGCCGGTGCGCTCGCCGCGGCGCTCGGCGCCGGGTTAGGAGGGCCCTGGATCGGGGTGCTGGCCGCGGTGCTGGCGGGGGGTGCCGTCGCCGCGGTGTTCGCCGCGGTGGCGCTGGGTGCGCGGGCGGACCAGATCATCACCGGCACTGCCGTCACGCTCGGCGCGATCGGCCTGACCGGTGCCGTCTACCGCAGTGCGTACGGTGCGGGCGGCCCCGGGTTGTCCCTGCCGATGTTCGCGCCGGTGCCGATTCCGGGGCTCGCGGGCCTTCCGGTGGTGGGGCCGGCGCTGTTTGCCCAGCCGGTCCTGACGTACCTCGCCTGGCTGCTGGTCCCCGCCGTGTGGTGGTTCCTGTTCCGCAGCTGGTGGGGCCTGGCGCTTCGCGCCACCGGGGAATCTGCGGAAGCGGCGCGGGCGTCCGGCGTGCCGGTCCGGCGGGTCCGGGTGACCGCGGCGCTGGTCGCGGGCGGATTGGCGGGACTCGGCGGAGCTACTCTGGTGCTCGCTCAGGTCGGGACCTTCGCCGAGAAGATGACGGCGGGGAGGGGGTTCCTGGCGATCGCCGTCGTGGTCCTGGGAAGGTGGCATCCGGGGGGGGTGCTGCTGGCGTCGCTCCTCTTTGGGGCCGCAACCGCGCTCCAGTACGCCTTTCAGGCCATGGGGCTTGGCGTGCCCTATCAGATCTTCCTGATGCTGCCGTATCTACTCGCCCTCGCGGCGCTCACCGTGCGCATTCACGGGTGGCGAGCGCCCGCGGGGCTGGGCAAGCGGTTGAGCTAAGGGGACACCACGGGAAGCTCGGTGCGGCGCGCCCAGTCCTGGAACGATCCGTCGTAGATCTTCGCGTCGAACCCGGCCATGCGAGCCGTGAACCACACCAGACTGGCCTGCTGCCCAATATGGCAGTAGGTGACCACCGTCCTGCCGGTAGTGGCGCCGGCATTCGCGAGCATGGCGCCGAGCGCGGCAGGATCCTTGAACTTGCCGTCGTCCAGCATGACCGTATTGAATGGGAGGTTCCTGGCGCCGGGAATGTGACCGTTCCGGCCCTGGCGGGTCTCGGCTCCCCGGTAGAAGCTCGTGTCCCTGGCATCGATCAGAGCGAGTCCGGGATCGTCCAGGCGAGTCTTCAGGAAGTCGGCATCGACCACCATCTGCTTCTGCAGCCGCGGGGTGAAGCTGCCGCGCGGCGGAGCGGGCAGGTCCGCCGTCACGGTCCGGGCCTCCCCCTTCCACGCCTCCAGACCGCCGTCCAGCATCGATACGCGGCCGCGCAGGCCGGCGTACTCCAGCGCGAAGAAGGCGCGCGAGGCAGGAGTGAAGTACTTGTCACTGGTATACAGAACCACACGCGAATCGTCCGAGATGCCGCGGGCCTCGAGGACGGAATCGAAGTGCTCGGCGCTGGGAAGCTCGAGCCGGAGGCCCCCTTCGACGGGGGGCGCCGACAAGTCCACGAAGGGATTCAGGAACTGAGCGCCCGGGATGTGGCCGGCGTCGTAGGTAGCCCGGCTCCGCGGATCGCCGATGTGAAAGAGGACGAGCCCGGGCGTTCGGAGGTTGGCCGCCAGCCACTCGGTGGTGACCAGCGCGGGGGCATGCTGGGCCGGCGCTTGAACCGCGGCGGCGACGATCATGACGGTGGTGAGCACAGGCTCTCTCCTCGGGTATGAGTTCCCCAGCCTCAGCGTGCAGCCGGCTCCACACGCATGATCCGCCCGTTCGACTCGTCGGTGACGAAGTAGAGGTAGCCATCGGGCCCCTGCCGCACGTCGCGGATCCGCGAGCCGAAGCCTTCGAGGAGTCGCTCCTCGTCGGCCACGCGGTTACCGCTCACGTCCACCCGCACCAGTCGCCCGAACTTGAGTGATCCGATGAACAGGTTCCCCCGCCAGGCCGGGAACTTGTCTCCCGTGTAGAACGTCATGCCGCTTGGCGCGAAGGAGGGATCCCAGTAGTGGAAGGGCTGCTCCATGCCCTCCTTCGAGGTCCCCTCGCCGATCTTCGCGCCGGAATAGTCGACTCCATAGCTGATCACCGGCCAACCGTAGTTGCCGCCTGCTTTGGGCCGGTTCAGCTCGTCGCCTCCCATGGCCCCGTGCTCGGCGGTCCAGAGCTCGCCGGTTTCGGGATGCAGTGTGGCGCCCTGCATGCTGCGATGGCCATAGGACCAGATCTCGGGACGTGTGCCTTCGCGGCTCACGAACGGATTGTCAGCCGGGACCGTACCATCCGGCCGAATGCGGATCAGCTTGCCGATGTGCCCGGAGAGGTCCTGGGCCGGCATCCCCTTGCCGCGGTCGCCGGTCGTGACGAACAGGTTGCCGTCACGGGCCGGGACGATCCGCGATCCGAAATGTGCGCCGCCGGAAACCTTGGGCGTCTGGCGGAAAATCACTCGCACGTCGGTAAGCCCTGCGTCGCCCAGACGCGCGCGCGCCACCGCGGTTCCGGCTCCGCCTTCACCCGGCTCCGCGTAGCTCAAGTAGATGGTGCGGGACTGGGCAAAATCGGGAGCGAGGACCACATCGAGGAGCCCGCCCTGCCCGGTAGCGGCGACGGCGGGGACGCCTGAGAGCGGCTGGGAGATGTTCCCGCCGGCCGTGACGATCCGCAGCCGGCCGGGCCGTTCCGTAACGAGCATGCTGCCGTCCGGCAGGAACGCCAGGCTCCAGGGATGCTCGAGCCCACGCGCAACCTGGACCAGGCGAATCGGGCCCTGCTTGCTGGCGAAATCCTGGGTCTGGGCCGGGGTTGAGCCACAGGCAATGAGGAGAACAAGCGCTGCGCTGCGAATCGGGACGGGGTACATGAGGCCTCGGCAGAGAGCAAAGTGGCCAGGTCGACCAAGCATATATACGACGAGTGTGACGCGCGAGATTCCGTGGGCCGGTTTCAGCGCACTCGTCCGTACTTCCGGAGCACGGCGACCAGGCGAGCGTGCGGGAGGGCAAACATCGTGAGGCCGTTGGCTCCGGTCATGGTCTCGGCGGCGAGCATGGCGTTGAGAATGGCCTCCGAGGTTCCCTCGATCGGGATGCCGAGATCTCGGGCACGGGGCGTGGACTGGGCGTCGGCGATGGTGGAGGCGAGGACCGAAGTCGCGGCAAGCAGCAGGAATCGGCGCATGGAGGAGAGTATACCGTTCGTTGGCGGCATTGGCGATTGCGCATTCGTGCGGCGGGCTCGTTCGGAGGAAGCGGCGACGTGATATTGATGTCGAAGGCCAGCCCACTTACCCTGACAGTGAACCCGGGACGCTGGTTGGTGGCGACAGGAGGGGGGTATGGGCAACCTGCTTGACACGCTCTTCTGGGCTTTGGCGGTCTTCGTTCCCATCGTCGTGTTCACGCGGGTGGTCGGCAAGCCCCGAATCAGCCGCCGCGACGTGCTGGTGGCGACGACATGTGCGGGTGCCACGGTAGGGCTGGTTCTCGCCCTGGTCATTGCGGTGGGCGGGGCCGGCATCGCGGATGCGTGGCCGTGGGTTCTCGCGTCAACCGTGAGCGGCCTGTTGATCGGGGCCGTCGGTCTTGCGGCTCGGGCCCTGGGCATGTGGCTCGCGCGCGCTCCGTAAGACAACTCCTGAGATGCCCGCCGCGCCCGACCTGCGAGCGTCAATTCTTGCCGCCTGGCGGACCAGCAACCAGGTCACGACCTATCTCGTCGAACAGCTTCCCCCGCGGTTCTGGCGGGCCGAGGTTCCGGCGCAGCCTCGACGCACGATCCGCGGGATGGCGGCCCACCTCCACAATGCGCGGTGCACCTGGATCAGGACGCTGGGGCGCGAGCACGGTATCTCCGTCCCGGTCCCGGTCGATCGTCACTCCGTATCGCGCCGCCAACTGGTCCCAGCCCTCAAGCGAAGCAGCCGTTCGCTCGAGGCGCTGCTCGAGCTTGGCTTCGCGAGCGGCGGCAGGATTCCCCCATCGAAAGCGTACGTCTGGCGAAATCTGCCGTTGGACGTCGGGCACGTGCTCTCCTACTTTGTGGCGCATGAAGCCCATCATCGAGGCCAGATCGTCCTCCTCGCGCGTCAGCTCGGGCATCGATTGCCAGGCGAGGTCACGGCCGGGGTATGGCAGTGGACGAAGCGTGCGGCGGAGTGCCGGCGGCCATGACCGATCGCCCCGAACCCTGGCTCCGCGGCCCGCTTCCGGGGATTCCAGGTCTCTTACAGCCCGTCGGCCACGCCTTCGTCATGTCAATGGAGGATGTGGCGGCCGCCGTGGCGAATCTTGGGCCGGACGAATTGTGGCTCGAGCCCGGCGGCGTGGCCTCCGTCGGGTTTCATCTCGCGCACCTGTCCGGCAGCACGGATCGCTTGCTGACGTACGCCCGCGGGGATTCGCTTTCCGAAACGCAGCGGTCACTGCTCGCGCGAGAGGGCGCCATCGCCACGATCCGTCCGCCGCTCGCCGACCTGATCATGCTCTGGCGTACGACGGTGACCGGTGCGCTGGACCAGCTTTCATCGACCCCGGAGGCCTCGCTCTCACAGCCTCGAGAGGTAGGTCGCGCCCGGCTGCCGTCGACGGTCCTGGGGCTGCTGTTCCATGCGGCGGAGCATGCGTCGCGGCACACCGGGCAGATGGTGACGACGTCCAAGCTGGTCCGGGGTGCGCGCGGGAGGCGGTAGCCGGCGTCGGCCGGCCGCGCTGAACCGCGGCTATACTTCCCGCATGATGCTTCAACGGCGGGATTTTCTGGTTCTGGCGGGCGTCGTGGCGAGCCCGCTTGCCCTGCCGTGGTCCAGTCAGGCAGTCCCCGAGCGCGGAGGGGCGATGTATGGTCTGATCGGGAAGATGAGTGCGGTTGCCGGTCAACGGGATGCGCTCGCGGCGTACCTGCTCGAGGGTATCCAGACCATGCCCGGATGCCTGAGCTACATCATCGCCACCGATCCGGCGGATGCCGACGCGCTCTGGATCACCGAAGTCTGGGACAGCAAGGAGAGCCATCAGGGCTCGTTGGGGTTGCCCTCCGTACAGGCGGCGATCCAGAGGGCGCGGCCGCTGATCGCGGGGTTCAGCAACCGCGTGGAAACCGTGCCGATCGGCGGGCAGGGGCTGCAGAGCATCAAGCCGCGCTAGGCCAGCGCTTCCATGGTTAATGCCCGGGACGCGTTCGTCCGACTGCGTGAAGGCAATCACAGGTTCGCCTCGAGCGTTCCCAAGGCCGGCCCGTTCTCGACCCACAGCAGGCGGCTCGAGGTCGCGAGCGGGCAGCGGCCTTTCGCGATCGTGCTCGGATGTTCCGATTCGCGGGTTCCGGCCGAGATCGTGTTCGATCAAGGGCTGGGTGATCTGTTCGTCATTCGTGTCGCCGGCAACATCGTTGCCCCTTCGCAGGTCGGCAGCGTCGAGTTTGCCGCCGAGCGGTTCGGCACGCGCCTGGTCGTCGTGCTCGGCCATTCGCAGTGTGGTGCCGTGCTGGCCACGCTCGACGAGCTTCGCAAGCCGACGGCTGCCCGATCGCGGAGCCTGGGCCCGATCGTGGACCGGATACGACCGGCCGTGGAGGGATTGCTCGCCACCGATTTGCAGCACGACCCGGACGCCCTGGTGGAGCATGCCGTTCGCGCCAACATCCGAGCGTCCGTCACCCAGCTGCGCCACGGCTCCTCCATACTGGAGCAGCTCATCGCGGACGAGGGCCTCGCCGTCGTCGGCGCCGAGTACTCCTTGCAGACGGGTGTGGTCGATTTCTTCGATGCGGAATCGGAGCCGCTCTCCCGCACGGTGCCGGTTTGACACGCCGTCCGACGGAGTGGAGCTTCCACACGGCACACCTGCAGGTTCTCCAACGCGACGAGGGATGTATGCAGGCCTCGGCCACGCAGGGAGGGTATCTTCTCCGCATCTACGACCGCTGGCTCTCCGGCCTCGACGACGAGGATCGGGCCTGGTCACCGGCCCCGGATTCCAAGACGGCCGGATGGCTGCTCGGCCACCTGGTGGTGACGGGGGATTTCGGCCGCCGACTCTGCGGCCTCCCGCCGCTGGTCCCGAAGGAATGGCGCGCCACGTTCTCTCCCGGCACCGTCCCGAGCGCGGACCCCGAAGCGTACCCGCCGATGGCGGATCTCGTGCGCACGTTCCGGGCGGTCTATGCGGATCTCGTGGCCCACGCTCCGCAGGCGGCGCCCGAAGCGCTCGCCGCCCCTAACCCGTACGAGCCGGCCCGGGGAGCCTTTCCGACCGCGGGCAGCTTCGTGGAATACATGCTGACCGGGCATCTGGCCTACCACCTCGGCCAGCTTTCAGTGTGGCGCAGCGCCCGTGCGTCGGGCGAGCCCCGGTTGCGCCAGACCTGACCCCGGGAGCGGGCGGCGAGCTCTCGCTCACGACGTCCCACTATGCGGGGTGATTCATGACAGAGGATGCCGGACGTCCCGGCTTCGTGCCACTCTCGTCCTACCGCGAGTACCCCGTTCCCGAGATGGTGGCGCGCAGCCGGGAGTTCGCCGGCGAGCTCGGACGCCGACGCACCGTTCGTCAGTTCAGCGACCGTCCGGTACCTCGAGCGGTCATCGAGTCCTGTCTCGAGGCCGCCGGGACCGCCCCCAGTGGGGCACATCAGCAGCCCTGGCACTTCGTGGTCGTGACGGATTCCGCAAGGAAGCGAGCCATCCGGAAAGCCGCCGAGGCGGCCGAGGCGGAGTTTTACTCCACCGCCCCGGCCGACTGGCTGGCCGCGCTTGCCCCACTGGGCACCGACGCCAGCAAGCCGTATCTGGAGACGGCCCCGTACCTCATCGCAGTCTTCGCCGAACGGTATGGGCTCGCTCCCGACGGAGCCCGCCGCACCCACTACTACGTCATGGAATCCGTGGGCATCGCCACGGGGTTCCTTCTTGCTGCGCTCCATTACTCGGGACTGGTCACGCTCACGCATACCCCCAGTCCAATGGGGTTCCTCACGGACGTGCTGCAGCGCCCGGCGAACGAACGGCCGATCATGCTGGTGGTGGCCGGCTATCCGGCCCCCGGAGCCGAGGTCCCCGACCTTGGGCGGAAACCGCTGTCGGCGATCGCGACGTTCTTGTGAGCCTTCCCGTCCGGGAGCGGGCCTAACCCGCTGGCCCGATCTGGTGGCTGTGGTTTGCGTGGCGCGGGTGGTCCGGTAGATCTTGGAGCCCCAGGCCAGGGCCCGTCCGGCCGCAGGAGCCCCGACACCGAGGACAGGTATGTGCCGGAACATCAAGACCCTCTTCAACTTCGACCCCCCGGTCACGGACGAGGAGGTCTATGCCGCCTCGCTGCAGTTCGTGCGCAAACTGAGCGGATTCACCAAGCCGTCCAGGTCGAATGAAGCCGCCTTTGACCGGGCGGTGGAGCAGACGGCGGCGGTCGCGCGAGAGCTGCTCCACTCCCTGGTCACCAACGCCCCTCCGCGAGATCGCGATGCGGAAGCGGCCAAGGCCCGGGCGAAGGCCGTGGTGCGGTTTGGCAAATCGGGTGGTGGCGCCCTCCTGAACCCTGATTGACCGGAGGCCTCATGATCCTCCGCTGGATCATGGCAGCATTGCACCTGCTGGCTCTCGGCATCGGCCTCGGGGCCGTTGTCTCCCGGGCGCGCGCACTGCGGGGCGTGCTCGATCATGCCGGCATTCGCCGCGCGCTGCAGGCGGACGTCTGGTGGGCCGTCGCCGCTGCGGTCTGGATCATCACCGGGCTCCTGCGCGCCTTCGCCGGGTTGGAGAAGGGGACCAGCTACTATCTCCATAACCACCTCTTCCTGACGAAGATGGCCGGGCTCGCGCTGATCCTCCTGCTGGAGATTCGCCCGATCGCCTTGTTTCCCCGCTGGCGGCGCGCGCTCGCGCGGGGCGAGCAACCGGATACCTGGCCGGCCACGTCGATCGCGCGCACCAGCCTCGTCCAGGCCGGGCTGGTGGTGCTGATGGTATTCCTGGCCACCGGTATGGCTCGTGGCTTCGGCAGCGTTGGGCCTTGACCCTTGCGTGATGGAGCTCGCATGAAGCACCAGCGTCCGTTTCGATTCTGGCTGGTCGGCTTTGTTCTCCTCCTGGCCGGCGTCAGGCCCGGTGACGGCCAATCGGTTCAATACCGCTCACCCGCGGGCGTGGAGTACCGTTCGCTCGCGGACACCGGCGCGATCGCCCGTGCGGAGCGGGCCCGGGCGGCGAATCCAACCGACGTTGCGCTGATCATCCAGCTCGGTCAGGCGCAGTCCGCCGCACGGCAGTTCCGGGAAGCCATTGCAACGTTCAGCCGTGGCCTGGCGCTCGCGCCGCGAGATCCGATGCTGTTCCGCTGGCGCGGCCACCGGTACCTCTCCGTGCGGGAGCTCGACCGCGCTCTCGACGATCTCCAACGCGGCTTTGCCCTCGACAGCACGAACTACGGCACGCTCTACCACCTGGGCATTGTCTGGTTCGCGCGGGGAGAATACCCCCGTGCCGCCGATGCGTTCGCGAGGGCGCAGCCGCGCGCTCCCGACGCCGCCGAGCTGGCCGGCGCCACGGACTGGCTCTGGATGTCGCTGGCGCGGAGCGGGCAGAGCGATGAAGCCCGCCGGATGCTGGACCGGCGTCCCGATTCGATCCCGGTCACCAACGCCTACTCGCGCCGATTGAGCCTGTATCGTGGGCAGATCGGCCCGGACGAGGTCATGACACCCGCCGATACCTCGGATGTGGCGGTCGCGACGTTGAGCTACGGGATCGGAAACTGGTATCTGGTGCGTGGCGACACGGCGCGTGCCCGCACCTGGTTCGAGCGCTCCGTACAGTCGGGAGGGTGGCCGGCGTTTGGCTTCATCCTCTCGGAAACCGAGCTCCGACGTCTCCGCTGATGGTACAGGAGGCTGCCGCTCCGGCGATCACCGGCCAGCCCGCCATCGTAGCACCGGTCAGCCGGTTTCTTGCCGTGGCGGATGTCGGGCAGAGCGTGGCGTTCTACCGGGACACCCTGGGTTTCGAGCAGTGCGACCCGTCTGGGAGTGCGGTGGCTGAGGTGCGGCGCGGGCCGGCCCGCATCGAATTCCTCGCGCAGGACACCACCTGGGACAGCACCTTGGAGGAGCGACCCCGCGGGAGCGCTATCGTGTTCCTCCTGACGGACGATGTCGCCGGCATGCGGGAAGCGATCGCCGCCCGGGGCGGAGCACCGAGCGAGCTGGAGAAGGTGAACTGGATCAAGATGCGGGTGTTCCAAGTCCGGGACCCGGACGGGCACACCCTCTGGTTCGCCCAGTCGTTTGCCGAGCCGGAGTCCGCCCGCCCGAGCCCGCAGCTGCGGCAGATCATGCCGGGATTCCCTCTCGATGATGTCGCCGCCGGCGTGGAGTACTATCGCGACATCCTCGGCTTCCGAGTGAATTACCAGCAGCACGATCTCGGGGTGATAGACCGCGACGCGATCCGGGTGCTGTTGATCGCGCGGACGGAGAAGCACACGGGGATCGGGAGTGCCTGCGTGTATATCGACGATGCCGACGTCCTGTACGCCGAGCTGGTGGCGAAGGGGGCGCGTGTGCAGGGGGAGCCGGTCAGCCGGCCATGGGGGCTGCGGGAGTTTACGGTCTCCGACCCGGAAGGGAACGAGATCACCTTCGCCCAGACGTTTGAATGACCGGGCAGTGACATCCACGTCGTCGCAATCCTGGGCCGCGGTATGCCGCTTCATCGAGGCGGATCTGCCGAGCGCTCCTCGACGCGGGGCCTCGGGATTTGCGGGCGCCTGGTTTCGGCTGCATGTTTCAGGCGGCGGAAACCCGCACCCGCAGGTGGTTTGAATCGTGACGAGTGAGTAGACTCATTGCTGTGACTGGTCTCCGGATGAAACGTCCTCTCCGACGGTTCCTGCTTCTCCCGGCACTGTACGGATGCGGGGATGCCCTCCCATCGTCGTCCGTCGGTACGCCGGCGCCCCCGCCGCCCGCGCCGGTGTCGATCTTCCTCGGCCCGTTGGACGCGACGATCGCGGTAGGGAGCAGATTGCAGTTTCAGCCGGTTGCCCGCATTAGTGTCACGGGCTGGGACTGGACGGTCAGTGATCCGGCGCTCGCCTACATTTCGTCGGCGGGGCTCGTCGAAGCTCGCGCGGCCGGCCTGGTCCGGGTCCGCGCCTGCGCCACCAACAGTCCACACGTGTGCGGCGTTGCCGATCTGGCCATCGTCGCGGCCCCCGCCTCCGGCACTCCGACCGTGAGCGTCAGTCCCGGGATGGTCGAGGCCTTTGTGGGGCAGGCCATCGATTTCTCCGCCGTGGCCTCCTATTTTGCGACGACCACCTGGTCCTGGTCGACCCTCGATCCGCTGGTCGCGACCATTTCGGAGCAGGGCACCCTGGCCGCGCTACGCCCGGGCGGCGTGGTCGTAGTGGCTTGCGCTTCTTCCACACCGCGGTACTGCGGCACGGCGGTGGTAAACGTTCGATAACGGCCGCGTCACTCTGTCGTGGAGTACACATGGCGACCAAGCTGGACAAGACACTCAAGCGTGAACTGCTCATCGACGGCGAGCCGTACATTCTCGCCATCTCTCCGGAAGGCCTGAAGCTGACCCAGAAGGGACGGCGCAAGGGCCAGGAGCTCTCCTGGAAGGCGTTGATCAGCGGGGACGCCGCGCTTGCCACCGCGCTGAACGCCTCACTCGAGCAACCGGGGGAGTAACCCCGGGGGGCCCCGATCCCCCGTGTCCGTGGAGGCCGCTCCGGGCGTCACTTAGGTGACGAAAACCGCGAGCCGGCACCGTATGGACCTGAAACCCGCACACCTCAAGCGCTACGGCAACGTGGTGCGCCTGCTCGTCAAGTACGGAAATCCCGGCGCCGGGCGGGTGGACGACTCCCTGCCCGGCGACCCCGCACTGCCGCCGGACGACGAATCCGCCGCGCTCGGCGCCGAGCTCGCGAAGGATCTGGAGTCCCTCGGACCCACATTCATCAAGCTGGGCCAGCTGCTCTCCAGCGCCTCGCCTCTCGCCCTCGTCCTCAGCATCGTGCGGCATGACCGCCGCGATCTCGAGGCGTCGGAGCAGCGCCGGCGCGGTGCATCATAGGCCACCACCCCGAACGCGCGGTCGGCCGGACTTGTCGGGCTGGCGGCACATTCCTATTGTCGAGAGCGCTCGACCCACCCAGCGCCTTCCGCGGAGGCTGACATGAGTGACGATGGGCCCCCCACGCGCCGGCAAGAGAGCGGTGCGGAGCTGCCCTCGAATCCCTACCAGCGTGAGGCCTGGGACGTCGCCCTCGTATGCCTCGGGGGGCATCTCCTCAACGATCGGGTTCGGGGGGATCCGTCCCGGAATCAGGACCAGTGCCCCACCTGCGGCAGCGAGGCGATTTCGGCCTGTCCGGGCTGCCGGGAGCCGGTGCCGGGCTTTCACTATGCGCAGGGGTACGATCGGGCGTCGCCAAGCTTCCCCGGGGGTCGGGCGCTCGCCGCTCCGCCGCGGTACTGTCCCGCGTGCGGACGACCATTCCCGTGGACCGAACGGGCGATGTCCGCGGCGCGCCAGGTAATCCGGGAGATGGCGGCGCTCGACCTCCACGAGCGCGACCAGCTCCGACGCAGCATCGATCACATCATCCGGCAGACCCCGCAAACGCCGCAAGCCGTGCGCCGCATCAATGACGCGCTCTCCCGTATCGGCGGCGAGTCCGCCGAAGGGCTGCGGGAGCTGTTTCTGAGCATCGCGAGCGCGGAGATCAAAGAGCAGCTGGTCGGCGACCCGTGATGCCGGGGCACGGATCGTGACGGCATGAGACTCAAGGTCTTCAACGACAGAGGCGAGCTCACCGGGCCCGTCGAGCTGCCTCCGGTTCGGAAGGCCGAGGCGGAATGGCGTGCCCAGCTTACGCCGGCCCAGTTTGAGATCGCGCGCGGCAAGGGCACCGAGCGGCCGTTCTGCGGTTTGCTGCTCGACCACAAGCGAGAGGGCGCCTACGTGTGCGTCTGCTGCCGGCTTCCGCTCTTCCTCTCCGGCGCCAAGTTCCAATCCGGTACGGGATGGCCCAGCTTCTTTCAGCCCGTCGGGACCGAAAACGTGGTGACCCGGGAAGACCGGACCCACAGGATGGCCCGGGTGGAGATCCTCTGCGCTCGCTGCGAGGCCCATCTCGGCCACGTCTTCAACGACGGCCCGCCGCCAACTGGGCTTCGGTTCTGCGTGAACTCGGAATCGCTGGCTTTCGTCGATGCACAGGAGTTTGCCAGCCTTGCCGAAGCCCCACCTGACTGAGGCGCTGGTACCCTCCGGTCCAAATCGGCCCGATTTTCGACCACTAACCGTCTAGTTTTCGGGTGGCGACAGGGTTGGCAAATAGGGCTATCTTCTGATGATCCCCCCTTACTCCGGGGGACGAACGTAACCGGCGAACCGAGATGGTGGGGCGGGGCCCGGTACCGGCTCGAACAGAGTCGGGCTCGATGTCACTGTGCGATTTCATCACACTCACCATACCCTACCGATTCGCCGCTACCGACAGGAGTCACCAGCCATGGCCATTTGGAAAGAACAGACCGCTCCCAAGAAAGAAATGAGCCCCATCGCTTCGCCGGAGCCCGTCGTCAGGAAAGATCCCGAGCCGCCCCGCAGCGCCCCTTCCCCGAGTTTCGAGCCGCCGCGTCGGACCACGGAGCGTGACATGAAGGAATCCTTGATTGCCGCAGAGCTCACGATCGAGGGCAAGATCGAAGGATCCGGTCACATCCGCATTGCCGGCCGGTTCAAGGGTGACGTGAACGTCCAGGGCAACCTGAGCATCGAGGCGGGTGCGAAGCTGACCGGAGCGGTGCGTGCCAACACCGTCACGGTCGGTGGCGAGCTCGAGGGCAATATCGACGCCGCGTCCCGAGTTGAGCTGCTGGAGGGCGGCGTCCTGAATGGCGACCTCAAGGCCGGGTCGCTGACGGTCGCGGCGGGATCCCGGATGCGAGGTCAGGTCGAGTTTGGTTGGGAAGAGCGGAGTGGCGCGGCTCACAAGTCCGGCCTGACGATGGGGTCCGGCTCAGCGGCATGAGCACGGCGCGTCAGGGCGTACCGGGCACGACGCGCGTTTGTCCCCACTGCAAAGCGACGATCCTGGAGAGCGCGAGTGTTTGCCCGGCCTGCCGTCACCACCTGCGCTTCGAGCCAGGAGCAAGTCGCAACGCCCCGACAAGCTTCTCGGCGCTTCGGGTGGAGGGCACGATCCGCCACCCGCCCGCGGAACGGCCCTGGGAGTATTCGGTCATGCTCTCGATCCGGAACGAGCGCGGAGAGGAGATCACCCGTCAAGTCGTTGGAGTAGGTGCGCTCCAGCCAGCCGAGCTGCGCACCTTTACCCTGGCGGTGGAAGTGTTCACCCCGGCCGGAGCCACGATCCCCGGCAAGGGCGGGGTCGGGCGCTGAAGGGGAATCAGGCGATATTGCTCCGGTGCGCGGGGGAAAACAGGCCCCCGCTGCCTGGCCCCTGATGCAGGTGTCTCATGGCTCGCCCCGTAGGTCCCGCTTTCCTGGTTGTCGCTGTTGCGGCATGCGACTCGACCAGCCCTCAGGCTCCGCCCCCGTGTCTCGCGCAGGTTGTCGAATTCTCCCCTACCGATTGCGCGGTTCTGACCGGCCGGCTGCTGGGGCCGACCGGAGTGCTCGCCGCCCATGGCGTAGTGGTGGACTCGGTCGTGCCGCTCGTCGGGCTGGCCTATAGCTCCGATCCCGTCAGGACCACCGGGGACGGCGAGTTCACCCTCACGGTCTATCGGGTCGCCCGATTTGCCGTCCCGACCGATCCGGACACGGCTTCCGTCGAGATAAAGGTCTTCACCGATCCGGACCGGGCCGCCGAAGGCAGAACGCCGGACGCGCGCGGCTTCGTCCGGCTGTGGTTCGCGCGGGCCGGCGCCGTCGCCGATACCACCCGCGCGGACGTGTCGGTGGGCATCGGAGAGAGCGGCGGCGCCGTAACCCGCTCGTGCTGCTGACCCGACCGGGCGTGCGGGCGGGCCGACGATGCTGATCGCTCTCACCCGACCGGTCAGCGAGTCCCTTGCCGAATGCGCGCTCACCCACCTCGAGCGCGTCCCGATCGACCTCGACCGGGCCCGCCACCAGCATGCCGCGTATGAAGACGCCCTGCGCGCGCTGGGCGTCCGGGTGATCCGGGCCCCCGCGGCCGATGAGCTCCCCGACGCGGTATTCATCGAGGACACCGCCCTCGTCCTGGACGAGGTGGCAGTGATAGCCCGTCCCGGCGCCGTGTCTCGTCGCCGGGAGCCGGAGCCGGTTGCGGCCATCCTGTCGCAGTTCCGGCCGGTTCAGCATCTGGTGGCGCCCGCCACCCTCGATGGCGGGGACATCCTCCTGGTGGGACGAACGATCTACGCCGGGCTCTCCTCCCGCACCAACGAGGCGGGCGTGAAGCAACTGGCCGCCCACGTCGGGGTTTTCGGGTACGAGGTGGTTTCCGTGCCGGTGAGGAGCTGCCTGCACCTCAAGAGCGCCGTGAGTCAGGTGGATGACCAGCTGCTCCTGCTCAACCCGCAATGGGTTCCCGCCGAGGTGTTCGCCGGCTTGGAGTACCTTGCGGTGGCGGATGGCGAAGCTGGTGCCGCCAATGCGCTGCGGGTCGGCGACGCCCTGATCTATCCGGTGCACTATCCATGGACCGCCGGCCGTCTCGCGAAGCGCGGCCTCGAGGTCGTTCCCGTCCCCTGCGACGAGCTGGCGAAAGCCGAAGGCGGAGTGACCTGCTGCAGCCTCCTGCTCAACACGCCGGGTGGATGAGCGCCAGGCCGGAGCTGTGGAGCCATGCAGCGGAGGTGCTCGAAGGCGTGCTCTCCGATTCCGGCCTCGTTTATGTTTGGATGCCGGGGCTCGGCGGTCGTCCCTTCCTGGTGAGCCCGGCGCGTTTTGTCGACGGAATGCTCAGCGACGAGCCGGAGCCGCCGGCCCCTTGAGTGGCTCGCCCATTTCCAGCGCAGTTCGCAGACTGTAGAGACCGCAGATGCCGAACCAGTTTCTGCTCACCCCGTACCTTCTGCATCAGCATGCGCCGGCCCTGTCTCGATTGGCGGGGAGTGATTGGAAGCGAAACGAGCCGACGCTCGCGGGCAATTCGCAACCCGATCGGATGATCGTGTTGCACCGGCAGATCTCGACCTTCGTGACCGACTCCATCCGCCGTGGGAACCGCCCGGTCAGTGTGTCGGGCGACTGCTGCGCAGCGATCGCCGTCCTGGCCGGTTTGCAGCATGCGGGCATCGACCCCGCGGTGATCTGGCTCGATGCGCACGGCGATTTCAATACGCACGAGACCACGCTGACGGGCTTCCTGGGAGGAATGCCGCTGGCGATGATGACCGGCCGGGGAGATCAGACGTTTGTCAGGGGAGCGTCGTGCCGGCCGGTTCCGGACGAGGATGTGGTGCTGTCCGACGGAAGGGACCTGGACCTCCCCGAGCGCGAGCTGCTGCGGGCTTCCGCGGTCCGTCACGTTCCGGATCCGTCCGGGGTGGAAGAGGCGCTCCCGCCGGACCGGCCGT
>Ga0256867_10000325_pt1 | contig 18513 bp, 16 predicted proteins | sample RVTome_15_FD_185939 | JGI IMG/M metagenome (GOLD analysis project Ga0256867, IMG submission 185939) | Soil microbial communities from uranium-contaminated site in the Upper Colorado River Basin, Wyoming, United States - RVT150D86 (HiSeq) ... | reverse complement strand
GTCTTACCATGATCAATATGACCCATCGTCCCAACATTCAAATGCGGCTTCGTCCGCTCAAACCTTGCCTTAGCCATGGCTCGCTTGAACCTCTTTGAACTGGTGAAGTGTGCTGATAACGGAAGTCGTGCTACTCGCCACGCACCCGGGCGACGATCTCTTCTTGCACGGAGGAAGGCGTCTGCTGGTAGCTGTGAAACTGCATCGTATAGGTGGCACGACCCTGAGTCCGTGAACGCAGGTCGGTAGCGTACCCGAACATCTCTGACAGGGGGACCTGCGCCCGGATCACTTGGCTGTTGCCCCTTTGTTCCATGCCGCCCACGCGTCCACGGCGGCTGTTGAGGTCGCCGATGACGTCGCCCATGTAGACCTCGGGCGTGACGACCTCGACCGCCATGATGGGTTCGAGCAACACCGGGTTGGCCTTGCGGGCCGCGTCCTTGAACGCCATCGAGCCGGCGATCTTGAACGCCATCTCCGACGAGTCGACCTCGTGGTACTTGCCGTCCACGAGGGTGGCGCGGACGTCGACGGTGGGATATCCGGCGAGAACACCGGCATCGAGCGACTGCTGGATGCCGGCGTCGACGGCGGGAATGTACTCCTTGGGCACACGCCCGCCGCTGATCTTGTCGACGAACTCGTAGCCGCCACCGGGACCCAGTGGCTCGAGGTTGATGGATACCTCGGCGAACTGTCCGGCGCCACCTGTCTGCTTCTTGTGGGTGTAGGTCACCTTCGTGACCGGATTCGTGATCGTCTCGCGATAGGCGACCTGGGGCTTGCCGACCGTGGCATCGACGCGGAACTCGCGCAGCATGCGGTCGACGAGCACCTCGAGATGCAACTCGCCCATACCGGAGATCACCGTCTGGCCGGTGTCCTCGTCGGTGCGGACCTGGAAGGTGGGATCCTCCTCGGACAGCGCCTGCAGGGCCTTGCTCATCTTCTCCTGGTCGGCCTTGGTCTTGGGCTCGACCGCAACGTGGATCACCGGCTCGGGGAACTCGAGCTGCTCGAGTTGGATCTCGGCACCTGGCGCCGAGAGCGTGTCGCCCGTGCGCGTGTTCTTGAGGCCGATGCCGGCGGCGATGTCGCCGGTGAAGACGGCGTCGACGTCTTCGCGGTGGTTGGCGTGCATCTTCAGGATGCGCCCGACGCGCTCCTTCTGGCCGGTGGTCGTGTTGACCACCTGCCGCCCCTTCTCGAGGGTGCCCGAGTAGACGCGGAAGTACGTCAGCTTGCCGACGTGGGGGTCGGACATGATCTTGAACGCCAGCGCCGCGAACGGCTGGTCGTCGGCCGGCTTGCGCTCGAGCTCCTCGTTGCCCCTCATGCTGACGCCGGTGACCGGCCGCAGGTCGATGGGGCTGGGCAGGTAGGCGACGATGGCGTCGAGCAGGGGTTGCACGCCCTTGTTCTTGAAGGCGCTGCCGTTGAGCACCGGCACGATCTCGCCCGACAGCGTGCCCATGCGGATCGCGCGCTGCAGGTCGTCGACGGTGATCTCCTCCTCGGTGACGTACTTCTCGAGGATGACCTCGTCGAACGCCGACAGCACGTCGATCAGCTGGTGCCGGTAGTCCTCGGCCTGGGCCTCGAGCTCCGCGGGGATCTCCTGGATCTCCCACTTCGCGCCCAGTTCCTCCTCCAGCCAGACGAGCGCCTTCATGCCGAGCAGGTCGATGACGCCGCGGTAGTGGCCCTCGGCGCCGAGGGGCAGCTGGAGAACGGCGACGTTGGCCTCGAGCCGCTCACGGATGGAGTCGAGTGCGGCGAAGAAGTCGGCGCCCAGCCGGTCCATCTTGTTGACGAAGCACATGCGGGGCACGTGGTACTTGTTGGCCTGGCGCCACACGGTCTCGGTCTGGGGCTCGACACCGGCGACGGCGTCGAACACCGCGACTGCGCCGTCGAGCACGCGCAGCGAGCGCTCGACCTCGACGGTGAAGTCGACGTGGCCGGGCGTGTCGATGATGTTGATCTGGTAGTCGTCCCAGAAGGTCGTCGTCGCAGCGGACGTGATGGTGATGCCGCGCTCCTGTTCCTGGACCATCCAGTCCATGGTGGCGGCGCCCTCGTGGACCTCGCCGATCTTGTAGGTGCGCCCGGTGTAGTAGAGGATCCGCTCGGTCGTGGTGGTCTTGCCCGCGTCGATGTGGGCCATGATCCCGATGTTGCGGACCCGTTCGAGGGGGTGGGTTCGGTTTGCCATGAGCTTTGTCTTCTCGCTCGACATGCAGACGACCGAGCTCGGGAAGCCCGGTCGTCGGAGGAACCACGCCCGTCAGGGGGCGTCGTCCCCCCGAGTTGGTAGGGGGTTACCAGCGGTAGTGCGCGAAGGCCCTGTTGGATTCGGCCATCTTGTGCGTGTCTTCCTTGCGCTTCACCGATGTGCCGATGCCGTTGTTGGCGTCTACCAGCTCGGCGGCCAGGCGCTCGGCCATGGTGCGCTCGCGGCGCTGGCGGGAGTGCCCCACGATCCAGCGGATGGCCAGCGTGTTGGCGCGGCGGGGGCGGACCTCCACCGGCACCTGGTAGGTGGCGCCACCCACGCGGCGGCTCTTCACCTCAAGCTGGGGCTTGACGTTGTCGACCGCCCGCTTGAGCGCCGCCAGGGCGTCGCCGTCGGTGCGCGTGCCGACCATGTCGAGCGCGTCGTAAACGATGCGCTCGGCCGTGGACTTCTTGCCGCGCTGCAGGATCTTGTTGACGATCTGCGTGACGAGCACCGACCGGTAGACCGGGTCGGGCATCAGGTCACGGCGCGGTGCGGGGCCCCTGCGCGGCATGGGATCAGCCCTCCTTCTTGGCGCCGTAGCGGCTGCGGGCTTGCTTGCGGTCGCGTACCCCGGCGGTGTCGAGGGTGCCGCGGATGATCTTGTAGCGGACGCCCGGAAGGTCCTTCACCCGGCCGCCACGAACCAGCACGATCGAGTGTTCCTGGAGGTTGTGCCCCTCACCGGGGATGTACGCCGTGACCTCGATGCCGCTCGACAGGCGCACGCGGGCGACCTTGCGGAGCGCCGAGTTGGGCTTCTTGGGCGTATGGGTGAACACGCGGGTGCACACGCCGCGGCGCTGGGGCGCGCCCTTGAGCGCCGGCGTCTTCATCTTCGACGTCTTCGACTGGCGGCCCTTGCGGACCAGCTGCTGGATGGTGGGCACTCGTAACCTCGCGGCGGACGAACGGCGTGTTGCTAGAGGGGCAAAACACAGGTCGACGCGGTGCGTCAAGACCGACAGGACAGCCTACGGGCTGAGATGCCACCACACAACCTGCGACCAGCAGGTTGACGACCGTGAGGCAATACCGATCGATTCCTCGAGGGCGAGGCAATGACTAACGAATACCGCTCGTTATTGCCTCGTCCTCGTGTCAGCGTTCGCTATTGCCTCGCAGGTCGACCTTCAGCTGCTGGCGCCGGCTTCGCCGCTGCCCTCGGCCGGGACGTCCTCGCCCTGCTCGGCCGAGGGGAGGCCCACGACGACGGCGGCTAGGTCGGAGTCGGCCGGGCCGCCCTCCCCCACGCTGGCCTCGTAGGTACCGGTGAGCCATTCGGCGATGCCCTGGTCCTCGCGTTCGGACGACCAGAACTCCATCGGCTGGTACTCCGGAGCCTCGGTGGCGATGTCGCGGTACTCCTCCATGCCGGTGCCGGCGGGGATGAGCTTGCCGATGATGATGTTCTCCTTGAGCCCGTTGAGCCCGTCGGAGCGGCTCTCGATGGCCGCCTCGGTGAGCACCCGGGTGGTCTCCTGGAACGACGCCGCCGAGAGCCACGAGTCCGTGGCCAGCGACGCCTTGGTGATGCCCATCATCACCGGGCGACCCTCCGCGGGCACCTGGGACTCCTGCACCAACCGCTTGTTCTCGTCGGTGTAGGCCTTGGCGTCGACCGCCTCGCCCGGCAGGAACCGGCTGTCGCCGGGCTCCTGCACCACGACCCGGCGGGTCATCTGGCGCACGATCAGCTCGATGTGCTTGTCGTGGATCGACACGCCCTGGTCGCGGTACACCCGCTGGACCTCGGTGACCAGGTACTGCTGGGTCTCGCGCACACCCTTGATCTCGAGCAGCTCCTTGGGGTCACGGGGGCCCTCGACGATGGGATCGCCGGCCGAGATCTCCTGGCCGTCGCTCACCTCGAGGCGGGCCAGCGTGGGCACCGTGTAGGAGTGCTCGGCGCCGTCGTCGGCAACGACGGTGATGACCCGGCCCCGGCCCTCGTCCTCGGCGATGCGGACCACGCCGGAGATGTGAGACAGCGTGGCCTTGCCCTTCGGCGACCGCGCCTCGAACAGCTCGACCACGCGGGGCAGACCACCGGCGATGTCGGACCCGGCAATGCCGCCGGTGTGGAACGTCCGCATGGTGAGCTGCGTGCCGGGCTCGCCGATCGACTGAGCCGCGATGACGCCGACGGCTTCGCCGAGCTCGATGGTGCGGCCCGTGGCGAGCGACCGGCCATAGCACTTGGCGCAGACGCCGAAGTCGGCCTGGCAGGTGAGCACCGAACGCACGCGCACGCGGTCGAGCTTGGGGTCGTCGCGCAGCGCCGCCATCTCGTCCTCGCCGACCTCGGTGCCGGCCTCGAGGGTCCTTCCGGCCAGCTCCTCGTGGGGGTTCTCGGGCGACAGGTCGACATCGACGGCCAGCGTGCGACCGAACAGGCGGGTCTCGAGGTAGGAGCGCCGCCCCGCCTGGTCGGGCGCGACGCCCTCGACCCACAGGCCGCGGACGGGCTCGCCCTCGCGCTGGCAGTCGTCCTCGCGGACGATCAGCTCCTGCGCCACGTCGACCAACCGCCGGGTGAGGTACCCCGAGTCGGCCGTTCGTAGTGCTGTGTCGACCAGGCCCTTCCGGGCTCCGGGCGTGGCGATGAAGTACTCGAGCATCGACAAGCCCTCACGGAAGTTGGACTTGATCGGCCGAGGGATCATGTCGCCGCGGGGGTTGGCCACCAGACCGCGCATGCCGGCGATCTGGCGCACCTGCATCATGTTCCCGCGTGCACCCGAGCCCACCATCATGTCGATGGGGTTGAACTGCTCGGCCTGCAGGCCGTGCTCCATGGCGACGCGCACCTCGTCGGTGGCGTTGGTCCAGATCTCGACTTCCTTCTGGCGCCGCTCGCCGTCGGTGATGATGCCGCGGCGGAACTGGGACTCGACCTTCTCGGCTTCCTTCTCGTAGCGCTCGAGGATGCTCTTCTTCTCGGCCGGGGTCTTGACGTCCTCGACGGAGATGGTGAGGCCCGAGCGGGCGGCGTAGTTGAAGCACAGGTCCTTGACCTGGTCGAGGCTCTTCTGCACCACCGACTTGGGGTAGTCGCGAGCCAGGTGGTCGACGATGTCGCCCATGTTCTTCTTCCTGACCGGCTCGTCGACGAAGCCGAAGCCGAGCGGCAGCGCCCGGTTGAATATGAAGCGCCCGACCGTGCTCTCGCGGTAGAGCGGCTTGACGGAGTCGAGGTCCACGGGATCGCGCAGGCCCGCCTCGATCTCCTCGCGGATCTCGCGCTTCGACAGCCGCACCTTGACCTTGGCGTGCAGATCGACATCGCCCGCGTCGTAGGCCCGCTCCATGTGGGCCCGGTTGCCGAACACCCGGCCCTCGCCCTTGGCCCCCGCCACCCCCTCGGTGAGGTAGTAGGCGCCGATCACCATGTCCTGCGTGGGCGTCACCAACGGGCGGCCGTGCGCCGGCGACAACACGTTGTTGGCCGACAGCATGAGCACCCGGCTCTCGGCTTGGGCCTCAGAGGACAGGGGCAGGTGGACCGCCATCTGGTCGCCGTCGAAGTCGGCGTTGAACGCGGTGCACACCAGCGGGTGGATCTGGATGGCCTTGCCCTCGACGAGCACCGGCTCGAACGCCTGGATGCCGAGGCGGTGCAGCGTGGGCGCACGGTTCAGGAGCACCGGGTGCTCCTTGATGACCTCTTCGAGCACGTCCCACACCTGGGGACGCCGGCGCTCGACCATGCGCTTGGCCGACTTGATGTTCTGCGCCAGCTCGCGGTCGACGAGCGCCTTCATGACGAACGGCTTGAACAGCTCGAGGGCCATGAGCTTGGGCAGGCCGCACTGGTGCAGCTTGAGCGTGGGGCCGACAACGATGACCGAGCGGCCTGAGTAGTCGACGCGCTTGCCCAGCAGGTTCTGGCGGAACCGGCCCTGCTTGCCCTTGAGCATGTCGGACAGCGACTTGAGCGGGCGGTTGCCCGGGCCGGTGACGGGTCTCCCCCTCCTACCGTTGTCGAACAGCGCGTCGACGGCCTCCTGCAGCATGCGCTTCTCGTTGTTGACGATGATCTCGGGGGCACCGAGGTCGAGCAGCCGCTTCAGGCGGTTGTTGCGGTTGATGACCCGGCGGTAGAGGTCGTTGAGATCGGACGTGGCGAAGCGGCCACCGTCGAGCTGCACCATCGGCCGCAGCTCGGGCGGGATGACCGGCACGACGTCGAGGATCATCGCCCGCGGGTCGTTGACGCGCTTGTCGTGGTCGTCGCGGCGGTTGAAGGCCGAGACGATCTTGAGCCGCTTGATGGCCTTCTGCTTGCGCTGGGCCGACAGCGGCCGCCCACCGGTGGTGGGGTCGATCTGATCCTTGAGCTTGGCCTCTTCGTCGTCGAGGTCGATGCGGTTGATGAGCTGCTTGAGGGCGTCGGCGCCCATCCCGCCGTCGAAGTAGTCGCCGTAGCGGTCCTTGAGCTCCCGCCAGAGCATCTCGTCTTCGATGATCTTGCGCGGGTGCAGGTCCCGGAACTCGTCGAAGCTGCGTTGCACGAGGTCGAGCTCCTCGTCGTAGCGCTCGCGGATGGCGGTCAGGTCCTTGTCGACGGCCTTCTGGCGGCTGCGGATGTCGGACTCCTTGGCGCCCTCGGCCTCGAGCGCGGCGATCTCGTTCTCGAGCTCCTCCATGCGCTTGGCCAGCTCGAGCTCGCGCTCGCGCACGATCTCGTCCTTCTCGGCGTTGAGCTCGTTCTCGAGGTTGGGCAGGTCGTCGTGGCGCTTGTCGACGTCGACCCAGGTGACCAGGTTGGCGGCGAAGTAGATGACCTTCTCGAGCTGCTTGGCCTTGAGCTCCTCACGAACCTCGGTGCCCGACAGCAGGTAGGCCAGCCACGACCGGGTGCCCCGCAGGTACCAGATGTGGACGACCGGCGCGGCCAGCTCGATGTGGCCCATCCGCTCGCGGCGCACCTTGGAGCGCGTCACCTCGACGCCACAGCGCTCACAGATGATGCCCTTGAAGCGCACGCGCTTGTACTTGCCGCAGTAGCACTCCCAGTCCTTGGTGGGACCGAAGATCTTCTCGCAGAACAGCCCGTCCTTCTCGGGCTTGAGCGTGCGGTAGTTGATGGTCTCCGGCTTCTTGACCTCGCCGTTCGACCACATGCGGATGGTGTCCGCGGTGGCCAGTCCGATGCGGAGCTGACTGAAGTCGTTCACGTCAAGCATGGGTTGCTCCGTTCGCCGCTGCGTCGCGGCGGTTCGAGGGGGTGCTGTCGTCGTTCGGTGTAGGCGGGAGGAGGGTGGTGATGGCGGCCACGATCAGAAGCTGGTCCGCTGGCGGCGGCGCTCGTCTTCCTCGTCGCTGCCCCGCTCGGGCCGGCTGAGGTCGATGCCGAGCTCCTCGGCGGCGCGGAACACGTCCTCGTCGAGCTCGCGCATCTCGATCTCCTCACCGGTCTGCGCCAGGACCTCGACGTTGAGGCATAGCGCCTGCATCTCCTTGATGAGCACCTTGAAGCTCTCGGGGATGCCGGGCTCGGGGATGTTCTCGCCCTTGACGATGGCCTCGTAGACCTTGACCCGGCCGAGCACGTCGTCGGACTTGATGGTCAACAGCTCCTGCAGGCAGTAGGCGGAGCCGTAGGCCTCGAGGGCCCACACCTCCATCTCGCCGAAGCGCTGGCCGCCGAACTGCGCCTTACCGCCCAACGGCTGCTGGGTGATCATCGAGTAGGGACCGGTCGAGCGGGCGTGGATCTTGTCGTCGACAAGGTGGGCCAGCTTGAGGATGTAGACGTAGCCCACGGTTATGGGCTGGTCGTAGGGCTCCCCGGTGCGGCCGTTGTAGAGCGTCGTCTTGCCGTCGGGCTGGATGAGCCGCTGGCCGTCGTCGGTCTCGGGCCGCAGGTTCTCGAAGATCGTACGGATCGTCGGGTGTCTGCCGGCCTCTTCCTGCTCGTCCCAGTGGGCGCCGTCGAACACCGGCGTGGCGATGAGGGTCGCCGGCGGGGTGGCGGGACGGGTCTTGGCCTCGGTGCCGCGGATGGGCTCGTCGCCCACGGCCTGGCCGTCGACCTGCCAACCCCAGCGGGCGGCGTAGCCGAGGTGCGCCTCGAGCACCTGGCCCACGTTCATGCGGGACGGAACGCCCAGTGGGTTCTGGATGATGTCGACGGCGGTGCCGTCGGCCAGGTGCGGCATGTCCTCGACCGGCAGGATCTTGGAGATGACACCCTTGTTGCCGTGCCGCCCGGCGAGCTTGTCGCCCACCGAGATCTTGCGCTTCTGGGCGACGTAGACCCGCACCAGCTGGTTGACGCCCGGGGGCAGCTCGTGGCCGTCTTCCCGGGTGAAGACCTTGACGTCGATGACCTTGCCCTGCTCACCGTGCGGCACCTTGAGCGATGTGTCGCGCACCTCGCGCGCCTTCTCGCCGAAGATGGCCCGCAGCAGCCGCTCCTCCGGCGTGAGCTCGGTCTCGCCCTTGGGCGTGACCTTGCCCACCAGCACGTCGCCGGCGTCGACCTCGGCGCCGACGCGGATGATGCCGCGCTCGTCGAGGTCCTTGAGGATGTCCTCGGACAGGTTGGGGATGTCGCGGGTGATCTCCTCGGGGCCCAGCTTGGTGTCGCGGGCGTCGATCTCATGCTCGTGGATGTGGATCGACGTGAGCACGTCGTCGCGGACCAGCCGCTCGGAGATGATGATGGCGTCCTCGAAGTTGTAGCCCTCCCACGGCATGAAGGCAGTGAGCAGGTTCTTGCCGAGCGCCAGCTCGCCGTTGTCGGTGGAGGGCCCCTCGGCGAGGATGTCGTCCTTCTTGAAGGACTCGCCCTCGCTGACCCGCGGCTTCTGGTTGATGCAGGTGTCCTGGTTGGACCGCTCGAACTTGAGCAGCTTGTAGACCCGCCGGCCGAGCTTGCGGTACTCGACCGTGATCAGGTCGCCCGACACCTCGGTGGCCACGCCGTCGTCTTCCGCCACGATCATGTCGGCGGCGTCGCGGGCGGCCCGGACCTCGACGCCCGTGCCGATGTAGGGGGCCTCGGCCCGGACCAGCGGCACGGCCTGCTTCTGCATGTTGGCGCCCATGAGCGCCCGGTTGGCGTCGTCGTGCTCGAGGAACGGGATGAGCGCGGTGCCCACCGAGACGATCTGCTTGGGCGACACGTCCATGAGCTGGACCTCTTCGGGCGGCACCGCCGAGATCTCGGTGGTGGCGGCGAAGTAGCTCTCGCGCTCGAGCTGGGCCCGCAGGTTCTCGAGGGTGGCGGCCTGCGGCGACCGGCGGACCAGCACCCGCGCGTTGCGGAAGGTGTGGTTGGCGTTGAGCGGCTCGTTCGCCTGGGCGACGACGTAGTCCTCTTCCTCGTCGGCGGTGAGGTAGACGACGTCGTCGGTGACCTTGCCCTTCTTGACCTTGCGGTAGGGCGACTCGATGAAGCCGAAGTCGTTGACGCGTGCGTAGGTCGACAGCGCGCCGATCAGCCCGATGTTGGGACCCTCGGGCGTCTCGATCGGGCACATGCGGCCGTAGTGGCTGAAGTGCACGTCGCGCACCTCGAAGCCGGCCCGCTCCCGCGACAGCCCGCCCGGACCGAGCGCCGACAGGCGCCGCCGGTGGGTCAGGCCCGACAGCGGGTTGACCTGGTCCATGAACTGTGAGAGCTGGCTGGTGCCGAAGAACTCCTTGATGGCGGCCACGACCGGCCGGATGTTGATGAGCGTCTGGGGCGTGATTGCCTCGACGTCCTGCGTGGTCATGCGCTCGCGGACGACCCGCTCCATGCGGGACAGGCCGATGCGCACCTGGTTCTGGATCAGCTCGCCCACCGAGCGGATGCGCCGGTTGGCGAAGTGGTCTTGATCGTCGAGGCGGTAGCCCGGCTCGGCGTTCACCAGGTGGAGCAGGTAGGTGAGGGTGGCGAGGACCTCGCAGCGGCTGAGCACCGACTGCCCGGGCTCCGGTCGGTCGATCAGGCCCCGCTCCTCGAGCATGGGGAACAGCTCGGCCAGCTTGCCGACCTCGGGGCCGAGCTTGCGGTCGAGCTTGTAGCGGCCGACCCGGGACAGGTCGTAGCGCCGCGACTCGAAGAAGGCGTTGCGGAAGTAGACCCGCGCCGACTCCACCGACGGCGGCTCGCCGGGACGGGCACGCTTGTAGATCTCGACCAGCGCCTCGTCCTGCGTGGGGGCGACGTCGCGGTCCTTCTCCCACTGGCCCTCGAGGAAGGGGAACTGGCGCACGAAGGCGTCGAGGAACCCGGGGGCGTTCTCCTCGTCGTAACCGAGCGCGCGGAGCAGCACGAACAGGCTGAGGCGGCGCTTGCGGGCGACGCGGGTGCCGGCGGTCACGTCCTTGCCCGGCTTCTGCTCGACGTCGAACTCGATCCACTCGCCGCGGTAGGGGTGGATGGTGCCCTTGACGAGCTGGTGCTTGGCCAGGTTGCGGAGGCGGTAGCGCTCGCCGGGCTCGAAGATGACGCCTGGCGATCGGACGAGCTGGCTCACCACGACCCGCTCGGTGCCGTTGATCACGAACGTGCCCTTGTCGGTCATCATGGGGAAGTCGCCCATGAAGACCGTCTGCTCCTTGATCTCACCGGTCGAGGCGTTGACGAACCGGGCGCGCACGAAGATGGGCGCCGAGTACGTCATGTCCTTTTCCTTGCACTCCTCGACCGAGAACTTGGGCGGCGGGCGCAGGTCCTCGTCGTCGGGGTCGAACTCCAGCTCGAGCTGCAGGGTCTCGGTGAAGTCCTTGATGGGGGAGATATCGGCGAACGTCTCCTTGAGGCCCTCCTGGAGGAACCAGTCGAAGGACTTCCGCTGGATCGCGATCAGATCGGGGAGGGGGAGGGCCTCCTCGATGTTCGCGAACGAATACCGATCCCGGATGCGAGTGGACAACGAATCACTCCTCAGTGGGTTCGGTCGGCACCTCGGTGCCCTGACGCACCACGGAGCCATGACCAAGCCGGCGACGACGATGAACCGTGCGCGGGCGCGCCCCAGCCACTCTCAGAGTCGCGAAAGCGGAACCGAAGACGCACGGCAACTGACCATGCTAGGGCACAACGGGCGTCAACACAACCCGCGAGACGGCACGCCGTACCGGGGGTGCCATGAGAGTCACCCCGGACGGGCCGAAAGGCTGCGGGCAGGGTAAGCCCCTGGGACGAATTGGTCAAGGGGAACCGCCGGCCAGCCCCGGCCCGCCCGAGGTCATGGGTTCCACCCGACCGAGGGCGAGGTCATAGGTTCCGGACCCGGAACCTATGACCTCAACCCCGTGGTCCCGGACCCCATGACCTCGTGAGACCTGCTCAGCGCGTTCTCGATGTGGTCGCCGAGCTCGTCGGCGGCCCTGTCCGGGTGGTCGACACGCTCGTGGACCACCAGGAGCGGTGTGTCCTGGACGTGGAGCTACCGGACGGTCGGCCCGCCGTGGTCAAGGGCGATGTCGTGATCGAGCGCTCGGCGCGAGAGGCCCGGGTCCTGGAGTTGGCCGCGGCCGGCGGCGTCCCGGTCCCAGTGGTGATCGCCCGGGCGCCCGGTCCGCCGACGGTGCTCGTCCTGGACCGCATGGGCGGCGCGTGGCTGTCGCCGGACCAGCCGGCGAGGGCCTGGGCCGCCACCGGGGCGGCCCTCCGGCGCCTCCACGGGGTCGCCGTCCCAGGCCTGGCTGGCCTGGGCGATCGCGACGGCTGGGCCGCCGGCCTCAGGGGGATGGCCACCCACTGGGCGCCTCGCGCGCGAGCGGCCGCACTCGACGAAGGCGTGGTGGGCGCCACGCGTGCCGCGGTGGATCGGCTGGCCCGGTCGCGGTCCGAGGTGCCGCCCGTGGTGACCCTGCACGGCGACTGCGTGCCGATCCACGTGCGCCTGAGCCAAGACGACGAGGTCGTCGGCCTGCTCGACCTCGGCGATGCCTGCCGCGGCGATCCCGCGTGGGACCTCGCCGTCCTCACCATGCGGTCCCCCGAGCGGCTGCCGGCGGTGCTCGACGGCTACCGCGCCGACCCCGACCTGCGCGCCTGGGCGGCACGGGCGTGGCCCGTCTACCGCGCCCTGCGCCTGGTCGCCGAGGTCGGCTGGCTGGCCGAGCACGGCTTCGACCCGACCGACGCGATACGCGAGGCGACGTCGGCAGCTCACGCGACTCTTTGACGATTTTCCGGGGCCATGCCCCGGAAAATCTTCAAAGACGTCAGTGCTACTTGAGCTCGACGGTGGCGCCGGCGCCTTCGAGGGCGGCCTTGGCCTTGTCGGCCTCGTCCTTGTTGACCTTCTCGAGCACGGCCTTGGGGGCGGACTCGACCAGGTCCTTGGCCTCCTTGAGGCCCAGGCTGGTGAGGGAGCGCACCTCCTTGATGACCGCGATCTTCTGGCCGCCGGCCTCGGTGAGAACGACGTCGAACTCGTCCTTCTCCTCCTCGGCCTCGGCCTCGGCACCACCGCCACCGGCGGCGGGCGCAGCGACGGCCACGGGCGCGGCGGCGGTGACGCCGAAACGCTCCTCGAAGTCCTTGAGCAGCTCGCTCAGCTCGAGGACCGTCATGTTGGAGATCGACTCGAGGATCTCTTCCTTGGTTGCCATGTGTCAGCTCTCCTCAGGGCTGGTGTCGTCAGTGTCGGGGGTGGGGGCCGGCGCTCCGGCGCCGTTCCCCTTGTCGTCGATGAGGGCCTGGAGCCCGTAGGCGAAGTTGCGTGGCAGGGCCTGGAGCAGGCCGGCGAACTGCTGCATCGGGGCTGCGAACGCGCCGGCGAGCCGGGCCAGCAACACATCGCGGGGCTCGACGTCGGCCAGGGCACGGGCCTCCGCGGCGCTCAGCGTCTTGTCGGCCATGACGCCGCCCTTGACCACCAACGCGGGGTTGGTGCGGGCGAAGTCGCGCAGGGCCTTGGCCACCAGCACCGCGTCGGCGGGCGCGCCGTCGGGACGCTCGACGACGAAGGCGATCGCGGTCGGGCCGGTGAGCAACTCGTCCAGCTCGAGCCCCGCGTTGCGGGCCGCGAACCGCACGAGCCTGTTCTTGTAGACCTTGTAGTCCCCGCCGGCCTGGCGCAGCGCCCGGCGCAGCTCGCCCAGCGCAGACACGTCCAGCCCGCGGTACTCGGTCAGCAAGGCGGCACCGGCGTTGGTGAGGCGCTCCTGCACCTCCTCCACCACGGCAACCTTCTCCGGTCTCGGATTCTCCATCGACACCTCCTCTCCTGTGCTCGGACGCTCGCGGCAGCGAACGTCCTGGCACGGCGCCGCCGGGAGCGGCGAGGTGTCGCGGAGTCCGCCTACTCAGGCGGGCTGTCGGCCCTTTGAGCCCCGAAGGGCACCGGAGGTCTTCGGCGAGCGAAGTTGGTTGTGAAGCGACCAGCGTACCGAGCCCGCCCCGCGAGCGGCGAGGCGGGTGGTCGCTAGGCCGCTTCGTCGACCCCGGCTCGCAGCCTTGTGGGATCGATCTTGATGCCGGGGCCCATCGTCGACGAGAGGGTGACCCGACGCATGTAGCGACCCTTGGCCGACGCTGGTTTGGCCCGGTTGAGCTCGTCGATGACGGCCCGGAAGTTCTCGAGCAGCGCCTCGGCCGTGAACGACGCCTTGCCGATCGGCACGTGGACGTTGCCGTAGCGGTCGGTGCGGTACTCGACCTTGCCGCCCTTGAAGTCGGCGACGGCCTTGGCCACGTCGGGCGTGACCGTTCCGGACTTGGGGTTGGGCATCAGGCCCCGGGGTCCCAGCACCCGGCCCAGGCGGCCCACCACCGGCATGAGATCGGGCGTGGCGATGGTGACGTCGAAGTCGAGCATGCCACCCTCGATCTGGGCGGCGAGGTCGTCGGATCCGACGATGTCGGCCCCGGCCTCGCGGGCGGCGGTGGCGGCCTCGCCGGCGGCGAACACGGCGACGCGCACGTCCTTGCCGGTGCCCGCCGGCAGGCCGACGGTGCCCCGGACGATCTGGTCGGCCTTGCGCGGATCGACGCCGAGCCGGGCCACCAGCTCGACGGTCTCGTCGAAGTTGGCCTTGGGTAGCGAGCGAACGATCTCGACGGCCTCGGGCGGCGTGTGCAGCCGCTCCCGATCGAAGCGCTTCAACGCGTCGCGGTACTTCTTGCCTTGCGCCATGGTGGCTCCCTCATGTGGTCGAGGCGGCCGGGCGAGGTGGTCCCGGTCCAGCCGTTGGTCAGGTCTCGATCAAGTGTTCAGGCGACCTCGATGCCCATCGAGCGGGCGGTGCCGGCGACCTGCAGCTTGGCGGAATCGAGGTCGTAGGCGTTGAGGTCGGGCATCTTGATCTTGGCGATCTCTTCGATCTGCGCGTCGGTGACGGTGCCGACGGCTTCGCGCCCCGCGGCGCCGGAGCCCTTCTCGATGCCGGCGGCTTCGCGCAGCAGCACCGGGGTGGGCGGCGTCTTGAGGATGAACGTGAAGGTCCGGTCCTCGAAGATCGTGATCTCGACGGGCACGATCGTGCCCCGCTGCGACTCGGTCTGGGCGTTGTAGGCCTTGCAGAAATCCATGATGGCGACGCCGTGCGGGCCGAGCGCCGTGCCGACCGGGGGCGCGGGCGTGGCCTGGCCGGCCGGAATCTGGATCTTGACGACGGCCAGCACCTTCTTCTTGGCCATGGGGGTGATTCCTCGTTCTCTCTCTGTCTAAAGCTTGGCGACCTTGCTGAACTCGAGCTCGACCGGCGTCTCACGGCCGAAGATGTTGACCAGCACCTTGAGCTTGAGCTGGTCCTCGTTGAGCTCGATGACCTCGCCCGAGAAGTCGGCGAAGGGGCCTTCCCTGACCCGGACGGTCTCGCCGATCTCGTACTCGAGCCGGGGCTTGGCGCGCTGGGCGACCTGCTCCTCGGTGCCACCCTTGGGCATCAGGAAGGACTCGACGTCGCGGCGGGGCAGCGGCGACGGCTTGGCGCCTTGGCCCACGAACCCGGTCACCCCCGGCGTGTTGCGGATGACGAACCACGCCTGGTCGTCGAGCTCGGCCCGGACCAAGAGGTAGCCGGGGAACATCTTCCGCTGCGCCACGATGCGCTTGCCGTTGCGGAAGTCGACGTAGTCCTCCATGGGGATGACCACTTCGTAGATGGCGTCCTCGGCGTTCATCGACACGATGCGCGCTTCGAGGTTCTGCTTGACCTTCTTCTCGTAACCCGACTGGGTGTGCACGACGAACCAGCGACCGGGACGGTCGTAGGGGCTCTCCGCGGGCGGACGCTCGAGCAGCTCTTCGTCGGTGATCACGTCGTCGGTGGCAACCGCGGCCTCGCCCGGCTCCGCGGCATCGGCATCCGCTGGGGCCTGGCCATCGGCGGCGGCATCGGCCTCGGCGGCGGCATCGGCCTCCGCGGCCTCACCGGCATCGGCCTCCGCTGGGACCTGGCCGTCGGCGGCGGCATCGGCCTCGGCGGCGGTATCGGCCTCCGCGGCGACCACGGCAGCCTCACCGGCATCGGCCTCCGCGGCGACCCCGGCGGCCTCACCGGCGTCCGCGTCGGCGGACTCGTCGACCGGGATCACAGCCGTCTCGTCCGACGTCTCGACGGCCTCGGCGGCGTCGCCCGCCACAGCGTCGGCTTCGGCCTCGGTCGCGGCGTCGTCCGCGGGGGTCGCGTCGCCGGCGTCGGCCTCGAGGGTCGACTTGTCGCCGGCGGGATCGGCAGCGTCGGTCTGTGGCTCGTTGGTGTCGGTGTCGGTCTGCGGTTCGTTGGTGTCGGTGTCGCTCATCGTTCGAACAGGCGGAAGATGGCGTCCCCGAACGCGAAGTCGAGGAGCGCGATGTAAGTGGTCAGGATCACCACGGTGAAGAGCACGATGATCGAGTAGTTGATGACCTCGCTGCGCGTGGGCCACGCCACCTTGCGCAACTCACCCCGCACCTCCCGGAGGAACTGTGCCGGGCCGGTGCGCCCCTCGGCCGGCCGCGGCGCTTGTGGCGCGGGCCGCTTGCGGGCGGCCGGTGCGCCGTCGGTACCGAGCTGCCCCTGGCGTTGGAGCTGCCGCTTCGTCTGTCGGTTCATCGCCATGGCGAGACCCTCGAAATGAGATGGTGATGGGAGCAGGAGGCGTGCAGGGCAGGAGGGACTCGAACCCCCAACCTGCGGTTTTGGAGACCGCTGCTCTGCCAGTTGAGCTACTGCCCTTGGGGGTGAACCGTGACAGCCTAACCCTTGGCCGACGCGGCAGGACAAAGCCCTTCCGCGGGGCTGCGGGTCCTGTCGCCTGCGGTGGGAGCCTACCGCCCGTGCCGCCGTCGGCGGCTCATGACGACTCGCGCCAGCGCTGATTGGCCTCGGCGAACTGCTCGCGAGCCACTTCCAGGTCGTAGGGGCGCTCTTCGACCGGGCCGGGACCCCATTGGCTGCGCGGCTCGTTGACGAAATCGCCGCCGTAGATGTGCACCGCCGCCGTGAGGTGGTCCTTGGGGTTGGCGACGGCATGGATCACGTCGTCGCCGAGGACGAGGACGTCGCCGGTCGCCAGCTCCTTGCCGCCCGACTCGGTCAGCAGGCGGCGGTCGGGCCCGGACCGGCGGTAGAAGGTGTTGTCCTCCTGACCCTCGTAGATGCCGATGGCGGCCCACATGCGGTGGTCGTGGGGAAAGAGCCGCATGCCCGGCGCCCACACCACGTGGATCACGGTGAGGTCGGGTTCATGGTGGAGGAGGGTGATACCGCCCTCGGTGGGCCGGAGGGCGTCGGCGAGCTCGGCGGGGCGGTCGAGCGCCCGGCTCAGCACCTCCCGGGTGGCCCGCCGCGGCTCGGTCTCGCTCCGTGCCTGTTGGCACTCCGCCAGGAACGCGTCGATGTCAAACATGCGATCACCATCGCGCCTTTCGGCGCCGCCGTCAGCTGGCGAGGCGAGCGCGGCGGGTGCGCGTGGCGAAGACGATGGCACCGGCGGCGCCGGCGGCCGTGGCCGCGGCGAGCCCACCGAGGTAGGCGACGCGCCGTCCCGACAGCAGCGAGCGGACGGCGTGCCGCTCCCCGGCGCCCTCGATGTTGGCGAGGATGTCTGCCAACAGGCCGGGTGTCGGTTCGAGCACCTCGGTGCGCAGCGAGCGCATGGCCCGCAGTAGCCGGCGGTACTGCACGACCTCGGCCTGGCAGCGCAGGCAGCGTTCGACGTGGCGGCGCTGCGAGCGGCCGAGGAGCCCGTCGCCCTCTGCGGCTGCCGCCAGATCCTCGGCGATGTCCTCACACTGCACGGTACCCACCTCCTGTGGACGCTCCCAGCGTGGGTGAGCCCGGGTGTGTGGGCTCACACCGCACGGGAAGCCTCCCCGTCACGCCGGGGAAACAGCTGGTCGCGCAGCTTGTGGCGCGCCCGGTGGAGGCGCACCTTGGCTGCCGACTCGGAGATGCCGAGCTCAGCGGCGATCGATTCGTGCGACAGCTCGTAGACGTCGCGCAGCACGACGACCGCTCGCAGGCGGGGCGGTAGGGCGTCGAGCGCGGCGCGCAGGCGGCTACGGAGATCGTCGGCGTCGGCCCGGAGCTGCGGATCGTGGTCGAGCCGGGGATCGGCGACGGGAGCGCTGTCGTCGAGCTCGTCGTGCCGGTGGCGGGCACGCTTGCCGAGCTGCGTGGCGGCGCAGTTGGCGGTGATGCGGTACATCCACGTGGAGAACTGGGCATCACCACGGAAGCGCCGGAGGCCCCGAAAGGCCCGGAGATATGCCTCCTGCACCACGTCTCGCGCATCTTCCTCGTTACCAGTCAGCCGGTAGGCGAGCGTATAGGTGTCCGCGTAGGTCACCCGGACAAGCTCGTCGAACGCTTCCCGATCGCCGTGTTTGGCAGCGGCGACGAGTTCAGCCACGTCCTGTGGCATCGGCGGTTCAGACTCCCGGTGAGCGAGGTTTGTTACGTGGCGGTTTCATGACGGAGCGAGTGCGACGCCGGCTCCGGCGGGGCCCAGGCATCGGATCGCATCGTCGGGTGGACGCCTAGCGCGTCTCCTTGTGGAGCGTGTGCTGCCGCTCCCAGCGGCAGTACTTCTTCATCTCGATGCGCTCGCGGTCGTTGACCTTGTTCTTGGTGGTGATGTAGTTGCGGCGCTTGCACGACGTGCACTCGAGCGTGACGTGCACCCGCTTCTCGCTGGCCTTGGCCATGGCGTTCTCCTACTTGACGATCTTGGTGACTCTTCCGGAGCCGACGGTGCGGCCGCCTTCGCGGATGGCGAAGAGGAGTCCTTCGTCCATGGCGATGGGGGCGATGAGTTCGACGGTCATGGTGGTGTTGTCGCCGGGCATGCA
>Ga0256867_10000324_pt1 | contig 18531 bp, 10 predicted proteins | sample RVTome_15_FD_185939 | JGI IMG/M metagenome (GOLD analysis project Ga0256867, IMG submission 185939) | Soil microbial communities from uranium-contaminated site in the Upper Colorado River Basin, Wyoming, United States - RVT150D86 (HiSeq) ... | reverse complement strand
AAGATTCTAGTCGGCGACATTCTCCAGTCCACGGCCCAGACGCTGATCAATACGGTCAATTGCGTCGGCGTCATGGGCAAGGGCATCGCCCTTGAGTTCAAGAACCGCTTCCCCGAGATGCACGAGGACTACCTCGATCGGTGCAAGCGGGGCGAGGTGAAACCGGGGCTGCCTTACCTGTATCGAACGCTCTTGCCCCCGCAGATCATCAACTTCCCGACCAAGGACCACTGGAAGTCGGTATCGAAGGTAAGCGACATCGAGCGCGGCCTCAAGTACTTGCTGGCTCATTACAAGGAATGGGGCGTGCAATCACTGGCGATCCCACCGCTTGGATGCGGCAATGGGCAACTCGAATGGCGGGTGGTCGGGCCTCTCATCTGCTGGTTTGCGAGGCGAATGGACATTCCGGTGGAAATGTACGCCCCCTATGGAACGAGTCCCAGGGAATTGACGCGAGAATTTCTCGAAAAAGGAAGCCAAGCTTCAACAGATAATACCGCGCGGAACGGAAGATCCACTGCGCTGGATGCCTCCTGGGTCGCGCTGGTCGAAATCGTGAGTCGGATCGAGCGGCAACCCTATCACTGGCCAATTGGCAGGGTGATATTCCAGAAGATTGCCTATGTTGCGACCAACGAGGGATTGCCGACAGGCTTGGCCTACAAGCGCAGCAGTTTTGGCCCATTCTCTCCGGAGCTAAAGAAAGTCGAAACGAAGCTCATCAATAGCGGCCTCTTGCGGGAAGAACGGCACGGGAAAATGTTCTTGGTGAAAGTCGGCCCGAACTTCAGCCGCATTCGACAGAAATATCAGGCCGCGTTCGAGCGTTGGTCGAGGGTTCTGGACAAGACCGCTGATTTGTTCATGCGCGTGGACACCGATCAGGCTGAGGTCATCGCTACCGTGTTATTCGCCGCCCGCGAGCTTGGTCTGAAGCAGGAAGCGCAACCTTCCGAGAAGGACGTTCTGCAAGCCGTCATGCAGTGGAAGCAAAGGCGCCGTCCGCCGCTCGACGAACCTACGGTCGCATCGGCCATCCGCAACCTGGGTATGCTGCGGTGGCTCAATGTGAAGGCAAGCCCTGACCTTCCCCTGCCGGAAGAGGAATTCCTCGCGGCGTAGCGCGTCAACTGGGCCTGGAGAGGAAAAAAAGGGGTAGGTAGCGCGTTCCTGGATTTGAAATAGGGGGCGTCGCCCGGTGTCCCTCAATCCCCGCCAGCCGCCTGATCGTTGAGCGCATCTGCAATCGGCGTTTGCTCGCCCGACGAGAGTGTGGTTCCGGCAGGATTGTTGCCTCTACCTAGATCGCCGTATTCCTGTCCCGTTTTATATTCCCGATCGGGAAAATCCCGTTGCTGCGGCGGCTTTCCAGTCCAGGTTCTCCCGATCGGGAATATTCTTCTTGACCTATAGCTGGCTGGGCTATATATTCCCGATCGGGAATATTCGGCTCCAGGCCCGCCATGCCAACAACTGTCGCCACAACGAACCTTCTCTCGGTCAAGGACCTAGGAAGAGCCGTGCGCCAAGCTCGTACCGCAATGAAATTGCGGCAGGCAGAAGCCGCCCTTCTCTGCGGAGTTGGGGTCAGATTCCTTTCGGATCTGGAGCGGGGGAAGGAAACCGTACGCCTGGGCCCGGTGCTCAAGGTTATCCAGGGGCTCGGACTCGCGCTAATGCTGTGCCCAAAGAAACCCTTCTGGACCCAAGATGGCGGACACGCTTGACGTCTATCTGAACGAGAACTTGGCCGGGAGGCTGTGGGAGCAGAGAGGGCAACTTTTCTTCGCCTACGAGAAGGCGTGGCTCGAGTCGGAGCAGTTCATTCCCCTGTCGGTGACAATGCCGAGGCAGGCGGAGGAATTTCCGGACGCGGTTACACAGGCGTTTTTCGACAATCTACTTCCCGAGGGAGACATTCGTTCGGCAATTGCGAAGCTCAAGCGCGTGTCCGAGCGAAATACGTTCGGATTGCTACAGGAGATAGGCGGCGATTGCGCTGGGGCGATCTCGCTTTGGCCGGGGGGCGAGAAACCGAGACCGAACGAGGGGTATTCTGCAATCAGCGACGAGCGGTTGAACCAGCTCCTGGCCGACAGGCAGAAACGCCCACTGCTGGTCATTAACGATGAACTCCGCCTCTCGCTGGCGGGCGCACAGGACAAGCTGCCCGTCTACTACGATGGCACTCAACTCGCGCTACCCAGAGGAAGCGCACCCAGCTCACACATCCTGAAACCCGGCTCTCCGGGTTTCGCCCACATGCCAGCGAACGAGCATTTCTGCATGCGCTTGGCTGCCGCGTCAGGGCTTCCAGTGCCAGAGGCCGTGCTTCTGCGCAAAGCGAACCCGCTGTATTTGGTACGGCGGTATGACCGGTTAAGAGCACCAGAGGACGTGCTCACACGAATCCATCAGATTGATTTCTGCCAAGCGCTCAATCTTCCTTCGAGCAAGAAGTACGAGAAGGAAGGCGGTCCAAGCCTTTCGGCATGCTTCGATGTTATTGCGAAATATTGTGCTCAACCGGCGAAGGACCGGCTTCAGCTCATCTCCTGGGCGATCTTCAACTATCTGATTGGCAATGCCGACGCTCACGCCAAGAACCTGTCTCTGCTGATATCGTCAGACGGTATCTCACTTGCGCCCTTCTACGACCTCATTTCGACAGCGGTGTATCAGGATCTAACCTTGAACCTGGCGCTGAAAGTCGGGGGAGAAGACCGTCCCGAATGGATACAAGAACGTCATTGGGCGAAATTCGCTGAAGTTTCGGATGCGAACCCGCGGATTGTCTGGACCAGAATGGCGGATCTATCAGCCATGATCCCGGATAAAGCTCGCCAAGTGCTTGCCGCTCTCGATTCAAGTAACGAGGAACGCGAGATGTTGAAAACGATCTGTTCCATCGTGGAGAAGCGCGCGGCAGGTCTCGCCAGGTTCCACCCCGTGCGACAACATACCTAAATTCGAGATTGAGTGTGTCGCAGGTGGACCTGCAAGGGCGGTCTGTCCCTCAAACGGTCGCGGCGGTTACGGTGGCGCGCGAAGCCGCCAACACTGGATGAGCGGATTTCCCTCGCCTGCGGCGTGAATCGACGCCGGTTCAAGCTTTTCCGTGAGTGACTATGTTCGGTAACGCACAGACGGCGTGTCGGGCAGCGCAGACACTGTCCGTTCCGGTCTGTTGGCCCAAGTCCTAAATCCCGCGCCGGATAACGCGGGAACCGAGGCATGCAAAGCCGGGATTGCCGAAACTGCGAGCAATGCAGGGGGCTTAGCGAGACTGGCACACTTTGAGAGGTATGACCAATGACACCAGTAACGGAAGCGAAGTTAACGTATGGATTTTGGGGGATTGTCGGTGGGGGAGCCATCGCAATGATCATCGGCTTCAACTGGGGTGGATGGACCACCTCCAGCACGACCCAGCAGATGGGTGAAGAAGCGGTCCTGGCGAGCCGGGCGGCGATCTGCGTCGCGCAATTCATGAACAGCCCGAACCATGAGGTGAATATGAAAGAATTTCAGGGAATAGAATCCTATAAGAGATCAGACCTCATTGAAAAAGGCGGTTGGGACCGGATGCCCGGGCAAGAAAAAGCGGTTTACGGGGTAGCGAGCGCATGTGTCGCGGGGCTTGAAGCCCTTGTCAAGACTGCTGGGGCTTGATCGACCGGAAACCGGGGTCCTGTAGCTTTAGGACTGCATGATTTCGTTTGCAGGCACGGCAGCCTGTTTGGTCTGAAGGTTCATAGCCTTTGGGGCAGCCGATGGCGCCGTGTCTTTTTTTCTATCCGAGGATCACGCGCACCTGGTGCGCGCCACCATCATCCATCAGCGGAACTCGCGTCGGGCCCGCGGGCAGCGTCCTGCCGTCCAGCTCGGCGTGTGCGACTCCACGGCAGACTGCGTTGGGGTTCTCGACCGCGATCTCGTAGCGCGCGGAGCGGTAGTTGACGACGATCTCGAAACGCGGCCACTCCCTGGGGATGCAGGGTGCGAGGAGCAGAAACGCTCCCTCTAGCCGGAGGCCGAGGATCGCTTCGATCCCGGCGCGGTACAGCCACCCGGCCGAGCCGGTGTACCAGGTCCATCCGCCGCGCCCGACGTGTGGGGCGACCGAATAGACGTCGGCGGCGACTGCGTAGGGCTCGACCTTGTAGCGCTGCAGGTCCGCTCGCGTGCTCGTGTGGTTGATAGGGTTCACGAGCGAGAACAGGCGAGCCGCCTGGTCTCCCTGGCCGAGCGCGGCGAAGGCGATCACCGACCACGCGGCGGCATGGGTGTACTGGCCGCCGTTCTCGCGAATGCCGGGCGGATAGCCCCTGATGTATCCGGGATCGAGCGGCGTGCGATCGAAGGGCGGCGCGAGCAGCAAGGCGAGACCCTCGTTGCCGCGAATGAGATGCTCATCCACGGCGGCCATCGCACGCAGGGCACGAGGTGGATCCGCCGCCCCGGAGATCACGCCCCAGGATTGCGCAATCGAGTCGATCCGGCATTCGTCGCTCGTGGACGAGCCGAGCGGCGTCCCGTCGTCGAAATAACCGCGCCGGTACCAATCGCCGTCCCAACCCTCTTGCTCGAGCGCGGTTCGAAGCCGGGCGGTGTGAGAGAGCCATTTCGCGGCGCGCGCTTGCTCATGCCGAGCCTCCGCCAAAGGCGCGAACGCCGCGAGCGTGGCGTGCAGGAACCAGCCGAGCCAGACGCTTTCCCCCTTGCCCAGCGCGCCGACCCGGTTCATGCCGTCGTTCCAGTCGCCGGTGCCGATCAGCGGTAGTCCGTGTTCACCGACGTCGAGGCTCCGGTCGAGCCCGCGCGCGCAGTGCTCGAAGAGTGTTGCGTTCTGGTCCGCGATCATGGGCTGGAAGTAGGCGTCCTGCTCGCCGGAGCGCAGCCGCTGGCCTTCGAGAAATGGAACGGTCTCGTCCAGCACCGCGAGGTCGCCGGTCGTCGCGACATAGTGTGCGGCGGCGTAGGCAAGCCATATCCGGTCGTCCGAAATGCGTGTGCGCACACCCTGGCCGGAGGAAGGCAGCCACCAATGCTGAACGTCGCCTTCGACGAATTGCCGGGCAGCGGCGCGCAGGAGATGCTCGCGCGTCAGCGCCGGACGCGACAGGGCGAGCGCCATTCCGTCCTGGAGCTGGTCGCGGAAACCGTAAGCGCCGGTCGCCTGATAGAACGCGGATCGCGCCCACAGGCGGCAGGCGAGCGTCTGATAGAGCATCCAGCGATTCAGCATGATGTCCATGGAGCGGTCCGGCGTTTTCACCTGAACCGTGCCGAGCACATCGTCCCAGTACCCGACGACCTCGTGATGGCACTTGTCGAGATCGGCCGCCCGGTAGCGGGCGATCAAGGATCGCGCATCGCCCGCTGTCGCCGCCTCGCCGAGGAAGAAAACGACTTCCACCGTGCCGCCCGGCTCGAGCTCGACCGGGGTCTGCAGAGCGCCGCAGGGATCGAGGCCGGCACCGACCCGGTCCGAGAGGAGGACTACCCCCGTCAGCGCGGCCGGGTTGTCGAGCGTACCATTGCGCCCCAGGAATTCCCGCCGGTCGCCGGTCCAGGCGGTCTGCCTTCCGCCGAGATCCGCAAAGGCGACACGGGAACCGAAGGTGATGTTCCAGGGATTGCGCGCGAGCATCGCGCCTGTCTCTCGATCGATCTCCGTCACGACCGAGAACGCAGAGGCGCTGCGCGACGGGCCGAGCACCCACTCGACATAGGCCGTGACCGAAAGGCGCCGCGACCGGCCCGACATGTTCCGGATCGTCAGCCGGGAGATCTTGATCGGATCATCGAGCGGCACGTATTGGAGGAGATCGAGCGCGATACCGTGTGCGGTGTGCTCGAATCGACTGTAGCCCTGACCATGCCTCGCGACATAGGGCGCGGCCTCGTCACGGATCGGCAGGGCTGTCGGTCCCCACAGATCGCCGGACTCCTCGTCGCGCAGGTAGAGGACCTCGCCCGGCCGGTCGGTGACGGGGTCGTTCGACCAGGGGGACAGCTGATTCTCGCGACTGCTCAATGACCAGGTGTAGCCGCTGCCCTCGACCGCCACCTGAAAACCGAACGAGGCATTGGCGATTACATTGATCCATGGGGCCGGCAACCAGCGCCCGGCGTCGAGGAGGGTCACGTACTCCCGTCCGTCGGCGGCAAATCCGCCGAACCCATTGAAGAATTCGAGGTTCGGCGGCACCGCAACGGTCTGCGGCACGGCCGCGGGCGGCACGCGTCTCGGCGGCGGCGCGGCGGTGGTGCTCGCCCCCTGGAGACGATCGAGCTGTTCCGATAGCGTTCCGTTTCTTCCGATCAGCACCGCCCGGGCCATGGCGAGCAGCAGGGCGCGTGTCTCCACCGAAACGAGATCCGCACGCAGCACGAAAACGGCGCCACGCGCGATGCCCGCTCCGGTCTGCAGTCGCGCCTGGCTCGTGCGAACCAGCGTCTCCAGGGCGACCTGGAGGTCCTGGATATAGGAGGACGCCCGTTCGTTCAGGATCACGAGATCCACGGCGAGCTGCTTCAGGCGCCAGTATTCATGGGCTCGCAGCAACTGGCGCACGACGGCGACGTCCTCGATATCGTCAATCCGCGCCAGGACGATCGGGAGGTCGCCGGAAATACTCTGAGCCCAGAGCGCCACGGGCGCGCCGCCGCCGCGGCGTATCGCGTCCGGCGACGGACGGAGCGTGGGATCGGCGTAGAGCACATGGCCGGCGAGACGCTGATAGAGGCTCGCCTGCTCCGCTTCGATGCCGAGATAGCTCAACTGCACTTGTGCCTGGGTCCACGCCAGTGTGGCGGCGCGGTCGAAGGCGGTCGTGTCCTCGTGCTTGTCGACGAGGTCCAGCACCTCGGCGCGGGAGGACGCGACGACCGTCCAGAACGCGATGCGCACCGTCCTGCCCGGCGCTATCCTCACGCGGCGGCGCAGCGCGAAGACGGGATCGAGGACCGTGCCGACCGTATTGGAGAGCGGCAGGCCGTCCATCACGGCCATCGGCGTCCGGACTTCGCGTCCGCGCCCGAGGAAACGGGCCCGGTCGGTTTCGAATTCCGGCTCGCCCACCGTCTCGCCTTCCACGACGGCAAGATGCGCCGCCCAGATTTCGGGCTCGCCGGGCGAGCGCCGCCGCCGCGTCGCCAGGATGGCCCCGGCCTTGGCGAGATATTCGGTTTGAACGAAAAGCTTGGAAAAGCTCGGGTGCGCCGCGTCAGCCGCGGGTGGCGCCAGCACGAGCTCGGTATACGAGGTGAGCTCGATGTGCCGGTCCCCGTTGCCGGCATTCGCGACGGATACGCGGCGCACCTCGGCGTTGTCCTCCGGCGAGACGACGACGTCGAGGGTCGTGGTGACCGGTCCGTCGCGCCGGACGAACTCGGCGCGGTCCTCGGTGAACGTGACGTCGTAACTGTCGGGTTCGACGCCGCTCGGCTGGTAGCCCGCGGACCATACGTCGCCGCTCTGCGCGTCGCGCAGGAAGACGTAGGCGCCCCAGTCGTCGCGGGTGACGTCTTCGCGCCAGCGCGTGATCGCCGAATCGCCCCAGCGGCTGTAGCCGGAGCCGGCGGCCGTCAGCATCACCGCATAGCGGCCGTTCGACAGCAGGTGCGCCTCCGGCGTGGCGTCGTGCACGGAGCGCAGCCGCCGCACCGCCGGCAGCGCGAGGTCGCGCACCGTTGCCGCCGTCTCGACTTCCTCCGCCCTGGGATGAGCGACCGCGACATCGCGCGGCGTGCGTTCCTGCAGGAGCAGCTCCGTCGCCTGCACGATCGGCTCGGCATGAAACCGTGCCCGCATCTTCCCGTCGAGGAGGGCGTTGGCAATGCCGACCACCGTCATGCCCTGATGGTGCGCCAGGAAGGCGCGGACGATCGCGACGTCTTTTCCCTCCGGCAGACGCGTGCGCGTGTAATCCAGCGCCTCGTAGAACCCGTAGCGGTCCTGCGCGCCCAGGGCGGCGAGCCGGGCGAAGTTGCGCGCCGCCGCTTCCGGATCGACCATGGCCGCGAGCGCTGTCGCATAGGGCGCGACGACGGCGTTCTCGCTCAGGCCGCGCTTCAAACCCAGGCCCGGGACGCCGAAATTCGAATACTGGTAAGTAAGCTCCAGGTCGCGGACGTTGTAAGCGGACTCCGAGATCCCCCAGGGCACATCGAGCGTGGCGCCATAGCTCATCTGCCGGCGCACGACGAGCCGGCTCGTCTCCTCGAGCAGGCTGCCCGCCGGCGCGCGCATGACGAGCGACGGCATCAGGTATTCGAACATCGATCCCGACCAGGAGATCAGCGCGGCGCCGCGTCCGATCGGCGTGACGGCGCGCCCGAGGCGGAACCAGTGCCGCGGCGGGACGTCGCCCTTGGCAATCGCCATGAAGCTCGCAAGGCGCGCCTCGGAGGCGAGAAGATCGTAGCAGCTCGGGTCGAGCGTGCCCTCCGCGACCCGATAACCGATCGAGAGAAGCTTGCGCTCCGGGTCGAGGAGAAAGCCGAACTCCATCGCGCCGGCCAGGCTCCGCGCCGCAGTCTCGATCGTCGCCAGGCGCTGGTCCAGGGAGCGGGCGGCGTCGGCGCCCTGTGCAAGGTCGCGACGGTGACTCTCGATCGCTCCCAGGGTCGCCCCTGCCCAGAAGAGCATTTCGGCGCTGGCATCGTCGCCGCGTTCGCTGGCCAGTGTTCGGGCGATGTCGACCAGGGTCACGCCCAGAGGCTCGAGCTCCTCCAGGCGTGCAGCGATCGTCTCCGCTGGCACGGGGTGTCGGATGGGCGGGTCCTGCTCGAGCGCGGTGGCGAGGGCATCGAGCGCCTCGCCGAGCTGATGCCGCGTGATCGTTTGCATCCGCCGGTCGTCGGGAAGTGCTTGCACCGTTTCGCGCGTGAGGTCGAGACCGTCTTCGATCCCGGCAAGCAGTTCAGGACCCGCCGTCGGGCGCCCGATCCATTCCCGGCAGGCATTCGCAAGGGCGATCAGGTGTCCGGCCAGATTGCCGCTATCCACCGAGGAGACGTATTTCGGGTCCAGCGGTCGCAGGTCCCGCGTGTCGTACCAGTTATAGAAGTGGCCGCGGAACCGCTGCAGGCCGTTCATGGTCGCGAGCGTCGCTTCCAGCCGATCGACGGTATCGGTCGTCCCGGCCCACCCGAAGTCGCGGGCGCTGACCGTGGAGAGGAGATAGAGGCCGAGATTGGTGGGAGAGGTCCGGTGCGCGACCGTCGGCTTCGGGTCTTCCTGGAAATTGTCCGGCGGGAGCATGTGGTCCGTCGCCGTCACGAAGGTTTCGAAGTAGCGCCAGGTCCGGCGCGCAACCAGCCTCAAAGCGCGGGCGTCCGCATCCGAAACCGGCAGGCGCCCGGCCACGAGCGGCGACAAGCTCGCCCACAGAGCCACGGCCGGCGATGCGATCCAGGCGATCACGAACGGCGCCGCCAGCGGCCAGGCGTCGGTGCCGACCCACCACACGAGGGCTGCAGCGACGATTCCAGTGATGACGCCGCCGCTCATCCGCTCATAGAACCCGGGGAGATCGAGCCGGGGGCTCACCGTCGCCTGACCGGCCGTGACCCAGTCGAGCAGGTGGCGGTGGCTCACGAACAGGCGAAACAGCGTCCTTCCGATCGCATCCGTCATCAACCACGCGTGATGCGCGAGGAACACCAGCAGCAATGCGGTCAGGGACACGGCGAGCCGGACATCCGCGGCGAGCGCGCGCAGGTGGCTGCGTGCTGTGACCCGGGCGCGTCGCGGCACGATCACGGCGAGAACGGGGAGCAGCGTCGACAACGCAATCGTCGACACGACGAAGCCGGTCCAGACGGCGGCGGCGTGGAGCGGCAGTACCCATCCCGCCAGCAGGGCGATGAGGCTCGCCGGCGCCGACAGCGACCGCCGCAGGTTATCGAGCATCTTCCAGCGGCCGAGCAGCGGGAGCGCGCCGGCGGCGTCACCGCGCCCGAGTATCCACGGCAGCAACTGCCAGTCGCCGCGCGCCCAGCGGTGCTGGCGTGCGGCGGCGACGTCGTAGCGTGACGGAAACTCCTCGACCACCTCGATATCGGAGGCGAGGCCGGCGCGGGCGAAGGTTCCCTCGAAAAGATCGTGGCTGAGAAGGGTGCTCTCGCGCACACGGCCATCGAGCGCCGCTTCGAAGGCATCGATGTCGTAGATGCCCTTGCCGGTATAGGAGCCTTCGCCGAAGAGATCCTGGTACACGTCGGACACGGCGGAGGCGTAAGGGTCGATGCCGCTCGTGCTGGAGAAGATGCGCTGGAAGAGCGACCCCTCGCGACCGATCGGCAGCGAAGGCGTCACGCGCGGCTGCAGCACGCCGTATCCTTCGACGACGCGCCGGGTGCCGGCATCGAGCCGCGGATGGTTGAGCGGGTGCGCCATCTTGCCCACCAGCCGGCGCGCCGCTTCGCGCGGCATCCGGGTATCGGCGTCGAGCGTGATGACATAACGGACGCCGGCAGGCGGGGCGGGAGGCGGGGTGTAAGGCGGCCCGCCGCGACCTACGAAACTCGTATCGGCCGCGCCGCGGAGCAGCCGGTTCAACTCATGGAGCTTGCCGCGCTTGCGCTCCCACCCCATCCAGCGCTGCTGCCCTTCGTTCCAGACCCGCCGCCGATGGAGCAGAAGGAAGCGGTCCCCCCCGGGCGCCGGTCCAAAGCGGCCGTTCAGACGGGCGATCCCCGCGGCGGCGGCCTCGAGCAGCGCGTCATCTCCTTCAACGATCTCGGTCGCGGCATCCGTCCAGTCCGAGAGCAGCGCGAAATGAAGCTCGCGTTCCGGACTGGCGAGATGGTGGATCTCCAGGCGCTCGATTTGCTCCTCGATCGCGGCCTGCGTCGTGAGCAGGATCGGCACGGCGACCACCGTGCGCAGGTGCGAAGGCACGCCATCGCGGAGCTCCAGGCCCGGCAGGATCGTCGCACCGAACCCTCTCGTGACGCCGCGGTTCACGAGCGCCGTCGCCGCGTCAATCGACGGGATCAGCCCGAGCAGCGCGAGAAAAACGAGCCATCCGCCGCCGATTCCCGCGCCTGCCAGCGCAAACAACGGCAAGGAGAGAATGATCGCGGCGGCCACGCCGATGGTGCCGATATAGCCGCCGATGCCGATGGACGCGGTGAAACGACCGGGCCAGCTCCGCAGGGGAGCGCGAAATCCGACCCTCGCCTCGAACGCGCGGCGGCCACGGGCGATCAGGTGATAGCCGGGATCGCGCTCGCGGTCGCCGGCACCGTCGCCCCCCTGTCGTGCCTGACGCTCCGGATCGCCTGCGGTCGGAAGAGCCGCCCTCGCGATCTCCAGTTCCGTCAATTTCGAGCCTCGCGCGAGTTCCTCGATCGCGCTGCGGTAGAGGTTGCGCGTCGGAAAATCCATGCCCGCGAAGTGGCTGCCGGACCGCAGCGTCTCGTCGACCAGACTGACGTTCTCGAACAGCTCCGCCCAGTCGACGTCGGAGATGAGGCGCATGCTCGTGATGATGTTGCGGACCGTCACGTTCGTCGCACCTTGCCTTTGGTGCTCGTCGTGCACGATCTGGTCGGCGGTCGTTCCCTGTGCCGCCAGACGCTCCTCGAGCCACATCAGCGCCCGTGAGACCTTCGGATCCTGGTCTCGCAGCCGTTGCACGAGCTGGACGGCGAAGGCGCCCGGCAATGTTGCCCGCTCGTAATGCTGAAGGACCGTCCGCGCCGGCTCGGCTGCGTGCGCGTTCACTCCCAGGAGCCGGTCCGCCAGGGCGTCCGCTTCCTGGCGCGCCGCCCGGCTCGCCACGATGCGCTTCGCCCCGCGTCGAAGATTCTCCACGAGCACGATCCGAAGCGTGATCGCGACCGCCCATAACTCCCCGATGGTCAGCGGCTGAACGCGCTGGTAGGCGCGCACGAACCGGCGCAGCATCCCGGGATCGAAGCGGCTGTCCGTATGAGCGACAAAAGCCCAGGCTATGCCGAAGACCCGCGGATAGCCGGCGAAAGGTCCGGCCGCCAGCTTGGGCAATTGCCGATAGTAGCCTGGCGGCAGATCGTCACGAATATCGCGGATCTGCTCTTCGACCAGGTGGTAGTTGTCGAGCAGCCACTCGGCGGCCGGCGTAATGGCGCGACCCGCGCCGACCGCCTTGGCGATGGCGCGATACGCGACGAGCAGAACCGACTCGTTCTCCTTCAGCCGAACGGCGAGGGATCGCCCCGTCACCCGCCCCGCGGTGATGGGTTGGGCCGCCGCAAGGCTCTCGGCATGCTGCTCGAGGCGCTCGATACTGAAGAGCTCCTCGCGGATGGACTCCTCGTTGTCCCATGGCGCAGCCCGCGACGCGCGCCCGAAAGCGCGAAGAATTGCCGAATTCAATTGCGACGCGAAGAAGGTGCGTCAGATCGCCGAGCAGGTGGCGGCCGGGCACCAGGAAAAGCGCGGTGGTCGCCGCGCTTATCATCAGCGGCCGTTCTCGCAGCACAGCGGGCGAGAGCCCGTGGCAGCGCCCGCGAGCCGTTGTTGAACGTCGTCATGATTTCGTCTTTTTCATTCTTGATTATCCCCGGGCGGACGGCAGGGCTGGCTCATCGAGGGGCTCGTCGTCAAACTTTTGTTTTTAATTGAAATACTCGCCATCGCCCGCAATGGAATACCACGGCCACCCAGATTAACTGGGTGGCCGTGCGCCGTATGTGCGCTGGCGAACAGAACAAGCGATTTCCAAGGGCGATCATTGCCGCAACGACGGGGACTTCAGCGGCCGGTGTTTCCATCGGGGAGCGCGAGGGACCGGGAGCTGGATGGTGTGATGATCCCGCAACGCTCCTCGTCACGAGACGACTTCATTAACCGCGTGTATGGGGAACGGCAGGAGATTGACATGAATCGGGATCGCCTCGAAGGCAAGTGGAAGCAGTTGAGCGGGCGCATGAGAGAACGGTGGGGCACGCTGACCCACGACCAATTGAGCGTGGTCGCCGGCAAGCACGATCAGGCCGCGGGTAAATACCAGGAGCGATACGGTATCACCAGAGAGAAAGGCGAGCGCGTGCTCGCGGAGTTCCTGCGTCGCAACCGCGATTGGGATTCCTCCAGCCGGTAACCACAGGTCGATCCGGGTGCGGCGATGGCTCGACGGATGATGATCAAGCAAGCGGTCGTGAAAGGGAAGGGGCATGAAAACGACATGGCTGATGGGATTGCTGTCTTTTTTGTTGATGGCCGTTTACGGCAAAGTTGCGGGCGGCCTGGGCGAGGCGGCGCAGAGCCCGAACCGGCCAGCCACCGTGCCCGCGCCGGCCGCCATCGAGGGCAGCAATAATAAATTGCCGGCAGGACTTTCCGAGTATGTGTTCTTGCACCAGACCCGCGATGAAAACATCCCCGTCCATGCGATGGCGGGCGTGAAGGCCTGTGAGAAGTGATTTGCGGAACCAGTGGAGACCGTCATGATCATCAACAACCCCGTGATCCGTCTCGCGCTCAAAGCGATATCTGTTTGCGGCCTGATGGACCCGTCGCGCGAATCCGCCGCGAGCCGCAGCAACCGGGTTGAGGCAAGGGATTCGCCGTTTGTGCTCGTCGCGTGTGCCCCCGACGGCATTCATCCCTGGCGGCAGGAGCGATGTGAGCCCATCCCCATGGATCGCTCCAGGCGCGGCGGTCACCGTGGGGCGGTTCCAGGTGCTCGGCGTGCGGGTTTTTTTCCTTCGCAAGAGCCGCGAAATCAACCACTCGATTGACGGCGGGCAGGATCCGCCCATGGAAGGGCGACGAAGGCAGGGACCGACCGGAAGCGAAATCAGCTTGCCATCATATCGGGGAGTAGCCGGTCCATTTCCTTTTTCACGACCGCGTAGCACTCGCAAACCCGCTGCTCCAGCTTCGGGCGGTCGAGAACGGTGATGTGGCCGCGGCTGTAGCGGATCAACCCTGCCTCCTGCAGTTTTCCGGCGGCCTCCGTGACGCCCTCGCGGCGCACCCCCAGCATGTTGGCGATGAGCTCCTGGGTCATGGTGAGCTCGTTCGAGGACAGCCGGTCGAGGCTCAACAAGAGCCAGCGGCACAGTTGCTGCTCGACCGAGTGGTGCCGGTTGCACACTGCGGTCTGCGCCATCTGCGTGATCAGCGCCTGCGTGTAGCGCAGCGCCAGATGTTGCATAGCGCCGCCCTGCTCGAATTCCCTTTTCAGCACCGCCGCCTTCAGCCGGTAGCCGTAACCGGCGCTTTGCACCACCGCCCGGCTGGGCGTGCTTTCCCCACCCATGAACAAGGAGATGCCGATCAGACCCTCGTTGCCGGTGATCGCGATTTCCGCCGAGGCCCCGTTTTCCATGACGTAGAGCAGCGACACGATGCTGGTGGTGGGGAAATACACGTAGCCCTGAGGGCCACCGGACTCGTAGACCGCCCAGCCCAGCGGCAACGGCACGAGCTCCAGGTCGGGCAGCAGGCGCTCGTAGTCCGCCGCGGGAAGCGCGGCAAGCAGATGATTTTGTAGGGGGTTTTGTCTTCCGGTTACGGCGGGCGTGTTAGGCATGTCTACCCCCCCGGCATCTCGCTCGAGCTTCACATGTCCCCATATCAGAGACATTTTACCTGTAATGTACGTTACCGAACAGAACAGTTCCGGGCGGATGTGGATACTGCAATCTCTCCTCCCGCCGATCACCCCTCCCCCAAGATGGGCGGGGTCCGGCCCCCGGGCAGCGTATGTGCGGGGGCCGTTTTTCGTGCCGGACAGCCGATCCGCCTCATCTCGCCCGTTCATGCCGTGTACGCCAGCGCACGGCAGATCCTGGAGTGGAAGCGGAGAATTTCCAAACGATTGACAGCGCCCGGACCGAGCGACGAGCTTCATCCCGGCGCGGCGGTAACCTGCCTCACAAGGAGCCCTATCAATGAAGCACATGCTTCCCCCCTTGCCGTATGACTATGCGGCGCTCGAGCCGCATATCGACGCGCGCACCATGACGCTGCATCACGACCAGCATCACGCATCGTACGTGGCGAACTTGAATTCGGCGCTGGAAAAATTCCCTGAATTGCACGAGCGCACGGCGCTCTGGCTGTTGCTCAACCTAAGCAAGCTTCCGGACAAAGCGCGAACCGCCGTAAGAAACAACGCTGGCGGACACGTGAACCACAGCTTGTTCTGGCAGGTCATGGCTCCGGCAGCAGGTGCCGCACCCGCGGGTCCGCTCGCCGAAGCGATCGATCGCGATTTCGGCGGTCTTGAACAGTTCAAGGCCCGCTTCGACGAGGCGGGCGGCAGGCAAGCTGTTCGGGTCCGGGTGGGGCTGGCTGGCGAGAACGCAGCAGGATGGCGGCGCGCACCGGCGAACGGGTTATCCCGAGCGCCACCGGAATCCCGAGCACGCCTTCGCGGCCAACCAAGCCAATTTCCAGTGCCCTATGCCCCTCTACCAGCGTGAGCAAAGACACGAGCGAGTCGCTGGGAAAGTAGACATGCCGGATCGGCCTCCCCGGCTCATAGAGGACCTCGCCGAAAGTCAGCGTGACCGGCTCGAGGCCAGTCAGCAGACGCCGCCACTCGTTGCGGGGCAAGCCCGCAAGCAGGCTGTTTGCAGCCGGGACTCGGTTTACGTGCTCATGCTCTGCCGAGAAATTCGACAGACGAGATGCGAGCAAGATTAGCGCGAGCAAATAAGCCCGTATGTGCGGTTGCACACATAGCATCCAGGAGCGGCACGGGAAGGGTGAAAATCGTGCATCGCATGTACGCTACCGCACAGAACCGCCTGGAGCGGCTGTGGATAACTCGCAATTATTTCGGTCCGAAGCATTGACAGGTAGTGGCGGTGTCTGTCGCCGAGGTCTTCCACTGGACGGCAATGGACACTCAGCAACGGCCTGGTCTGACGCAAACAAGTTAACGGGGGCAGAGCTTCACGCCTTTCTTCCCGCGTCCTGATAGTCAGTCGCAACAACAAGGGAAGGCGTCGCTCGCGTGGTCCGCGTTTTCAACCACTACGTTTCTGAAAAACTGGTGCTTCTTGTCGTTCTGGAAGCGCTGGTCCTGATTTTCGCCGTCCACCTGGGTCTCGCCTTTCATCTAGCTGAGCCTGGGGCGCCGATCGTTATTTCCGGGACTGCGGTGCCGCCCCCGGCCGCCGCATATTCGCTTGGCATTCTGATCGTCATGAACAGCATGGGGCTATACCAGGCGGACGCTTGGAAGGACCCGCAGTCCATTCTGGTGCGCCCGGTTGCGGCGCTACTGGCTGGTCTTGGTCTGATATTCCTGATGATGTATCTGGTGCCTTCGCTGTACATGGGGCCGGACGGGCTTGCCATCATGGTGATCGTGGCTGTGACCGGAAGCGGCCTCGTTCGATTTGGCCTTTCCAAGTGGGACAATTTGGTCGCCTTCAAGCCGCGCGTGCTTGTTCTGGGCACGGGTTCCAGAGCTGTCCAGCTTGCGGAGCTTGCAGAGGGTAACCACAACCATGTGATAGTGGGCTATGTCACGCTCCAGCCTTCCGCAAACCACTACGTTCCCTTGCCGCGCGTCCTGTCCATGGCGCCGGGCGAGTCGCTCCCGTCAGTGGTGGAAAAATACGGGATAGACCAGATCGTGGTCGCAGTAAGGGACCGGCGAGGTGGGGGATTGCCGGTGCAGGAGCTGCTGGAATGCAGATCGAAAGGGGTCAAAGTCGCCGAGTTGTCCACGTACTTCGAACGCGAGTACCAGCAAGTGTCGCTGGAGTCGCTCAACGCGAGCTGGATGGTGCTCGGGGAAGGCTTTGGCCAGGGACTTTTCAGGAGCGCCGTGAAGCGGCTTTTTGATTGTGCCGCGAGCACGGCGCTCCTGCTGCTCACGCTGCCTGTCATGCTTCTGGCCGCGATTTGCATTTACCTTGAGAGCGGGCTGCCCGTGCTCTACCGGCAGGAGCGGGTCGGCCAAGGCGGGCGAGTATTCACGATGCATAAGCTACGCAGCATGAAGAACGGCGCCGAAAGCCATGGGACGCCGCGCTGGGCCGGCGTCGACGATGCCCGTGCCACTCGAGTCGGGCGCATCATCCGCAAGTTGCGAATCGATGAGTTGCCGCAGCTCGTCAACGTGCTGAAAGGCGAGATGAGCTTTGTCGGTCCGCGCCCGGAGCGGCCGTTCTTCGTTGACAAGCTGGTGAAGCAGATTCCCTATTACTCTTTGCGCCACAGCGTCATGCCCGGGATCACCGGCTGGGCGCAGGTGCGCTATCGCTATGGCGCGTCGCTCGACGATGCGGTCGAGAAACTGCAGTACGATCTTTACTATGTGAAGAACCACTCGTTGTTCCTCGACCTCGTGATCTTGATCTCGACGGTGGAAGTCGTGTTATGGAACAGAGGCGCGAGATAACCTTTCTCTCGTCCAGCGCCGCCATCATCTCGAGGGAGCACGGGGCCGGCAATGGCTGTAGCGCATAGTCCGACGCGCAAAAGGCGACGAGCCCTGCCCGCCGGCATTCCGGTCCGGAACGGAATCCTCGCCGCACTCCTCGCCACTGAATACCGGCACCTTCTGCCCAAGCTCGAGCGCGTGGCATTGAAACGCGGTGAGATCGTTTATCGAGCGGATCAGGAAATCGAGGAGGTGTACTTTCCCGAAGACGCCGTGGTCGCCATGATCGACACCACGGATGACAGGCGCACCGTCGAGGTCGGAGTCATCGGCCGCGAAGGCATCGTGGGCATCAATATTTTCCTGGGCGGTGTCGTCACCCCCGACAAGGCGATCGTGCAGCTGCCGGGCGGCGCGTTTAAGATGAAGTCGAAAGACTTGCGGACGAATGTTCGTTTTGGCAGCGCGCTTCAGCGGCTGCTCTTGGACTACACGCGGACGTTTCTTACGGTGATCAGCCAGTCGGTGGCGTGCAGCCAGCACCATACCATAGGGCAGCGCGTGGCGCGGTGGTTGCTCACCATGAACGACTATTCCGGCTCACGCGAGTTTCTGATGGACCACCGGTGGATTGCCGCCATGCTCGGGGTGCGTCGCTCAAGCATTACCGAGGTCGTCCACGACCTTCGGGCGGCCGCCTTGATCGGTTACGGCCGCGGCCGCATCAAGGTTGTCGACAAGCCTGGCTTGGTGAAGAAGTCCTGCGAGTGCTATCGATTCATAAGGCAGCAATACGAGGGCCTGCACGCCGAGCTGCCGCGATTGCTCTCGCGGAAATGACACCCGGATGCGCCAGCTTTAAGACGGCCACTCGCCGACCGACGGCGGCGCCGTCCGTGTTTTAAGGCCGAGCGGTTTGCGGGATTACGTCCGGTAGAGGCGGCGTTACATCTATTTGACCCTCCCGTAGCACTCGGAAGGGCGACAAAGGTGGGGACCGACCGGAAGCGAAATCAGCTTGCCATCTTATCGGGGAGCAAGCGTTCCATTTCTTTTTTCACGACCGCGTAGCACTCGCAAACCCGCTGCTCCAGCTTCGGGCGGTCGAGAACGGTGATGTGGCCGCGGCTGTAGCGGATCAACCCTGCCTCCTGCAGTTTTCCGGCGGCCTCCGTGACGC
>Ga0256867_10000323_pt1 | contig 18563 bp, 9 predicted proteins | sample RVTome_15_FD_185939 | JGI IMG/M metagenome (GOLD analysis project Ga0256867, IMG submission 185939) | Soil microbial communities from uranium-contaminated site in the Upper Colorado River Basin, Wyoming, United States - RVT150D86 (HiSeq) ... | reverse complement strand
TGGGCTCGGGGTCAGCCTCGCCTTCCCCGACCACCTCTTGGTCGACCCGGCGCGGCGGAAAGTCTTCGCCCTCTTCCTCGCCGTCGCCCTGGCCCTCTCCGCGATCCCGGTCCTGGCCAAGATTCTCGCCGACCTGGGGATGATGAGGTCGCCCTTCGGCCAGTCGGCCCTGGCGGCGGGGATGATCGACGACATCCTGGGATGGACGCTGCTCGGCATCGTCACCTCCCTGGCCGCTGCCGGCGGGGTCAACGCAGCCAACGTGTTGGCGACGGTGGGAGCGGTAGCACTCTTCCTGGTGGCGACGGTGTTCGTCGCCCGCCCCCTGTGCCGCATCGGGCTCCGCATCGTCCAGGAGCGGTTCGGCTCTCGGGACATGACCATCACCCTGCTGGTAGTGCTGGCCTTCGGCTGGGGGGCCTTCTCCCATGCCCTCCATCTCGAGCCGATCCTTGGCGCCTTCGCCATCGGAGTAATCTTCGGGCAGATGCGACGTCTCCCCCTCGAGGTGGGGCGGCGTCTGGAGGGCGTCACCTTCGGGGTGCTCGCCCCGGTGTTCTTGGCCACCGCCGGCCTCCGTCTCTCCGTCGACGCCCTGCTCGAGCCTGCGCTGCTCGGTCTCACCGTCCTCCTGGTCGGGGTAGCCGCCCTTTCCAAGCTGGCCGGCGCCTATCTCGGTGCCCGGTATGTGGCGGGGACCGGGGCCCGGGAGGCGGTGGGCTACGGGATGGCGCTCAACGCCCGCGGGGTGCTCGGGATCATCGTCGCCGCCATCGGCCTATCCATGGGGATCCTCGGGGTCGAGGTCTACTCCATGGTGGTGGTCGTCTCGGTGGTCACCTCACTGATGGCACCGATCGGCCTCAAGCTGGTCTTCGGCGTCGAGCCGGTCGGCGAGGAGCCTCGCGACACCGGCGGATTGGGGGTAATCCACCGCGTCCTGCTCGCGGTGCGGCCCCGGGGCCCGGTCTCCGACGACGTGGCCGAGGAAATCAGGGCACTGGAGGCGGCGGTGCTAGCCAGGCTGGGCGCGGAGAGCCCGGCGGTGACGTTGTTCACCGTCGCCGAGCCCGTGGATCGACGGCACGCCGAGCGATATCTGATGAAGATGTCCCGGCTCTTCCCTCCTGGCACCGAAGTCTCCAGACGCGTAGTACCCGGTGATGCCACCCGCGCCATCCTCCAAGAGGCGGCCAAGGGCTACGACCTGATCGCCATGGGCGCCCCCAAGCCGGGCGACTCCAGCGAGCATCTCTTCGGCTCGGTGGTCGACGAAGTGGTACGGCTCGCACCCTGCCCTTCGATGGTGTTCACCGCACGCGGGGGGCAGTGGCCGCCGCGCTCCATCATGGTGCCCACCGGAGGCGGAAAGCCGGCGGCGAGGGCGGCTGGCCTGGCCTTTGCCCTGGCCACGGAGGAGAGCGAGGTGCTCCTCTATCACGTGATCGATCCAGACCTGGGCACCGAGATGTCCACTTCGCGCTCGGCTTCGGCGGCGGTGAGGATGGAGATCGGGGAGGGCATCGTCAACGAGCTCCGCGAGATCGGCGAAGGTGAGGGCATGAGGGTGGCCACTGAGGTGGCGATGGGGGGCACCCTGCTCGACAAGCTGGTGGAACGGGCCGGCCGCGACATCGACCTCATCCTCCTTGGCACCGGAGTGAGGGCCGGCTCGCCACGTCTCTTTCTTGGCCCCAAGGTGGAGCGGCTGCTGAGGGAGGCGCCCTGCTCGGTGATCGTACTCAACGTCTAGCTGGGTCCGGCGCCGAGGGGGGTGGGGCTCACCTCCCTCACCGACTCGATGGAGTCGACCGGGAGGGGAGGTCTACGTCTCCTCACCGAAGAGCAATCGTGGCCGGACGGTGCACCTGACCACCGAACTGTCCAAGTGTTCCGTCGTCATTCGGATGGCCACCCAAGGCGAGCGCTACTGAAGCGGACTACTCGAGGTACTCCCAGATCGAACTGAGACGCGAGTGATGGTGAGGAGATGGACATCGATCCGCCATCCCGTCCATCTCGGCGTAATCAGCGGCGGGATGCAGGTCGCCTCGGTACCCCGACGCTCAGACTTGGACCGGCGGCAGCGGTTTGGTGGTTGGTCCGTTGATGATCGCCCCCGCGTAGTCGTAGCGGGAACCGTGACAGGGGCAGTCCCAGGTCCGGGCCCGGCTGTTCCAACCGAGGATGCAGCCCATGTGCTGACAGCGGGCAGACAGCATGTAGGTCGTGCCGTCGTCGTGAAGGTAGGCCGCCACCTTCTCCCCTTCGACTTCGACCACGGCGCCTTCTCCGCGGCGGAGATCGAAGAAGGAACGACCGACGGTCTTGGCGATCAACACGTCGGTCCGGGCTTCGTACGCCACCCGGCTGGGGACCACTCGCTGGATGTAGCGCCGAGAACCGGTCATCCCTTTGTTACCCACCACCACCAGGTCGTGGTCGCGGGCAAACCTCGAGATCTGGCCGGCCGGTTTGCCTTTGGCCACGATACGTTCGATCTCGCCACCGAGGCGGGCGGCAGTATCACGAAGCACGATGTCACCGATCAGCGCGTCCCCCACGTAGATCAAGGCGACATCGGCTCCGAGCGACTTTGCCAGGGCATGACCATGGCGCGCCGCCTGATGGGCTGTCAGCGAGCCATCGGTGGCAATCAGGACCTTGCCGTATGTGTGTTGCCGGGTCTGGGGATCGGCGGTCCTCACCACGAGGATGTCGATAGGAGAGTGATGAGCCACCTGACTCGGGATCCCACCCACGCTGAACCGACTCGCCGGCCCCATCCCGTGGTCGCCGATGACCAGCAGATCGGCGCGGAGGTCAGCGGCAGCAGCCATGATCGAGGTTGCGGCCTCACCGTTGCGCTGTTCGGCCCCAGCGTCGATGCCGAGCATGCGGGCTCGTTCCACCGCCGCCCGGAGGATGTCAGCGCCGGTCCCGTTGGTCGTCACCTTGTCATCGCTGACATGGATGAGAGTCAGTTCCGCCCCGAGTTGTTTGGCGAGCCGGGCAGCGGTGTCTTCGGCTACTGCCGAGGTCGGTGAGCCGTGCGCCCCGACGAGGATCCTTCGATAGACGCTCAAAACGGTTTCAGGACCATCAGATAGACGATGAGGAGTAGGGCCACAGACCCTGTCCCGGCGGTGAGGAGAGGGTTACCCGAGTCGAGGACCCGGGCGAAGTCATCTCGAGAGACCGCGGTGCCGGAGTCCATCAGCTCGAGCACCATCCGGATTCGCCGGAAGTGACCCCGAGCCATGGGAAACATGAGAATCCCGACACCGACCAGCAAGCCAAGCGAAACCCAGATCCACCCCTGATCGAACCATCGGCCCTGAACGCCGGCACCGATACCGCCCGCCAGGAGCACCAGGGTTGACGCGTAGAAGACGCCCACCGTGGCTGCGCTGAGCTGTAGGACCCCGGAGACCTGCTGCGGCTCACGGATCCGGCGCATCAGAACCGTCGCCGCCATCGAGGCGCCGTGGGCTGCCACAAAGCCCACTACCCCGGCCAGATGGATGAACTTCCACCAGGCGTAGCTCATGTATGTAAGGGTTCCATGGCAGGGACGCGCCGTCGATCAGCGAGTCGTCGCGCAGGGTCGGCGTCGGTGCCCGATGTCACGTTTCCGCGTCTCCTCCAGCGCCGCCAACTCGAAAGCTACCACAGGGCATAGAACACGACGATAGTCCCGACCGCTCCCACGCCTCTGCCCCGTATCAGTGTCGGCTCGACACCGGCACCGATCCCGATGGGACCCGACCGTGCTCGCCGTCACCGACCTGGATCGATCCGGGCGCCAATCCGAGCGACAACTGTGTCAAACGTGAGCTTTTTATCGAGCTGTGCCGACCCTGTAGATCTACGAGCCTGCAGTATGTAGACTCGCTCGCATGGCAACAACCACGATCCGGGTCGACACCGACACTCACGCTCGCCTTCAGGCCCTCAGCAGGGAATCGGGGAGGTCACTCATCGAGACGATCCGCGACGCTACCGAGGCCCTCGGCAGACAACGATTCGCCCACCAGGTTGCGGCGGAGCTCGCGGAGCTCAGATCCGACGAGCACGCCTGGAAGGCTTATCTCGCCGAATCAGATTCGACATCGGTGGCAGATGGCATCGATCGGTGAGCTCTGGCTCGTCGACTTCGGTGAGCCATTTCCTGCAGAGCCAGCGGCCCATCGACCAGCGCTGGTACTTGGCCCGCCCGATACCTTCGGACCAGCCTTCCCGTTTGTGATTGTGACGCCGCTGACCACAACCCGACGGGGGCTCTCGCTTCACGTCGAAGTGGAGCCGACTGACGAGTCCGGCCTCGACGAGATCAGCTACATCCAATGCGAGCTACTCAGATCGATCAACCGGAGACGACTGGTACTTCGACTCGGAACCATCAACCCAGACGTCAGCCTCCGTGTTTCAAGCGTGATCAAGACTCTCTTGAGCTACTGATCAGGTTCATACACCCGCAGATCGCGGGAACGAACTAGGTCGTGTTGTATCCGACCTGACGTGCGCAGAGAACAGGCTTACGTCTCATTACCCTGATAGATTGGGGCTTCGCGGCCGGTCCAACCAGTATTCGTTCAGGTGGTGCCGAGCATCTCGTAGATGGTCGCCGGTTCAGAGAATCCCTTCAGAGCCTCGGTGTGTCCGCCGTCGAATCTGAAATGTCTCTCCATCCCCAGGTCGCGGACGACATCGGATACGTAGATCTGTCCCGGTCCTGCAGACGAGCAGATCCTGTTTGCCATGGTCACGGCGGCCCCGAAGATGTCGTCGTCGTGGTCTACGGGCTCACCGGCCGCGATACCGATGCGCACATCGAGATCGGAGCGCTTCTCGAAGGAGCCGCGGACATCGAGGGCCCATCTCAGAGCCTTGTCGACCTCGTCGAAGACCACCAGGAACCCGTCGCCGGTGTGCTTCACCTCCCGACCTTTCCATTTGAGGAGGGCCTCCCGGATGACGAGGTCGTGTTCGGTCAGCAGCACCATGTACTCGGATTGACCGAGCCGATCGAGCAGTTCGGTCGAACCGACCAGATCCGTGAAGCAGATGGTGCGAAAGGCGCTGGTCACCTCGCTGGCATCGGCCGGGTCTTGGACCTTTCCGAGGAAGCGGACCACGTCGGATTCCGAAACCTCGATGACTTCGGCAGGCACGAGGCCATGAGCCGCCCGATGTGCCTCGATCACCGCCTCTTCCCCCGGTGCTCGGGCGAAACAGAAGACGAGGCCGCGGGTCGAGTCGTGCCAGTACGAGAAGAACTCGACCCCGAACTGTCCAGCGATCTCTAGATCGGCCGCATGGTATCGGGCGGTCTCTTCGGCTGTGGCGCCGGGAACGTCGTGACGGTCCATGTAAAGCGGCATACCCGACCCTCCTGTGGCCGACCACGTGACCGGGCGATCCGACAAGACCGCACCTACTGACACGAGCCCGACGATCTGATGCGAGCGGTGTCCCTCCGACTCGGATCCGATGGCACCGTTGGCGCCAACATAACGCGGCGAAGATCATCGGGGAGTCGACCACCTTGAAGCGCACCGCTTGGGAGGCCGTGTTCGCGCCGGGAGCGGCGCAGAAGGCAAGTCCTGATTGCACCCACGTCCACGAGTGCCACAAACGCATCGTTTCGACCCGACATTGAGATCGAAGGCAGCCAGACCAAGGTCCTGGTAGAGCAAATGAGCGCTGTCGATGCGAGTCGCCTCGGAGACATCGCATGGCCATCTCAGCTGCGGTCGAACGGTCTCGACCTGGCAGGTGCCGCAGAGTGCTATCTGAAGGTCGGCATCGCCGTCTCCGACGCCTTCGTCACCTGCTGGGACACCAAGTACCGATACAACCTGCTTCGCGCGGTGACCTACATCCGCTCGCTCATCGACGACCAGTGGAGCCCGCTGCTGGCCACACCCCCGTTCCCGGAGTTCACCTCGGGGCACTCGGTTCAGAGCGCCGCCGCGTTTCAGGTGATGGCCGACCTCTTCGGGGACGAGCAGCAACTCGTCGACCACACTCACGACGCCCGCGGCTTGACACCACGCGCCTTCATATCGTTCAGCCGATGCGCCGAGGAGGCCGCGATATCCCGGCTGTACGGAGGGATCTACTTCCGCCCCGCCATCGACCTCGGCCTCGATCAGGGCAGATGTGTGGCCGACGCCGTCTCCCGCCTGAGGCTTCGTGTCGGGAGAGCGGGCTGATATTTCCACTCGGCCCGATCGACCGACAGGGCAGCAAATGATGGAGGCCGTGGGATGCGGCCCCCGCGAATACGGAGGGCGAACACTTCGGCGGAGCTGATTGGGCGGGCTCTTTCAAGCGAGGGTCAAACTCAGGACTGACGCACCGCGCTCCCGAGCCGGTAACCCCCTGATACGGTGCCGGGGTGGTGCAAGCGGTCATGTCCCGAGCTCGGCTCGGTCCCGGAGCCGTCCTCTTCACCTGCCTGTTCGCCGCACAGGCTGCGCTCCTCGTCCTCTCCCCGATACTCCCCCAGGTCGCCGACGAGTTCGGGGTCAGCACCGCAGCCGCCGCCCAGCTGAGATCGGTCTCGGGGATCACCGCCGGCGTCGTGGCGCTCTTGCTGGCGACGATCGGGAACCGGTTCCGGCTCTCGAATCTCCTGAACCTCGGGTTGCTGCTCCTCGCGGTCGGATCCTTGGCTAGTGCGTTGGCGCCGAGCTTTCTCCTCATGATGTTGGCTCAGGTTGTGATCGGCCTGGGATTGGCCGCCGTCCTCTCGGGCGGGCTGGCGGCGTCGGAGACCTGGGCGGTGGACGGTGACAGCGCCCGAGTGCTGTCGTGGGCACTGGTCGGACAGCCGGTGGCGTGGATCGTCGGTCAACCACTGGTGGGGCTGGTGAGCGGGGGAGACTGGCGCTGGGCCTGGGTAGCGGTCCCCTGCGCCTCCGCCGTCGTAGCGCTCGGGGCCATGGCCCTCCGCAACCGGGTGATTCCCGACGCAGGCCAGGAGTGCGACCCACTGGGCCTGTGGAAACAGGCCGGAGTGAGGGGGTGGGCGGTTGCCGAGCTGCTCGCCTTCGCCGCTTGGGCGGGCACCCTCATCTACGTGGGAGCTCTGTTCATCGAGTCGTACGCCATCAGCGTCGGAGCCACCGGGTTGCTCCTCGGTCTGGGCGCGGTCTTCTACCTCCCCGGCAACTCCCTCGGTCGCCGGCTGTTGGGAAGAGGACCCGGCGTCCTGCTCGTCGGCTTCTCTTTGGCCGCGGGGGTGGCGGTGCTGGCTCTGGGGACGATACGAGCAGGTCTGGCACTGAGCATCGTCGTGTTCTCGATTTCCGTCTTCTTCGCCGCTGGGCGGACTATCGCTGGCGCGGCGCTGGGTCTCAAGCTCGCCGACGGTCGTCGCCTCGCTGCTATGAGCGTGCGAACGGCCACCGTCCAGTTCGGATACCTGCTGGGGGCCGCGCTGGGCGGGGTTCTCCTGGCGAATTGGGGGTTCGCCGGCGTGGGGTGGGGATTCGGACTCCTCTTCGCTATGTCGGCGGCCATCCACATACCAAGGGTGCGCTCGGGAGAGCGGTTGCAATCGGCCGCTCGCTATCTGCGACGCCGGCAGCCGGTGACGGAGCCGTAGCCCCAGCGCGGTGGTGGAGCCGGAGGAGCTGACGTCCGGACGCGGAGTGCCGCCTACTGTGCTCCGTGAGGAGGAGATGTGGGAGCACGTGACAGGCCCCAGGCCCGGCTTTCGGCTTGTTTTAGAACTTCGCATCAAACACGCTAGAAGAAACCAGGACGTGTTGCGGTGGCTAAATCCGGGGGTTACAGGGTATGTCGGCGGTCTGAGATAGCGTCGGAACGACTGCCAAACCTCAGATTTCGGTTACAGGGCGGCCCCTCCCGGCACGAGCAGGCGACGAACTCGTTCACCGCGAGCAGACAGAGGTGCCGCGGGGTCGATCTCTTAGTCGACCGCTTCGTCCAGTCCGAGGGGAACCCTGGGGAAGGGGAGCGGATCCTCGAGGTTCGGACTATTGGCGAGATCGCTCAATCCGACCAGATGGGGTGAGACCTGCCCGACTTCGTTGCCGATGGGTACCAACACTCGGCCTTGATCGTCAACAGGAGGGGCGTAACAAGGAGAATCATGCTGAGCCAGAGTCGCCACATTCAGAGCCTGGAAGTTCATCCAGGCCTGTTCTGCGGTCGGCTCCCCGGCGATGGTTCCCCGTAGCTCGCCGACTCTCTGCACCCTCCTGAGAAATGCCCCCTTTGGGAGGGTGAGCTGTAGCCGACGAACCCTCGCCTCCTCGACATAGACACAAAACGGCTCAGGGGAAAAGCGGTGGAAGGCGTCGGCCACCATCTCGGAGCAAAAAACTCCTTTGAAGTTGGGCACTGTGTAAGCCAACAAACGTGCCAGGAACGAAAGTCGCCCCTCGGCCAAGAGTCCAATCATGATCAGCCACAGCAACGAGGGTACGTGGAACCACCAGTCTGGCTCGCTTGGGTCGGTGCCTACCGCCTCGGCGGCTCCTTCGAATACCACCTCCATGGTCTCGACGCTCTCATGGGGATACAGGTCGAAGCCTCGAGCCTCATCTGCTGGCGAAAACTGTCCCAGGTAAGCCTTTCCGTCATTGGCGCCGAGACGCACATCGATCATCTTCGGGTACTTCGCCAGACAGGTATGGGTGTAGGGGCCACCGTGGAGGAATCGCGGGCCCTCGATTCTCAGCACCATGTCGAGGAGCCAGTAGAGAGGCATCCTGAGATGCCACGGCAATTGGCGCGGCTGATCGGCTGGGTTCTCGGCGTGGTATCGGGGGTCGTAGAAGAAGGCGATGGAGTATTGATCGAGATCGCTCATAGGATCTCCTCCCAGCTGAGATCACAGGCCACCTTGGCCATCGTCAACACACCCTCCATGTCAACGTCCTCAGCGGCGCTCGCCCCGATCTCTTCGAGTCCCCAGCGCCGTTCCATCGTCTTGGGGAGGTGCACTCGCGTCTCTGCCATGAGGTTTCTCATCTGCGCGACGTAGCGAGCCGCCCGATGTCCCTCCCCGGCTGTGATCTCCACCGCCGTTAGGCCGGCCAGGGCAAGGATGACAAGATCGATCTCCGGCGCACGGATCGCTCGGCCCAGGGCAATCGTGAACCAGCGGGAGGCAGTCGCGAGGTCACCTTTCTCCAATGCCACACCTCCAAGCAGACACAAGGCCTCGGCGACCCGGAATCCCCCGGCTTCCTGCGTGACCATTTCATGAGCCTTTCGGGCCGTCTCGTCGGCTTCGTCGATATGGCCAAGGAAGAGTTGCGCCCACCCCACCGGGATCAAGATTTGGGCGGCAATGGTTGGAAGGCCAAGTCGAAGCGTGGTCTCGTAGGAGCGCACCAGACGCTGCTCCGCGGCTTCGAGCGCGCCATGATAGAGGTCGATCAATCCGAGGACCTGGTCAGTCCCGACATCGGCGAACACCTTTCCGTCGACACCGGTCGCCACCGAAGTGAGTGTTGCCAGCTCGGGCACTAGATCGAGAAGATCGCGCGCTTTCTCAGGTTGACCGGTCTTGACCAGAGAGTGGGATGCGGACAACAGTGATACCAGCCCCGCTGGATAGCCGATCGACCTCGCGATCTCGACAGCCTTCATGAAGTGCGGCACTGCCTCTGCGGGGCGCCCGAGGCCCCACGCAAAGACATTTCCACGCAAATGATGGGATCGACAGAGCAGAGGTGTCTCACCGAAGCCGGAGATCCGGCGTTCGAATTCCTCTAGCCTCTGCAGGGCTGTCTTAGGCTCGCCGTCCCACATGGCGATGTGGGCACCGAATAGAAGAGTCTCGAGATGCTCGTCGCCTATTGGCTCGAACCGGTCGAGCGCTCGGGTCACCCACTCGGCCCCCTCCGGGATGCCGCCCCGCCGATACCAGCACAGGATCAGACCGGGAAAGGCAGCGAGCACCGTGGGGTCAGACCGCTCCAAACCGCGCTCGAGCATCGCCCGGAAGTTCGGAATTTCTTCTTCGAGGGCCGAATATCGGCGCTCTTGGTCTGATGAGATCGTTTCGAAAACCAAACGAGCCTCTTGGGCCAGTTGGCAGAAGTACGCGGCATGAGCGTCGACGAGTCTGCTCGTCGTTGCGGCATCGAAACCCTCGGCGACGATCTGGCGAACGGGCTCGAGCATCGAGTAACGCCCGCCTCCGTCATCCGAGAACCGAATCAGACCCACCTCCACCAGCCGTTGGAGATGTGACGGCACAGCTCCTGCATCGACGTGGTTACCCCGCGAAACAACCAGCTTGGCTGCGGACGTGGTCATCCCTCCCCTGAACACGCTGATTGCCTCCAACGTCCTCGACTCGTCGTCCGACAATTGTCCGATGCTCCAAGCAACGACGGCGCGAAGCGAATGTCGCTGATCGACTGCCGCAGGGCTACTTTCCAAGGTGTCTACGTCTTTCTTGAGACGTCCCACCAGCTCCGCAGCCGATGTCGAGCCCAACATCGAAGCCGCCAGCTCGATGGCGAGAGGAAGACCTCCAGTCAGCTTGCAGATGTCGACGAGGTCGGGGTTTGGCTCGGTATGGCCGTCTGGTCCGCCGATGCGATCGAGGAGGAGGTCGAGCGAGTCGAGTGTCGTTGCCGAGTCGTCATCTCCCGGAATGTCCATGGGTGGTACCCTGACGATCCTCTCACCAGACACCCTGAGTGGCACCCGGCTCGTGACCAGAATGTTGACCTGTGGGCACGACTCGGACACGTCAATTACGAGGTCTTGGACCGCCTCGACCAATGTCTCAGCATTGTCCAGGAGGAGCAGCACTTCTCTCGGGCGAAGGAGATCCAAGAGCATCTGACGGTTTGAGTCTGATCGTGCGACTCCACCTCCCGCCTGCCGAATGAGGTAAGGCTCCAGCGGCTGGTCGGAGACGAGCTCATAGAGATTGGCGTAGACACACCCATGGGCCATCTGCTCACAGATCTCTCTGGCGGCCTCGGCCGCAAGCCGTGTCTTCCCGATGCCTCCGATCCCGACGAGGGTGACGAGCCTCGACCTTCCTCCCAACGCCGATCGGATCTCGGCGAGCTCTGTTTTTCTACCGATGAAAGCGGTCGGGAAGGTAGGAACGGTCGACGTCTGGCCCGGCGGGATGCTTCGTCTTGCTGCCAGGGAATCGTCCTGTAGCAGTATCGCCTCCTCTAGGGCCTGAAGGTCTTGGCTCGGCTCGATCCCAAGCTCCTCGCTGAGAATCGTGCGGAGCTGCTGATATGCCCGTAGCGCTTCCGCCTGTCTGTTGCTGCGGAAGAGGGCGAGCATCAGTTGGGCCCACCTCCTCTCCCGGAAAGGATCAGCGTCGATGTGTTTGTTGATCAGAGGGATTGCTCTCACGTGCTCTCCGAGCTCGAGAAAGAGGTCGACCAAGTCGTCCTCAGCCGCTCGTCGCATCTCCTCGAGACGATCAGCCTCACCGCTTACTGCAAGAGCGTCGGAATGCGCGCCAAACGCATGGCCGTGCCACCGTGCCAGTCCCCGTTCGAGTCGTGACCGGGCCCGAATCGGGTCACCTGATGATCGAGCCGCCTTCGCCGTGCGAAGGTCGGCCTCAAAGGCTCTGGCGTCGTAGCGCTCGTCGTCGACCTTCAGGCTATACCCGTTGCCAACCGACACGAGATCGCGCGAGTCACCTGTTCGCTCGGGCTCAATGAGACGTCGCAGCCGATTGATCGCAACTTGGAGACTCCCCCGCGGATTGGCCGATCCGGTCCCGCCCCATACCGATTCAATGAGGAAATCGGCCTGAACCGGTTCGTTGACCCGGCTGAGCAGGACGGACAGTAATAGGCCGAGGCGGCCTTCAAGCGGATGAAAGGCCGTCTCAGCTGTGATCCCTACAGTCCCCAGCACCCGGTACTCGACCACAACCCTCCCGATCGGCATCGGTGGTGGGCGAGAAACTACTCGGCGTGGTCGGAGATATCCAGTGTGATCCGCTCAGGTCGGCATGGTGATCGGGGAATCTTGGCGTCACGTCGCAGGTATTCCCCTACGATCTCACAACTCAGTTGGGTGTCATTGCCACCGCGCCTGAGCAGCTGTTTTCTCGGGCTCCGCCGTCGAACGGAATGCTGTCGGTTCGGTGGACCCGGTTTCGGTCCTTGTCGGCTACCTGGGCCTCCTTCGGGGTCGCTGCCCCGCTCGGTCACCACGAGAGGAGTCGGTTGCCTCAGTGAACGTAGGCGACGATCAGGTGGTGATCGAATCGATGATCGTCTGGGCCCACGACCGTATCGTCTCCGCTTCTTCAACGGTCAATCTCTTGCCCTCCTGCGCATTCACGAAGTTGATCAAGTCCGTCAGAGCGTCGACAGCACCTTCTAAGTCCCCTTCCACGAAGAGAGTCTGGGCTTCTTCGATCTTGGCCAGGAGGCTTCGCTCGGTCCCCCGGTGGAGTTCGAACTCTTCGATGTCTTCAATGAACCCGTCGAACGTGGCCTCCCCCACTTCGACTGTTATCAAGAAGTCGGCCGTGGCGCTGTTACCTGCCGCATCGGTGGCCGTGCAGGTAACCAGGGTGTCACCGATGGGGAACAACGAGCCGGATTCCGGGATGCACTCGACGACAGGTTCGGGATCGAAGTCGTCGACTGCGGTCACCACGAACTCGACGATCGCCCCATCCGGCTCGGTCGCCTCGACTACCAGATCACCAGGAGTGGTGATGACCGGGGGTGTGATGTCGAGCACCGTGACCGTGAACGTGTCGCTGCCGATGCCGCCGTCGTCGTCGGTCACGGTCACAGTCACCGTGTAGACGCCTGGGCCTGCATAGACGTGCGACCCCGCAACCGTCGCCGCCGCCTGATCGACAGTCCCCGCCTCAACGGTGCCGTCATCCCAGTCGATCTCGGCGTTGTGCGTGTCAAGGACACCAGGGTCGGTGAACGTGGCCGGATCGAGCGACACTGTGTCACCATCCCTCACACCCTGATCCGCTCCGGCGTCGACTGTCGGTGCCACGTTGTTGACGGTGACGGTGGTCTCAGCCGAGGCCGTTGCGCCGTCGTCGTCAGTGACCGTCAACGTCATCGTCACCACCTCGTCGTCCACCCCAGTGAAGATGGGTTGGGCCAGGGTCGGGTCGTCGAGATTCCCCGCCGGCGACCAGTCATAGGAGGCGATGGTCCCGTCCGGATCCGACGATCCGGTGCCGTCCAACTGCACCGAAGCACCCTCATCCACCGAGTAAGGACCATCCGGATCCGCCGTCGGTGGCACGTTATGTAGCGGACCAAGGTCGTAGACATAGGCCGACCCCGAGGCGGAGCCGTTGTCGTCATCCGCGTGGGCTCCGACCACGGCCAGGTCACCGGAGATGGCCACCGAGATGCCGAAGAAGTCGTTAGCGGCGCCGTCGCTGGCGGTGAGCTTGGTCTCGGTCCAGCCGCCGGCCCCGTCCGGCTCGTAGACGTACGCCGAACCAGAGTTGGTGCCGTTGTCGTCATCCAGGGGTGCCGCGACGACGATGCGTTCCCCGGAGACCGCTACCGAAGCGCCGAAGTTGTCGAGCGCGGCGCCGTCGGAGGCGGTGAGTTTGGTCTCGGTCCAACCTCCGGCTCCGTTGGGTTCGTAGACGTAGGCCGCACCCGAGTCAGTGCCGCTGTCGTCGTCGCGGTTTGCCCCGACGACGATACGGTCCCCGGAGACGGCCACCGAGAAGCCGAATACGTCTGAGCTGGCGCCGTCGGCGGCGGTGAGTTTGGTCTCGGTCCAACCTCCGGCCCCGTCCGGCTCGTAGACATACACCGACCCCGAGTCAGTGCCGTGGTCGTCATCGAGGTATGCCCCGACGACGATGCGGTCACCGGAGACCGCCACCGAGTGACCGAAGAAGTCATCAGCGGCGCCGTCGGAGGCGGTGAGCTTGGTCTCGGTCCAGCCGCCGGCACCGTCCGACTCGTAGATGTAGGCCGCACCCGAGCTCTCACCGTTGTCGTCATCCCGGTATGCGCCGACGACGATGCGGTCGCCGTCGACGGCCACCGAGCGGCCGAATTGGTCGGAGGCGGCGCCGTCGGAGGCGAGCAGCTTGTTGGGTGGGATCACGTACACGGTGACCGTGGCCGGATCCGAGTCGGCGTTTCCGTCGTTGGCGGTGTAGGTGAAGGTGTCGGTGCCGACGAACCCGGCGTCGGGGGTGTAGGTGACGGTTCCATCGGCTTCGAGGGCTGCGCTGCCGTTGGGCGGGTCCGACAGGTTGGTCACCGTCAAGGTGTCGCCGTCGCTGTCGGTGTCGTTGGCCAACACGTCGATGCTCACCGGCGTGTCCTGGCGGGTCACGGTCTCATCGTCCACCGACACCGGCGCCGTGTTCACCGCCTCCACCACCACCTGGAAGGTATCCGAGCCGGCGCCGCCGTCGTCGTCGCTGACGGTCACCGTCACGGTGAACGTCCCCTCGTCTGGGTAAACGTGGCTGCCGTCTACGGTGCCTGCCCCCTGATCCACCGTGCCGGTGTCCACTGCAGAGCCGTCGCCCCAGTCAATCTCTGCGGTATGAGTATCCGCGGAGCCGGAGTCGGTGAACGTGGCCGGATCCAACACCACCGTGTCATTCACCAGGACCGACTGATCGACCCCTGCGTCCACCGTCGGCGCCACATTGATCACGGTGACGGTGGTGTCGGCACTGTGACTGGCGCCGTCGTCGTCGGTGACCGTCAACGTGATCGTCACCACCTCGTCGTCGACCCCGGTGAAGACCGGTTGGGCCATGTTCGGGTCGTCGAGATTCCCCGCCGGCGACCAGTCATAGGAGGCGATGGTTCCGTCCGGATCCGACGACCCGGTGCCGTCCAACTGCACCGAAGCACCCTCATCCACCGAGTAAGGACCATCCGGATCCGCCGTCGGTGGATCGTTTGGTAGCGGGCCCAAGTCGTAGACGTACGCTGACCCCGAGCTGCTGCCCTTGTCGTCATCGTGGGATGCGCCGACGACGATGCGGTCCCCGGAAACCGCCACCGATTGACCGAAGTTGTCGTTGGCGGCGCCGTCGCTGGCGGTGAGCTTGGTCTCGGTCCAGCCTCCGGCACCATCCGGCTCGTAGACATACACCGATCCCGAGTGGGTGCCGTTGTCGTCATCGCTGTTGGCTGCGACGACGATACGATCCCCCGAGATGGCCACTGACCAGCCGAATTGGTCGAAGGTGGCGCCGTCAGATGCGGTGAGCTTGGTCTCGGTCCAGCCCCCGGCACCGTCCGGCTCGTAGACGTACGCCGATCCCGAGCCGGTGCCGTTGTCGTCGTCGAGCCGTGCTCCCACGACGATGCGGTCGCCGGAAACCGCCACCGATTCACCGAAGAAGTCGTCGGCGGCGCCGTCGGAAGCGGTGAGCTTGGTCTCGGTCCACCCGCCGGCCCCGTCCGGCTCGTAGACATACGCCGAGCCTGAGTTGGAGCCGTTGTCGTCATCGCCGGAAGCTGCGACGACGATACGGTCCCCGGAGACCGCCACCGAACCCCCGAAGTGGTCGTTGGGGGCGCCGTCGGCGGCGGTGAGCTTGGTCTCGGTCCAGCCTCCGGCCCCGTCCGGCTCGTAGACGTACGCCGATCCCGAGTCGGTGCCGTTGTCGTCGTCGAGGTGGGCTCCGACGACGATGCGGTCGCCGGAGACTCCTACCCTGAAGCCGAATAGGTCTGAGCCGGCGCCGTCGGAGGCGGTGAGCTTGGTCTCGGTCCACCCGCCGGCCCCGTCCGGCTCGTAGACGTAGGCCGCACCCGAGTCGGTGCCGTTGTCATCATCTGCGTATGCACCGACGACGATGCGGTCGCCGGAGACGGCCACGGAGTGGCCGTAATTGTCGTTGGGGGCGGCGTCGGAGGCGGTGAGCTTGGTTTCGGTCCAGCCTCCGGCCCCGTCCGGCTCGTAGAGGTACGCCGATCCCGAGTCGGTGCCGTTGTCGTCGTCGAGCCGTGCCCCGACGACGAGGCGGTCGCCGGAGACTCCTACCGAGAAGCCGAATAGGTCGTCGGCGGCGCCGTCGGAGGCGAGCAGTTTGTTGGGTGGGATCACGAACACGGTGACCGTGGCCGGGTCCGAGTCGGTGTGTCCGTCGTTGGCGGTGTAGGTGAAGGTGTCGGTGCCGACGAACCCGGCGTCGGGGGTGTAGGTGACGGTGTTGTCGGCTTCGAGGACTGTGCTGCCGTTGGCCGGATCTGTCAGGTTGGTGACGGTCAGGGGGTCGCCTTCGGCGTCGGTGTCGTTGGCCAACACGTCGATGCTCACCGGGGTGTCCTGGGGGGTCACGGTCTCGTCGTCCACCGTCACCGGCGCCGCGTTCACCGTCTCCACCACCACCTGGAAGGTGTCCGAACCGGCCCCGCCGTCGTCGTCGCTGACGGTGACCGTCACCGTGTACGTCCCCTCGTCGGGGTAGACATGGGAGCCGTCAACGGTGCCTGCCCCCTGATCCACCGTGCCGGTGTCTAGAGGTGAGCCGTCGCCCCAGTCGATCGTCGCGGCATGAGTATCCAAGGTTCCCGGGTCGGTGAAGGTGGCCGGATCCAAACTGACCGTATCCCCCTCATTCACCGTCTGATCCACCCCAGCATCCACCGAAGGCGCCACATTGGTCACCGTCACCACGAACGTGTCCGAACCGATCCCACCATCATCATCAGTCACCGTCACGGTCACCGTGTAGACCCCGTCATCGGCGTAGACATGCGACCCCGACACCGTCCCCAACACCTGATCCACCACTCCATCTTCGACCGAAGTGCCGTCACCCCAGTCGATCGTCGCCGTATGGGTATCGACGCTCCCCGGGTCGGTGAACGTGGCCGGATCCAGACTGACCGTATCCCCCTCGACCACCGTCTGATCCACCCCAGCCTCCACCAAAGGCGCCACATTGGTCACCGTCACCGTGGCAGTGTCACTGCCAGTGGCCCCACCGTCGTCTGTCACCTCGAGGGTCACCGTCACCACATCGTCATCCACCCCGGTAAACGTCGGCTGGGCCAGGGTGGCGTCATCGAGATTGGTGTCAGGCGACCACAGATACGACTCCACGGTCCCATCACTGTCAGACGACCCAGTCCCATCCAACAACACCGACGAACCCTCAGCCACCTCATAAGGACCACCAGCCACAGCCGAAGGCGGCTGATTCGGTGTCTGCTGGCCGAAGGTGGTGACAGTCACCAGCTCGACGGTGGCACCGGCCGCAATGGACGCGTTCCACTGCTGGCTGAGAGTCACGTCGTACGGCGTGTCGATGATCCCGTCGTCATCGTCGTCGCCGGCAACCTGTCCGTCATCGGTGGCGGGAATACCTCCGTTGTCGATCAGAGTCGGGCGGTAGTCAAAACTCTGGATCGTCCACGAATCAGGAGTCGAGTCCCCGTCCATTGATCCGCTGATTCCAACGAACGTGCTGGGACTGTTGGGATCGTCCGAAGAATCGAATTCGAAAAGGACCGACCCTCCACTTCGAACCGCCCCACCGTCGATGAGCGTGGCGTCGAAGAGGAGATCGCCGTCGACATGGCGCACCAGGGCGGTGTCGATGGACACTCCGCTGGTGTTGGTGATCTCGTAGGTCTGGGTGAGCTGTGAGCCATCGACTGTCCCCGTCACGGTCTGGGTGAGACGGATCTGCAGATCACCCAGCGTCGAATCGGTGACCACTTCGGTGTCGCTCTGCGACACGACGACGTAGGAGCCGAATGCGCAATCCGTGAGGAGGTCGCCAACTTGCGCCACGTAGAGATTGGAGCTGAAGACGGTCTCGGCGGCATCGAGGGGGCCGGGAGGGTTCCAGTCCGCCCCGCTACCGGTCACTGCGCTGCCGAAGGCGCCGATTGCGTCGACCCCGACGTTCAAAGCACCGTCGTCAGTCGCCGGGTCTCCCGTGCTCAGGGCGTGGAACAATGACGAGCAGGCTTCTCCGCCGAACTCCACAAAGAAACTGTCTGAGCCCGACTCACCGTCATCGTCGGTCACGGTGACGGTCACGGTGTAGAACCCGTCAGCGGCATAGTCGTGGGATCCGGCGACGGTGCTGGACGCCTGATCGACACTCCCCGCCTCGACTGTGCCGTCACCCCAGTCGATCTCGGCGGTGTGGGTGTCGACAGTGCCCGGATCGAAGAAGGTTGCGGGGTCGAGGCTCACAGTCGCTCCGGATGCCGGGAACTGGTCGAGCCCCGCCTCCACCGTCGGGGCGACATTGCCGACCTCGACAGTCGTGGAATCGAGATCGCTGCAAGCCCCCTCGTCGTCACACACTTGGAGCGTGACTTCGTAGGTTCCATTGTCGGACGCGATGAACGTCGGGGTGGAGGTGTCGGCGCCCAGGAGAGTCACACTGGGATCGGTGGACGACCAGATATAGGTCTCGACCGTCCCGTCGTCGTCAGAAGACGCAGATCCGTCGAGCGTGATCTCGGCGCCCTCGTCACCGCTGTACGGGCCTCCGGCGTCGGCGACCGGGGGCACGTTGTTGGACACGGTCACATCGAAGGTGTCACATCCCTCCCCGTCATCGTCCTGGACACACACGGTGACCG
>Ga0256867_10000321_pt1 | contig 18569 bp, 26 predicted proteins | sample RVTome_15_FD_185939 | JGI IMG/M metagenome (GOLD analysis project Ga0256867, IMG submission 185939) | Soil microbial communities from uranium-contaminated site in the Upper Colorado River Basin, Wyoming, United States - RVT150D86 (HiSeq) ... | reverse complement strand
CGAGCAGGGCGACCGTGTGAACGTCTGGCCGCACCTGCTGATCGAAGAGTTCGTCGCGATGTTCATCTTGCTCGCCGGGCTGACGTTCTTCTCGGTGTTCATCAACGCGCCGCTGCGCGAGCTCGCTAACCCGAACCTCACGCCCAACCCTTCGAAGGCTCCGTGGTACTTCCTGGGGCTGCAGGAGCTGCTGCGCTACTTCCACCCCATGGTGGCGGGCATCACGATCCCCACGTTCATCCTGGTGGGGCTCGCGGCGGTGCCGTTCGTCGACCGCAACCCGAGCATCAAGCCCGGCGACCGGAAGATCGCGATCACCCTGTTCACGATCCTGTTCATGTTCGGCGGGGTGCTCACGATCATCGGCTCGTTCTTCCGCGGCCCCGGCTACAACTGGGTGTGGCCGTGGGCGCAGGGGGTGTTCTTCGAGCTGTGAGCGCGCTGCTCCCCGGTCTGGTGGCGATCTCGACCCCGCTGGTCGCTGCGATCCTCGCGTTCGTGGTGCTCGACATCTTCGCGATCGTGTTCGGGCTGTCGTTCGTGCGCGCGAACCGGGCCGCCCGCGAGACCGCCGACGGGCAGATCGAGGTCGCAGGCAAGCCGGTCAAGTCGCTCTCGCGCCGCGACTTCTTCCGCCGCTCCTTACTGACGTCGCTGATGGTGTTCGGCGCGCAGTTCGGCGGGGCGACGATCGCCTTCTTGTGGCCGAACCTGCGGGGCGGGTTCGGCTCCCTCGTCGACGCGGGCAACGTGAACGACCTGAAGGCCGAGATCAACAGTCCGGCCGGCGTCGCGTACAACGGCACCGGCCGCTTCTACGTCGTGGGGTACAACGGCTCGCCGAGCGGCGACGTCGACTACGTGGCGGAGGGGGTGTCCGCCGAGGGCATCATGCCCCTGTACCAACGGTGCGTGCACCTGGGGTGCCGAGTGCCGTACTGCGGCTCATCGAGGTGGTTCGAGTGCCCCTGCCACGGGTCGAAGTACAACGGGGCGGGCGAGTACCAGCTCGGCCCCGCGCCCCGCGGCATGGATCGGTTCTCGATCGAGATCACCGACGGCAACGTCGTCGTCGACACGAGCGAGGTGATCCTCGGACCGCCACGCGGCACCGTCACGATCGACCAACCCCCGCAGGGCCCGTTCTGCGTGGCGACCGGATAGAGGAAGGACCGACCGAGACCGATGCTGGCAGCCACGAACACCGCGGGCATCGTGCTCCTCGTGCTGGGCATCGTCTTCGTGCTCGCGGCCGGCGGGGCGCTCTACCTCCGCAGCCGCCAGAAGGAGCAGCCGCTCGACATCCCGCGCGGCATGCGCCCCGGCCCGAGCGACGCCGCACTCGAGACACCGTTGCTGCAGAAGCTGCAGGGCTGGGGAGTCGTGCTCGTCGCGTTCTTCGTTGTCTTCATCCCGTACACGTGGCTCCGCGAGCCGTCGGAGAACCTTCGGCAGGAGGAGGAGCTGCTCACGCTCGCCTTCGACCGCGGGGAGCTCGCTGTGCAGAACTTCAGCGAGGAGAACCAGCTCGGGATCGGGTGCGTGCGCTGCCACGGGCCGGAGCTGCGCGGTGGCGTGATCCAGGCCGGTGACTCGCTCGCCTATCCGCCGGACCTCACGAATATCTGCGCCGGCCCGTTCGGCGACCCCCAGCACAACGCGATCTTCTCGCAGGAGGACATCTACCAGGTGATCGAGGAAGGCCGGGGCGAGATGCCGTCGTGGAGCATCCGGTTCCTGGGCGCCCTCAACGACCAGCAGATCAACGACCTCGTCGTCTACCTGGTCGAGACGAGCTCGGAGAACGTGCCGTTCGAGGACAACGTCTGCCTGAACCCCGAGGCGTCCGCGCGGGCGCTGGAGGAGACCAACCTCAACCCGAGGGACCCGTAGATGGAACCGAGCTGCCTCGGATTCGCGATCGAGTGCGACACCCTGTGGAAGGGTGCGGGCGTCACGATCGTGGGCTTCGGGCTGTTCATCTTCAGCGTCTACGTGATGCTGACCGCGATCTTCGGGCGCTGGCTCGGCTTCCTGGTGCTGATGGTGTCGTTCTCGGGATGGATGGTGCTGCAGTCGGCGCTCTGGCTGTTCGGGTTCTGGTCGCAGGGCTTCGAGACTCCCACCAACCTGGGCCCCCGTGGCTCGGAGCCCGCATGGGTCGCCCTCGAGGCGGCCGTCGACGAGACCTCGACGAGGTACGAGGCGTACACGAGCTGGCCCGGCGATCCGTGGCGCGTGCCCGACGCCGACAACCCCGACGTGCAGAGCGCGAGCGGCGCCGTGACCGCGTTCCTGGCCGAGCAGACGAACGAGGAGCTCGGGCTCGAGGAGACCGATCCCACGGCGATCCAGGGCAGCCAGTTCGCGATCGATTCGATCCGGTTCGCCGAGGACAGTGGCACGAAGCTCGCCGTCGTGCAGTCACACTTCACCGGCGGCGGCCCGCTGTGGACCGTCTCGCTCTACTTCGACGGCGGCAGCGTGCCACGGTACTCGTACATGTTCCTGGCCGGTTCGTTCGTGGTGTTCGTGGCGTTCCTGCCGCTGCTCGACCGAGCCGAGCGCAAACGCAAGGAGTTCCTGACCGGTGGCGGCGCCCCCGCGTGGTACGGCCCCGCCTGAGGATCACGATGAGGATCACGAGGAGACGACGATGATCGCCAACCTGGAGCTTCCCCTCCTCGAGCAGGGAAGCGTGCAGTTCATCCTGATGGGCATCATGATCCTCGCGATCTTCGCCGCGCTCTGGGTCGCGATCTCCAAATAGCGGGTCAGCGCCCGGCGATGTCCGCGACGGCCTTGCCTCGCCGTTTGACCTCGGCGAGCGTCGCCTTCCGCTGCTCGTAGAAGGCCAGGATCTGCAGCTCCACCGCGAGGTCGACCTTGCGCACCGAGACGCCGGCAGGCACCGTGATCGTCGTCGGCGCGAAGTTCAGCACCGAGCGCACCCGAGCTTCGACGAGCCGGTCGGCCACCTCCTGCGCGGCGCCCGCGGGCGTGGCGATCACCCCGATCGCCACGTCGAGCTCCTCGACGAGCACGGGCAGGGCGTCCACGTGGCGGATCTCGAGATCACCGACCCTCATGCCCACCTTGGTCTCGTCGGCGTCCACGAGCGCCGCGACCCGGAACCCACGCTCCGCGAAGCCCGCGTAGTTCGCGAGAGCGTGCCCGAGGTTGCCGATGCCGACGATCACGATGGCCCAGTGCTGGGTGAGCCCGAGCTCACGGCGGATCTGATGGATGAGATAGGCCACGTCGTACCCGACGCCGCGCGTGCCGTAGGAACCTAGGTGGGAGAGGTCCTTCCGCACCTTCGCCGAGTTCACGCCGGCGGCCTCGGCGAGCTCGTCGCTCGAGACCGTGCCCGCCCCGGCCTCGGCGAGGTCCACGAGAGCCCGCAGGTAGACCGGGAGCCGCCCCACGGTGGCCTCGGAGATCGATCGATCCCTCACCACCGGTATCCGCTCCGCCGCATGGCTTCAGCCTATCCGCGACGACGGCCGTTCACAAACTCACAAGCCGGGCGGTTCGACGCGCATCAGTTCGGCGAGCTCGCCGGGGTCGACCGTGTACTCGAACGTCTCCACACCGTCGATCGCTACGACGGGGACCCGGACCCCGTACTCACGCAGCAGGTCGTCCGAGGTCTCGATGTCGACCTCCTCGAGGTCGAACGGCGAGCGAGCCCGCTCGGCGAGCAGCACCGCACGCGCGTCGTCACAGAGGTGGCAGCCGGCACGCGAGTAAAGGACGACCTGCATGGCGCGCAGAGCCTACCGGCCGAGGACGTCCGGCCAGGACGTCTGGCCGGGGACGTCTGGCCGGGAACGTCTGGGAGGATGACGCCCGATGCGAGACGGCGACCGCGACGACCTGGAGCTGCATCGCAGCCTCGCTGCGGGCGACCGAGGTGCGTTCGACGCGCTGTACCTTCGTTACTCCTCGTCGGCCTACGGCCTCGCGTACCGCATCACCGGACAGCAGGTGTTGGCCCAGGATGTCGTTCACGACGCGTTCATGGCGTTGTGGCGCGCGCCCGAGGCCTACGATCCGGCACGCGGCGCGTTCCGCACGTTCTTCCTCTCGCTCGTGCACCATCGAGCCGTCGACACCGTTCGCCGCGAGGAACGCATCCGGGCGCGGCAGGATCGGGCCTCGAACCTCGAGCCGGTGACCGTCGAAGACCCTGCGGAGGGCGTGACCGACGCGGCCGACCTCGCCGAACGTCGGATCGAGGTCCGAGCGGCGCTCGACACGCTCCCACCCGAACAACGACAGGTGCTCGAGTTGGCCTATTACGGCGGCAGGACCCAGGTGCAGATCGCCGAGGAGATCGACATCCCGATCGGCACGGTGAAGACCAGGACCCTCGCGGCGATGCGCAAGCTCCGTCGCGTACTCGCCCGATCCGAAGCCCCGGAGGGTGCGTGACCGACGACCACGGATCGATCGAGGAGCTGCTGGCCGGCCACGTGCTCCGCAGCCTCACCGGCGCCGACGCCGCCGAGGCCGACCGGCTGCTCACGGAACACGTGCCCGGGTGCATCGAGTGCCGGACCACGCTCGAGGATTTCCGGCGGCTCTCGGGCGACATGGGGCTCGCCGCCGGGCCCGTCACGCCTCCCGAGACGCTGCTCCCCCGCCTTCGTGGCGAGCTCGACGCAGGGAGAGCGCGGCGTCGTCCACTGCGGTACGTGGCCGTTGCCGCCGGGGTGGCGGCGGTGGTCGGCCTCGCCACGATCAGCGTCAGCCAGAACATCCGGGCGAACAACGCCGACGTGCTGGCGGACTCGATGGCCGAGGCGGCGGCGCTCGCCTCCCGCCCCGACGCTCGCATGGTCGACGTCGGGCCGATGCAGGAGCTCTCGGCCCCGGGTGAGGAGATCCTCTACGTGATGGGAAACGGTGTGCCGATGCCGCCCGAGGGCTCAGTGTACCGGGCCTGGATCGTGACCGACGGGACACCCACGTTCGTCGGCGAGTTCCTGCCCGAAGAGGGACGGGTCTTCCTCGAGATCCCGTTCGACCCGACCGTGCACGACGACTTGTGGATCTCGGTCGAGCCGGCCGATGCGCCGACCGACGAGCCGGTAAGCACCGAACGCTGGTCCGCGAGCGACGTGGCCTGATCTACACGCGCCCGGCCGCCGGCACGATGGGCACCGCCGAAGGACGTCCGGCCCGCAGGAACCCCAGGAACATCATGGCGATGCCGACGACGAGCGCCACCGAGAACGCCGCCAGGTAACCCAGCGCGGCGAATGCGGACCCGAACCCCGCGATCACGGACGCGCCGAGCGCGATGAACAAGGTGCCGACGAAGCGATCCCGGAGCTCCGGGCGCCCGCGCATGCGCCACGCCGACCACAACGCCCCGCCCAGGAGCACCATGTACGAGGGGATCGAGATCAGCTGCGGGAGCCGGTGCGCGGGCGAACCGTCGCCGAACACGTGTTTGCCCGAGGGAAGGTCGTCGGCGAGCGCCGCCGCGTCCACGGACGCGCCCCGAAGCACCGAGACGGTGTACGCGGTGAGGAAGACCAGCACGATCCAGATCGCGGCCTGGACGGTGCGGTTGCGCACGAGGAGCATCAGCTCGCCGCCCGCGAGGAACGGCACGTTCAACACGGCGCCCAGCGCCCAGTAGAGCTGGAACTCTCCCGTCGTCCACCCGCCCGTCGCGCCGAACGCGACGGCGAGGGAAGCCGCCGAGTACATCGCGAGCGCCACGACCCACGCGAGCTGGTAGGAACGCCGCCGGACCGCGTACTGCCTCGCGACGAGCCCCGCGAAGACGGCGGCCACGACCGCCGCGATCAACGGGAAGACCCACATGGCCCCAGCATACGGACCGTGCGGCCCACACCCGCCCGAGGCCGGCGTGCCTACGATGTGCACGTGAGCACACCTCGTCTGCTGTTCTCGTCGGCCGCCTTCTTCGCGCGGCCGCTCGCGAGCACGTTCGGCATCGTCGCCGAGACCGGGTACTCCGGCGTCGAGGTGATGGTCACCAAGGATCCGTCGAGCCAGGACCCCGCGCGCATGCGGGCGCTCGCCGAGGAACACGGGCTCTCGATCGGCGCGATCCATGCGCCGTCGCTGCTTGTGACGCGGAAGGTCTGGGGCACCGACCCCGTCGGCAAGATCGACCGCGCGATCAGGGTCGCCGAGGAGGCCGAGGTGCCGGTCGTGGTGATGCATCCGCCGTTCCGGTGGCAGCGCGGGTATCGCCGGTGGCTCGACGAGGACCTGCCCGAGCTCGAGGCCCGCACGGGCGTGACGGTGGCGATCGAGAACATGTTCCCGGTGCGCATCGGGCGACGCGGAGTGACGCTGCACGCGAACCAGGATCTCGATGAGCTCGAGGGACTTCCCCACCTCGTGCTCGACACGAGCCACGCGGCGGTCGCCCAGCACGACCCGGTCGAGGTGCGGCAGCGTTTCGGCGCACGCCTCCGCCACGTGCACCTGTCGGACAACGCCGGCCGTGGCTGGGACTCGCACCTGCCGCCCGGCCAGGGGGTGCTCGACCTCGACGCGTTCTGTGAGGATCTCGCCGACGACGGCTACGCGGGTGCGGTCTCGCTCGAGGTCGACCTGCGGACGCACCTGACCGACCCGGTCCGCCTCCGGGAGGTCATGGTGTCGATGCGGGAACGCGCCGAGCGGGTGCTGCGGATCGGAAGCGCCGGGACGGCGTGACGGACGGAACTGCTGTTAGCCTCGGCCTCCATGCGGCGACCCACCTTGATCGCGATCGTCGTGCTGATCGTCCTGATCGGGGCCGCGGCGATCGCGCAGTTCGCGATCGTGAGCGGAGAGGGCGATCCGCTCCCCGGCCCGGCGAGCCCCGGACAGCTGCCCACGCCGCCGAGCGGCTAGACGACGATGGCACGGGTCATGCGTCCTCGCCCCGGGCCGGCGCCTGCAGGGGCAGGAACCGCGCGAGCCACGACGACAGCACCCCTCGCAGGTTCGGGCCCTGGTTCCCGTCGAGCAGATCCGTGCCGTGGTCCTCGGAGGGAAGGATCTCCACCCGTTTCGGCGGCGTGCTGAGGTCGTACATGCGCTGGGCGTCAGTCGCCGCCGCTACGTCGGCGTTGCCGGCCACGAACAGCTTGGCCGACGGCATCGAGGCGAGCACCTCCGGCATCACGTCGAGCCCGTCGATCGAGGTCGGGGCCGACAGGGTCGCGACCGCACCGATGCGAGCGGTGGGTCTCGAGGCCGCGACCAGCGCCGCGGTGCCGCCCATGCTCGCTCCGATGACCGCCACACGGGGCGCCCCCACCGAGCGCAGGTATCGCACGGCCGCCTCGACGTCTCGCCAGAGCGACGACACCTCCGCCTCGCCGGCGGAGCACCCCGCATCGCCGCCCGGGCAATACCCGCGGAAGTTGAACGTCAGCGTGCGGTAGCCCTCATCGGCCAGGGTGTCCGCGTACCCGAACCACGAGGACTGGTCGGCGGGCCGCATGTGCGCGAGCACGACGCCCGCCGTCGCTCCCTCTGCCTCGAAGAGCCTGCCCTCGAGCTCGACCCCGCCGGACGACGTGAACGAGACGGGTCTGGAACCGGGTGACGGCGGGGGCGACGAAGGCCCGCACGCCGAGAGGGCGACGGCCGCGGCCGCGATCGTGGCCGCGGCCCGGACGAGCCGGAACCGAGGCGCGCTCACGAGGGCCGGCTTACTTGCCCAGCTTCATGCGCTGGTGCCGCGTGCGCTTGAGGAGCTTCTTGTGCTTCTTCTTGCGCATCTTCTTGCGGCGCTTCTTGATCAGCGACGGCAAGCGGTGGCCCTTTCACTCGGTTCCGAAGAGGTTCCGGAGGTCGACGCGCTTCACCCGGAAGCTGTCCTCCAGACGGACGGAGCCCAGTCTAAGCGCTTTCGGCGGCTCTGCCACCGGCGAGACCAGCCGCAACCCCTGATCCTCGGGCACGAACTCGAGGTAGCCGAGCCCGGTGAATCCGCCGGCCCCGTCGGAGAGCCCGACCAGCAGGCGGTCGAGCTCGTGCAGATCGAACAGTGGCGGAAGCGTCGGCATGAACACGGTGGGCTTCACTCGGAACCGCTGCAGCTCGCCCATGAAGTATGCCGCCATGGCGCGCTCACGCTGCTCCGACCGCTGGTCGACGCTCGTGGGCACGACGTTCGGATGCACGGGAAGTGTCACGAGGTCGATGCCGAAGAACCGCTGGATCACCCCGAGCACCGGCTCGAGCTCCCCGCCGCGCTGGAGGCCGACGACGAGGTCGGGCTCGAGCATGTCGACCTTGTAGTACTTCACGAGCTGGCCCCAGATGCCGCTGACCATCGCGCTCGTATCGACGACGATCAGGTCGGCGCCCTCGGCCCTGCCGCGGTCGCGCAGGCGGGCGAGCGCTCCCACGAGCGGCAGCAACTGGCCCTGCGGACTCGTGGAGCCGACGAAACCGAGTGCGTCGTGGTGCCGGAGCCGATCGAGCGTGAGGTCGTCGGGTTCGTTGATGTGCTTGAGGCCGACGGTCGCCGGCGGCCCGACGGTCTTCTGGGCCACGTCGGCGTCGAGGTAGGCAACCGAACGCCCCAGCCGCAGCGCGAACGCCGCGGTCGCCCGAGCCAGCGTGCTCTTCCCGGCGTCGAGGCCACCCACGAACAGCACCGTGCGTGCCTCGCGCGCAGCTCGATCCACGAGGCGGTCGTGCTCGTTCAATGCGCCCTCCGTTCCCCACGGAGGTCGGCTGAGCGCGGATGCGCGGGATCGGCGGCGTGGCCGGCTCAGCCGGCCTCGGTGTACCGATCCGTCAGGTACGTGTCGACGTCTTCGGATCGGAGCCGGTAACTCCGGCCCACCCTGACGGCGGGCATCTCTCCTGTCTTGATCATTCGGTAGACGGTCATCCTGGATACGCGCAACAGGTCTGCGACCTCGTTGACGGTCTTCAGCCGAGCCTCGGTGAAAGGTTCTCTCTCCACGAGCGGCGATTGTAGGGGGTGGGGAACCTCCCTGGATACCCCGGGGTGCGAACCTGCAGGTCAGCGGGGTCGGCGACCGTTGGGCCCCAACGCCGGGCTCAGAACCGGGACGCGATCGACTGGAAGCAGGGCCAGTAGGCATCGGGCGCGACGTGATCGTCCATCACGACGACGATGTCGGTGCGCCCCTGCGCCTTTGCCACGATCAGCGCCGGGTCGTTCACGTCGGCGATCGAGATCGTCTCGACGCCCGCCTCGATCGCCGCCCCCGCGAAGCCGTGATCGGCGACGACCAGGTCGGGGCGGGCCTCGGCGAGCATACGCATCATCGGCTCCGGGCGGTGGGTGTGCCGCGGTTCCCACCCGTCGGTCACCATGGCCACGCCTCCCCAGTGCTCGATCGTCCAGTCGTGGGAGAGGTGCGGCTCTCGCCACCTCTCGCCGTTCGCGAGCCGCAGCACCTGCGCGCCGCGTCGGGTCAGGAATCGGTCGAGCGCGTGGTAAAGCAGGGCCAGGCCCACCGGATGCCCGGTCGCGATCACGACCCGCTCGCCGTCGGCGACGGCCCTGGCCAGCCGGTCGCCCGCAGCTTCGCACGCGACGATGATCGGGTCCGGCGCGATCTCGACCGGGCCGTACCGGGCCTCGGGATCGATCGGCGCCCCCGCCTCCGCCGAGACGAGCCTCAGGATGCCGTCGAGGTCGAATCGGCCGGGGAGCCCCGTGAGGCCGAAGAGCTTGTCCGGGTCGCCGTCGATCAACATCAACGCGTTGGCGCGCACGTTGTCCAGTGGATGCGTGGCGGTGCCCGCCACCCCGCCGGCGAGGAGCGCGGCCGCGAGCTCGCTCCGGTCGTGGGCGCGCGGCGACCAGCGCTCGTCGAGGGCCGGGAGCCTGCGCGTGTGTCGTCCGATGACGCTCATGTCCGGCGAGAGGGTAGCTCGGCCGCATCCCCTGTCTCGCTCTGTGCCGCCGTACCCTCATGCCATGGAGGTGAAGGGCGCCGTCGTCGTCGTGACCGGAGCCTCGGCCGGCATCGGCGAGTCGACGGCCTTGGCGTTCGCGAGGCGGGGGGCTCGGGTCGTGCTCGCCGCCCGGCGGCTGGAGCGGCTCGAGGTGCTCGCCGATCGCATCGAGCGGGCCGGTGGCTCGGCGGTCGCGCTCCGTGTCGACGTGACCCGGCCCCACGAGGTCGACGCGCTCCCGGCGCTCGTGCGGGAGGTGTTCGGTCGGCCCGCCGACGTGCTCGTCAACAACGCGGGCGTGCCCGGCGGTGGGGCGATCCAGAACCTCGACTACGAGCAGATCCGGCGGGTCGTCGACGTGAACCTGCTCGGTGTGCTCTACGGCATGCGGGCCTTCCTCCCGGAGATGCTGCGCCACGGGCATGGCCACGTCGTCAACGTCGCCTCGCTGGCGGGACGGTTCGCCACTCCCGGCACCGGCCTGTACGCCGCCACGAAGCACGCCGTGGTCGCGGCCAGCGAGTCCGCCGACTACGACGTGGAGCCTCGCGGTGTGCACGTGACCGCCGTGAACCCCGCATTCGTGGCGACGGAGGGGTTCCCACAGGACGGATTGCCCAACTGGGCGGTCATGCCGGCCGATAGGGTGGCCGAGGCGATCGTGAAGGTGGTGTGCGATGGCATCGCACCCGAATATGCCATTCCGCGATGGGCCTCGTCCCTGCAGGCGTTCCGGGTTCTCACCCCGCCGCTGTACCGTTGGGGGGTGCGCCAGGCGCGCCGAACGGGCGTGCGGGCCACCCAGACGAGACGATGACGAGCGCGAACACCGCACCGGTCGAGATCGGCCGTCCGGAGACGATCGAGGACATCGAGGCCGACGTTCCGTGGATCGTGATCGTCTGGAACGACCCCATCAACCTGATGACGTACGTGACATGGGTCTTCCAGAAGCTCTTCGGCTTCACCCGGGCCAAGGCCGAGAAGCTCATGTGGGACGTGCACACCAAAGGGAAGGCCGTGGTTTCCAACGGCACGCGTGACGAAGCGGAACGCGACGTGGCACGCCTGCACGCGTACGGTCTCTGGGCCACGATGCAGAAGGACCGGTAGTGCGGTTGCGAAAGGGCCCGGTGCGCCGCGTCGGACCCCGAGTGTTCGAGCTGCGGCTCTCCGAGCAGGAACGCGACGCCGTCCGCACGTTCAACGGACAGCTCCGCGTGCTGCTCACCTCGGAGGACCCGTCGAGCGACCCGGCGGTGGCGCGACTCTTCCCGCCGGCCCTGGCCCAGGACGACGTGCTCGGCAACCTGGAGTACGAGCAGCATCACGGCGACGAGCTGTTGGCCGGCAGGCTGGCCGCCCTCGACACGGTGGATCGCACGCTCGAGCTCGAGCGCCTGAACGAGCACGAACTGCTCGCCTGGCTCGGGTCGCTCAACTCGATCCGCCTCGTGATCGGCACACGGCTCGGAGTGACCGAGGAGTCGACGGCCGATGACTTCGCCGGCGACGAGCGGAACGCGGAGATGTTCGAGCTCTACGGCTACCTCACGTGGTTGCAGGGATGGGTCATCGAGGCGCTCGACGAGGAGCTCCGCGAGGGGGACGCACCCTAACCGGTCACGTCCTCAGCGCACCGGCGAGCCCACATGGTGCAGCTTGAGCATGTTCGTCGTCGTGCGCCCGGCGGGCGAGGAGGCCGCCATCACGACGAGCGTCCCGCGGGGCACCAGCCCGTGACGGCGCAGCCCGTCGTCCATCAGCGCGATCATCGCATCGGTGTCGTCCGGGCGCTCGGCCGCGACCGGCACGACGCCCCAGTTCAACGTGGTGCCCCGCCGGACCTGCTCGTCGGGGATGAACGCGTAGATCGGCCTCGAAGGGCGTTCCGCCGACACGAGGCGCGCGGTGCGACCGGTCTCGGTGTAGCAGGTGATCGCGACCACGTCGGGTTCCGAGTTCGCGACGGAGGCGACGGCATGGGCGACGGCAGCCGCCTCCCCGGTGTGATGACACGGAGGCCGGGCGGCTCGGTAGTCGCCCGGCCGTGACTCGACGGCGGCGGCGATCTTCGTCGCGGCCGCCGCGGCCTCGAAGGGGTAGTCGCCGATCGCCGTCTCGCCGGAGAGCATGATCGCGTCGGCCCCGTCGAGCACGGCGTTGGCCACGTCGGTGGCCTCGGCGCGGGTCGGCCTCGGCGCGTGGATCATCGACTCCAGCATCTGGGTCGCGACGATGACGGGCCTGCTCGCGTCGCTCGACCGGTGGAGCAGATCCTTCTGCAGCAGTGGGATCTCCTCCATCGGCAGCTCGACGCCGAGATCGCCGCGCGCAACCATCAGCGCGTCGGTGGCCTCGAGGATCGAGTGGATGTGCTCGACCGCCGGCTTCGTCTCGATCTTGGCGACGATCGGCACGACCCGGTCGCCCATCGACGACCTCAGCTCGTGCACGTCGGCGGCCTGGCGCACGAACGATTGAGCGATCATGTCGACGCCGAGGTCGAGCGCGCGGGCGAGGCCCTCGCGATCACGCTCGGTCACCGCCGGCAGGCTCAGTCGCTCGGCCGGCACGTTCACGCCCTGCCGGGATCGGATCTGGCCGCCCCGCAGGCACTCGGTCCTCACCGTGTCGCCGTCGATCCCCTTGACGACGAGTTCGACCGCGCCGTCGGCGAGCAGCACGTGGTCGCCCTCGAGGAGATCTCCCGCGAGGCCGGGGTGGGTGGTCGACGCGCCCCGCTCGTCTCCGGCGCCGCCGGGCCGAAGATCGAACCGCCGGCCCGGCTTCAAACGGTACGGGTCCGGATCCAGCGTGCCGAGCCGAACCTTGGGGCCGGGAAGGTCGGCGAGCACCCCGAGCACCCGGTCGCCCTCCGCCTCGGCGTCGCGAACGAGGCCCACGGCGCGAGCGTGGTCGTCGGGCGTGCCGTGGGAGAAGTTCACCCGGAAGATCGAGGTGCCGCCCGCCACGAGACCGCGGACGAACGCCGGCGTGTTCGTGGCCGGACCGAGGGTGCACACCAGCTTGGTGCGGGGGACGGGCGCCTGGCTCGGCGTGTTCATGGCATTCCCTCGCTGCGCCCTGCTCGATCGTCCAGCACGGCCGCACCGATCGCCGCCGCTTCGTCGTCGGCGGGCGAGCGTCGAGGCGGTGGGTCCGAGAGGGTCGCCGGCACGTCGCCGCGAGACTCGAACTCGGCTCGCTCGATCCAGTGCTCCGGAAGCCGGTCGGGGGGCGAGACCTCCGCCATCTCGGCGAAGTGGATCGTCCACGCTCGCGGTACCACGCGCGCCCACTGATAGCCTCCGCCCCCGGTCGCGACCCAACGGCCGCCAGCGGCCTCGTGCGCGAGCGCATGGAGCTCCGCTGCCACCTGCCGGTACGCGTCGGTGGTCAGGCCGAGGTGCGCGAGCGGATCGGTGGCGTGCGAGTCGCATCCGAGTTGGGTCACGAGCACGTCGGGACCGAAGGCCCGCACGACCGGCGGGACCGCCGTGCGGAACGCCTCGAGCCACCCCGAGTCACCGGTGCCGGGTGGCACCGGCAGGTTCACGGCCGAGTCCGGCGCTTCGGCGCCCCCACGCTCCGACAGGGCGCCGGTTCCCGGGAAGAAGCCGAGCTCGGGCGCGTACTCGTGGATCGAGATCGTCAGCACCCTCGGGTCGTTCCAGAAGACGGCCTGCACACCGTCGCCGTGGTGCACGTCGACATCGACGTAGGCGACGCGCTCCACGCCCCGCGCCAACATCCACGCGATCCCGACGGCGGGGTCGTCGTAGACGCAGAACCCCGAGGCCCGGTCGGGCATCGCGTGATGCAGCCCACCCGCCGCGCTGAACGCATGCGCCACCTCGCCTCCCACGACGGCCCGCGCGGCGGCAACGGTCGCGCCCGCAACGATCGCGCCGGCCTCGTGCATGTCGTCGAAGATCGGGTTGTCGCCCGGCCCGTATCCGAACCGGCCCCAGGGACCCGCGACGCCGTGGCCTGCCAGGCGCGTGGCATCGATGAACTCGGGGGTGTGCACGAGCATGAGAGTCTCGTCGTCGGCCGCCTCGGCGCCCAACCGAACGACCCCCGGCTCGCGATCGATGCCGAACGCAGCGATCAGCTCCCACGTCAGCAGCACTCGTTGCGGCCGCAGCGGGTGCCCGATGCCGTGGTCGTAGATCCTCGCCTCGGGAACAACCACGAGGCCCGCGGCGCCGCTCATCCGACCGAGCGCACCGCGACAACCGTGCGTTCGACCAGCGCCTCCGCGTCGTCGTCGGTGAGCACGAACGGGGGGCCGAGCATCAGCAGGTCACCGTCCCGGCCGTCGACGTGCCCGGTGGAGGAGTACAGGAGCAGGCCCGCATCGCGCGCCGCGGCCACCGCCCGCTCGGTCACACGCTCGGTCCGAGCGAACGGCTCCTTGGTCTCCGGGTCGCGCACGAGCTCGATGCCGACCATCATGCCCAGACCTCGGACGTCACCGACGATCTCGACGCCGTCGAGGGACGCCGCCAGCTCCGAACGGAGTCGCTCGCCCAACGAGGCCGCCCGCGCGACCAGCTCCCGATCGCGGAGCACGCCGAGCACCGCACCGGCCGCCGCTGCTCCCAGCGCATTGTGCGACCAGGTGAAGCCGTGAACGAACCCGGTGGTCGAGACCGCTTCGAAGACCTCGCGGCTCGCTGCCGCGAAGCCGAACGGTACGTAGCCGCTCGTGGTTCCTTTCCCGGCGGTGACGATGTCGGGGCGCACGTCCCAGTGCTCGAGGCCGAACCATCGACCGGTTCGGCCCATGCCGGTCATGACCTCGTCGGCGATCACGAGCGCACCGTGCTCGCGGCAGACACGGACGACCGACGGCCAGTAGTCCTCGCAGGGCACCGCCGCCCCCAGCGTGGCGCCGGCGACCGGCTCCGCGATGAACGCGGCGAACGACCGGGGCGGCGCCTGCGAGACCATGCGCTCGAGCTCGGCCGTGTGCCATGCGGCGCAGTCCTCCGGATGCTGTGGGTTCTCACACCGGTACTCGTAGGCGGCCGGCGCGTGCAGGAACCGGCCCAACCACGGCGTGTACGGTTTGCGCAGCGGCTCCTTGCCGCTCGCGTCGAGGGCCCCGAGCGTGTTGCCGTGGTACGAGCTGCGGCGTGAGATCACCACGAACCGCGACGGCTCGCCTCGCGCCAAGTGGTAGGAGCGGGCGAGCTTCAAGGCTGTCTCCACGGCCTCGCTGCCGCCCGAGACCGGGTAAATCCGCGCGTCATCCATCGGGAGCAGCGGAGCCACCTCGTCGGCGTAGCGCTCGAGCGCGCCGGTCGTGAACATCGTGCCGTGGACGTACTGCGTCCGGGAGAGCTGGGCCTCGATCGCCTCGGTCACGGCGGGCTCACCATGGCCGACGTTGACCACGATCGCTCCACCGGCGCCGTCGAGGTAGCGCCGGCCGTCCGCAGCGGTGATCCATGCTCCGTCGGCCGAGACCGCCTCGGGCAGCTCCCGGTCGAGCACCCGGGGGAAGACGTGGCTCACGGCGGATCGCCCTCGCCCGGCATGCGGTTCGGTTCGGTCGCGTCCGACCTCGCCTCGCCGAACGCGGCGAAGATCTCGCGGAGCCGGTGGCCGCGCTCCCTCCTGCCTCTGCGGATCTCGTCGGCCCACTCGGGCTCGGGCTCCGCGTCGACCCACGGCGCCTCGTCGCCGGCGGATCGTTCCTCGCCCGGTCGCATCCCGCTCACGTTACCGCCTGCACCCTGGCCAGCCATCGCCGCATCGATGGGTCACCGGACTCCCACAACAGTTCGATCCGTCGTTCGCTCGCCTCGAGGTCGCCGAACACCCGCATCACCAAGGCTGCCATCGCGTACACGGGGTCGAGCGGATCGGTGGCCGCCGTGCACCGCACGTTCGCCGGCATCCGGAACTCCCCGACCACCGGCGATCCCGCGTCACGGGCCGCGAGTAGTGCCCCGAAGAACAACAGGGCGGGGAAGGGTTCGGACGTGCTCGTGGCGAGCGACCCGAGCGTGGTGAGCACCGACCGCACGTCGGCTCGCCGGCTCGCGATGGCCTCTGCGTCGGCGGACGCGGACAGCGCCTCGTCGGTCACGCGCAAGCACGCGTGCGAACCCCGCACGTACGACGCCAGCGGGGAACCCCCCGGCAGGGCGTACATGGAGTCCCATACCGGGCGGACCCCGCCCCGCGAGGCCGCCTCGGCGACGGCACGCGGGAGCCCTCCGAGCGCGTCGCCGAGCGTCGCCTCGTCGGTCGCTTCACGGGCGATCTCGGCGACGCGGGCGCCGCCCAGGTCGGAGACCCGGACGAGGATCGCTCCCCTACCGCCGGGCGAAACGGCGCTCCTGACGACCACCGGAGCCTCGGGGAGCGCGTCTCGGGGCTCGACGGGGTGACGGAGCGCGACGGGCCTCGAGTCGGTGCCGAACCGGGCGGCCTCGGCGAGGTAGAGCGGAAGCCCCAGCCGCAGGTCGCGGCCCGCGCCGCCGACGGGCTGCCCCTTCCAGGCTTCGGCACAGAAGACGACGCGGGCGGCATCGTCCCGCACGCGGGGCACGAGCCACGAGGGCGCCCGGAGCGGGGCGAACCAGACCGGTGCCCCGATCGGCTCGGCCCGCGCGGTCACTTCGTGTAGACCCCGCCCGGATCGAGCTCCTCCCGGATCAGCCGGAGCTCCTCGTCGGTCGGAGCCGGCGTCTCGTCGAGATCGTCGGCGATCCTCGGCTCCCAACCCATGTTTCCGCGCACGTCGTCGACGGTGACGCCGGGGTGCATGGTGCGCAGCAGCATCTCGCCGGTCCCTCCGTCGAAGCCGTAGGTCGCGAGATCGGTCACCACGTTCGTGGGGCCGCTGCCGTGCCACCCGCGGGTCGCGTCGTGGACCGGGTCGCCGCTGTGTCCGGGCGAGGTCTGGAAGTCGAGCCGCTCGACGAACGACCGCCGCGCCTGCCGCATGATCACCAGGATCCGGCGGGCATGGATCGCGATCTCGCAGGCACCACCGGAGCCTGGCAGCCGCACCTTCGGATGCTCGTAGTCACCGATCACGGTCGTGTTCAGGTTCCCGTGGCGATCGATCTGCGCCCCGCCCAGGAACGCCACGTCGATCAGCCCCGCCTGCAGGTAGAAAGCGAAGAGTTCGAACATGCTCGTCACGGCGGTCGAACCGGTGGCGAGCGTGGGGTCGCCGATCGACAGTGGGAGCCGCTCTGGCCGCGCCCCGAAGACGCCCGACTCGTAGACGAGCTGCAGCTCGGGCGCGACGGTGCGCTGGGCGAGGTTGCAGACGATGTTCGGCAAGCCCACGCCCACGAAGCAGTTCGAGACCCCGCCGAGCAGGCGCGCGCTCGCTGCGATCATCAGCTCGGACTTGGAGTACGGGACGGCGTCGGTCACGCGTACCTCCCGTAGTCGACCTCGCCCGATGGCGCGGCCCCGGGCCGCAGGGAGTCCCAGTACGCGTCGCCGTACTTCTCGACGTACTCGCGGTGATCTGCGAGCCCGTAGACCCACTCGTCGAGCCACGCCTCGAGCGTCTCGGGCTCCTTCGCGATGCGGTCCCACTCCAGGTAGAAGCGGTTGTCACGGTCGTAGTAACCCTGGGCGAACGACGGGTGGCAGGCGAACGGCTCCTCGACGACCGCGTCGACCACGGCGCCGGGGATCACCGTGCGGTTGGGGTCGCGCCGGATCACCGACTCGTCGACGACCTCCTCCACCACCACGATGACCTTGCGACCGGCGAACGCAACCTCCTTCTGGCAACCCATGAGCCCCCAGATCTGGGTGTCGCCGCCGGCGTCGGCGCGCTGCGCGTGCACGATCGCGACGTCGGGACGAAGCGGCGGCACCACGTACACCTGGTCGCCGTCGTCGTAGGGCGAGTCCATCGGCACGATCCGGGGATTCACGCGAGGGATGTCGCTCTCGTAGTAGCTGCGGATCGGGAAGAACGGCAGGTTCGCAGCCCCCGCCACGTACCGGCAGACCATGCCGAAGTGAGAGTACTCCTCGAGCTCGAGCGGCTCGGGGTCGCCCCGCTCGACCCGCCGGCGCACGGCATGGAGGTTCCCGACGCCCGGGTTTCCCATCCAGCTGAAGATCAGCTTCGAGGCCACGCCCGCCCCGATCATCTGGTCGTAGATCACGTCGGGGGTCATGCGCGCAAGCGTGAGATCGCGGCGGCGCTGGCGGATGATCTCGTGGCCGGCGGCGAAGCAGATCAGGTGCGTGAACCCTTCGATCGCCACCGTGTCGCCGTCGTGCACGAGCTCGCGCACGGCCTCCTGCATCGTCGTGAGCTTGGTCATCGCCCACCCGGCCGGCTCAGGCAGGTCGCACCGGCCCGGCTCATGCCGGTCGCTCCCTGGGCGGGTCGTCGTCGGGTCCGCGCAAGACGCAGAACTCGTTGCCCTCGGGATCGGCGAGCACGGTCCAGAAGATGCCCTCCTCGTCGACCCGGCGCAGGGCCGACGCCCCGGCCGTCACGAGGCGATCGACCTCCGCCTGCATCGTCGACGGCGGCGAGAGATCGAGGTGCAGGCGGTTCTTCACCGTCTTCCCCTCGGGCACGGTCTGGAACAGCATCGACCATCCCCTGCCGGCAGGGGATGGTCGATGCTGTTCCAGAC
>Ga0256867_10000320_pt1 | contig 18576 bp, 18 predicted proteins | sample RVTome_15_FD_185939 | JGI IMG/M metagenome (GOLD analysis project Ga0256867, IMG submission 185939) | Soil microbial communities from uranium-contaminated site in the Upper Colorado River Basin, Wyoming, United States - RVT150D86 (HiSeq) ... | reverse complement strand
CCCGGGAGAAGAGGCCGGCGGTCAGCCCGAACTCGGTGTCATTGGCCTTCTCCAGGGCCTCGTCCAGATCGGCGACCGGGGCAACCGACACAAAGGGGACGAATAGCTCCTCCTTCCAGATCCAGGAGTGGTGTGGAGCGGTGACAACGGTCGGTTGCACGAAATTGCCCCGCGCGAGATCACCATTCTGCAGAGCCTTCCCGCCAGCGAGCACCTCACCACCACTGTCGATGGTCTCGGTGACCGCCTTCTTGAATCGAGCCACGGCCCCCTCATCGATGACGGGCCCCATGAAGACGCCTGACTCTGTGGGGTCTCCAACCACTATCGAGTTGGCCTTCTCGACGAGCTTGCCGACGAATTCGTCGTACACCGGGCCCTCCACATAGACCCGCGAGGTGGCCGAGCATTTCTGCCCACTGAGACCGAATGCACCCCGCATGATCCCCTCGGCGGCGACATCGAGGTCGGCACTGGCCGTGACGATGGCGGGATTCTTCCCGCCCATCTCGGCGGCCACCGGCTTGGGGCGTTTCTCGTTGACAGTGCGGTAGAGGTGCATTCCCACCTCATACGACCCGGTGAAGGTGAGGCCGTCGATGTCGTCGTGGTGGGTGAGGTAGTCACCGACGTCGCGGCCGCTCCCGGTGATCAGGTGCAGTGCCTGTGGCGGCAGCCCTGCCTCACTCATCACCCGGTAGAACTCGAGGCCCATGAGCGCGCCCGAGTTGGACGGCTTGAGCACGACGGTGTTCCCTGTGATCAGAGCCCCGATCGATGGCCCGGCCGCCAGGGCCATTGGAAAGTTGAACGGCGAGACCACCACCCACACCCCCCAGGGCCGAAGCACGGAGACATTCTCCTCCTTTCCTTGTCCCTTGAGCGGGGTGACGAAGCCGTCGTGCTCGGCGATCTGCTTGGAGTAGTAGCGGAAGAACTCCACGGTCTCGGCTACGTCGCCCAGCGCCTCGAGGCGATTCTTCCCGACCTCGAATGACATCAATGCGGCGATGTCATAGATCTGCTCGTCCATGATGTCGGCGGCTCGCAGCATGATGTCGCGCCGCTGCTCCCAGCCCATGGCCTCCCACTCCGGTGCGAACGCTCTTGCCGCCGCGACCGCATCGTCGACGTCGTGGCGTGTCCCCTGGGCATATCTGCCGATCACGACATCAACGTCGATGGGCGACCTCTCCTCGTGGAATTCCCGGTCCATCCGACGCTCTCCGTTGACGATGACCGGGTGGCTCTGTCCGAGGCGGCCTCGAGCGTCGATCACCGCCTTCTCATAGGCGCTGTTCAGCTCCTCGTTGTCAGCCGACATGGTGGCGTATGTGATCTTCAGGGCCATCGTCGAATCCTCTCTAGTGTCAGATCGAGACCTGATGACGACGATACCGCGATCCGAGGATGGGCGATTGTGGTTGTAGTTTTCAGGCGTTTCTGCCGATTGAACATGCCATGGGTGTCCGAGGCATGCAGAGCCTTGTGTTCTCGCGTGTGGGCTTCGACCTGGACCACATGGTGGTACGGGTGGGGGCGGCCGCGGCCCTGTTCGCAGGTGTCCTCTATCTGGTGATAGCCGCCGCCACGGGCGAAGCGACGTATCTGATCAGTGCCTGTGGGCCGTTCCTGGCCGCTGGCGTGATGATCACCCAGATCCTCACCGAGCGTGAGAACGGAGGCATCGCCCTCCTCGCCTCCGGCGCAATAGTGGTGATCTTCTTCTCGTTCGACGGCAATCAGACCACCATGATCCCCGCCGCCGTGGCCCTCGTGATAATCGCCTCGATCGGAATGATGTTCGTGGAGGAGAATCTCGTTCCGGTCGCATCCGTGACGGGAATCGCACTCTTCTCCGTGACCCAGCTCTGGCCGATCTCGCTGGTCGAGAAGGTGATCCTCGGTTCGATCATGGCGCTGTCATTCGCAATGACGTTCCTGATCCTCGTCTCGATCTACCGCTCTGTGACGTCGGTGAACGCCCGCTATCAGCTTCTGTTCGATCAATCTCCGACCGCTGTGGTCGAGGAGAACTGGTCGGAGGCTCTGGCCCACGTCAGAGACGAGTATTCGGGAAAGCCGGAGAAGCTGGAGCATTTCCTCGAGTCGTATCCCGATGTCGTCAGCACCGCGGTATCCAAGGCGAGAGTGGTGCAGGCGAACGACGCGGCACTGAGACTCCTGGAGGTGCCTGATGCCGAGAGTCTCTCCCGAATGCGCCGACCCGGCGACTACACCGACGGCAATCTCGATGGCTTCGTTCAAACGTTGTCCAACCTCTATCGGGGCCATACCACCTGGGAACAGGAGGTGCTCACGCGCTCGAGCTCCGGCCAACTCCTCTGGCTACATGCTCGCTACGTCGACACGGCACCCGAGACACCGGGAGCCTCCCTGGTTTCGGGCATCACCGACATCACGTCGATAAAGGCGAGGAATGAGGCCATGGAGGAGATGGTCCGTCAGAAGAACGAATTCATCGCCCGTGTCAGTCATGAACTGCGCACTCCCTTGACCGCGGTAATGGGGCTCTCCAACGAGCTCGTCGAGTCGGCCTCGGTGGGACACGACGAGCGCCACGACCTGATCAAGGTGGTGGCTCAGCAGGCAGGCGAGATGTCCGACATCGTGGAGGACCTGCTGATGGCGGCCAGGGCCGACATGGGGACCATCACCATCGATCTCCAGCCGGTCGATCTCCTCGAGGAGTTACGGTCGACCATGAAGGTTCTGGGGACCCTCGTCGAGCTGCCACAGACGGAGCCGCCGAAGGTCCTCGCCGACCCGAAGCGAGTCCGTCAGATCTTGAGGAATCTGCTCACCAACGCTGGCAGGTATGGCGGTCCCAACTGCCGGGTCCTCGCAGGCTCCCTGTTCTCCACAGCATGGATGGAGATCCGTGACGACGGTGAGGGAGTCACCATGGACCCGAGTCGGGTGTTCGAACCGTTCGTCACCGGCCAGCACGACGTCCCCGGTTCGGTTGGACTGGGCCTGTCGGTCGCGAGGCAGCTCGCGGAGGTGATGGGTGGTTCGCTCAGCTACCTCCGGCAGGGGCACGAGACCGTATTTCGACTCGAGCTCCCTGTGGTACAGAGGCCGCAGCCGACCTTGGCTTCATCGACTGAAGCTCGCTAGCTTGAAGCCGGCATGCCGGCCATCACGTCGCCGATCCTCTACTGGCCCCTGCTGCTCGCCGCTGCGTATCTGCTGGGGTCGATTCCGTTCGCCCAAGTAATTGCCCGACTCCGGGGCGTCGATCTGCGACGTTCAGGTACCGGCAATCTCGGTGCGGGCAATCTCACCAAGACGATGGGCATGGCTTGGGGCATCACCGCAGGGGTCCTCGACGGTCTCAAGGGGTTGATACCGGTGGTGCTGCTGGTACGTTCGGGGCTTGGGCCCGGGGCTGCCGGGCTCGCCGGAGTGGCGGCAGTAATCGGCCACAACTGGTCGTTCTTCATGAGAGGACGCGCCGGCCGAGGCCTCGCCACTGCGTTCGGTCTTGCCCTCGGGCTCAACCCTGCGCTGGCCATCTGGACCACAGGCTGGGCCCTGGCAGGCTGGAAGATCGGTGGAGGTCTCGCCGGCTTCGTGGGCTGGGGCATGCTCCCCATCGTGAGCATCGCCCTGGGAGCGCCGATAACCGAGAGCCTGGTGGTACTCCTGTTGACGACCATCCTCATCGGGCGACGCATGCATGGGAACCCCGAGGACAGCCAGGACTTCTCAGCGATGATGCAGCGGGCGGTTTACGACCGCGACCTCGTTGGCGTTCCGTCGAGAGATGCCGCGGACGACCCGCTGACCCCGTGAGCCCAGCCAGGGTCCTTTGGATCGCCGCTATCGCGGCGGTCCTCTACGCAGCATTCGCCTACTGGGTGATCACCAACTACGACATCCCGGCGATCCACGGGTGGGCTTGGGCGCTGATGATCCTGGCAGTCGCTTGCCAGATAACGGCTAAGTGGGTTTTTGGGCTCCTGTTCAGGGAGTCGGTCGAGGAGGCCGGTTCTGAAATCAAGCCGTGGAGTGCGTTCAAGGCGGCGCTCGTCGGCGCCGGAGTTGCCCGTCTCATCCCGGCGGGTGGAGCGGTGACGCCGGTTGCCATGTCCTGGACGGTTCGAGACGAGGTGGACGAGAAGAGAACCACCGGCCCGGCGATCCGCACCACTCTCCTCAATTACAGCGGGCTGCTGATCCTCGCAGGGGTCGGCATCCTCATCGAGCGCCCACGACAGGCGATACCGGTCTTCTCAACGAGCATCATCGTCATCGCACCCATCTTGCTGGTCATCGGGCTGATCGTCATGTTCGGCTCGGGACGGCTGGGCAGCATCTCGCGGTACCTGCCCGATTTCATCCGTAAACGCGTCGAGGAGTCGATGGTCGACCATTTGCCCGGTTGGCAGACTCAGGTGTTCGTATGGGGACGTCTCGCCCTCGAAGCAAGCGCCCTCTACCTGGTGATGACCGGGTTCGGCGTCGAGATAGGGGTGGAGCAGGCCCTCGCCGCCTTTGCAGCCGGCCAGCTCGTCGGCGGGCTTCCCGGCATGCCTGGTGGGATCGGTGTGACCGAGGGGGCGTTGGCGGTCATCCTGGCTGCCTACGGCTTTCCCGCAGCGTCGACCTTCGCACCCATCATTGTCTACCGGGTGATCTCGTATTGGATTCCAGCAGGCCTGGGGTTCCTGGCAGGTGGTTCCACGTTCCTGGCCTCCGACGAGGCCAAGGCCGCCGCCGAGGCGTCGAGTTAGGGTGGTGTCGGTCATGGAGGAGAGAGTCACTTTCGAGCTGGAGAACCAGGACGGCGAACTCGTGTCTAGCGAGGAGCTGCTTGGCCAGAAGTACGTCATGTTCTTCTATCCGCGGGCCATGACGCCAGGCTGTACCACAGAGTCGTGTGACTTCCGGGACAACTATTCAGACTTCGAATCCGCCGGCTATCAGGTGATCGGTGTCAGCCCCGACCCCCCGTCGAGGAACCTCAGGTTCAAAGAGAAGGAGGCTCTCAACTTCGACCTGCTGTCGGATGAAGACCACCAGCTGGCCGAGTCTCTGGGGGCTTGGGGGGCGAAGAAGTTGTATGGCAAGGTCGCCGAGGGCCTGATCAGATCGACCTTTGTGGTGGACGAGAAGGGCGAGGTGGTCACTGCGTATCGCAACGTCCAAGCCAAGGGCCACGTGTCCCGGGTCAGACAGGACCTACTCGGCTGATCCCATCTCGCGGCCGGAGAGGGCCTCCAACGCTTTGACCAGGGCATGGTTGCCCTCACTGCCGAGCCCGCGATTCTGCAGCGAGCGATAGAGCTGGAAGACCAAGGCCACTCCCGGTAGCGGCACACCGAGGTCGTCGGCGGCCTCGAGGACCAGACGGAGATCCTTCTGCTGCAGGTCGATGGTGAACCCGGGGCTCCAATCTCTGTCGATCATCTGCGGCCCGCGATTCGAGAGCATCCACGATCCGGCTGCCCCGCCTTCGACGGCGGACAATGTGGCTCTCAGGTCGAGGCCGGCGGCGTCCGCCAGGGTCAGGGCCTCGGAGGCCGCCAGCTGATTGAGGACCACCAGCACCTGATTCACCGCCTTGACCATCTGCCCCGAGCCGGGCTCGTCGCCGACGTGGACGATCGACCGGGCGTAGCAGTCCATGAAGGGCCGGGCCCGATCCAAGGCTGAGGCATCGCCCCCCGCCATCACGGCAAGGGTCCCTTTGACCGCTCCTTCCGATCCGCCCGACACTGGGGCATCCACCCACGACACTCCCAATTGTTCGGCCTGGGCGGCGAAGTCACGGGTGGCCCCAGGGGAGATCGTCGAATGGTCGATCAGAACGTCTCCTCGGGTCATCCCATGTATCACACCCAGGTCGCCGAAAACGACCTCGCCAACGTCGGGGGTGTCGGACACGCATACGAATACCAGATCCGACTCGGGCCCGACTGCATGAGGGGTGTCCACCACCGTCACGTCGAGCCCTTCGGCCTTGGAGGGCGTGCGATTCCAAACCGTGACTGGGTGGCCTGCCTCGACGAGGTTGGACACCATTCCCCGGCCCATGATGCCGAGCCCGATGAAGCCGAGTCGTGTCATAGCCTTTCGAACATAGTTCGGAACCCCGGTGAGTTCCTTTGGAACTCCGCCATCTCTGCTGAGGCCTCTTGACCGCGCTTCGCAGGCTCGAGTTTGCTAAACCGAAGTGTATGCCGATCGACAGACTCGAATCAGTGCTCTCCAATGAGTTGGCGCACCTGGTAGAGACCGGGACGGCCAAAGGGTCGGAGCTGGTCGTCACCGATGTCGTGCCTCCTCGTGGAGGCATCGGCCCGCGTTATCTACTGGCAGGCAGCGACCGGGAGTTCCTACGGATGAACTCCAACAGCTATCTGGGGTTGTCACGGCATCCGGCCGTGCTCGATGCCGAGGAAGCTGCTGCTCGAAGATTCGGGGCCGGCCCTGGCGCCGTTCGGTTCATTTCCGGCACCTATCAGCCGCACATCGACCTCGAGAAGAGACTTGCGGGCTTTCACACCCGTGAGGGCGCCATCGTCTACTCATCGGCCTATGCCGCGGTGGTGTCGACCCTGAGCTCGTTGGTCACACCCGAGACGGTGGTGCTCTCCGACGAGCTGAACCACAACTGCATCATCAACGCGATACGGATGACGCGTCCCGCCGCTCGCGAGGTCTACCCACACCTCGACTACGAGGCGCTGGACGCCGGTCTGTCGGCGGCAGGTGACGCCGGCTCCCGGGCCGTGGTGGTGACCGATGGGGTGTTTTCGATGAGGGGCGACTTCGCCGATCTTTCGGGCATCGATGAGGTGGTGAAGTCACACGACGGGGAGTTCGCAGAGGACGTGGTGGTGGTGGTCGATGACTCACATGGAGTGGGTGCCTACGGTGTCGGTGGCAGGGGAACCGAAGCGGTCACCAACGGATCAGCAGACGTGCTGATCGGCACACTCGGTAAGGCATTCGGGGTCAACGGTGGGTACGTCACCGGCTCGGAGACCCTCACCACCTATCTACGGGAGAAGGGCCCGATGTACATCTACTCCAACCCGATCACCGCGGGTGAGGCGGCGGCTGCAGAGATGTCAGTGGCGATCCTCGATTCTCCAGAGGGTGGCGAGCTGCTCGACCACCTGTCCGCCATGACGGCGAGGTTCGAGTCGGGTCTGGTGTCAGCCGGCTTCGAGACCATCCCGGGCCCGCACCCCGTGGTCCCCCTGATGGTGAGAGACACCCAGAGGACCGCCGATCTGGTCGAGCACCTGTTCGACAACGGGGTGCTGGCCACCGGATTGAACTTCCCGGTGGTTCCCCGCGGTGACGAAGAGATCAGGTTCCAGGTCAACGCCGACCACACGGTGTCGGACATCGACCAGGCTCTCGAAGTGCTCACTTCGTTCAACGCCTGACAGATTCGTCGCATGATGAGCGAAGCTCATCATGCGACAACCACCAACACGACCCCTGACTCGACTTGGTCGCCGGGCTCACACAACACCTGGCTCACGGTCCCCGCGTGTGGCGACCGGAGGGTGTGCTCCATCTTCATCGCCTCCATCACCACCAGCACGTCCCCATCGCCGACCTGGTCTCCCTGGGCCACGCCCACTCGAACGACCTTGCCCGGCATGGGGGCATGGAGAGAACCGGGGGCGTCTTCCGGCGTCGAAATGGGGAATCGTGGCACTTCCTCCAGCATCACCGGCCCTTCCGGGGAGTCGGCGTAGCGGAGGGTCTGATAGCGAGCCACCGCGAAGTGGTATTCGGTCCCATCCAACTCGACGACGGCCGAGTCGGATGAGACCCGCCCTGCGGCCACCATGCCGAGACCTTCCACCTCGAAGGGTGCGCTCGTCGAGTAGTTGATTTCGTAGCGAGCGTGCTGGCCCTGATAGGCACGATGCTGGAACGATCCGGCGACATTGCGCCAACCGGAGGGGATAGTCGGCATTGTGGTCGCCCGTGCCCTCTCATGTGCCTGGTCCGCCAATGCGGTGGCGACGGCCGCGAGCCTCTCGGTCCTCTCGTCGGCCAGGGGCCGGCCGAGCTCCGCCGGGTCGTTTCGCACCAGGAAATGGGTATCGGTCTCCCCATCGAGGAAATCGGCATGCTCCAGGATCCTGACCAGCAGGGCGCGGTTGGTCGTCGAGCCGTGGATGTGGGCCTTTCGGAGCGCCGTGGCGAGGATCGAAGCTGCGGCGTCACGCGTAGGCGCATATGCGATGACCTTGGCGATCAGAGGGTCGTAGTGGACGGAGACGCTGGACCCGGCCTCGACACCGGAGTCGACGCGCAACCCGGGCACATCTGCGAAGGCGAACTCGTGAAACCGCCCGGACACGGGCAGAAAGTCGTTGAGCGGGTCCTCGGCGTAGAGACGCGCCTCGATCGCGTGTCCCTCCAGGATCGGGGCGTGGGTGAGTGTGGCCCCGCCATTGGCCACTTCGATCTGCATGCGCACCAGATCGAGACCGGTGACCATCTCGGTGACGGGATGCTCCACCTGAAGCCGCGTGTTCATCTCGAGGAAGTAGAACTTGTCGTCTTGGAAGAGGAACTCGACGGTTCCGGCACCGACGTATCCAACAGCCTCCGCGGCGATCACAGCCGTCTTTCCCATATCCGAGCGCATCCCGTGATCGATGGCCACCGATGGCGCCTCCTCGATGATCTTCTGGTGACGTCTCTGGACCGAGCACTCCCTCTCGTGCAACGAGACGACGTTGCCGTGTGTGTCGGCGAAGACCTGGATCTCGATGTGACGGGGCGCGGTCAGGTACTTCTCCATGAGAAGTGTGTCATCGCCGAATGCGCCGGCGGCTTCCCTCTTGGCCGACTCCATGGCGGCGAGAAGGTCGTCCGGGTTGTCGACGACCCGCATCCCCTTGCCACCGCCACCAGCTGACGCCTTGATGACGATGGGGAAGCCGATCGAGGTCGCCGTGCTCACCACCGCCGACAACCCGGATAGTGGTGCCCCTGGGAGGATGGGAACGCCCGCCGACTCCATAAGCTCCTTGGACTTGATCTTCGATCCCATCACCTCGATCGCGGCCGCGGGAGGGCCGATCCAGGTGAGCCCGGCGTCGATTACTGCGCGTGCGAAGTCGGCGTTCTCGGCGAGAAAGCCATAGCCAGGATGAATCGCGTCGGCAGAGGTGTGCTTCGCGGCCGCGAGGATCGCGTCGATGTTCAGATACGTCTCGGAGGACTTCTCGCCGCGAAGGGCGTGGGCCTCATCGGCCTCGCGGACGTGGGGCTCACCAGCGTCGGCGTGCGAGTGGATGGCCACGGTCGAGATACCCATCTCCCGGCACGTTCTGAAGATACGACGGGCGATCTCCCCACGATTGGCGACCAGGACCTTTGAGATCATCGGCCCGGGAGGCTAATTGGCTGGGTCCTGTTACGTCTCGGCTCGCCGGTAGAATTGATCCTATGGACAACGAGGCCAGGTCTCGATTCCCGTCCGTCTCCATCACGATCCTTGTTTTGGTTCTCGCGTTGGGCCTGCTCACGGTTTGGGGCGTGCGCACGGTCCTGGACGCCATACCGACACCGGGAGACATCGCCGAGGTCTTCGAACCCGAGCCGTATGAGGAGATAGGGCCGGTCACGATCACCGCGATCCGTGACCTCGCTCAGCTGACGACTGTCGAGACCGTTCAATACACCATTGTCGAGAAGGGCACCGACGCCGGGTGGCTGCGCTGGGCCCGCGGCGACTCACTGAAGATGTTCGCAGTGGCGCGCATCGGGGCCGGCGTCGACCTGGCCAACCTCAGCGTGCGCGACATCTCCGTCGACGAGAACGGTGTCGTCGAGATCACCCTGCCATCGGCCGAGGTGCTCTTCGTCGACCCCGACGAGGACTCCACCCAGATCCTGGAGCGTGACGTGGGGATCTTCACCAGTGGCGACCCGGGGTTGGAGTCCGACGTGCGACGGATTGCAGACGAGGTCCTGGTGCAGAACGCCATCGATGAGGGCATCCTCACCGAGGCCGAGGCCAATGCCCGCTCGGTGCTGACCGACTTCCTCCTGAGTCTCGGCTACGCCGATGTGATCATCGAGTTCGAACAGCCACTCGACGAGGGTTAGCCGGGGCGGGACCGCGGTCCCTCAATCCATTCTCCGGGCGCCAGACTTCGCTCAGCGGTGGCTGCAACCCAGGGTTCGAGGTGTTCCGGATGTGGCGATGCGCTACATCCGGAACACGCCGAAGCGGTCGGTCCCCTTCACGGGCGCTGAGTGGATAGCGGACAGGGCGATTCCGAGAGCGGTTCTGGTGTCACGCGGGTCGATGAGCCCGTCGTCGCGCACCCGCGCAGTCGAGTAGTAGGCCGTCTCGGTGTCCTCCATCATCTTGGTCAGCTCGGCGTTGCGTTGCTCGTCGGCCTCTTCGTCGAACTCGCTGCCTTGCGACTCCGCCGATTGCCTGGCAACGATCGACATGACACCGGAGAGCTGTCTGGCACCCATCACGGCCACTTTGTGGTTGGGATAGCCGAAAACGAACCGTGGGTCGTAAGCACGCCCCGACATCCCATAGTTCCCGGCCCCGTATGAGACACCCGCCATGAGGGAGATGTGGGGCACCTCGGAGTTGGCCACCGCGTTGATCATCTTGGCCCCGTCCTTGATGATCCCCGCCTGCTCGTAGTCCTTGCCCACCATGTAGCCGGTGGTGTTGTGGATGAAGACGATCGGTGTGTCGTAGCGGTTGCAGAGCTGGATGAACTCGGTGGACTTCTTGGCCTCGTCCCCGAAGATCACACCCTGTTGGTTGGCGATCACCCCCACCGGGTAGCCATGGATCGAGCCCCAACCGTTGAGGATCGATGTCCCGTAAACCGCCTTGTACTCCTCGAACCGGGAGCCATCGAGGGTCCTGGCGAGGACCTCACGCATGTCGAATGGGATCCGGAGGTCGGAGGGGATGACACCGAGGATCTCGTCGATGTCGTGCACCGGCTCGTTTGCCGGCTTGGTAGGCCCGTAACCGAGCTTTCGCCAGTTGAAGTGGTCGACGATGTCCCGCCCCATGCGTATGGCCTCGTGCTCGTCATCGGCGAAGTAGTCCGACAAGCCGGAGATCCGCGAGTGCATCTCCGCACCTCCCAACTCCTCATCCGTCGACTCTTCCCCGGTGGCCATCTTCACCAGCGGGGGCCCTCCCAGGAACACCTTCGCCCGATCCTTCACCAGGACGGCGTAGTCGCACATCGCCGGGAAGTAAGCGCCACCCGCTGTTGATGACCCGAAGACCAGGGCCACGGTCGGGATCCCCATCTTGGAGAGGCGGGTCAGGTTGCGAAACCATTTCCCTCCGGTGAGGAACACGTCCGCCTGGTCGGGCAGGTCGGCACCCCCTGACTCCACCAACCCGATGAAAGGCAACCGGTTCTGCATGGCGATGTCCATGATTCGAAGGGACTTCGACAGGCTGTACTTGTTGAAGACGCCGGCCTGGCTGGTGGGGTCGTTGGCCGAGATGGCGCACTCCACACCGCTGACCACGCCGATTCCCGTGACCAGGTTGGCACCCAGGGGCTTCTCGGTGCCCCACGCCGCCAGCGTGGAGAGCTCTAAGAACGGGGAGTCGCGGTCGACGAGAAGCTCGATCCGCTCTCGGGCCAGGAGCTTGCCCCGCTCACGGTGCCTTTCGATGTACTTCTCCCCGCCACCCAACCGGGCGTCGGCCTGGAGCTTCTCGAACTCGGCGAGCTTCTCCTCCATGGCGGCCCGATTTGCCCGGTATTCCTCCGATCGCGTGTCGAGACGCGACTTCAAGACCTGCATCCTGCTGGAGAGTAGTGAGAGGGCCGGTCAGCCCGAGTGCACCGCCGACTCCTGATATGGCTCGAGCATGATGCACTCGCCGGGGCACTCCTCGGCGGACTCGATGACGTCGTCGATCAGGGCGTCGGGGACGCGTGCCAGACCGCGGGCACCGTCCGGGGCTTGCTCACCGTCGAAGACCACGGTGCTTCCGAAGTGCTTGGACTCCTCCTTGACGACCCACAACCCGTCGTCTCGCCCGACGAACACGTCGGGGGTGATCTCCTCGCAGATCCCGTCGCCGGTGCAGAGGTCTTGGTCGATCCAGACCATTAGCTTGGTTGCGTCGGCCATGACCCCAAGTTAGATGGTCGGAAGCCGTGACCCCAACTCAGATGAGGGACGACATGCAGGAAGCACTCGAGAAGCTCCAGGGCCAGATAGGCGCGGAGACGATCACCGATTGGAAGGAGATCACCCAGGACGCGGTCAACGCCTTCGCCGAGGCCACCGGCGACCACCAGTTCATCCACGTGGATCCTGATCTGGCGGCACAGACACCGTTTGGAGGCACCATCGCGCACGGGTTTCTGACACTGTCGCTCACCGTCGCCCAGAGCGCCGAGAAGCCCCGCGACGTGGGCAACCCGATGATGGCGATCAACTACGGGCTGGACAGGGTCCGGTTCCCGGCCCCGGTCCCGGTGGGCAGCCGCACCAGGCTCCGCATCCGTCTCGACGAGGTCGAGGAGGTCCCGGGCGGGATCCACATCAAGGAGACGGTGACAACCGAGGTCGAGGGTCAGGAGAAGCCGGGCATGGTCGCCGAGCGTCTCAGCCGCTTCTACTACTGACAGAGCGAGTGCAGCCGACCACCCCCGAGGTGGTTACTGGCACACGCGTTCAGCTGAGGCTGCGTCCCCCACCCACGACGACGACGTGGCCGGTGATGTAGGAAGACAGCGGTGTGAGGAGGAACCACACCACGTTGGCTATCTCGTCGGGAGTTCCGATGCGACCCAGCGGGATAGCCTCGACCATCTTGTCCAGAACGTCGTCAGGGATGGCCATCGCCATCTCGGTCCCGATCAGACCGGGTGCGATCGCGTTGACCCGCACGTGGGGGGCTAGTGACAAAGCCATGGAGCGGGTGAGCCCGACGACTCCTCCCTTGGACATCGAGTAATTGAACTGGCCGAAGTTGCCCAGATAGGCACGGGAGGCGACATTGACGATCGATCCACCCTCCGTCAGATGGTCCGACAGAGCCCGGGAGAGGCGGTAGGCGGCGCCGAGGTTGACATCGAGAACCGCCCGGAACTCTTCGTCGGTCATGTTGATGAGTCGGGCGTCGCGGGTGATGCCGGCATTGTTGACCAGACCCATCAGAGGCACTCCCACTCTCTCGACGGAGTCGACCACCGCGGCAACGCCATCATCAGTGGTGAGATCTACCTGGACGGGAAGGATGTCCTCGACTTCGGCAAGCTCAGGGGAGAGGTCGACACCGATCACCGTGAACAACGGGTTGGCGGCGAGACGGTCCGCGATGGCGCGACCGATGCCCCTGGCGGCTCCGGTTACCACGATCGAGCCGTTCATGGCAGGGCTTTTCCGAGATGCGACGGGCCGAGCCGGATCAGCTCGCCAGTCACCCCGTTCGAGTCGAGCATCCGCTCAGCCCACTCCTCTACGTGGCTCTGCCCGGCTTCGTCGTCGAAGGCGATGACATTGGCGGTCCAGCCCTTCCTCGAGCCTTCGATGGCAGCTGTCCTGACCGCGGACAGGAAACCGGTGGCGACCATTGCCATCCCGGGCCCACGGCGACCCAGCAGGTCGTCGTGATGAACCACGAAGACGAATGACTCCTCTGCCTGGGCGGCGGCCCGGGCCATCTGGAAGGCTCGCTGCAACTCCGCCCTGACGTCCTCCCAGTCGTCTCCCACTTCGCCTGCCCGGTAGATGTTCATCGAAACCACCTCGGGACCACCGCCGCCTCACTCTCCTCGACCCTGCATCTCGTTGCGGTTGGCGCCGCCTGGTGCACGCTCGACGGTTCGCCTGCCTGGTGGATGTTCACGTCGAGACCGCCCTGCCTTCGGTGATCATCTTCTCGATGCTGGCGCCATCGACACCCATCTCGGCCAGGACACTTCGTGTGTGCTCACCGAGCATCGGCGGGAGGTCGTCGGCGCGAGCCTGGTCGGCATCGATGCGGATGGGCGATCCCGTAGTCCGCACATGCCCTGCCACGGGGTGCTCGAACTCCACCAGCATCCCGTGATGGCGCGCCTGGGGGTCGTCGAATGCCTCGGGGATGGTGAGCACCCTTCCGGATGGGATCCCGGCGGTCTCCAGGACCTCCAACCAGTGGCTGACGCTCTCTCCCTTGAACTGGCGTGCCAGCTTCCGGGTGAGGGAGTCGACGTCGGCCATCCGATGAGCGTTGTCGGGATAGGCCTCGGCGAGATCGGGCCTCTCCAGCGCATCGCATAGGAGTGCGAAGTGGCGGTCGGAGACCACTGCCAGGGTGAAGTAGCCGTCTGAAGCCCGAAAGACCTGGTTGGGAGCCAGATAGGGGCTGGCCGTCCCGACCCTCTCCGGCTGGCGATGATTGGCGAAGGCAAGGGCATTCCATCCCGACTGCACTGCCATCAGGCCATCGCGCAGTGATACGTCCAACCGGCGTCCCCTTCTGGGCTGCTCGGCCAGGACGGCGCTGATAGCCAGCGCCATGTTCGTCCCGGCGACGTAGTCCCCAATGGTCGTCGCCGTCTTGTGGGGTTCGTCCCTGGGATCCCCGGTGATCGATATCATCCCCGATTCGCCTTGGAACACGACGTCGATGCCCGGTCTCCTGGCATAAGGACCGGCGGCTCCGAAGGCGGAGACCACGGCATAGATGAGGCTGGGATTCAACTCGTGACACCGCTCCTCGGACAGGCCGAGACGCTCCATGGCGCCGTGTCGGAGGTTGTGAACGACCACATCCGCCTTGCGGACCAGGTTGTCGAGCACCCGCTTCGACACCCAGTCCTTGGGATCCAACGAAACCGACTCCTTGCCCCGATTGACCGACATGAAGAAGGCGGACTCTCCTTTGAGGTACGGCCCGAACTGGCGCCCCAAGTCGCCGGTGGTTGGCTCGACTTTGATCACCCTCGCTCCGAGATCGGCCAGCAACATTGCTGCATACGGCGCTGCGATGAGGTTGCCGAACTCGACGACGAGGTTGCCGTCGAGGGGGCCTCTAACCACGGCCGGTCGAGGTCGACTCGATGATGGTGCTGACTCCTTGGCCGACTCCGATGCACATTGTCGCCATCCCAAACCTGCCGCCCCGGCGGGCCAACTCGTGGGCGAGAGTCACCAGGATCCGCGCCCCCGACGCTCCGAGCGGGTGACCGATGGCGATGGCACCACCGTTGACGTTGACCAGGTCCGGGTCGATCTCCAGCAGCCGGGTGCTGGCGACGCTCTGACTGGCGAAGGCTTCGTTTATCTCGACGATGTCGAGATCGCCCACCGACAAGCCCGCTCTGTCGAGGGCCTTCTCCGATGCGGGCACCGGCCCAATCCCCATGACGTCGGGATGGACGCCGGCAGCGCCGGTCGAGACGATCCGCGCCATCGGGGTCAGACCGTGCCCGGTCAGCCCCTCCTCGGTTGCCAGCAACAGCGCGGCCGCCCCGTCGTTCATCGGTGACGAGTTGCCCGCGGTCACCGACCCCCCTTCCTTGAACACGGGTGGAAGCTGGGCGAGCGCCTCGAGAGATGTGTCCGGCCTGGGCCCCTCGTCGGCCGTGATGGTTGCTGTCGATCGCCTGCGGGAGTCCGTCGGCGCCTCGATCGGCTCGATCTCGGAGTCGAAGCGACCATCGGCCACCGCCGCCAGCGCCTTTCGGTGGGAGGACAGTGCAAAGGCGTCCTGGTCTTCCCTGACGATGTCGTACTTGTCCGCCACCACCTCGGCGGTCAGGCCCAGTGTGATCGGGGGGTAGAGCCGTTCCATCTCAGGATTGACCAGACGCCAGCCCAGCACGGTGTCGGCCGAGTCAGGAAGCCCGGTGGCGAAGCCTCTCTCTGCCTTGCTGATGACGTAGGGAGCGCGGCTCATCGACTCGCTGCCTCCTGCGATCATGACGTCGCCCCACCCGTCTTTCAGGGCATGCGTCGCCGAGATCACTGCCTGCATCCCCGAGCCGCAGAGGCGGTTGACCGTGGCTCCACCCACCTCGATGGGCAGGCCGGCGAGAAGCCCTGCCATACGGGCGACGTTGCGATTGTCCTCACCTGCCTGATTGGCGGCGCCCCACTGGATGTCCTCGATGGCCATTGGATCGAGGTCGGGGTTCCTGGCGAGCAGTCTCTTGATGACATGAGCGGCCAGGTCGTCGGGCCGGACCAGCGCCAGCTGACCGCCCAGCTTGCCCATAGGTGTCCGGCAGGCGTCGACGATGTAGACGTCAGTCATCGGCCCCAATCTTGGCAGCTTTGGTGGCGCCTTTCCTTCGGCCTTGCCTTGGTTGGTAGCGTCGATCGGTCATGGGACGACCCAATGAGCTCCATTTCACCGAGTCGACCGATGCCAACCAATTGTTGGCCACCAATGGACTCGCGCTCCTCATCGGGATGCTCCTCGACCAGCAGTTCCCCATGGAACGGGCGTTCTTCGGGCCCCAACTCATCAAAGAGAGGACTGGGGTCGACCTGGATGCCCACAAACTGGCCTCGTGGGACCCCGACGAGCTCGCCGAGGTGTTCCGCGGCCCTCCGGCGGTACACCGCTATTGGGGCTCGATGGCCAAGAGGACCCAGGATCTGTGTCGAGTGATCGTCGAGGATTACGACGGTCGGGCGGAGAATCTTTGGGAAACGGCCTCCAGCGGGGATGAGCTCCTGAAGCGGCTCAAGGCGCTGCCAGGTTTCGGAAATGAGAAGTCGCGGATCTTCGTCGGTCTGCTGGGAAAGCGCATGGGGGTTCGCCCGGATGGCTGGGAGGAGAAGGCCGCCGACTGGCCCAGCATCGCCGATGTCGCCACCTTCGACGACGTTGCCCTCCTACGCGAGGAGAAAAAGCGAATGAGGGGAGGCCAAAAAAAGCTGAAGTGACCTCAATCTTCTGACGATCATGCCGATAGTTCTCCAGAGAGGAAGACGTTGGAAGGAAGTATGCAGCTCTCGGGCCAGCTCAGTGATTGGAGTGTCGCCGACCTCCTTCAGATCATGCAGGTCACCGAGAAGACCGGCTCGCTCGACATCAGCGGTGAGCGATCCGGGCGCATTCTCTTCAAGGGAGGCGAAATCGTCGGTGCCGAGCTGATCGGCCGCCAGGGTCAAGGTCATTACCGGGGCACCGACAGCGCGGCAATTGCAGATGTCCTATACGTGCTCACCAGACTCGAGGAGGGCACCTTCGACATCGGCAAGGAAGAGGGCCCGAAAGGGGACACTGCTTTTGCTGTCAAAGACGTTCTCCGGGAAGTCGAGGAGCTCCAGGAGATCGAGAACGACGTCGCCGAATCAGGTCTCTTCGATGCTGCCGGCATCCGACTGATACGTGATTTGGAGCGCCCGATCACTCTCGAGCCAGATGACTGGCAGGTTCTCGTTTCCCTCGTACAGCCCTTCTCATTCGGATTCCTCGAGTCAAAGATGGGTCGTGGCGGTGCAGTGCGCGTCCTCCACACATTGCACCGTCTCGGTCTCGCCGACGTCGGCAAGGCCGACGACAAGCTCGACTGGCTCGACGACATCGCCGACGGCCTCTCACCTACCGGTGACGAGCCGACGGGTGAGCTCGAACCCGAGGAACCGTCGATCCTCATCGAGGAGGTGGAGGAGGAAGAGCCCGAGCTGATACTCGAGCCGCAGCCGATACCAGTCGCCCATCGTGAGTCAGTGGCGGTGCGGGGTGTGTCGGCACCTGCTTCGACGACCCTCACCGACGGTGTCTACGACGAAATACGGCGTCTTCGCAGCAGAGCAGCCGACAAGTAGTCGCGGCTCGGGCTGCGCCAATTGCGAACCCAGGGTTCCAGACTTCGCTCAGCGGTGTCTGGAACCCTGGGTTCGCCGCGTTGCGGACAGTTAGCCTCCGCCGGCTATGCCGGAGCGCAGCCCCTGGAAACCCAATCGACCTCTTTTCATCGGGCTCGCCGGCGGGTCGGGCTCGGGTAAGACCACTATCGCCGAGGAGGTCGTCGATCGTCTCGATGGCAAGGTGGCCGTGGTGCACCACGATGCCTACTACCGCCATCTCGACCAGCTCAGCTTCGAGGAGAGGACGAGGGTCAACTACGACCATCCGGCCTCGTTGGAGACGGAACTGCTCGTCGAGCATCTCGAAAGACTCCGCGAGAGCTTCGCCATCGACCAGCCCGTATACGACTTCTCCCAGCATCTGCGTTCGGACGCGACCATCCGGATCGGGCCGGCACCCGTCGTGATCGTCGAGGGGATTCTCGTGCTCTCGGAGCCGGAGCTCCGATCGGAGCTGGATCTCAAGATCTTCGTCGACACCGATCCCGACCTCCGCCTCGCCCGACGCCTGGAGAGAGACATCACCGAACGCGGGCGGACCGTGGAGTCGGTGATCAACCAGTACTTCGCAACGGTGCGACCGATGCACATCGAGTTCGTCGAGCCCTCGCGGCGCTACGCCGACCTGATAATCCCGGAGGGGTTCAACCCGGCAGCGGTGGCGACCGTGGTCGAGCTCATCAGATCGAGGCTGAGCTAACCCCGCCACCCATCTTTAGAATCGTGGACATGTCG
>Ga0256867_10000316_pt1 | contig 18852 bp, 14 predicted proteins | sample RVTome_15_FD_185939 | JGI IMG/M metagenome (GOLD analysis project Ga0256867, IMG submission 185939) | Soil microbial communities from uranium-contaminated site in the Upper Colorado River Basin, Wyoming, United States - RVT150D86 (HiSeq) ... | reverse complement strand
CCCGGTCGCATCGAACCTCGCGCTATCAAGCAACGACCCAAATGTTACCCACTGCTCACTACACTACGTGCGAACGCCAGAGCCAAGATACAAAGGTATGGCCATCCCAAGAAGGTTAAGTAAGTGCCATTCGTTCCTGGCACCTTTTTCTCCGTTAGAATGACTGCCGCGCAGGGGCGACTGAACCGGAGGCTGGAATCATGCTGGAACGATTTCAAGGCAGAGAGGGCCGCGCTGCGCTCCTCAACGCGCTGCGCAGCCAGTTCCTGGTCGACGGAAGCTCGGAGATTGCCGAGTTGATCCTGGCGGCGTCGCAGCTCCAGGAATATGCCCCCGGGGCTCCGCTGTTCACCCAGGGAGAGCGAGGCACCCATCTCCTTTTCATTCTCGCCGGCCAGGTTTCCGTCCAGGTGGATGGCCAGGAAGTTGCGACGGTTAACGCCGGGGTCCACGTCGGCGAGGTCGCGCTACTGGAGCCGTTCCAGGGCCGCTCGGCCACCGTCAAGGCCAAGGGCACGGTCGTCGCGGCGCAGCTATCCGGACAGAAGTTCGGCGACATCGCCAAGCATCACCCCGAGCTCTGGCGCCGAATAGCGATCGAGCTCTCCCGCCGGCTCGTCAAATCGCAGCTCAAGGGATAGGAGTTCCAGATTGGTCTCGATGTTCAGGACGCCATGGACCACAGGAATGAACTCACGAAACCTAGCGCAGCGCAGGCTCCAAGGAGCGGCATGATGCCGACCTTGAAGCGGAACAGCACGACTGCGCAGGCGACACCAATCGCAGCGGAGACCCAGTCGAATGCGCCCTCGAATCCTTTCGGCCACAGCACGTGCCACGCGAAGAACACAGCCAGATTAAGTATTACTCCGACGACGGCCGCCGTTATCCCCGTGAGCGGCGCCGTGAACTTGAGCTCGCCGTGCGTCGTCTCGACAACGGGCCCGCCGACCAGAATGAACAGAAAACTCGGCAGGAAGGTGAAAAAGGTGGCGACCGTTGCACCGGCCGCACCTGCAAGAAATAGCGCGTCAGGCCCGAAGAGGCTCTTTACCCAGCCGCTGACGAAGCCGACGAACGCGACAATCATGATGAGCGGACCCGGTGTCGTCTCGCCGAGGGCCAGCCCGTCAATCATCTGGGTCGCGGTAAGCCACTGGTAGTGCTCCACAGCGCCCTGGTAGACATAGGGCAGCACTGCGTACGCCCCGCCAAAAGTCAGTAGCGCAGCCTTGGTGAAAAACCACCCCATCTGCGTGAGCGTCGCCTGCCAGCCGTAGGTGGCCGCAAGCGCGGCCATCGCACCGCCCCAGATCACGAGCCCTGTCGCAATCAGCGCCGTGACACGAGCCCAGGAGAATTGCGCATGGCCGGGTGTCGGCGTGTCATCGTCGATCATCGCCGGGCCAAAGCTCTTGTCAGCCCCGCCATGCCCGCCACCCGACTTGAACTTGTCAGGCGCGAGGCGGCTGCCGATGTAGCCGATGACCGCGGCACTGATCACGATCAGGGGAAACGGGACGTCGAAGACAAAGATGGCGATGAAGGCTGCCGCCGCAATCGCCCACAGCACTCCATTCTTGAGCGCCCGCGACCCGATACGATACGCAGCGAATGCCACGATCGCGGTGACCGCCGGTTTGACCCAGTAGAGAATGCCGGCCACCGCCGGCACGTTCCCGTAGGCCATGTATATCCACGAGAGCGCGATCAGGATGATGAGCGAGGGCAAAACAAAAAGGCCGCCTGCCACGATTCCGCCCCAGGTTCGATGCATCAGCCAGCCGATGTAAGTCGCAAGTTGCTGCGCTTCCGGACCGGGCAACAGCATGCAGTAGTTGAGGGCGTGAAGGAAACGCTTCTCCGAGATCCAGCGCCGGCGCTCGACAAGTTCCTGGTGCATCACCGAGATCTGCCCTGCCGGTCCACCGAAACTGATGAAGCCGAGCTTGAGCCAGAACAGAAACGCTTCGCCGAACGTGACGCTCGGACGATCAGCCGGGGAGCCCACAGCCGCCGCTGCACCGGACTTGAAGGTCGGGTTCTTGTCCATCGGTTCACCGCACCGCAGGGGCTGGACGGGTCAGCGATAGGCGTCAGGATTCCACGTATGCAACTCGTCCTGTCCTTCCTTGCACCAGCGGTAGAGCGCGTCGTACGTCACCATGCCATGCTGCAGCATCTCGTGATCATCGCTGAAAAGGCGCGACAGGCCGAGGGAGATCGCAGCAAGTCCGGACGCCTGCGGCGCCAGGTCGAGCCTTGCCGTATCGGCGCCCCGAATGATCACCGCAAGCCGGTCGAGTGCCGGATCATTCAGCCGGTAATGCCGGATGAACGCATCGAAACTGCACAGGTCGCCCACGTGCGAGAAAGCGACATCCGGCACGTCGTAGGGGACCGCATCTTTTTCTTTGGCGGTCTGCAGCACCGTCTTGGGCGGCACGTAGAGGAACTCGGCGTCCGGATCGACGAACCGTGAGATGAGCCAGGGGCATGCAATGCGATCGATCTTCGGGCGTTCGCGGGTCACCCAGCGTGTGCTCGCACCGGCAGGCTTGCGATCCAGCGCGCCGCCGGCCGTTTTCCACCCTTCCTCAATACCGCCTTCGAGGTACCGCGCAGCGATTCCACGCGCGTTGAGCGCCTTCGCGACACCCTGGCTCACCGCGTGGCCGTGCACGCAGTACACGATCACCTTGCCTGCCTTGGGAAGCTCGGGAGCCCACGAAGCGACCTGATCGGGGTCGCGCCGCAGGGCGCCGGCGATCATCTCGGTCGACGTCTTGAATGCAGGCGTACGGCGCACGTCAATCACCAGCGGAGCGCCGGCGCCGTGAAGACTCGATTGAAGATCGGGAAACCTGATGGCTGCGTCCACAATTCCTCCTTTCGGCAAGAGCCGATTAGAAGCAGAACTTGGACGCGCAGCGTCTTGATAAAAACGGGGAGTCTGCACTTCCCCGCAGGCGGGCCATATTCGTCTACTTGTAGAACCTTGTCAAGGCGAAGGGTCCCCGGTCACCTCGTCCGTCAAAATGGCTGACCAGAAGCCCGCGGTCGAAATCGACGATGAGACGCTGAATTTGGCGGAGCCATCCCTCAGCCCTAATCCCTGAAGCAAAAAGGCCTGCAGCATTGCAGGCCCTTTTGCGTAAAGCTCGTTACAGGCGTCCGGCTGGGCGAATCGAGTCCTTGCAAACCGTGCCTGCTAGAATCCCCCGATCGAGTCTCGAGCGTGGCCTTCGACAATGCAGCAGCGGTTTGAAAGATGGCTGTCGCATTTGCGGCTGGACAGTGTCCGCAGTCAGATCATTGCGCTTGCGATTCTTGCCGCGCTCGTCCCGGCGCTCATCATTTCGCTCGCTTCCTACGCACAAAGCCGCCGCGCGCTCACGGAGAAAATCGAGCAGGAACTGGTGACCACGGGGTCGCAAGCCGCTCGGGAAGCCGACGTGTGGCTGAAGGAGCGTCTGTACGAACTGCGTGTCTTCTCCAACTCGTCAATCGTGTCCGAAACCGTGGCTGGCGGTGGCCGGCCCGGGCGTCTGGTGGAGTACCTCAACTCGGTCCAGGCGCGTTTCCCGGACTTTGAGGAACTTCAGCTCCTTGACACGAAAGGCGCCCTGGTCGCAAGCAGCGCGCCGGATTCGAGCCCGGTGCGCCTGCCCGAAGGATGGGGCAAATCCTTTGAGTCGTCCCGGCGCCTGGTCGGGGAGCCTTACTGGGACGAGAAAGCAAAGAAGGTTGTCGTCGTTCTTGGCGTACCCGTCCAGCGAGGCAACGCCCGAACTTCGGGCGCTCTCGTTGCGCGAGCGAATTTTGCCAGCCTCGCCCAGGCGCTTCATTCATTCCATACAAGGTTGATGGGGCATGTCTATCTGATGACTGAGCAGGGAATGCCGATCGCCGATTCGCGCGGTGGGCCTGACGGAGGTGAGACGAAGAACCTGGCCCCGGAAACCGCGAATCGACTGCTTGAGGCCGAGGGCCGCATCGTTGAGCACCGCGATGACAAGGGCATCGAAGTGGTGGTCAGTGCGCAGCGCCTGTCCCAGGCGCCGTGGTTTGCTGCGGCGGACATGTCCGCAGCCGATGCCTACCGTCAGGCGATCCGGCTGCGCAACCTGGCCTTCGCGGTCATCGGAATCCTCCTTGTCCTGATCACTATCGTTGCCTACTGGCTGGCGTCACTCATTGCACGGCCTCTGGATCGATTGACGGGCGCCGCATCGAACGTGGCGGCGGGCGATCTCTCGGTGGGACTGCCTTCGGGTGGAGGTGGCGAGGTGGGTTACCTCACCCAGGTATTCAATACGATGGTCGAAAGCCTGCGCAAGAACCGGGAGGAACTGGAACGCCTGTCGACGACCGACAGCCTCACAGGACTGGGGAACCGGCGGCATCTGATGAATCTGCTGCCGCACGAGATCGAGCGGGCCAGACGGAGCGCTCAGCCTTTCTCGATCCTGATGCTGGACGTCGATCACTTCAAGAAGTACAACGACGACCATGGTCATCAGGCCGGAGACGCCGTGCTCGCAGGGGTCGGCAAGGTGCTGCGTGAATCCATCCGTCCCTACGATTGTGCGGCACGCTACGGCGGAGAGGAGTTTCTGGTAATCCTTTCGGGAGTCTCGCTCGATGACGCGCAGGAATGCGGGGAGAGGATCAGGAAGCAGGTCCGGTCAGAGCAGTTTGATGGCGGGCCGGTGACCATCTCGATCGGCGTCGCCGAGTATCCCACCCATGGAGAAACCGAGAACGCGATCATCGGTCAGGCCGATGCCGCGCTGTTCAGAGCCAAGCGCGCCGGACGCGACCGGGTCACCTGCGCCAGCACCAGGGGCCGCAAACGGGAAGCGTAAGCAGACCTAAGGGGGGTTCGCGCCGTTGCGACGGCTCACGAGCGATCCAAAAATCCAGCCTTCCTCGCCAGCTTCGCTGGTAACCCGTATCCATTCCCCGAGGTGCGAGAGGCCGGACAGTGCGCTGCCCGAGTCGGTCGAGAAAGAAACCGGGAAGTTCGTGCCCGGACCGGCCCGGACGTTGGCGCGGCTATTCGCGCGCAGCTTCACCGGCGCCGCGAAGGCGACCTCTCCCGGCCGCAGCTTTCCCACACCCCCGCCCGAACCGTGCAGGCGCGCCATCGCCTTCGCCTGAACGGCGAGGTAGAGCGCGCCGCCGAAATTGCTCCGCTTGAACTCGTCCGAGCTCTGTTGCATCAGCCGGGATGCCTGCTTCAACTCGGGCGAATCGCGGCCGGAGCGTCCAATCGATTGCAGCGCCACGTCCGCTTCCGCCATGGCGGATGCGGCCTCGGCCCGCGTTGCGAGCGAGCGCAGCTTTCTCATGGTGCCGACCACTTCCTGCAAGGCCTGATCGAGCCGGGTGTTCAGGCTCTCGATCAGCGCATCACGCTCCATCAGCTGGATCTCGAGCCGCGTAACCTGGCGCTCGAGCTCCGGGTCGCGAACGACCTGAATCTGGGGTTCGACAACCGTCTGCGGGGCGGGCGCAGGCTCCTGGCGTTCCGATTGGGCACATGCTCCAAGCGACAGACCCACGACGATCAAAAGCGTGCGGTACATGCGCTGGTTACCGGATGGTGAACATAGGGTAGTCGCCAGGCAATCTACTCTGCCGGTCAACTCCGGGCAATACCCGGGCGCGCAAGGTTCGCCACCCTGACGCGATGCCGACACCTCCCGCGTTCGTCGAGTGTGCCCGTCGAGGGCGCTGGACCCCATTCTGGCGTTGGGACCCACATTGCCCCGCCTGTTTTAGCAATCAGATCACGCCACCCGGCCATCCGTGACAAAAGTCACGGGCAGGAAGAGCAGTGGCCCGGTTCTTGCGCATCATTTTGACATGCGCCTACGGGCGCAGGTTAACTTTCGTCGGTGCCCATGGTGCTAAGACCTCAATGCCCGCCCGCTGGCGCTGCGACTTCGCAGGACATAGGTCATGCGCTCCGTCGGGGTGGTTTTACGATAATCGAGCTTCTGGTCGCTATCGCGGTCATTGTGGCACTGGCAGCAATCGCGGTACCGTCCTACCAGAAGCATCGCGATAAAAGAAGCATCGCGATAAAGCGCTTATTGCGCAGGCGACATCTGACATCAAAAGCCTGGACGTTCTCATTACGCAATACTATGCGGACAACATGGGCTTCCCGGACACCCTGGTGGACATCGGCAAGGCCGGCATGCTCGACCCGTGGGGGAACCCGTATCAGTACCTGCGGCTGAGTCCTCTCGCCCCGGGCGCGATGGGACAAGTGCGCAAGGACAAGAACCTGGTTCCGATCAATGCGGACTTCGACCTCTACAGCATGGGAAAGGACGGCGCGAGCGTGCCGCCGCTGACAGCACAGGCCAGCCGTGACGATATCGTGCGGGGTAGCAACGGGCGTTTCGTAGGACTGGGTTCGGACTTCTGAGCCCGTCACGGATGAAGCTCGAAGGCACGTTCCTGCGCAGCAAGGTCGCCCGTCGGGTACTGCTGCTTTTCGTACTCGCCGCCTTCATCCCGTTTCTTGTACTTTCTCTCCTATACTTCGTCGAGTCCAACCAGGCGCTCGTCCGGGAGAGCTACGTCAGGCTTCAAGCCACGAGCGCAAGCTTCGGCAGTACGGTTTACGATCGATTGCTGCTCGCCGATCAGTTGCTGCGCAGCGCAGCCGACGATCTCAAGAGCGATAGCGCGGCCTCGATCATTCAGGAGCGTCTGGGCAAGACCTTCCGCAGCGTGAGTCTCGTATCACCGCAAGGCGGCGTCGTTCCGGTGTTCGGCGACTTGACGGACTTGACGTCCCTCGATGAGGCCACGACCGCGCGTCTGCGCCAGGGACGGTCGGTGCTGACCACGCGCAAGATGTCGGGCCACCGCGGGAGAATTCTGCTGGTCCAGCCCATGAGCACGGTTACAGCGGACCCGCGGCGCGTGGCCGCGGAAATTGACGCTGGCTACCTGTGGGGCGATCCGGAAACCTTCCCGTACGCGATCTCCTTTTGCGTGCTGAATGATGCGTACGCCGAGCTCTACTGTCCGGCACCGCTTGAGCCAGCGGCAATCGGCACGCTGATAAGAGATTTTCCGCGATCCACGAAGGGAGAGTTCACCTGGCAGGACGGCGAGCAAAAGTTTCTCGCCAATTACTCCGAGATATTTCTCGAGGCGCGGTTCCATGCGCCGCGATGGATCGTGGTCGCCACGCAGCCCGAAGCCGTCGCGCTGGGTCGGAGCATGACTTTCAACCTGACCTTCTGGGGCAGCATCGTCTTCTCCGTCCTCCTGGTCACGCTTTTGAGCCTGACCCAGATCCGGCGCACTCTGGTTCCGCTCGAGCAGCTGATCGAGGGCACCCGCCGCGTCGGAGGGCAGGATTTCAACACCCAGGTGGACGTGGCCAGTGACGACGAATTCGGCGAGCTCGCCGGATCGTTCAACGCGATGGCAGCGCGACTGGGGCGTCAGTTCGACGCCCTGAAGATGCTGTCGAAGATCGACCGCGAGATCCTGTCCGAGCTGGACATGGATCGAATCGTCGAAGGCGTCCTCCTTCGCTTGCGGGAGAGCTTGAAGGCGAGCTGCGTGGGCATTGCCGTTATCGATCACGACGCTCCGGAGAACGTTCGGGCCTACGCGATTGCCGAGACCGGCGCGCAGCCGCCGATCGAGCGCTGTACCCTGCCGGTCGATATTCGCCGGACGCTGCGCGCCAATCCCGCGGGCTTGTGGATGACCGCCGACTTGGCGCAGCGCACGATGCCGGGGTGGCTCGAGAGCCTGAGCGCGCAGCATTTCTTCACGCTGCCGATCATCTGGAAAGACCAGCTCTTCGGAGTCCTGTGTCTCGGATACCCCGCCCCCGCCGTACTGAGCGAAGAGGATATGTCCTACATCCACGACTATGCGGACCGGGTGGGCGTGGCGCTATCCACCGCGGCGCGGGAAGGCCAGTTGTACCAGCAGGCGCGTACCGACGCCCTTACGGAGCTGCCAAATCGCTTCTTTTTCCTGGATCAGCTGAAGCAGGACATCGTCCAGGCTCATCGGGAAGGTGGAAAGCTGGCGGTGCTGTTCGTTGACCTCGATCGCTTCAAGAGCATCAACGACAGCTTCGGCCATTCGGCGGGCGATCAGTTGCTGCGGGAGGCCGCGGAACGCCTGCGCCAGTGCGTGCGCGAAGGCGATACCGTGGCGCGGCTCGGAGGAGACGAATTCACCATACTCATCAATCCGCTCAAGTCGACGAAGACGGCCAGCGCCGTTGCCGAGCACATGCTGGCCGCCTTGAGCAATCCCTTTTTCATCGAAAACCTGGAAAACGTTGTCACCGCCAGCATTGGAATTGCCGTTTATCCTTCCGACGGCGCGAATGCGGAAGAGCTGATGCGCAACGCCGATACGGCGATGTACCGCGCCAAGGACAGCGGCCGCGGGACGTACGTGTTCTTCGAGGAAGCGATGAACGCCGAGGTGGTCCAACGGAGCACGCTCGAGCGCGAACTGCGGCACGCGATTTCCCAGAACGAGTTCCTCCTGCACTTTCAGCCGCAGGTCGATCCGCGCACGGGTCGAGTCCGCGGAGCGGAAGCTCTCTTGCGCTGGCGTCATCCCGAGCGCGGCATGGTCGGGCCGAACACCTTCATCGTTGTCGCGGAAGAGACGGGACTTATTGCTCCGATCGGCCACATCGTCCTCGTCGAAGCGTGCGCCCAGCTCAGCGCCTGGCGGGCGCAGGGGCTCGACCTCGAATATGTCGCGGTCAACGTGTCGAGCCGCCAGTTCCGCCAGCCGAACTTCGTTGAATTGGTGGAGGCTGCGCTGCGGAAACACGCCGTGCCGGCGGGATGCCTCGAGCTCGAGATCACTGAAAGCCTCCTGCTGAATGACGCCGATACAGTCGTCGCCATGCTGAATCAGTTGAAGAGCCTCGGCGTTCGCATCTCGATCGACGATTTCGGGACGGGCTACTCCTCGATGGCCTACCTGGAGCGGCTGCCCTTCGACGCTCTCAAGATCGACATCTCGTTCATCCGGAAGATCCGGGATGACGGTGAGGGGGGGACCATCGCGGCGACGATCATGGCAATGGCCCATTCGCTGGGCAAAAGCGTGGTTGCCGAAGGGGTCCAAACGCAGGCCCAGGTCGACTTTCTGCGCAAGCTCAATTGCGAACTGGTGCAAGGCTACCTCTATAGCCGCCCCCTGCCTGCAGAGGACCTCGCGGCGTACGTGAACGCACGGCAAACAAAGAAGCTGCGCGCCGCCTCGAGCTGACTCAGACGAATTTCATCCCTCATTCCTCCGCCCTCATCCGTGAAGCAGGAAGGCCCGCACACATTTGAGGGCCTTCCTGCTTGAATCTGGCGCGCCCGGCAGGATTTGAATTTATGGACCCCGGGGCGCAGTGGGGAACGGTCATAATCGCGTTCTCGCGATTACTTGCTCGATAACTCTCAGCTATCGCACGCTGACGGTGAGCTATTCCCTCCGGGTGTCTCGGCTAACTAATGCGTATGCCATTCCCGAGGCCAAGCCGACCGGGAAATCGCACTTCCGGCGTGGTGGCCTCCTTGAGCTTCACGTTTCCGTACCGCAGCACGGCCTGGGCAGAGCACGCGCCGGGCAGAACCTCGCGTATGACGCCGCCGCGGATGTTCAGGGCCGCGCTCTTGAACCTGGCGACCAGCTCGACGTTGAATCGGACTGATGGAAGCGAAACCTCGTTGAACAACACCTCGACCACGGGCTGTACCTGGCAGGACACTGCATGTTCTCCGAGATGCACCACGATGCTCTGATCCGGCGGATATCTTGCCGCATCGCCGTACTTCTTTAACTCTTTCGCCTTGCTCCACGCGGTCGCAACGAGTTCCAGAACGTCGATCTTGAGCGCGTCGTGGAGGCGTGCCGCGGCTTCGGATTTGACCATGGACCACGCGATCGAGGCGGATCCTGCCGAATCGCCCGTTCGGAGCTCCTGCTCAACCTTGTCAGCGACTGCGCGAAGATCGCCAGCGATGAGGTCCGAAAGCTGTATGCGGGAATCGCTCATGATGTTCTCCTTTCCTCGCGCGCTACTAGTTGCCTGGCCGATACCTCGCTTTCGCCGCGCTCGAGGCGGACCCGTATTCTGACCTCTGGAACATTCCGATCCAGACTTATGCCCTGCTCTGCGTCGACTTCCTCGCCCTCAAGCCTCACCCGAACCTTGGGTTTCGCCGCGACTCCCGAACGCGTTCCATCCGGACGGTGCCTTGACCTCCATATGCCGGCGCCGGCCGCCAGCAGAATTGCGCCGATTCCGCCACCGATCACCCACGGCGCCAGAAACAACGGGCCGGCTGAGATCCGCACGATCACCTCGGCGCCGCGTGCCACTGGCGTGTTGGGTTTCGGATTTTGATCGATTACCGTCCCCCTGGTCGCGTTGTCCCACTCCGCCGGGAGCCGCGTCATGACGAGATGAACTCCGACAAGTTCCTGACGAGCTCTATCCAGGCTCAGATTGATCAATGAAGGAACTCGAATCAGAACCAGCGAAGCCACACGGTAATTGACGGGCGTCCCCAGCGGGACGCGTTGCGCCGGCTGCGGGTTCTGATCGATGACGGTGCCTTCTGCTTCCTCGGATTCCTCCTGGCCGACCGTTCCCGCAACCAGCCCCGCGGCGAGCAAACGCTTCACGGCGTCCGGCCCACGCATGCTCGAAAGGTCCGGGACCGCAACCCGCACCGGCGACGCAATCCAGAACAGAACGCGACTCCCACGGGGAACCCGGCTGCCCGCGGCAGGCTCCTGCCGCACGATCTCTCCTTGAGGTCGCAGCGCTTCTTCCGTGCCGGTCTGCTCGCCGACGAGTCGCGCGGATTCCAGTATGGTCAGGGCCTCTTGCGTGCGCATGCCCTCAACGGAAGGTACGGTCGCGGCCGCCGGAACAGCAATCCAGTAATCAACAGTGCTTCCGCGAGCAACAATGCTCCCCGCCTCCGGTGCCTGCCGTAATACCCTGTCCTCCTGTCCGTCAGACTCCTCGGTATGTCGATCACCTGCTCTCAGGCGCGCAGTTTTCAGCGTTTCCCTGGCGGCCTGCTCCAACTGGCCGGCAAGACGAGGCACTTCAACTTGTGATCCATCGCCGACGGCAATGTTGACGAGGCTTCCCGCCTTCACCTGTGCCCGAGCCCCCGGGTTGTGTCCGATGATTGTGCCTTCCGGAGGCAACGACGGCCGCTTTGACGTCGCGCCCAAATCCAGTCGGTTGTCGTGCAGCCGTTGTCGGGCGGCGTCAATCGATAAGCCCCTCAGGTCTGGCACGGTTACCAGCGACACCGTCGCCGTCCACACGTAGACGGTGGAACCCCTGTCAGCGCGCGCGCCTGCCGCCGGCTCCTGCCGCGCCACGCTACCCTCGGGATAGTTCGACTGCTCCGCACCCGAGACGCGCATCCCGAGTCCCGAGCGCTTCAGGAAAGTCTCGGCGTCCCTCACCGATCGTCCGCGAACCTCCGGCACCCGAACCTGCGGCACCACAACTTGCGGCGCCACAACCTGCGGAACCAGGACCCGAGGCACCGTCGCCGTCCACACCCGCACAGTGGAACCCTTGACCGCACTCTTCCCTTCCGGCGGATCCTGCCTGACAACCGTTCCCTTGGGATAGTTCGATGCCTCCGTACCGGCTACATCCATCAGGAACCCCGACTGTCTAAGTGTGGCTTCGGCTCCTTTCTCTGAATATCCGACGACCTTGGGCACGACGCCGAGGCGGACGGCACGTAGATCCTGTGCAAACTGCAACGAGCGTTCGGGCCGAGTCGTAGGGAACTCCGAGGCCGATACGGCTGGCAGACCGGCCATGGCCACAACCAGCCCGCCAATCAATGCGCAGACCTGTTTGCGGGACATCGAATTACCCCAACCGTATCCAACAATGACATCGCCAACACGCGTTTGCTCGAAGCGCGCGAATGACCGGTCCTTCAGGTGCAGCTTTTTCGAAAGAACAGGGCGAGAACAGGTCAGGCGCGCAGGCACACGACGGTCGGCCAGACGGCCACCCGCCGCGAGGCGACGACCGCCCCGCAGTGATTACTTCAAGGTCAATGTGCACTTCGCCTTCCCGTTGCGCTAGAAAGGCCGCACTTGCACGCACCACCGACACCCCAACTTCATGGCGCGCGCTGCTCGCCAACCCCAACCGCGGATTCAGCGCAAACCACGCACGCACAGCCCGGTGCCGGAAATTATTAATACTATCAGGACGGCGGCTCGCCCAAATCCCATACTTATGTGAATGAGCGCCCCGGACGCTAAAAGACTTCAACAGAGCTCACGTTGCAGTACCAAACCTAACAATTTGTTAGGTTTTGGCCGCTACAAACACCGGCCACCCACGAAAAGGCAGTAGCGTCGCCCTCACGCAAGTTCGTTGTTCTTATGTCGGGTAGCAAATTGCATCAGGCCCCACAAATTCTTGCGCGGTCCGGCGCCTTGACCCCCAAAGACTGTCATTGATCGCTATTAAACGGCTTGAACGAATGTTTCCTCGCGCGCAAAATTCTGCCGTAGGAATCGCTCCGAAAATAACTGCTCCGCGCCGTTTCCTGAACTTCTTGTGGGCCTGGGCATCTCTTGTGATCACCAGACGACGGGGGTTACGACATGAAGGTGGGTGACGAAGTATTTGTCGGTTATCCCTCCGCCGTGCAGTATGGGACGAAAGGAGCAGCCGGATCCACGAAAGGCGAGAAGGCCATCAACCAACTTCTGTGGGGCGACTGGGCACGCATTGACGAGATCGAGGGAAACTGGGTCAACATTCGATCACGAAACCGAAATGGATGGCTGCGGAAGGAAAATCTTCAGCCCAACCGGATCCTCGAAGTCAATTTTGTGGATGTCGGACAGGGAGACGGCTGCCACATTCAAACGGCGGCGGACAAGGCGATCGTGATCGACGCCGGAGAAAGCGACAACATGTACCGCTTCCTGCACTGGCGCTTCGGCAAGTTCAGGCGCAGGTTCAGATTCGAGTCGTTCACGATTACCCATCCGGACAAGGACCACTACCTGGGCTTTGCACCGCTCCTCGAACACGAGAAGGTTCACGTCGATACGATTTATCACAACTCGATTGTCGAGCAGATTTCTGCAGGCAAGAGCACGCTCGGAAAACAGGAAAAGGTCAATGGGACCAACTATCTCACTGGCCTGGTTCTTTCGACGGCTGAATTAAAAGCGATCACGGCCAGCTCGGCGAGGCGCGGCAGACGGCTTTACCCGAACATGCTGAAGACCGCCGTGGAGTCGGGCCGCGTAAAAAATATCGTTGGTCTGCTGGCCGGCACCAACTGGGAAACGCCCCGATACGTGCCGGGCTATGGTCCCGAGGACAATCGTGGCATGACGCTGAAACTTCTCGGCCCAGTTCCCCGCGCCATGCCACAGGGGAAACCTGGCCTGCGCACGTTCGGCAACTCCGGGGTGACCAAGAATGGTCATTCGCTGGTTCTCCTGCTCGAGATCGGAACGGTAAAGATGCTTCTTGGAGGAGACCTCAACGTGCCGTCGCAGGAGTACCTTCTGGAACACTACACGGGGCTAGACGCTCGTCCGAAGACACCCGCGGAGCTGGAGCTGCTTGTCACCGAAGCACGCAAACACTTCGAGGTCGACATCGTGAAAGCCTGCCATCACGGGAGTGCCGACGTCTCCTCGGCTTTCCTTGAAGCAACGAATCCCCTTGCCACCGTCGTATCTAGCGGAGACAACGAGCCCCATTCCCACCCCCGCCCGGACACGCTGGGCATGATCGGAAAGTACAGCCGATGGGACCGGCCGCTGATTTTCTCTACAGAGCTGGCAAGGTCGGGCAACGAGAGCATCAAGCATCCCAACCAGGTGAGACGTGAGCTTCGCGCGCAGATCGACAAGGAGACAGCGATACTCCACGACCCGAACGCAACCGCCGACGCGAAGAGAAAAGCGGGAGCGCGCCTCGACGCGCACCTCTCCGTCATCGAACGGTCCGTCGCGAACTACGGGATGATCAATCTTCGGACCGACGGCGAGCGCGTAATCATCGCCCAGCGCCTCGAGCGGGAGCGCTCGAGGTCGCACCGATGGGACATCTATATGTTCGAATCCGACGAGCGCAGCCGTCTGCGCTACGTGCACTGACGCATGCCTACGCCTACCGCGTGAGAATGGACCACCGTTTCTTGGTGCTTCTCTTGAAGCAATAAGCCATGCCGCTCCGCGCCATGACCTTCGAACGGAGCGGAGCCCGCGGCGACCGCATTAAATGTTGCGGCGCCGTGCCGCCCGACGCCCCACGCCGGACGCAGACCGGTTCACGCGAGCTGCATGCTCATGAAAATGGGCCGAAACCCGGTAAAAAAATGAAACCTCACACTTTGTGAGATTTGCAGGGCAATGCGAAGTGGTTTAGAAATTGGGAAAACGCTTCGTCTATTCAGTGAGTTTCCCACTTACGCGGGCCCAGTCGCTCATCCAATCGAGACTAAACATCATTCAGTGATGACTGCTCTCGGATATCGCATTGGAAAACCAGCGATACCAGTCCGCGGAAATTCGGGCCTGCAAGAAAAAAGGGGGGTGACCTGAGGAATTCGTAACCAAAGTGTCCATTCTTTGGTAGTACAGTTGGGAATGAATCGCACTTCCGAGTGGCTTGTGACGTTGAATCAGGAAGGCGCAGCGTGAACGCACCCCGTTGCATCATTCTCTGCGATCGTGAAGAGAGCCGGTCGGCTCGCGACGTGAGCGCGTGCCTATCGTCGATACCCGAGTTCGAACTTCTTTCAGCGCGCCTCCCGTCGCCAGGGAAAACGATACCTTCAGCCGATGTGTTCGTAGTCCTGGTCGATGCGCAAAGCATGGAATGTGCGCTCGATTTTCTGACGCGCGTTCGCGTTGAGAACCCAAGTGCGTCGGTCCTCGTGATCGGCACCCAGCTCGCACAAGAGCACATCTTCACTCTTCTGACGGCAGGGGCGTACGATTTCGTGTCGACGCCCTATTCCCAAGTGGAGCTCCATGCACGAGTGCTGCGAGGCGCAGGCTTGCTGGAAAGCATAAGTCCCCAGGACGCACGCGCACTGCCGAGGCTGCGCGCCGGCGGGCTCATCGGACACTGTCCCGTGTTCGTCAGGCAATTGGCCCGGTTACCACTTCTTGCGGGCTGCGATGCAGGCGTGCTGCTGCTTGGAGAGACAGGGACCGGAAAGGAGCTCTTTGCTCAAGCGGTCCACTATCTCTCCGCGCGGTGCTCGCGTCCGTGGGTGCCGGTAAACTGCAGCGCAATTCCTTTCGAGTTGATCGAGGCTGAGCTTTTCGGCCACGCGAAAGGCGCTTACACCACCGCGCACGCGGCGCGGGAGGGGCTGATTGCCGCCGCGGAAGGCGGCACGCTTTTCCTCGACGAGATCGGGAGCTTGCCTCTTTCGGCGCAAGGTAAGCTATTGCGCTTTCTGCAGGAGCGGGAATACCGTGCGGTTGGCACGAACACCTTGCGCCATGCCAACGTCCGTGTTATTGCCGCGAGCAATCAGGATCTGGGAGCGCTCATTACGAAGGGTCATTTTCGGCAGGATCTGTACTTCCGTCTCAACGTCCTGACCTTAACGTTGCCGCCTCTTCGCGAGCGGCGGGAGGATATCCCCACGCTCGCGCAGCACTTCATCAAACGATATGCCACCGAGTTCGGGCGCCCAGTGCATGGTGTGACACCGATGGCGCTAAAGCGTTTGCTCTCGTACCCCTGGCCAGGCAACATCCGCGAGTTGTCGCACGCGATGGAGCGCGCCGTGCTGCTTGGAAACGGTCCCTACGTCACGCCGGCGGATATCGACCTTGGGATGGAGGACGCGACTCCAGTGGATGAATCGTTTCAGGCCGCAAAGGCGCGAGTGGTCGAGCAGTTCGAGCGCAACTATCTCGAGCATATCCTCATCGCGTGCGACGGCAACATCACCCACGCCGCCATTGCCGCGAAGAAGAATCGGCGCGCGCTATGGGAATTGATTCGCAAGCACCACATCGAGCCAAAGCGTTTTCGCAGGATCAGCTCCTCGGGAAGTGAGCTAACAGTCTGGCGCTAGCCCCTGCCTGGACTTCCAGTGCGCACCGCAGGCGACGCCGTGATCAACCGGGGAAACGCTCGATTTGCTGCATGGTTATTGAGTTAATCGAGCTCGGCCCCTTTTGTTTTCCTTTTGCTCTTGTTTCTGCTTGCAAGCCCGCATTTTCCCTTAGGGTAATATCGGTTCAGGTGCTGAGCCCTGCCAGCGCTTCGGCGACAGCTCGTCGCGTAACCAGATCCTCGTGTCGTGCCATTGCCTTCAGTACTGGCAAAGAATAAGCTGCGCTCATGCGGCCTAATGCCTCGATTGCCGCTACGCGAAGCCATGTCGCCTCTGAACGCAACGCCTCCAGCAGCACCTCCATTAGACTTGGATCGTCCAGCAGCCCTATGACCTGGAGTCCGGCGCTTTTGACATCGGCACGATCGCTCCCAACCATCGCTCGGGCAATCTGTGCTACGCCGCTGGCATGCGACTGGAGGGCCGCACGATCGAGCAACGCGAAGTTCGGATGCTCGCCGTAGTTAAAGGCAGTGAAGATCGACTCTAGATTCGCAAGCGCCTCACGGATTTCATTGACGTCGTGTCCAACAGCAGCGGCATAAGTGAGAAATGCGTCGATGTCTGCGTTTTGTTGGAATCGCCGCAGGTTATCCAGTGGCGTTGCCATTATAGGTTCCGGCCGCGCACGAAGTCCTTCTTCTCGATTGCGACGATCCTGTTCTCGGCATTAGGAATATTGGCCAAACTCGTGCGCCGGATATGCACGTCGTACTTGATTCGGGCGATCGGTGCGTTACGGGCGTCCTCGACAGTGAGGAAAAAATGTGACCGGTAGCTGATCGGATAGTCCGCAGCGGTTGGTGCACGATTTATACCCGGTGCATCAGCTACGACGATCGTGTTTGCGGTCGGACGCTGTATCTCATGTGGAGGTGGTCCATCTGGCCCAACGCGTAGACCTGTGAAGCCGCCCGGGATTGGAGGCCCGACCACTCCGGGTGGTAGCACTTGTGCGGGTGGGTTTTCGTGAGAGCCTCCCCGGATAATGGCTGTCCGTTGGAGTTCACGCCGGGGCGTAAGAGAAGCTGAGTTGCCGTTATCCAGATGAAAATGGATTTGGTGGGAGTTCTTGGTTTCGCCCGTAGCAGGATCACTGAACGGACCTGGAGTGTTTAGGCTCGCGCCCCCAACGATTGCAGGGTAGCCCCCGATAGCGCCGGCTGCTGAGTCGACGACGTCGATTCGGTCTACGCTCAATGGTGGCGGCGATCCTGTCGGAGGCCCTTGCAATGCAAGCAGCGGTGCCGTTCGAATTAGGTTTTCGATGTGCGTCCCGGTCCGGTTCGCCTCTCGATTAAAAGCGCCCATCGTGAGCGGCCCGACGATGCCGTCGTCCACGAGTTGCGTACCTGCCTCATCGACGTTAGCCCGTTGGAACTCCTTTACCGCCGTTTCCGTCTCGCTCCCGAAAATGCCATCGGCTCCGTATACCGGCAAGTCAATGCCCCAATAGAATAGTAGCTGCTGGACCTTCGTGACTGCTATGCCCGTGATGCCCTTGCGCATCAATCGTTCGTTGTCGTAGATTGCCTCCAGCACTGCGTTACCTGCGAGCCAAGGAGCAGACAGATCGTGCCCGTCTCCGATAGTGCGCTGCACAACCGGCAGCAAGGGAACAATCGCCTGCTGAGTCGAGCCTGCCGCAACCTGTGTTGATGGCTGTGTTTGCAGGGCCTTGGCTCCCATCACGTCTGCTTCTCGCTCCAAGTCCACATCAGCATTAATCGACACACCCTTTGCGTGCATCGAGGGGTTCACGCGCCTCTGCATTTGTTGCACCGCATGCCAAGCTTCATGCGGTAAATGCTTCTCCGCACCTGGTGCCACGTAGATCTCTTGCCCTTGCGTAAACGCCAACGCATCGAGCTGTGCGGGCTTTGAGGAATTATGATGGACCCTTACATCTGAGAGATTCATGCCAGAGAACGCTTCCAGACCTGCCTTTAGTGAACCGGGCATGCCGGTAAGGTTCTCTGTTTCCCCGAGATTACGTTTTACCTGAGCCCGAGCTTGCTTGGCAGTTACGCCGGGCGATGCCATGTCGTTGGCCGCTTGCGCCGCGCCATGTATCAGAGGCATGGCTTCCAGAGGCGCGGTAGGGCCAGCGCAGCGCCGCTGCAGAAACGGCGGCATTGCAGCGCGATGCGGGAGCGCCCGCCTCCTCGAAGGCTGCGGCGCGGCCGTCGATGGCACCGCTTTGCGCGTGACCTTTGCTGCGAGCCCCATTGCATTACCCCAATAGCTCCGCTGGCCGCACACGTCGGAATTTAGTGTACTTGGCACCCAGCCCGCAGGCAATGTCGCGGGCGAGAGCAAGCAGAGCCAGCCTCAAGCTACCCGATGGTGATCGAGTTAGTCGAGCTGGACCCCTTTTATTCTTGCAGAACTCGCCCTTCATCTTCGCGGGTTGTTGGAACGTGGGAACCTGTCCGCCAATCCGAATGCTAGATATCACAGTACCAACAATCACCAACAGCAGTGATAGGAGACAGGCCACGGTGTCCCGTAGTACGGACACCGTGATCCAAGTTGTCCCCCATTACAGGATGCGCGCGTTGTCGTGCGCCTGATCGACATAACGCCGATAAACAACTCACTCATCTAGGAGCTCGTTTTCCACCAAATCAAACAATGTCGCGCCCGGCCGCTCATTCCGCTCTGCGAGTGCGGT
>Ga0256867_10000314_pt1 | contig 18862 bp, 24 predicted proteins | sample RVTome_15_FD_185939 | JGI IMG/M metagenome (GOLD analysis project Ga0256867, IMG submission 185939) | Soil microbial communities from uranium-contaminated site in the Upper Colorado River Basin, Wyoming, United States - RVT150D86 (HiSeq) ... | reverse complement strand
CCGGTGGCGCTGTGCGACAACAGACCGGCCCGCCCCGAACCGGACAACGAAAGTTCGACACCTGGCCACTGCAATCGGATCATGTCTTGGCCTTCCGGGTCGGTTCGAGGCGCTGATGTTGCTTGCGCCACCCGTATCGGGTCATTCCCTTTGGCTTGTAAACGTTGAGCACCAGGATGATGAGCAGCACCAACAACCCGCCTATGGAATGCACCAGTGTGGTTCCCATGGCCCGAAGCTGTTCGGTCGATGTCGAGGGGTCTGTCGCCATCCTGGCGTGGGTGCTGATCGTCCGGGTCTCAGAGAGGAGCACTGCTATGGCGAAGATCGTGAGTAGTAGGGAGATGAGCACCCAGTAGTGGCGGAACAGGCCCCATCGAGTTCCCAACGAGATCACCAGCCCGGTGATCAGAGAGGCGACCGCTAACGGGACCACTACTGAGCGGACGACCAGGTCCATTCCGAGATAGGCGGTGCGAAGCGTCTGAGGATCCTGGCTAACGGCTGCAGAGACGTCGAGAGCCAGGTAGGCAGCCACCGCCCCGATCCAAGCCACCGAGACGGCGAGATGGATGCTCAGCGTCAGCTTTCGCATCGGCGGTCTCATCGCCACCAGCTTCACCCTGCCGGATTGTGTAGGCCGGGGCCGTGTTCCCCGCCGCTGAGCGCCATGATCACAATCAACGCAACGATCACTACGAGGGCGACTATCACCATGACCTTCACCCAGCGGGGCATGCCCGGTGGCACAGTGTGGTCGTTGGCACGTCGGTCCGAGTTGGAGGGCGGGTCGGCCATGACGATCCTCCTCGCTTCGGGTACCTCGCCATCCTTATCGAGACACCATGTCTATGTCAAGTCACCTCGTTTCACTCTCTTGCACTGTGTATATTTGTCTTGTGCCGAAGTTGTGGGATGAGACCATCGAGGCGCATCGTCGTGCGGTGCGCGACGCCACCCTCGACGCCACCGCGGCGTTGGTCGCCGAACATGGGCTCCGTGCGGTGACCATGTCTGAGATCGCCGAAAGGACCGGTATCGGCCGGGCCACGCTGTACAAGTACTTCCCCGACGTTGAGACGATCCTGGCCACCTGGCATCAACGTCAGATCGAGGATCATCTCGCACACCTGGCCGAGGTTCGTGACCGGGCTGCCCATCCCATGGAACGGCTCGAGAAGCTGCTCACCGCCTACGCCCAAATCCAGAAGGATCGAGTCGAGCAGCATCACACCCAGCCCCATGGCGAAGCGTTGAGCGCGGTGCTCCATCGGGACGACCAGGTAGCAGACGCACAGCACCGTCTCCATCAGATGGTTCGGGACCTAGTCGTCGAAGCCGTAGGGGCCGGTGATGTCCGTGACGACGTCGCCCCAGAAGAACTCGCCGGCTACTGCCTCCACGCCCTAGCAGCCGCCGGACACGCACCATCCCACGCCGGGTTGCTCCGACTCGTCGAAATTACCCTCGACGGGCTGCGTTCGAACACCTGACGGCGAGGCGGCGAATCTCTCAAGGAGACAGCTCGACTCGTGGAGGGGCTGCGGTTCTCGGACCGGCCTCGCAACCACACCAGCTAGAACTTGACGACAGGCTGATGTTGTAAGTATTTCGAGCGTCCCATGGACCACTTCAACCACCGATCGTCCTCGAGCCGTAGCAGTGAAGGAAGCTAGACCTGCCCATCATGGTGGACGACCTGCGATCCTTCTCACCCGGCCCGATGTCGACGCCCACAGTGAACCGCTCATGGTGATAGTCCTCTCGCCCCGGCCGTGACTCACCGTCGACGTTGTCGACTGGCTCCGAGTCGCTAGCAAGGAGCACACCTTCTGAATCTGGTCCAATCCACCAAGAATGGTTACGTCGGCCGGTCCGAGCCCAGAATGTCGCTCTCTCGCTGGTCACGGCTTCGAAAAGAATTCGACCCTGACGAGCCACTATCGGTCTGACACCGCTCAGAACAGCTGATACCGAGTAATAACGCACACATCCGAAAACCGAGCAGATCGGCACGTCGGCGTGCGCATGGGTCACTGATTTGGAGTCTCCGTGGGGATGGTGGTGACAGGGACTGTCGCATCCGCCGCAAGGGTGCACTCGAAGATGACGCCTTCAATCAGCACGCCTGTAGAGGGACATGCAGCGACAACGGTCCCGTCGTTGGCAACAGCTTCGGCGGTCAAGTCTGAACTAAAGCCGGCGAGCGCCACAAGACCGTCCGACGGAACAACTTCATCGACCAGCTCCCCCGAACCGTCGACCAGGCGAACCACTGTCGCATCAGTGGGAGGATCGACCACGACTATCGACACGCTTTCGGTCAGATTCCGCGCGGCCATTCCCATGGCATATAACGGATCCAGACTCGCCTCTCCCACCACCGCCGCCTCGACAGTTTGTCCATCATGTTCTGCGATGAAGCGGCGCACCGTCATGGTCTGCTCACAGGCACCCGGAGGAGGCTCCTCATCATGGCTCATCAACCACTGGGTGTGACATCCGGGGAGGGGCAAGACCTCTTCTGACATCGACACAGTGATGGTGATGCCCTGGCCGGTAGTCCGCGGCAGATCAGCGGCTTCAGGCGAACTCCCACAAGCTCCCACGAAGCCGACCATCGCGGTGGCAAGCATCAGATTCACCCGCCGCATCATGCTCATACGTGTACGACGCCTAATCGCACTATGAGGTTCCAGTGTCGTCGCCCATCCGCCCCGATCAACAATTCCGGAGCGAAATCGCACATATTTGGACCCGCTACCTATCGGCACGTCGTGCCCGGGGCTCGACATTGAGATCCCCCTTTGCTCAGCAGTCGAGCCCAAAGGACTTCATCAACCACCCAGCTACCCAGCGGGTCGCTCCAACTCAGGTGGCCACCCAGGCTCAGGGACGAAATCACCGTATGCCGCAACCCTCCAGCCGTGATCCGTCATGCGCACCGCAAAGGGGAACGCATCGGGCACCAGGGTGGGTTGGTCAAACACCTCCACCTCTCCGGTACCCTCCATCAAGAGGACGACCTCTAAGTCAGGCCCGAGCACACGGGTGGCACTGCCGGCACCTAATCGTCCCTCCTCCATGGCCTTGAATCTATGAGGCCAGGTCCCGTTTAGTTGGTCGAGCTCAGTGATGGCGAAGTCAGGCCACAGCGAGCTGGTGGACGGTACCGCGGCGATTCGCTTCGCCTCCTCATCCAAGTCAAGAGCGGCGATGTCAGGATGAGACCGATTGTTCCAGAGCCACGCCTGAGCCCTGCACAGTCGCAGGTTGTCATCCATGAGTACCCAGGCGCTGCCAAAGTCACCGGCCCTCACCAAATCCAGCCACGCGTAGACTGCCGCGATCGGCCCATCAGGCCCAAAGTGAGAGGCGATGCGACCAGCCTCCTCCGGGTCTGGGGTGAAGTCTGTCCCGTTGCTCATTTGGCTTTCGAACGTAGCGACGACCTACGACAAGAACGGCGCAGATCACCAGATCCCGTGCGGAATCGCACATATCTGGAACCGAACTGGATCGGCACATACGTGTGTGTGACGCGTGCGGCAGCGACTTTGCCGACGACAGCGAAGGACCGGACGTCGAAGACTCGGCACCATCATGGTCCAATAGACTGTCACCGGCCCCGTCGATGCCATGGGTATCGCGTGGCTAAGCCGTCAAACACACCACGCGAACCCAATCGTGACTGTCTCCGCCCTCACCATCCACTCAGTCCGCCCTTCAGTCGGCGACCATGAAACGGAGACTTTCGACGACGTCATCGCTCCTGACAGGCTGGAATCCCCGGAGGTAGTCGTCCGTGACTTTGAATCCGACCCCGATGAGGATGTCCAATGGTCGGCGCGCCTCTACATGTGGCCAGGAGAGCCGTCGCCACCAAGCTGGCTGGCCCTGCTCAGGGATGGCTTCGGCGACGACCTTGACCTTCCGGAAAGCACGCAAAGTTCAGCGGTGATTGCAGTCAAGGTTCGTTTCCGAATCGACCGTTTTTACGCAGTGACGTTTGGCGGGGGCAGGTATTACCTGCGACGGGGAGTCACCGAACCGGGATACGGACTCAGGGTCGCGCTGAACGCGATGTATGAGGGTGATGAGGACGCCGTGTCTCTCGATCCAGCTAACCGTGTCCGCCAGATCGAGGCGAGGACTGTCGGGACCAACACGATAAGAACGCTTCGCCAGGCGAACCGAGAAGCCGACTTCGGGGTTTTCGACGTGGACGCCGAAGGCGACCAGCTTAAAGGCATTGTCGGTGTGCCGGTGTCTGAGGTCGAGTTCGGCAGACGACTCCGCGGGAGTGACACACTTCGTGTAAGCCGACGTGTCACCTTCGATGACATCGGCCGGCTCTGTCGCCACCTCGCCCGCTTTCACGAGAAGAAGGACTACCAACGTCGATTCCGATTCGTGGACAACCTGAGGGCGGAATCGAATCCAACCAGAGTGAGACAACTCGTCGAGGCGACCTCCCACGCAGTCACGGCGACGCCGGAAGGCTGGGAGCTCGCCCCTCCCGCGCTCCTGAATTTCGATCAGGTGGCCCACTTTGAGGTGCCGTCTCTGGACCTTGCCGACCCTGACCTTTCCATCAGTCAGATCGTGACAGAAATCGGTGACGACATCGACCCTGATGTACTGCAACAAACGACGTTGATCGCCGTAGACGATGAGGGCGAACCGGTCGACCAATGGACTCTCTTGGACTGCCTAGATGGGCAGGTGACCCTCGACGGCGCCCAGTACGTGTTGGACGGTGGCGAGTACTATCTCATTGAGCCCGACTTTCTAGCCGACCTCGATACCTACATAGGCGGAATCGAGCAGAGCACAGTTCAACTGCCCGCGTCGACTCGTGTTCCTGCCAACGGTTCTCTTCAGGAGATCACAGAAGGCGCCTACAACGAACTCGCTGCTGGGTCCGATCCTGACTACCTGCTGCTCGACAAAGAAACGGTCACTGTGGCCAGCAAGACGAGCGCAATCGAAATCTGCGATGTCCTTACTGCAAATCGACAGCTGATCCACGTCAAACGCAAGTTCTCGTCGAGCTCTCTGAGCCATCTGTTCGCTCAGGGGTACGTCTCGTCGGAGCTCTTCGTTGACAGCTCCCAATATCGCACGTCAGTAATCGACAAGATCGGCCCCGCACATCCCGACTTTCAGGAACTGTTCACGGCCCAGGGGTTCGTTGCCGCGGACTTCGAAGTCGTCTACGCCATCGTTGGCGACTGGACCAACCGAACCCTCACCGATCTCCCATTCTTCAGCAAGATCAACCTGCGGAAGCACAGCCGGGCGCTAAGACGATTCGGGTACAGGGTTACTTACTCACCCATCCCAGTCGTCGACCCGTAGCCACGCAACTCCCAGGGCTCCCGTCGTCAGACTGAAGCCAAGCACATCCGGTCCCATGGTCACCACCCACACAGATCACCAGATCCCGAGCGATATCGCCCATACCTGAGACCGCAGCCGATCGGCACGTACTGAGCGCGAAGGGGAACCCCCATGGCGCTACACGTGCGGTGAGGCGTTGTGAGTATTGGTGTGATGGTGGAGCTTCCTGGCATGCGAAGGTTTCCTCGAGAGCCGTGCAACGGTTGGGGCGGTTTCAACGTGTAGTACGTGACGGATGGATTCAGACGCGAAGGCCTACCAGGAGTTGCGGTTCGAACTGACTCGTCTCGCCACAGCCCTTGTCGGGCCGTCGGAGGCGGAGGACGTGGTGGCCGATGTTGTGGTGCGAGTGTTGGAACGACCCGGTGGCCTTTCCGGGCTGAAAGACCCGCGGCCCTATTTGGTCAAGGCAATCATCAATGAGGCTCGCTCTCGGTTCCGCCAGCGCAAACGTATCGACAACCGGTCAGTTCGCTCCGAAGGGGATTCACCACAGGCGGACTATCGGGACCAACTAGTCGAGGTCGTCTCACAGCTGCCACCACGGCAGAGGGCGGCCACATTCCTCGTCCATTGGGAGGGCCACACGTCGGTGAGTGCGGCAGAACTGATGGGCTGTCGTCCCGCCACCGTACGCCGGTACCTGCATTTGGCCCACCACAAGCTCAAGGAGATGATCGATGAGCGAGACTGACTTCCACACGGCATATGACGTTTTACTGGAGCAGATGCCCGATCCGCCGTCCTTTGAGCGGATCCGAACCCGAACCCTGCATCCGAGGCACCGGCGAGTTCCCGGCTGGCAGGTCGCCCTGGTCGCGGCTGTAGCAGTCTTGTTGGGTATCGGTGGCGTGGCCTTGCTTACTGGAGGCCAGAACGGTGAGAACACGGATGTCAGAGGATCACTCGCTGTCGAGGAGAGGCTCAGGGAGGCAATCGCCGACCTCGGTGGACTCTGCGACCAGTCGTCTGGAACCAGTGACTTCGACGGCGACGGTTTGGCCGATGCAGTAGCGATCGGCATTTCCGGATGTGATACGGAATCCGATCCAGAGGACCTGATGATGGTTTTGGCGTGGTCCACCGGGGACACTGAATCATGGGTTCTCGATGACTGCGGAGTAGCCCAGCCCGAAGGCCCCGTCCGGCTGACGGGAATCTGTGAGGTGTTTGCGGCGCCTGACCTCAACGACGATGGAAGAGCCGAGCTTGCAGTCAGAGTCCAAGACGCCGCCGGATCGATCGTGCTCTTACAGTTCTACGAGCTAACGCCCGGCGAACTCAGCCAGGCACCAATTCAGGTGGCGCCAGGCGGGCCCGGACCCGGTGAGATCACTCCCGGACAGATCTTCGTCATCACGTACGGCTCATCGCCCGACTATGAGGAGAACATACGGTGCACCGCAGATTCGCAAGGCGAGCCGGTCTTCCTGGTGACCGTCGCGGAGTCTCGGGGAAGCGAGTGGAGTGTCTTCGAGGGCACCTGGCGATATGACGGGCGAATGATGGACTTCCTCTCACAGCGCACGTACTCGATCTCCAAAGACGCCCCAGAAGCCTCCGACCTCACGGCCGGAGAGAACATCTGTGGCGCCCCCATCACTGGATCCTGAGGATTCTTTCTCGAGCTGGCGCAGATCGTTGATCCCGAGCACATTCGCCCATATCTGAGATCGTCCGGGATCGGCACCTCCTGTGCGGGTTGCTCGTAGATTTGAGACATGCCGAAAAGGCCTCCGAGTCAGTCGGATCGAGCTGAGGCGTTAGTGCGGCTTCTGGGCGGTCTCGCCCAAGGGAAGGACGTCTTCGAGGTCGCTTCATCGGTTGTCGACCTTCATCCGAGACACAACACCTTTCCCGGAGAGGTATACATGGGGCTGGCTGCCGACGCGCTCGAGCTGGCTGGGGCAGATCGAGACGATCCGATCGCTTATCAAGCGTTGCTCGACGAGTATCTGGCCGAATGTGAGTTCCGTGGCTGGGACAAACGAAAGATCCAGTACGCAATCCTGGCAGGAGCAGCCTTCCGTGGTGGCATCAAACCCGATCTGCTGAATGGCACGGCTTGGCGGACTGACGACTACTGGCGTTACGCCCTTTCGCAGCCGTGGCAGTTATCCGGGCTTGTGCTGTCAGACTGGAAATCTCAGTGCCCGAGTTTGCGGAGCGCCTTGCCAAGCCTCATAGCCTCGAGCTCCCGTAGGGAATCTTCAGTCGTTCCTCATGTGGGCGATCGCCGTGGGAGAATTTCGCGTCAAGCAGCTCTCCCACGGCGAAACTATTCGAGTGGTTCAGCGGCTGGCGCCGGCTACGAACGTGGAGACGATGTATGTGGCGTGACGGTCGAGGGACTGTCTCGCCCGGTCGTAGCGCATTGTGGTTCTCGGGTCGGCATGAGATGCGGCCTCTTGAACATCGCGGAGAGCGACCCCGGCGTCCAGAGCTGCGGTAATGAATGAGTGGCGCAGCGAATGTGGGGAGATGTTCTTGTCGATTCTGGCATGTTTGGCCAGCCGCTTCACGATCCGGGTGGCGGCATGACGGTCCAGCCGTCGTGTCCCATCCCGGTTCAGAAAGATCGGCCCTTCGCTCCGCTCCCCAACGTATAAGTCGATCGCCCTGGCAGTCCTCGGCGCCAGCGGAATCATGACAACCTTGCCACCCTTCCTGGTGATGGTCAGTGTCCGGTGGCCACGCACCAAACCGAGATCCTCGATGTCAGCGTTCAACGCTTCGGAGATTCTCAACCCGTTCAAGGCGAGGAGACACGCAAGGGCATGATCGCGGCCACCGGACAGTCCGGCCTGAACCAAGAACATGCCCAGCTCGTTGCGGTCGAGGCCTGTTGCGTTCGACTCGTAGTTGAGTTTGGGACGACGGATATGAGTTGCCGGCGACCGGGGGATTAGCTCCTCTTCGACGCAGTACCGGTAGAAGCCCGTGATCGTCGACAACCGCCTGCAACAGTCGCACTAGCTCGTCCCCGCTCCTCAAGCCAACGGGCGTAAAGCTCGATGTGGGCACGCTTGGCCTGAAGCACCCTCACGTCATGATCCCGGCACCAATGGATCCACTGGCGCAGGTCAAGGCCATACGACTTTCTCGTCGACTCTCCAAAGCCGGCCAGATACCCAGCGACAGCTTGCCGGACCGAATACAAATCGGAATCGGATGAGACCACAACCGGCACATTCGATGACTCTCTCATTGACATGACTCCTCCCATTCACCGGGAAGAACCAACCCGCACAAGAACAACTCAACACGATCCGGCTAGACCCGAGCTTGCCGCCGGAGAACGACTCGACTGATAAGAGCGCCGGAAGTGCCGTTATGGCGCACCTCCTGAAGTGTTCGTTATGCGCCCAGAATCGGTGTTCTGCTTGGACCAGGCTATTGGATGGCGTACTGGTCATTCGTGAGTTACGCCTGGTCGACATAGCACCATCCCCATGACCCACTCGGTTCAACGGAACACATTCCGGATCGTCGATGGTGAACGTCCCAACACCCGACAGATCGACCGCTGCGACTCATCCGCCTCGCCCCGATCCCAGATCTCAGCCCTCTCCGGCTCCGACAACCGTTCCATAACCAACCCCACAACGAGAAACCAATCCTCGCCGGCAGTGATGCAACGACCCCCTGAATTCAGACCGGTTATGGGCGTGGTCAGCAGTGATCTCTTGGGAACACAAGTCCGAGAATCGCTGATCGCGAGTTACGCGCCTTTCGGCATGGCTCCAATCTGCGTCAGAAGCCCCATCGTGTCTAGCAGGCCCCACATCTCGGCAATCTTGCCATTGGCAATCCGAAAGAACCCCATTTCCACAACGGAGATCCGCTCACCGGTGCCGACAGTCCCCATGAACTCTCCTGTGTGAGTCATCTCCAGTGTGGAACGGAAAGCCACCAGATCCCCCTCTGCAATCAAGGCGTCTTCGACACGTTTCGCATCGGAGAAGGCAGCAACGAAAGCAGCAGCCCGTTCGTGGATAGCGTCCACGTCGATTGGTGGCGCTCCAGGCACGTGGTAGACAAAAGCAGGGCCTAGTAACTCGTCGGGAATTCGGAGGTCGCGTTCGAGATGTTGGAAGAACTGGCGAACCACCGACTTGTTTTCCAACGACATCATTCCTCCTAGCGGCTAGACGATGCACGCTGTGCATACAGGCTCGGAACATTAACTGTGCAGGTCTTTGAGTATCAGGGTCCTCGACGACACTCTCACGTGTCTAACTGCCGACCGTCATCGTGAAGTCTCCGCTTCCTTCGATGGCGAGCAAGCATCCTTCGGAAAAGGCGGGCAGCCCACTCAGGCGTTCAAGTTGACCGGCACCGTCGAAATCCGAGAGCGGCATGGGATTGGTGTACACGACCATCCGGGCTCGGTATCTGGCCCTCGTTCTCAGAATGGCTAACCGAGATACTCGGCTGGTCAACACCTGGCATCGATCTAGTCGCTGGGATCTTCATTGGGGCTCTCGGAGTCCGAGCGACGCGAGCACGAGCCGAAGAGAGACGGACTCCGGCGAGGATGGCCAATTCCACTGAGCGGGGTGGCGCATAACGCGCGTCCGCCCACGATGAACCCGACCGATTTGACAGCGCGAGAACCGGCAGATATGGCCTGGGTGCCGACGACGGCTGGCACCCAGGCTGTGTTGGCGGTGCCAGCGGAATCGTGACGATGGCTCCGCCTTTGCGGGTGACGGTCAGGGTGCGGTGACCCCGCACCACACCTAGGTGTTCGATGTCGGCTCCCAACGCCTCGGAGATGCGTAGGCCGTTCAGCGCCAGCAGGCACGCCAGGGCATGGTCACGACCCCCAGCGATCCCCGCTTGCACCAAGAACATGCCTACCTCGTTTCTGTCCAGCGGCACCTGATTCGACTCATACGACACCTTCGGTCGGCGCACGTGCGCGGCTGGGGAATGGTCGATCATCTGCTCTTCGGTGCAATACCGGTAGAACCCGGCGATGGTCGACAACCTGCGCGCCACGGTCGACTTCGCCCGACCGGTTTCCTCAAGCCAGCGGACGAACAGTTCAATGTGGGCACGCCTCACTTCGAACAGGTCCAGGTCATGGTCGAAGCACCATTGCGACCACTGCCGCAGATCCAAGCCGTACGCCTCCAGGGTCTTGCCGGAATAGCCGGCCAGGAATCCGCCCATCGCCACCCGGGCACGAAACGGATCGAACCCCGCCTCCACCACCTCGGGAACCAACATGTCATCTGAATTGAACATCACACACTCCTCCATCCCCATCGGACGAAGGACCAGACCTGCACGGCCGATGTCTCTTCAAGTCAATACGTAACCGAGCACGAGGTGCCGATCTCGAGCACTCGGCGAATGGTGTGTTATCGCCCGTACCAGGTGCTCTGTTCGTGACGTCAGCCTGCTGGGTGCATGGGTGTAATGCCACCGCCACCCACTCTCAGACGGCCTCGCCGAACTCCGCGGCGATGCTGGCGTTGTTGATGGTCGAGGCACCGAGTATGGCTACGAGCAGGAACCCCGAAGCTGCCACCAAGAATGGCGCCCGTAGGCCGAGGAAGCCAGCGATGATGCCTCCGAAGGCGGCACCGATGGGGAGGGCGCCGGCACCGATGAGCCGCATCGCCGCGGTGACTCGGCCAAGGAGATGGTCGGGAACGATTGCTTGTCGAAGCGAGAAAAAGACGACAAGGACTGCAAAGAACCCCACCTGGCCGATGGCGAGAGTTACTCCAGCCCACAATGGGCTGGAGAGAAGCCCCGCGGTCCCGTATGCGAGTCCCTGGAGAGCAGATGCGGAGAGCATCAGCGTGCCCGGACCAATTCGGGCGCGAAGCCATGGCGCCACCAGCCCGCCGGTGATTCCGCCGATGGCCAGGGCGGCCATGAGCAGCCCGAACCCCACCTCGCCTGTCCTCAGCGTCTCCAGCGCAAAGAGAATGAGAATGCCGGCGACCGCTCCGCTCATGAAGTTCCACACAGCACCGAATGCGGTTAGGGATCGAAAGAGCCGATGGCTCCAGACCCATCGGAGGCCGTCGAGCATGCTGCGTTGAGGGGCTGACCCTGTTGGGGCCGCAGAGGCTTTGAATGTGCCCGTGATTGTGAGGATCAACACGGCGGCAATGGCAAAGCTGAAAGCGTCGGTGATAAACGGGGCAGCGGCAACTGCGGCGAACAGAAAACTTCCCACTGGAGGCCCTATCAGTTCGTTGACGATCCGTTCGGTGACAATGAGGCGTCCGTTCGCCCGCTCGAGATTCTGTTGGTCAACCGTGGCAGGGATCAGGGTCTGAGCTGCCGTGTCGAACGTCACCTCTCCAATCCCTAGAAAAAAGGCCACCATGTAGAGCAGAGGAAGCTGGGCACCGCCTGCCAACAGCGCCAAACCGAACAACGCCATCACGGCGCCCTGGATACCGCTCACAAAGGCCATCAGCTTTCGCCGATCGACACGGTCGGCAAGTTCGCCCGCCGGGATGGAGAAGAGGAGCCAAGGCAGACGGAGGGCGACCGTCACCCCGGCAACAAGCCCGGGATCTCGGGTAATCGTCGCTGCCAGAAGAGGAAACGCAACCAGCCGCAGACCATCCCCCAAGTTGGAAACGGCAGCCGCGGCCCACAGCCTGTGGAAGTTCCTTCCCAGGCTCCGGCTACTCATGATCGCCCCCTAACAGCGCAATCGAGGCTCGATGTCTGAGCCGAGCGCTTCTGAGATCCGCAGACCGTTCAACGCCAAGAGACATGCCAGGGCGTGGTCTCGGCCTCCGGCGATCCCCGCTTGCACCAAGGGAATTGCCGATAGCGCTGGGCACCAGATGGCTATCCGTGTAAAGGTCTGGCGTGCGTTTGGCTACGGGATCAAAACCGACGATCGATTTTCCGTCGGTCTGCGCAGGTGTCACGTTCCCTTGGTGGCGATGACGTAGCGCAGCACGTTGTCCTGGCGGAGCTCGCCGTCTGGCTTGCGATCGGCCTCGAGCACGTCCTCGACAACCGCCCGTACCTTGTCGGCACCCACCATCTCGATGAGCTTCTGTAGGGGACCGGCTGAGCTGTGAGCGATCCACGCCTCGTCCAGGTCGGCAAACCTGATCGGGAACGGCACCTCATCTCCTCCAGTCGGTTTGAGACCTGCGTTCTGCAGCAGATCCTCGACCACGCCGGGCTCGCTGACGGCGAGCGGCGCGGCAGTGCCGGGCGGGAGTGGAGCCAGAGAACGCAACCGCGCGAACAGCGCCTCGGTTTCGCATTTCGCCGGGTCTCCCCAGATGCCGAGCGCAACTTTCCCCCCAGGTCGACAGATGCGAGCCAGCTCACCTACGGCCACGCCCGGAGCGTCTGCATACTGGATCACGTTGAACGAACACACTCTGTCGAAAGTCTCAGAGTCGAATGGGAGCGCTTCGATTTCACCGATGCGCAGGTCCGCGTCGGGCAGACGGTCCCGCGCCACATTGAGTAGGCCTTCCGATGCGTCGAGCCCGAAGATGGTCGCACCCTTCTCAGCTGCGATGGTCAGAGCCAACCCCGAGCCGCAACCCACGTCGACCAGCGGCACATCAGCCAGCGGCTCCAGCGCATCCATGGTGGCCTCGAACCACCGCCGTTCTTGTGGTTCGATATGTTTGGCCCACAGCTCGGGGTGTCGACCCCACAAATCGCCTTGCATCGAGGCCTTCGTTGACAGTTTGGCTTCTCTGCTCATTGCGTCTCCTTCTACGTGATCTTCGGGCCTTCACACAATCATGAGAGCATCACGCGAAACGGGCGTTTGCACATCCGTGGTGACCACGGATCGACCCCCGGATAGGGCTACATTTGGTAGACATGACTGCGATGGACGACAGGGTGGATCTCTCGGAAGCGGACGTTTCTCCGCGGGAAGCCGAGGTGCTCGACCTTCTAGGTCAGCATCTGACGCACACCGAGATCGGAGAACGCCTGTTCATATCGGTCCGAACTGTGGAGAGCCACGCTGCTTCTCTCCGGCGGAAGCTGGGACTCGCCGACCGACAGAAGTTGATGCGGTTCGCAGCCGTGCACCGCGAAGAATCATCCACATCGGTGTCTCTTGGTCCGCCACCGAAACTGCCAACACCACTGACCTCGTTCGTGGGACGAGACATGGAACGGAAAGAGCTGGCCAACGCCCTCACCGAAGCGCGGCTGGTCACTGCCGTTGGGCCGGGAGGGGTGGGCAAAACGCGGTTGGCCATTGCGGTCGCGGAGGACTTGGCCGACCGAATAGATAGGGAAGTCTTCTACGTGGATCTGGTGCCCGTAACCGACCCGGCGATGGTGGTTCCCGCGGTCCTGACCGCTCTGGGATTGAGCGAAAACTCAGCACGGCTCCTGGAGTCGGCCCTGAGAGCACTGGTGGCGGATCGCGAGGCTCTGCTTGTCGTCGACAACGCCGAGCATCTCATCAACGAAGTCGCCGCCTTCGTGGAGCGCATGCTGAATTCTTCTCCCCGGTTGACTGCCCTGATAACCAGCCGGATCAGGCTGACCGTTCCCTATGAAAGGGTCTACGAGGTCCCGGGCCTGTCACTGAGTCAGGCCGAACGCAGCGACCAAGGAGACGCAGTACGGCTGTTCGTCGAACGTGCGACAGCAACGGGGCATCCGCAGGTGACGGGAAGCGAACTGCTACGGATCGGCTCGATATGCGACGCGCTGGGCGGGTCGGCTCTGGCGATCGAGCTGGCGGCCGCCCGGCTTCCCTCGCTCGGGTTGGACGGGCTCGAGTCTGGTCTGGAAGATCAAATGGGTGTGTTGATCGGCGGCTCACGTGCCGACATGCGCCACCGATCTCTGCGAAACACCCTGGACTGGAGCTATCGCCTCCTGGACCCGGTCGACCAATCCGTCCTGCGACGTGTCTCGACCTTTGCCTCCGAGTTCAGTGTCCCCGCCGCCAGAGAGGTTGCCGGGTTCGGTGACGTAGATGCCGGCGAGGTGGCTGACTCCCTGGCGCGTCTGGTGGACAGCAGTCTCCTCACCACTGTCAGCTCATCTGTGGAGCACGGAACCCATTACCGCGCACTCGAAACCATCCGCCAGTATGGACGCGTCCAAATCGACGCTGCGGACGACCAAGAAGCTCTTGGACATCACTTGCAGTGGTGTCTCACGGTCGCCACGCACCTAAATGAGTCTGAGTCCGAAGACACCAACACAAGGGACGCACGCTTCGACGCGAACGCAGACGATCTCCGGGTAGCACTGGAGTGGTCAGCCAGTCAGCCTGGACAACGGGCCGCTGCCCACCACTTGGCGGCCAGCCTGGGTCGATTGCTGTTCCACCGAGGTCGGATCGAGGAGAGTCAGAGACGTTATGAGCAGGCTGCTGAGCTCTCCGAAGATGCCATGACCGCGTCCATCTCATACCGCCGGGCCGCGGCCGTGGCCACATGCCGCCTTGAAGGCGAGCAAGCGCTGCGACTCGTGAGGGCCGCAGCGGAGGCGGCCGAACGTGCTGGCGATCCGGTCGCTTCGGCTGCCTTATGGGCCCGAGCCGCAGAGCAAGTCAACCGCTGGCCCGGCATGTTCGTCGAGCCGCCCGGTGAAGCTACGGCTGAGGCTCTCCTCTCCAGGGCTCGAGACCGCACCCAGGACGACCGACGCGTCGAAGCCACGGTTCTGGTCGCCACGGCTCACGCCGGCTCCATGCCGCCAAATCGGATCGATCCTGAACTGGTCGAACGCGCCATCGACCTCGCTCGTCTGCTTGGCGACCCATTGCTGGAAAACTCGGCACTCGATGCTCTCTCGCTGCTCAAGATCCTCCGATTCGACATCACCGCTGCCGCGGCCACGTACCGGCAGCAAGTAGAGCGGCTGACGTCCTTGGCGCTGGAGCCAGAAGCCGCTGTCGAAATCAGGGACGCCATCCACGGTGCCGTTTACACCAACATCGCGGCCGGCCGAATCGGCGACGCCCGTCATGCCGCAGAACATCAAGCCACACTGCCGTTCTTGCGTCAAGATCCTTACCTCGCCAAAGAGGAGTTGATGGCTCCCGATGCACTTGCCGGGCGATGGGATCGTGTGCTGAGCACCAGCAAACAGTTCCGAACGAGTTGGGAACGCGCCGGTCGACCATGCACGCCAGGAGCCGGTATTGGACCCGCCGCTGTAGCCATGGTCCACGGTCTTCGCGGTGACGAAAAGGAGCGGAACCAGTGGCTCGAGATACTCGCCGCCTACCGGGGCGTCGACCCAGAGCAGACAACCCTCGGACCGGGCTACGGCGAGGTGTTCGACGCCATAGTGCTGCTACACCACGGTCACAACCAGCGCGCGCACGCCCTACTCGCCACCGAGCCAAGCGCGCCCAAACATTGGCATGTGCTCCTCTTCAGCCAGTGGCGGATCGCGCTGCAATGCGAGGCCGCCGTCTTGGCTGACGCAACAGACATAGATGAGCTGATCACCTCCGCTGAGACGTCCACGGCAGGCAATCCGATCGCCTCCGCGATCGTCGCCCGTGCCCGCGCGCTATTCACTGGAGACCACTCAACCCTGTCAGTCACGGCTACTGCTTTCGATGATGCGGGATGCGGTTATCAAATGGCTCGCAGCCTCATCTTCGCCGGCGGTGAAGAACGGCAACGAGGTCTGACGATCCTTGCCAACATGGGTGCTGTTCCCATGGCGGAAGCGTTTCCGTAAACCCGATAGATGTAGCGGCCTGACCGGACATCAGCACCACTCAGGCGACGACACGCCACGCATAACGCGCGCTCGCCAGAACCACTCTCAACCGATTTGACAGCGCGAGAACCGGCATTCGGTAGCGGCTTCCTAACTACATCAGATGCCCCGGCCGAAACGGCTAAGAGATGTGGAAAGTTGTAAGTGACTCTGGCGATGCACGCCTGACCGACGGGCGTCGGCACCGTGTCTCCCTTTCCGCACTGAGTGTGATCGCGAGTCCGATTGAAACCACCGGCGATTTGAGACCGATCATGCGGACTCGTGCCAGGGGATGGGCGGCACAGCGATCCGAGTCTTACGGGTGCTGAGCTCCGATAATCACGTTTCAGCGATCTAGCCTCTGAACACTGACATGCTGTACCCGCTTGATACGGCCGACGGAGTTAAGGTCGGAAAAAGAACTTGAGGGGTCTGTGATGCGTTTTGTTTTTCTTGTTCTTTTGGGCTCACTCCTGACGGCGTGTACTAACGAATCCGGGACGACGACTTCGACGATTGGCACAACCACAACCACGGACCCTACGACTACAACCAGCGAAACACCTCCCACGACATCTGCACGATCACGTTGCGAGGAAGCAACGCAAGAAGTGATCGAGACGATGGACACAATTCTCGACCGCGTGGACGCCGATCCCCAAGGTTTCGTCGATGACCCAGGGGCGACCGTCGCAGATATCGCAAGCGAGATGGGCAGCCTCGTGGGACAGGAGTGCGGACTCGAGTATTCAGGCGAGGCGCTCTCGGAGCTACTGGTATACCTCGCAGACGAGACGTCCAATCGCTCAATTTTCGCTCAGACCGCGATAGAGGGCATCCTCGAAAGCATCTGCACTAATCCACCCGTGGAGCTAACACTTAGGGGTCGAGCCGCCTGCGCTACTAGCCAGTGAACGACAGTCGAGGGCAGCAGTCTCCCCTGGGGAAAGAGGGAAGGCACCCGGTTTGGTCTTCCTCCACAAGACATCTGGATCTGAACGGAGCGATATCTCCGATCATCGATTGACCTAGCTCATGTGATCGGTATACGAGAGCCGCGACGGAAACTTCCCAACTGGCCGTCAATGCAACGAAATCGAGGTCCTTCAGTTCTTTGATCAGCTTCCTGACCCAGGCTTTCTTGTACCCGTACTGGCTACTTAGGGAGTCGTAGACGCAGTATCGGTCGTCGGTTGCTGTGCGTTCGCCGGCCCCTGTTGGGGGTCGCACCTTGAAGTACTTCCAGCACCGTGTATGGGTGTCCATGGTGAATCTGTGAGGAAGCTGGGACGCGACCTCATGGACCACGTCACTTGGACGCATCAGATCGTCGGACGCAACGGCCACCCGCTTGGGTTTCGTGACGACTGCCATCTGTTGAAGCATCTCTTCAAGCTCTGGTGTGAGAGCGCCCGGGTTGACGAACCTGACTACCGCTTCGGCTGCTCGTTCCCGATTGGCTGCGACCGGGACGAAGAAGATCTGCAGTGCGTACTCAGAGTTCCTGACGATGTCTTCCGGTAGATCTTTGCGGTGACGGTCAAGGAAGTCGATGACGTCAGGGGGTAGGCGGGCCTGGAGGTCCTTGATCGACTTCATGCCCGTTGTGTCATGGAACTCCGATAGCTGGAGGGGTACCGCCAGGCGGTTTCCAAGTCGAGCGTCGGTGCCGAACTGTTCTGTGAGCACCTTCTCTAGGTTGAGTAACAGTGCCTGCGCTTCGGATACGACAGCGATGTCGACGGCTGGCAGGTATCGGTGCGAGATCAAGTTTCTCAATCCGACAAAGAAGTCGATGTTGGCTCGCATTGCCGCCCTCTCGGCACCCTCAAGGGCTTGGCTAACGAGCGATGCAGTATCACGGACCTTGGGTCTTCCGTCGATAAGTACGGGAGCTCCACTGTCGTCGTACTCGTGATAGTCGATGTCCCGACGATGCAACATCGCCTGACAAAGGGCATTCCAGGCGATAATCATCAAGACGGTGAATGTCTCAGTTCTAAACCCAGCGGTTGGATCGTTGTAGACCCGGATCGCTGCCATTGCAGCCTCGCGGCAGGCAGCTACAAGCTGGTAATCCTCGCCTACCGACTCGGGATCGTCAGGGGAGATCCCGTGAACTCGCAGCTTCTCTTCAAGCTCCGCAATGCGCTCGGACTGAGCCGATGTGCGCTCTGTCTCTACATCCAACCACTTCCGCACATAGGCTGAGAAAGCCTTGCCATGGCTCGTGGCATCGTCCCAATACTCCAACTCGAGCCTCGACTTGGACTCACCCTTCTCCCAACGAGCGAGCATCTCTGAAGCCAACGCTTGATGATCACCATCTGACATGTTGGAGGCCGGCACGGTCTTCTGAGTCTGGCAAGCAACTCCGGACGATGTCGGTCAACCCCTTACGAGTCGCCAGCGTGAAGGCAAAGGCGCGGCCGCCTCCGACTTCCTAAGTGTGCCCGCCAAGACACATCACCGAGCAGGATGTGCCGGTAGCGCGCGGTCTCAGATATAGGCGGTTCCGCTCGAGATTGTTGATCTGCGTGCCTTGTTTGGGCCTTTCGTCTCCTTGGCGGTCGACATCTAGAGACTGCAAATGCCTTCCGCGGAGCGCCGACTCGAATCGTGTCCGGACCGGCCCGGTGATTCCCATTCCACAAGGACCTTTCGCGCTCCGTGGGCTTGAGGGCCGACGAGGAGCTTTGTGATCCTCGAAGCCCTCCCTGAGCCTAAGAGGCTGTCCCCGAGGAGGAGGCGG
>Ga0256867_10000313_pt1 | contig 18864 bp, 17 predicted proteins | sample RVTome_15_FD_185939 | JGI IMG/M metagenome (GOLD analysis project Ga0256867, IMG submission 185939) | Soil microbial communities from uranium-contaminated site in the Upper Colorado River Basin, Wyoming, United States - RVT150D86 (HiSeq) ... | reverse complement strand
TCGCCGTGGGCACGGGCGCCTACGTCGCGGCGCTCTTCCACATGATCACCCACGCCGCCTTCAAGGCCCTGCTGTTCCTGGGCGCCGGCTCGGTGATCCACGGCATGGACGGCGAGCAGGACATGCGCCGCATGGGCGGGCTGGCCCGGGCCATGCCCGTGACGGCTGTGACGTTCGCCGTGGGCGCCCTCGCCATCGCCGGAGTGCCGCCGCTGTCCGGATTCTGGTCCAAGGACGAGATCCTGGCCGCCACATGGGACTTCAGCCCGGTGCTGTGGGCCGTAGCCCTCGCGGACGTCGTCATCACCGGCTACTACATGGCTCGGCAGTTCATCCTGGTGTTCCTGGGCCGGCCCCGCTGGGGGGCCGAGATCGACGGGCAGGAACCCCAGGGCGAGGTCCACCCCCACGAGTCCCCGGCCATCATGTCGCTGCCCCTGGTGGTCCTGGCCGTGGCCGCGGCGACGCTGGGTGTGCTCAACCTGCCCCTCGTCGACGACTGGCTCGTGCTCGAGCACTTCATGGAGCCCACCCTCGAGGATGTGGCCCATGTGCTCACGCTCAGCACTGCGGCCAAGGTCACCCTGGCCGCCATCTCCATCGCTGCCGCCCTGGCCGGCATCGTGGTGGCGTTCCGGAGGTTCCTGGGCAGGCGGGCAGTCGCCCCGGACGCGCTCGAGCCGCAGCTGCTGCAGTCCGCCTTCGGCATCGACGACGCCACGTCGTGGGCGGTGGCCGGACCCGGCTACACCGCGTTCGAGGCCGTCGCCCTGGCTGACGAGCAGCTGGTGGACGGCGCCGTGGAGGGGATCGGCCGCGTCGCCATGGGCAGCGGTCGCCGCCTGCGCGTTCTGCAGTCCGGCTACGTGCGCAACTACGCCATCGGCATCGGGCTGGGCTCACTGGCCCTGGTGCTGCTGTTCCTGACCAGGGCGGGACTGTGATGGAGGCCGGCGTCATGGCCGCGGAGACCGTGGGCGGTCTCCCGCTTCTGAACTCCCTCATCGTGGTCCCGGCCGTGGGCGCCGTCGTCGTCGCCCTGCTGCCCCGCACCAGCAGCTACCTGGCCCGCCAGATCGGCGTCGTGTTCTCGGCCGTCACCGCGGCGGTGGCCGTCTACCTGCTCACCCAGTTCGACACGGGCGACCCGAACATGCAGTTCGAGAGCGTGCAGTCGTGGATACCCGACCTCGGCATCAGCTGGCATGTCGGGGTGGACGGCATCTCCCTGTTCCTGGTCGTCATGACGGCGGTGATGTTCCCCGTGGTGCTGGCCGGGGTGGACCCACACGGCGACCCCAAGCCCTACACGGCCTGGATGCTGCTCCTCATGGCAGGTTCGATCGGCGCCTTCGTGGCCCTCGACCTGTTCCTCTTCTTCGTGTTCTTCGAGATCGTGCTCGTCCCCATGTACATGCTGATCGCCGGCTGGGGCTACGCAGAGCGCCGTCACGCGGCGATGAAGTTCTTCATCTACACCATGGCCGGATCCGCGCTGCTGCTGGTGGCCATCCTGGCCGTGGTGCTGCTGAGCGCCGATGGTGGCCAGCTCACCTTCAACGTGGTGGAGCTGGCCGACCGTCAGGCCCTGGCCACCGACACGGCCCGGCTCTGCTTCGCCGCCTTCGCATTGGCATTCGCCATCAAGGTGCCCATCTTCCCCGTCCACACGTGGCTACCCGACGCCCACACGCAGGCGCCCACCGCCGGCTCGGTGATCCTGGCTGCCATCATGCTGAAGCTCGGTACCTACGGCCTGTACCGCTTCGGGCTCTACCTGTTCCCTGAGGCGTCCGTCTACTTCGCCCCTGTGCTCGTCACCCTCGGTGTCATCGGGGTGATCTACGGAGCCATCGTCGCCGCCATGCAGCGGGACCTGAAGCGGCTCGTCGCCTACTCGTCGGTGGCGCACATGGGCTTCATCATCCTGGGAACCTTCGCCTTCACGGCCCAGTCCCTTGGTGGCGGTGTCCTCCAGATGGTCAACCACGGCATCACAACCGGTGCTCTGTTCCTGGTGGTGGGCATGATCTACGAGCGGCGCCGCACGCGGGAGATATCCCGTCTGCGCGGGCTGCAGAGCGCCGCCCCGATCATGGCCGGGGTGTTCACCGTGCTGATGCTGTCCTCGATCGGCTTGCCCGGCCTCAACGGCTTCGTCGGCGAGTTCCTCGTCCTCATCGGTTCCTTCGCCACGCGCCGGTGGTGGGTGGTGGTGGCGACCGTGGGGGTGATCCTCGCCGCCGTCTACCTGCTGTGGGCCTACCAGCGCGTGTTCCATGGCGAGCCGTCCCCCGAAGACGTCGACACGCCCGAGCTGCGTCTCAGGGAACTGGCGGTCCTGGCCCCGTTCGTGGTGGCCATCGTGTTCCTGGGCGTGTACCCCAAGCCCGTGCTCGATCGCATCGAGCCGTCAGTCGAACGCCTGATCGACCACCTGGAGGCCAACAGCGACTACGAACGGCCCGAGACCGTCGTGGTCGTCGCCGAAACGGGGGCAGGCGGAGAGGCACCCGATGACGAGGGAGCGTCGGGTCGATGATCCTGGCCCAGGTCCTCGAGCTCGACCCCCCGGCCATCGACTGGTGGGCGCTCTCCCCCCAGCTCGTCCTGGTCGGAGCCGCGCTCGGGCTCTTGGTGGTGCGGGCCCTGACCCCCTGGCCGATGCCAGACGCCGTCGGCACCTGGGTGTCGGTGTTGGCCGGGGTGGCCACGTTCGGCGTGAGCTACGGCCTGTGGCTCGACGTCCGCGACGACGGCCCCCGCTCGGTCATCGCCAACGCCTTGGGCGTGGACGGGTTCTCGCTGTTCTTCACGATGCTGGTGGCGGTGACGGTGGTGCTGACCGCGCTCCTGTCCGACGGCTACCTGGCCCGCAACCGCATGCTGGCCAGCGAGTTCCACGCCCTGCTGCTGTGCTCGGCTGCCGGCGCTGTGGTCATGGCATCGGCCAACGACCTCATCGTGCTGTTCCTGGGCCTGGAGACGCTGTCCATCGGCCTGTACGTGATGGCGGCCATGCAGCTCCTACGCATGCGCAGCCAGGAAGCAGCCATGAAGTACTTCATCATGGGGGCGTTCTCCTCGGCGTTCCTGCTCTACGGCGTCGCCCTGGTCTACGGGGCGACCGGCTCGACCAACCTCGTGGCCGTGCGGGCCTTCCTGGTGGGGACGCCTCTGTTCGACACGACCGTCCTACTCGTCGGCTTCGCGCTCCTGCTCACCGGCCTGGCCTTCAAGGTGGCGGCCGCGCCCTTCCACATGTGGGCCCCCGACGTCTATCAGGGTGCCCCCTCACCAGTCAGCGGCTACATGGCCTCAGCCGCCAAGGCGGCCGGCTTCGCAGCCATGCTCAGGGTCTTCTTCGTGGCCTTCGGCTCCTACTCCGTGGAGTGGGAGCCGCTGGTGGCCGTCCTTGCCGCCTTGACGCTGGTGGTCGGCGCCGTGATGGCCATCGTGCAGACCGACGTCAAGCGCATGCTGGCCTACTCCTCGGTCAACCATGCCGGCTTCGTCCTGGTGGCCGTCGCCGCCGCCAGCGACGCCGGCACGGCGGCGGCACTCTTCTACCTGTTCACCTACACGCTCATGATCATCGGCAGCTTCGGCGTGGTGGCGCTGGTGGGTACCGAGGTGGAGGGTACCCACCCGTTGGATCGCTACCGGGGCCTGGCCCGCAGCCGGCCCTTGCTCGCCTTCGCCTTCACGTTCTTCCTGCTGGGCCAGGCCGGTGTGCCCTTCACCAGCGGTTTCGTGGCCAAGTTCCTGGTGATCGGTGCCGCCGTCGACGCGGAGAACTACGTCCTGGCTGCGTTGGCCATGCTCTCGGCCGTGGTCGCTGCCTTCATGTACCTGCGGATCGTGCTGGCGATGTACCGCACCCCCGAGGCCGGCGAGGAAGCACCCCAGGTGAGGATCCCCTGGGCGTCCGGGCTGGCCCTGGCCGGCGCCTTCGCCTTCACGATCGTGGTGGGCTTCCTTCCGCAGTTCTTCATCGAGTTCAGCCGCGACGCCGTCCCCGTGCTCCTGGCCGGACGCTGACCTCCCTCTGGTCCGAGGGGACGCAGAGGGCGATTGCGGTGAGGGCAGGGCCCACCCATAGGGTCGGGGTCGGTGAGGGGAGGCTCCGACACGACAGCCGGCCTGGTGGCAGCGACGCTGGGCATGATCGGCTGGGCCGCTTCGGGAGTCATCGTCAAGGGCATCGACCTGCCGGCACTGGTCGTCGTCTTCTGGCGCATGACGATCTACGCCGTGGCCATCGTGGTGGTGCTGCGGATGCGGGCCAGGCCGTTGACCCTCCGCGGCATTCGCATCAGCCTGCCCGGCGGCATCGCCCTTGGCCTGGACATCATGCTCTTCTTCGCCGCCGTCAAGCTGACCACGGTGGCCAACGCCACCGTGATCGGCGCCATGCAACCGGTGCTCCTGCTCGCCATCTCCGGGCCGCTGTTCGGGGAGAGGCCCCACCGCAGCGACTGGCTGCTGGCCGGGGTGGCCATGGCCGGGGTGGGACTGGTGATGTTCGGGTCGGCCGGGGTGCCCGAGTCGAACCTTCTCGGCGACTTCCTGGCCCTGCTCACCCTGTTCGCCTGGACGGCCTACTTCATCTACTCCAAGCGCACCCGCGATCGCATCGACGCGGTGGAGTACACGGCGGGCACGGCCGTGGTGGCCACGGCGGTGGCCGCACCGGTGGCTCTGCTGTCTGGTCAGGTGGCCGAGCTTCCCCAAGGGGCGATGTGGTTCTGGCTGGTGGTCCTGGCTCTGGGCCCTGGCTTCGCCTCCCACATCCTGGTCAACTGGTCGCTGGGTCGCATCCCCCTGTGGTTGGGGTCCACCATGACCCTGGCCATCCCCGTCGCCTCGGTCGTCCTGGCGTGGATCTTCCTCGGCGAGCAGCTGGTGCCGGCCCAGATCCTCGGCATCGTGGTCGTCACCGGTGCGCTGGCGGTGCTGGTGCTGAAGCCCCTGCAGGATCGGGCGGTGGTGGTGCCGAGCGGCCCCGACGAGCGGGCCGGTTCGAGCAGCTGACCTCGCCCGCGGCGGCGCGTCCAGGGCGGGACTCGTCGTCGCCCCGAGCCCGGCCGAGATGCCATCGGCGCCGATCGAGGGGGTGTTTGGCCCCTCGTGAACCGCTTCACTAGCCTCACCAGACGTGTCGGAGTTCCTCCGCAGCTACCTGACGGTCGGCATCTTCGCCCTGGCGGCCGTGGCCCTGGTGGGTGCGACGCTGGGCCTGGCGAGGCTCCTCCGACCCAGCCAGCCCACGACACAGAAGCGCCTCGCCTACGAATCGGGTGTCGATCCGGTCGGGGAGCAGTGGGCTCAGTCCCAGATCCGCTACTACATCTTCGCCATGCTGTTCGTGATCTTCGACATCGAGGCCGTGTTCCTGTTCCCTTGGGCCACCCGGCTCGAGCGCTACGGCACCTTCGGGCTCGTGGAGATGCTGGTGTTCCTGGGCATCCTGTTGTTGGGCCTGTTGTTCGCCTGGCGCAAGGGAGTGCTCCGTTGGGTCTGATCGAGCGCAAAGGTGTGCCCAAGCCCCTCTCGTGGCTCCTCAACTACGGCCGGAAGCGGTCGCTCTGGGTCTACCAGTGGGGCCTGGCCTGCTGCGCCATCGAGATGGGGGCAGCCTTCGGCTCGCCTCGATACGACATCATGCGCCTGGGGGTCATCCCGTTGCCGGCCAGCCCCCGCCAGGCCGACCTGGTCGTGATCTCGGGCACGGTGACCGACAAGATGGCTCCGGTCATCAGGCGGCTGTACGAGCAGATGCCAGAGCCGAAGTACGTGATCTCGATGGGCTCGTGCGCCAACTGCGGCGGGCCGTACTGGGACAGCTACTCGGTCACCAAGGGTGTGGACCAGGTCATCCCTGTGGACGTCTACGTCCCGGGCTGCCCGCCTCGCCCCGAGGCGCTGCTCGAGGGAGTGGTCCTGCTCCAGGAGATGATCCAGCGAGAGGACGTCTCGGAGCGCCTGAACCGCGATCGCCAGCCGATCGTGGTCGACGCGTGAGCGAGGTGAGGCGGCCGTGACCGACGCCCCCGCCGCCGCGGCGCCCGCCGCTGCAGAGGACGAGGACCCTGCCGCCCCGGCCAGCGATCCGCCCCGTGAGGAGCTGCTGGCCCAACTTCTCGACGCCCTGGGCGACGGTTTGGTCGAGCACCACTTGGCTCACGGAAGGGACCTGTGGATCCGTGTCGACCGTGATCGCTGGCAGGACGCGGGCCGGACCCTGAGGGATCTGGGCTACACGTACTTCGGCTTCCTCTCGGCCATCGACTGGATGGTGGCGCCCGAGGGGCGCTACGAGGACACCGAGTTCGAGGACGAGCCGGTGGTGACCGACATCGGTGGCGATGACGACGCCGGTGACGGGTACGCCGCAGACGGGGAACCCACGGACGAGGACGCCACCGACCCCGACGCCGCTGAACCCGACGCCGCTGTACCCGACGCCGGGGACGAGGAGGCCACCGCCGACGAGGACGGGACGGCCTCAGCCATGGCGAGCCAGCGCCTGGCTGGGGGCAAGACGCGGTTCCAGGTGCTGGCCCGGGTGCAGAAACCGGGCACGGATATGGGGGTGACGCTGAAGGTCGACCTGCCCGACGGCGAGGCTCGAATCGACACCTGGACCGCCCTGTACCGGGGCGCCAACTGGCACGAACGTGAGGCCTGGGAGATGTTCGGCATCGACTTCGCGGGGCACCCTGGCCTGCGCCACATCTACCTGCCCAGCGAGTTCGAGGGCCACCCGCTTCGAAAGGACTATCCGCTGCTGGCCCGCGTGGTGAAGCCGTGGCCCGGCGTGGTCGACATCGAGGACATCCCCCCGCATCTCGAGTCCCAGCTCGAGGCCGAGGTCATGGCAGCGTTCGAGGCCACCCAGGCCGCCGCCTCGAGTGAGCCTTCGGCCGCTGGGGAGGAGCCTTCGGCCGGTGGGGAGGGGTCGTGACCGCGGTCGAGCAACGCCGGCGCCAGGCCTACGTCGACGCCCAGGCCTCCGAGGCCAGGGTCACCATCGAGCTGCAGACCGGCGACATGACCCTCAACATCGGTCCCCAGCACCCCGCCACGCACGGGACGCTGCGCATCGCGGCACGGTTGGACGGTGAACAGGTCGTGGCATGCGAGCCGATCATGGGCTACATGCACCGCGGCTACGAGAAGCTGGCCGAGGTCCGTACCTACCCCCAGGTCACGACGCTCATCAACCGCATCGACTGGCTGGGTAGCTTCGCCAACGAGGTTCCTTTCATCCTCGCGGCCGAGCGGCTGATGGAGGTCGAGGCTCCACCGCGGGCCCAGTGGATCCGCACGATCCTCTTCGAGCTCAGTCGCATAGCCAACATCTCGCTGTTCCTGGGCGACATGGGCGTGCAGGTGGGGGCCCTCACCCCCGTCTTCTATGCCTTCCGCGACCGCGAACGCGTCCTGAACCAGATCGAGGCCGTCACCGGAGGTCGCTTCCACCCCAACTTCGATCGCATCGGCGGCTTGAAGGACGATCTGCCCAAGGGCTGGATCGACGAGACCAGGGCCGTGATGGCCACCATGCGGCGCTTCTGCGACGAGATGGAAGAGCTCCTCATGGGCAGCGAGATCTTCGAGGCTCGCTGTCGCGGCATCGGGGTGATCCCCGCCGAGGTGGCTCTGTCCTACGGCCTTTCAGGGGCCAACCTGCGGGGCAGCGGGATCGACTGGGACCTGCGCCGCGACGCCAACCCCGGTCTGGCCTGGGATCAGATCGACTGGAAGGTGTGGACCCACCCCGACGGGGACAGCTTCGCCCGGTACTGGGTGCGCCTGCAGGAGACCCGCGAGGCCACCTACATGGTCGAGAAGCTGTGCGACGGTCTGCCCGGCGGCCCGATCATGGCCAAGGTGCCCCGCATCATCAAGGTCCCGGCCGGCGAATCCTACGTGTCGACGGAGAACCCGCTGGGGGAGATGGGCTACTACGTCATCAGCCAGGGCGACCTGGGACCCTTCCGCGTCAAGATCCGGACGCCGTCGTTCAACAACATCTCAGTCGTGCCCTGGGTCATGAGGGGCGTGTACGTTCCCGACGTGATCACGATCCTCGGGTCGCTGTACTTCATCCTGGGCGACATCGACCGGTGACCTTCGCCCTCGCCTACTGGCAGGAGACCGCCGTCAAGCTGGCGGTGATCCTGGCCGTGGTGCCCACCGCCTCGCTGGTCCTCGTCTACCTGTTCCTGTTCAAGTGGGTGTCATTCATGCAGTCCAGGCTGGGGCCCATGGAGGCTGGGCCCCACGGGTCGCTGCAGCTCATCGCCGAGGCGGTCAAGTTCCTCCAGAAGGAGGACCTGATGCCCGGCCGTGCCGACCGCCACGTGTTCGCGGCGGCGCCGGTGGTCGTGCTGATGTCCACGTTCCTGCTGTTCGTGGTGATCCCGGCGGGACCGGACCTGGTGGTGGAGTCGCTGCCGACGGGCATCTTCTACGCCCTGGCCGTCTCGTCGCTGTCCACTCTGGGTGTGCTCATGGCCGGCTGGGCGTCGGCCAACAAGTACGCGCTGCTCGGCGGGCTGCGGGCCGCAGGCCAGCTCATCGCCTACGAGCTGCCGCTCGTCCTGGCCGTGGTGGGCGTGGTGGTGCAGGCCGAGACCCTCGATATCCAGGGCATCGTTGCAGCCCAGGCCGACGGGGCCATCTTCGGTTGGGGCGGGATCGGCCTGCCCTACGTCCTCACCCAGTTCCTGGGCCTGCTGATATTCATGGTCGCCGCCCAGGCCGAACTGACGCAGGCCCCCTTCGACATGCCCATCGCCGAGTCCGAGATCGTCGGCGGCTTCCAGGTGGAGTACTCCGGCTTCCGGTACCTGCTGTTCTTCATGGCCGAGTTCGGCACCGCCTTTGCCTTCTCGGCGTTGGGGGCGGTCCTGTTCCTGGGCGGGTGGTGGTTCCCCGGCTTCGACACCGACGCCAACGCGCTGAACGTGATCGGCCCCGCCATCATGCTGGGGAAGGTCCTGATCCTGTCCTTCGTGATCTTCTGGGTGCGCTTCACCTACCCGAGGCTGCGCGAGGACCAGCTCCAGCAGTTCGCCTGGAAGCTGCTGATCCCTGTGGCGCTGCTGAACATCACCGTCACCGGCATCCTGAAGGTGGCCTTCTGATGGGCCGGTCAGCCACGCCGGCCAGGGAGGTGACGACCTGATGGCCAAGGTTCCCGGAGTCGGCCTGCTCAAGGGGCTCAAGGTCACGGCGGTGACCGGCCTCAAGACGATGTTCCCAGGTGGGGTGCCCGTGCCCCGCCCGTCGAAGGGCGCGGTCACGGTCCAGTACCCCCACGAGAAGGAGGCGCCACCCGATCGGGCCCGCGGGGTGATCGCCCTCAAGGAGGAGAACTGCACGGTCTGCATGCTGTGCGCCCGCGCCTGTCCCGACTGGTGCATCTACATCGAGGGCCACAAGGTCAAGGCACCGCCCCGCCGAGCCGGCGGCAAGGCGCGCTCGATCAACATGCTGGACCGCTTCGACATCGACTACGGGCTGTGCATGTACTGCGGCATCTGCGTAGAGGTGTGCCCCTTCGACGCCCTGTTCTGGTCGCCCGAGTACGAGTACAGCGAGCCCCGCATCGCCGACCTGCTCCACGACAAGGAACGCCTGGGCGAGTGGATGGAGACGGTGCCGGACTTCCTGCCCTACGAGGCCGGCTCCGACCAGAAGGTGCGGAAGGTTCCGCGATGACGCTCGGGGCCATGGTGGCCCAGAACGTGTTCTTCTGGGTCATCGCCGTGGTGATCGCCGTGGCCGCCATCCGCATGGTCACCACCAACAACGTCGTCCACGCCGCGCTCTACCTGGTCGGCGTCCTGGCCGGGCTGGCCGCCAACTACATCCTCCTGGCAGCCGAGTTCGTGGCCATCACCCAGGTGCTGATCTACATCGGTGCCGTCACGGTGCTGTTCCTCTTCGGCATCATGCTGACGCGGGCCCGCATCGGCCGTGAGCGCGGTCTCACGGCGCGCCAGTGGCCCATCGCCGTGCTTGTGTCGGCCATGCTGGGCGGGGTCATCGCCTACGCCGTGCTCGACACCTTCGGCGACGACGAGCTGCCGGTGCGCGACAGCTTCGTGGCCGACAACACCCAGCAGATCAGCGACTCGATCTTCGGTCCGTACCTGATCCCCTTCGAGGTCGTGTCCGTGCTGCTGCTGGCTGCCCTGGTCGGCGCCATCGTGTTGGCCAGGAGGGACTGAGGTGTTCGTAAGCCAGTTCCTGCTCCTCGCCGCCTTCCTGTTCGCAGTCGGCGTCTACGGCGTGCTGGCCCGCCGCAACGCGGTGATGATCCTGATGTCGATCGAGCTGATCCTCAACGCCGTCAACCTCAACCTGCTGGCCTTCGCGGTGCTCAACAACGCCATCTCGGGCCAGACCTTCGCGCTGTTCGTCATCGCCGTCGCCGCAGCCGAGGTCGGCGTCGGCCTGGCCCTCATCCTGCTGATCTACCGCAACCGCACGTCGGTCGACGTCAACGACCTCGACCTGATGCGGGGCTGAGGTCCACCGGTACCCATGCTGGACAACGCCTATCTCGTGCCGCTGATCCCTGCCGTCAGCTTCGTGGCCATCCTGTTCTTCGGCAAGCGGATCAAGGGCGGGCAGGGGGCCCATTGGATCGGCATCCCCGCAGTGGCCTCCTCGTGGGTGCTGTCGGTGGCAGTGCTCTGGCAGTGGATCCAGCGGGTGGAGGACGCCGGAGGCGAGGCTGAGCACGCCCAGGGCGCGTCCACCATGGTCGACGGGGTCAGGGCCCTGCTCACACGCGTCACCGAGGGTGCCGAGGAGGGCCACACCTTCGTCGGGGCCGTCATCAATACCGTCGACTGGTGGACGATCGACGGCGTCGACTTCCAGGTGGGGACCCTCGTGGACGGGCTCAGCGCCATCCTCCTGTTCGTCGTGTCCTCGGTCTCGCTGCTGGTCCACGTGTACTCGTCGGAGTACGTGAAGGGCGACCGGCGCTATACCCACTACTTCGCCTTCCTGAGCCTTTTCACGGCCTCGATGCTCTTCTTCGTGCTGGCCGAGAACACCATCCAGATGATCATCGGGTGGGAGCTCGTGGGCGTCTGCTCCTATGTGCTGATCGGGCACTGGTGGGAGGAGAAGCCCAACGCCGACGCGGCGCTCAAGGCCTTCCTGACCAACCGCATCGGCGACGTCGGCCTGATGATCGGCGTGGTCGTCCTCTACTGGGGGACCCGCGAGGCCGGCCAGAACACCTTCTCCATCGACACGATCAACCGACTGGCGGCCTCGGGGGAGATCCGACACCTGATCCTGCTGGTGGGGGCGCTGTGCCTGACGGCCGCGGTTATGTCCAAGTCGGGCCAGTTCCCGCTGCACACCTGGCTACCCGATGCCATGGCCGGCCCCACACCGGTGTCGGCGCTCATCCATGCTGCCACCATGGTGGTCGCCGGCGTCTACATGGTGGCCCGCCTCTACCCGGTCTTCTACGAGGGCCTCTCGATCGGCACGTCCTCCATCAACGTGCTCGCGTTCGTGGGCGGTTTCACGGCGCTGATGGGCGCAGCCCTGGCGTTCGTGCACTGGGACATCAAGAAGGTGCTGGCCTACTCCACCATCAGCCAGCTCGGGTACATGGTCATGGCCCTGGGCGTGGGGGCCTGGACCGCCGCCATCTTCCACCTCGTCACCCACGCCTTCTTCAAGGCCGGCCTGTTCCTGGGGGCGGGCTCGGTGAGCCACGCCGCCCACCACACCTTCGACCTGCGCGAGATGGGTGGGCTGCGCAAGTACATGCCCAGCACGTACTGGACGTTCCTCATCTGCTCGCTGGCCCTGGCCGGGGTGTTCCCCCTGGCCGGGTTCTGGTCGAAGGACGAGATCCTGGTCGGCGCGTTCCGTGGCCAGGACAACGGCTACCCGCTGATGCTGGCATTCGGCCTGATCGTGGCCCTCATGACGGCCGCCTACATGTTCAGGGTCATCTACTACACGTTCCACGGCGAGTACCGCGGACACGGCGTTCCCCACGAGTCGCCTCGGACCATGACCGTGCCGCTGTGGTGCTTCGCCGGACTGGCCATCGTGGCCGGCGTCGTCAACCTGCCCGCGCCGGTGCTGGAGCCCTTCGGCCTCGAGGGCCTGGCCCACCGCATCGAGACCTACGCCGAGCCCATCGAGTTCCTGGAGCAGTTCGACTCGTTCACCGTCGCCGACCCCTCCCTGGGCATGGCCATCCTGGGGACGGTGATGGCGCTGGCCGGCATCGGCATCGCCTACCTGTGGTTCTGGCGCGGCCTCGGCCCTCACGGCCTCACCGAGCGGAACCGGGTGGCCTGGCACGGCTACCACTTCCTGGAGAATCGGTACTTCCTGGACCACCTCTACACCGGCGTCATCGTGGGGAGCATCAAGGGGCCAATCGCCCGTGCCACCTACTGGTTCAACCAGAACGTCATCGATGCCGTGGTCGACGCCTGCGGGACGTACTCGACTCGGTTCGCACGGTGGCTCTACCGCAACATCGACCAAGGTGTGATCGATCGCACCGTCAATGCTGGCGGTGAGGGCGCCGAGCTGTCGGGCGCTGGCCTCCGCAAGATCCAGACGGGTCGGATCCAACAGTACGGCGCGCTGCTGTTCGGCGCGGCCGCCGTGCTCGCCGTCGTGTTCGTGATCGTGATCTGAGTGCGCAAAGAGAGCAGGGAGTAGATGGAAGCGACCGGTTTCGACGCCTGGCTCCTCAGCCTCATCGTCTTCGGGCCCGCGGTCGGGGCGCTGGTGATGCTGGTGATCCCCGGCAGCCAGTCCGAACTGCACAAGCTCGTGGCCCTCGTCGCCTCAGGGGCGGCGCTGGGCCTGACCATCTACCTGCTGACGGTGTACGACTACGACGCCGGCGGCGGTCTGCAGTTCGTCGTCGACGAACCCTGGATCGACGTCATCAACTCCCGCTACATCGTCGGCATCGACGGGCTGAGCCTGCCGCTGCTGGCGCTGTCGGTGGCGGTCATCCCGTTGTGCGTCATCTACAGCTGGAACCACATCCCCGAACCGGGGAACCCCAAGGCCTTCCTCATGCTCATGCTGATCCTGGCCACGGGCATGAACGGCACCTTCGTCGCACAGGACCTCATCCTCTTCTTCGTCTTCTTCGAGATCGTCCTGCTGCCCATGTACTTCATGATCGGGGTCTGGGGCGGCGAGAACAGCAAGTACGCCTCCATCAAGTTCTTCCTGTTCACGCTGTTCGGCTCGGCGTTGATGATCCTCAGCTTCCTGGCGCTGTTCTTCCTGGTGGAGAACCCCGAGACCGGCGAGGCCCTGCGCACCTTCGACATGCGCCTGCTCACCGACGTGGCCGGTGCCGGCTTGTCGCGGGCGGCGGCGCTGTGGATCTTCGCCGGCATGTTCATCGGGTTCGGCATCAAGGTCCCGATCTTCCCCTTCCACACCTGGCTACCCGATGCCCACACCGAGGCTCCCACCGTGGGCTCGGTGATCCTGGCCGCCATCTTGCTGAAGCTGGGCACATACGGGTTCGTCCGAATCGCCATCCCCATGCTCCCCGAGGCGGCCGAGGACTGGGCCCCATGGATCGGCCTGTTGGCGGTCATCGGCATCATCTACGGCGCGCTGGCCTGCCTGGCCCAGACGGACATGAAGCGCCTCATCGCCTTCAGCTCGGTGGCGCACATGGGCTTCGTCATGCTGGGCATCGCCACGCTGACGTCGTTCGGCATCAACGCCGCCGTCTTCGGCATGGTCGCCCATGGTCTGATCACCGGCATGCTGTTCTTCGTCGCCGGGTCGGTGAAGGAGCGCTACCACACCCTCGAGATCGCCAAGTTGGGGGGTCTGCTCAAGCAGATGCCCCGGCTGGGCTGGATCTTCGGTCTGGCCGCCATGGCCTCGCTCGGTCTGCCAGGACTGGCCGGCTTCTGGGGCGAGTTCCCGGCCATCCTGGCCTCGTACAACCCCGCAGAGGGCCTGCCCGTCGAGACCTTCCGCACGTACATGGTCATCGCCGCCATCGGCACCGTGTTTGCCGCCGGCTACCTGCTCTGGCTCTTCCAGCGCTCCTCGTTCGGTGAGCCCACCGAGCACTTCGCACGCGAGAAGTTCGCCGACGTCCTGCCCAGCGAGTGGATCGCCTGGACGCCCATGCTCATCGGCATCGTGGCCCTGGGTGTCTACCCCAACCTGATCTTCCAGATCACCGACGACACGGTCACCAACATCGCCACCGAGGTGGCAGCCGCGATGGGACGCTGAGCGTGGACCTGGAGTTCGTCCGGCCGCTCATCGACTGGCACGCCGTCGCGCCCGAGGTCGTCCTCACCGGCGTGCTGCTGGTGGTGCTGACCCTCGACCTCGTCGACGGCGAGCGGTTCCGGCCGGTGATGCCCACCATCGCCGGCATCGGGCTCCTGGCCACCCTCGTCCCGCTCCTGACCCTGGCCCTGGATGGCACGACCAGGGAGCTCTTCGGAGGGGCGTACGTGGTCGACGACTTCGCGCTGGTCCTCAAAGCGCTGTTCGTCATCGTCGGTTATGTGGTCATCCTGCTGTCGGTCGACTACGTCCGCGACGGCGACTACTACGAGAACGAGTACTACACGCTGTTGCTGTCGTCGCTGCTGGGCATGGTCATCATGGGTTCGTCCCGGGACCTCATCACCATGTTCATCGCTCTCGAGCTGCTGTCCATCCCGGCCTACATGCTGGCAGCCTGGCGCAAGGGCGGGTGGCGTTCCAACGAAGCGGGCATGAAGTACTACCTGATGGGCGTCTTCGCCACCGCCGTCATGCTCTACGGGATGTCCTTCGTGTTCGGGGTCGGGGGCTCGACGGTGTTCACCGACATCGCCGAGGCCATGAGCGGGCCGGAGTCCTCGGCCCTCATCACCGTGGGGATCCTGTTCACCATCATCGGCTTCGCCTTCAAGGTGTCGGCCGTGCCGTTCCACACGTGGGCGCCCGACACCTACGAGGGGGCACCGACACCGGTGACCGCGTTCCTGTCCGTCGGCTCCAAGGCGGCGGGGTTCGTGGCCCTGCTGCAGCTCGTGTTCGTCGCCTTCGTGGGGCGTGAGGATGTCATCGAACCGCTCTTCTGGGTCCTGTCGGCGGTGACGATGACGGTCGGCAACCTCATCGCCCTGCGCCAGACCAACATCGTGCGACTGCTGGCCTACTCCAGCGTCGCCCAGGGTGGCTTCATGCTGGCGCCCTTCGCGGTGGCGGGTGCGCCAGGCCAACTGGCTGTCGAGTCCGTCGTCATCTACCTGATCATCTACGCCTTCATGAACCTAGGGGCCTTCGCCGTGGTCCTGGCCGTGGCCCGCAAGACCCGCTCCGGTGACATCGCGAGCTACGGCGGCCTCATCAACTACGCGCCAGGCATGGCCGGCGCCATGACGGTGTTCCTGTTCGCCCTGGCCGGCATCCCGCCCCTGGCCGGCTGGTTCGCCAAGTTCGCGGTGTTCCGGGCGGTCATCGACGCCGGCACGCTCGCCGGCTACGCCCTCGGCGTCGTCATCGCCGTGAACTCGGTGATCGCCCTCGTGTACTACGCCAACGTCGCCAAGGAGATGTGGTTCAACCCTGTGCCCGACGGCGACGAGACGCCGGTGCCGGTCACGGGCTCACTCGGGTTCGCCATCGGCCTCACCGTGCTGGCCACGGTCGTGTTCGGGATCGTGCCTGGGGTGATCGGTCACTTCGGCGAGATCTCGGTGCTCGCCTCGCCGCTCTGAGGGGAGCGGCCGTGCTGGCGGCCATGTGACCGCCGACGCCGCGGAACGCTTCGACCGGTTCGTCGACCGGGCGCTCTACGGCCCGGACGGCTTCTACGAGCGCGGTGGGCGGGCCGGGCGCGGCGGCGACTTCCTCACTGCGGTCGAGGTCGGCCCTCTCTTCGGGGAGGTGACGGCCCTGGCCCTCGACTCCTGGTGGGCTGGGCTCGGCCGCCCCGATCCCTACATGGTCGTGGAGGGAGGGGCAGGACGGGGGCAGTGGTGCCGCATGGTCCGCGCCGCCGAGCCGGCTTGCGCCAGCGCGCTGACGTGGGTGGCGGTGGAGCGCTCGCAGCGCCTCCGGTCCGAGGCGGCGCAGGTCGCCGACGCCACCGCAGCGGAGCTGCCCGACCGGCACGCAGCGGCGCTGCGCGGCGGGGCGGCCCACGTGGTGCTGGCCAACGAGCTCCTCGACAACCTGGCGGTCCGGCTGTTGAGGCGCACGGCCGGCGGCTGGTCCGAGCTGTTCGTACAGAGCGGCGCCCCTCTGTGGCGGCCCACCGCCGATGTCCCGCCCTTCGAGGTGCCCGAGGGATCCACCGCCCCGTGGCAGCTGGCGGCCCGGGACTGGGTGGAGCGGGCCAGGGGCCTGCTGGCCCCCGGCGGGCGGTTGGTGTGCCTGGACTACTGCTCCACCACCGCTGAGCTGGCCCGGCGGCCAGCGACGGAGTGGCTGCGGACCTATGCCCGCCACGGTCGCGGCACCGAACCCTGGACGAAGCCCGGTGAACAGGACATCACCTGTGAGGTGTGCCACGACCAGCTCGGCCATCCTCTCGTCACCGCTCAGGCGGCGTGGCTGGCCGGCCATGGCCTGGACGAGCTGGTGGACGAGGGACGCCGCCTCTGGCGGGAGCGGGCCCATCGTCCCGACCTGGCCGCGGTCAAGGGCAGGAGCAGGGTCAGCGAGGCGGCGGCCCTGACCGACCCCACCGGGATGGGGTCCTTCCAGGTCCTCGAATGGCTGGCCTGAGGGGCAGCCACCGCCTCAGGTGAGGCTGCGCTGGTAGCGGACGTCGAACACGGGGCCGGCGACGGTCCTGGTGACCCCCTCCAGCAGCCGCCAGCCGCGCCGCTCGTACCAACGCCGCACAGAGGTGTTCTCCGACAGCACCCACAGCTCTGCGGTGCCGACGCCGAGCGAGCGCAGGTGATCGAGGGCCACGTCGTGAAGGGTGGCCCCGATCCCCGACCTCCACCACTGGGGCAGGACGTAGAGCCCTCCGATCTCGCCCACCACGCTCAGGCGCCCGGGGCCCCCTCGTGTGCCGAGGTCGGCGGCGTGGATGGCCCCGACCACCTCCCCGCACGCCTCGGCCGCGAACAGCGCTCCCTGGGCCAGGACCTCGGCCCAGCGCCGCCTGAGCGCTTCGTGGGTCGGCTTCGGGGCATCTTCGGGGAAGATGTGGCGGTAGGCGTGCAGGGCCGTGACCAGCTGGATCCTGGCCAGGTCCGCCACGTCGGGCGCTCCGGCTCGGCGGACGACGATCGGCTGGGCCTCGCTCACCGGAACACCGGCAGCACCTCGGCCACCGTGACGGCGCGGGCTCGCAGCGCCGCCTGGCGGTCGCTGTCCGCCGATGCGCCGATGAGCACCAGGCGTTCGGCCCCGGCGTCGACCATCTCGCCCAGGCGGGCCACGCAACGCTCGGGCGGGCCGACGGCGGCCCAGCGGTCCACGAAGTCGTCGTCCAGGAGGGCGGTGTGGCTGGCCCCGGACTGGGTGTGGTGCTCGCGGTCATAGGTGCGGTGGAGGCGTTCGACGATCTCACGATCCTGTAGCGGCGTGCCAGCAGCAGCGCGGCCGCTGAACGACGAGAAGTGGGCGAACGTGGCCAGGCCGCCCCGGGCCAGCTGGCGGCACTGGGCGATGTCCCGTCCCGGCACGACGTTGACCCAGGCGCCGTAGCTCTGGCCATGGGGGTCGAGCCCGGCCTCGCGCCGCGCCTGGCGTGCCCAGTCGAGGCAGAGTGCCAGCCTCTCGGGGTCGGCGCCGACGGCGAAGGTGATGCGGTCGGCCCACAGGGCGGCCACGCGCACGACCTGAGGACCGGTGGCAGCCACGTCGACTGGCACCTTTGCCAGGCCCGACGCCGCGATCCAACTGTTGGTGCTCTCGAAGCCGTCCAGATCGACCGGGGCGCCCGTCAGGTACCCCTGGACCCGCTCCAGGTAGGTGGCGAAGACGCCGACCGGGGCGGGTTCCTGACCGAGGTGGAACAGCGAGGAGTCGCCGCGGCCGATCCCCAGGACCATGCGGCCTCCGGAGAGGGCGTGCACGCTGGCTGCGGCCGTGGCGGTGACCGCGGGGTGGCGCGTCACGGGGTTGGTCACCCCGGTGCCCACCAGCAACCGCTCGGTGGCCTGCGCAGTGGCTGCGAGAGCCACGTAGGGATCACCGCTCAGGTTCTGGCTGTCGACCACCAGGATCCCGTCCCACCCCTCGGCCTCGGCCCGCTCCCCCTGGGCGCCGGCCCGGCGCGGCGCCGCGAAACCCATCGTCCACATCTCGACTGCCGCCATCTCGCTCCCGGGTCCGCAGTGGTCGGCGACGGTAGCCGGGAAGGGCCGCGGATCTGATCCGGTCCGGCCAGGTCACCGGTCCGACCAAAGACCGAGGGCGGCGACAGGACCCAGCCGTAGCCTGACCGGCGATGCCAGAGGCCAGGTCGGTCTTCTCCCCCTCGGTGCTGCCGGTCACGGTGGCCACCCTGGCCACTGTGTCGCTGGTGGCCTTCGACGGCCTGGCGGTGGCGGCCGCCCTGCCGGGCATCACCGAGGACCTGGGCAGCGTCGGGCTGCTGTCGGGGGTGCTGACCGGCTTCCTCCTGGCCTCGAGCATCGCCACCATCGCCACCGGTCCGCTGGTCGACGCGCTGGGGGTGCGAAAGGTGTACCGGGTGGCCACGGTCGGGTTCGGGATCGCCACACTGGCCTGCGGGCTGGCCCCATCCATGGTGACGCTGGTGGCGGCCAGGGTTGGGCAGGGCGCGTGCGGCGGCGCTCTCATCACCGCCGCCATCTCGACGGTCGGCCTCGCCTACCCCGA
>Ga0256867_10000312_pt1 | contig 18908 bp, 18 predicted proteins | sample RVTome_15_FD_185939 | JGI IMG/M metagenome (GOLD analysis project Ga0256867, IMG submission 185939) | Soil microbial communities from uranium-contaminated site in the Upper Colorado River Basin, Wyoming, United States - RVT150D86 (HiSeq) ... | reverse complement strand
CGGGCCCTGAAGGTCGCCCGGACGATCGCCGACCTGGACGGCTCGGATCGCATCGAGCCTGCTCACCTCCTGGAGGCACTCGCCTTCCGAGGGGAGAGTGACGTCCTCGGGGAGACCGGTGTTGCCTGAGACCGCGCAAGGGCCGGCGGTGGCGGGCCCGAGCCCACCCGGCGTCTGGCCGGCCGGCTTCGTGGCCGGCGCGGCCGACCGCGACGCGCTACTGGTTCTGGCCCACCTCGAGGGGATGACCCCGGCCGATCTTCATGGGCTGGCCTTGATGGAGGGGACGGCGCGGGCTTGTCTGCGGGCTGTCGCGGCGGGCGCGGCGCGGGGAGCCTCAGCCAGGGATCGGGCCGTGGCGGCGCGGGTCGATCCCGGTTCCGTTCGAGCCGCGCTGGCCCTGTGCGGCGCCCGGATGGCCTCTCCCTGGGACGACGACTACCCGCAGGGGCTCCTCGACCTTACCGACCCGCCGATGTGCCTCTTTGTCCGGGGCACCCTACCCGCCCCCCGTCCGGCCGTGGCCATGGTCGGTGCCAGGAGGTGCACGCCGTATGGGCGGGAGGCGGCCGAGATGATCGCATCCGGTCTGGGGGCCGCGGGCGTGACCGTGGTCAGCGGGGCTGCGGTGGGGATCGACGCCGCCGGTCACCGGGGTGCGCTCCGGGCCGGCGGGCCCACGGTGGCGGTGCTCGGCTCCGGCATCGACGTGCCCTACCCACCGAGGAACGCCGGGCTGATCGAGGCGATCGTCCGAGCCGGCGCTGTCGTGAGCGAGTATCCACCGGGGATCCAGGCTCGCCCTCATCGGTTCCCGGCCCGCAACCGGCTGGTGGCTGCGCTGGTCCAGGGGGTCATCGTGATCGAGGGCGCGCCGGGCAGCGGATCGCTCATCACGGTCGAGTTCGCCCTCGACCTCGGGAGGGACGTGTTGGCCGTTCCCGGGGCCATCACCGGACCGCTCTCAGATGTCCCCCACACCCTCATCCGCGACGGCGCCGCCCTGATCCGGGGCCCCGAGGACGTGCTCGAGACCCTCGGCCTGGCGCCCCAACGGTCACCCCCAGGAGGGCCGGAGCCCGTTCCTGGGCCCGCCGGCACCGGCCTCACCGAGGACGAACGGCGGTTCCTGGAACTGGTTCCCGGCACGCCCGCAACCCTCGACGCTGTGGCGAGGTCCGCGGGCATGGATCCGGCCCGCGCCCTCCGCTTCCTGGGCGCCCTGGAGCTCGGGGGCCTGGTGACCGCCGAAGGGGGACGGTACCGGCGCGCCGGCCCCGGCTGAGCGCCGGAAGGATTCGATCGATCCGAGGTCGAACTCCCCCCGGACTCGCCCGTCATTGAGGTTCGACACGGCCAGGATCCGCACCCTCGGTCTCCTGTCTCTCGCGATGGTCCTTCTCTCTTCGTCACCGGCAGGCGCGGCCGCGGCGCCGGCGGTCGGAACTCCGGCCGGGGGCACGGCTCTCCGGTCGCTGCCGGGCGCCACGTTGACCGAAGGGGCTACGCGATCCCCCTCCGGGGGGCCCGGCCGGACTGGTACACGGAGACGCTCCATGGAGCGGTGCAGTCGTCGGGCACCGTGGCGGCCCCTGTCCAGGCGCCGCTCCCGAGCACGGTGGGCATCCGCCCCGGTGCGTGGATGATCGCGCCCGCCGGGTGCACGATGAACTTCGTCTTCCAGAAGGGCGGGTCCTACGCCATCGGCACCGCGGGCCACTGCGTGGAGCGAAGGGGTGACGGGCACGGGCTTGGCGTCGGTACGGGAGGGACCCCGCGGGCCGGGGTGGCCCTGACCTGGCGGGAGGACGCTTACGGATGGGACGGCGCGGCCATCTTCGGCGACTCCGGAAGCCCGGTACGGGTCACGGACCCTGAAGGCCGCCGGCAACCGCACCCATCTGGTGGTCGACGCGACGTGGCTCCCGAGCCTCATCGCCGGCACGCGGATCGGGCGGATCCAGGAGCTGGCCGGTGAGTGGAGCCTGGCGGTCAGCTCTCTCTGCCCGTAGCGGGTCAGACGCGGAGGGCGCCCCACACGTCCTCGCCACGGGCCCCGAGACCGGCGGCCAGGTCCGCGCTGGCCTCGACGGGGCGGCGGCGCCATCGTCCGCGAGGGCGGGCCAGGGCCGAGGCCCGGGCCTCGCGCAACCGGCGCTGCTGGTCGAGGGCACATGGGGCGTGGGTCACGATCGGGCTGAACACGAGACAATGGTCCCATACGGGCGGGCGTTGGGGGTCCTGGGAACCACCGGCCCCGTGTGCTACACAAGGAGCGCTCAGCCGGGGGGAACGTGGAACCTGCCGACGAAACCATCATCGAGGCCTTCCTTCAGCACCTGTCGCTGGAGCGGCATCTGTCTGCTCATACAGCGCGTGCCTATCGGGACGATCTCACCGGGCTGGCCTCGTTCCTCGAGCGGGGCGGCGGCGAGCTCCGGTCCGCCACCCACTCGCAGCTCCGCCGGTGGCTGGCCCACCTCGCCACCCGGGGGATGGCCCGCTCATCGATCGCCCGGAAGGCGGCCTCCGTGCGGACCATGTACCGGTTCGCCGTCCGCCGGGGCCTGGTGGAGACGAATCCGGCTACCACGCTGGCGGCCCCGAAGGTCCCCACCTCCCTTCCTTCCGTGCTGAAGCCGGGAGAGGCATCCTCGCTGGTGGAGGCCCCCATCGGGGACGACCCGTGGGGGATCAGGGACCGGGCCGTGCTCGAGCTCCTGTACGCGGCCGGGATCCGGGTCTCGGAGCTGTGCGGCCTCGACCTCGATGACCTCGATCTCGGCGCCGGGCGGGTCCGTGTGCTCGGGAAAGGGGGGCGGGAGCGCTCGGTTCCCATCGGTGAGGAGGCCGTGGAGGCCCTTCACACCTACCTGGGATCCGCTCGGGGGGCCACCCTGGGCGCCGAGCGAACCGGAGCCCACCTGTTCGTGAACCGGCGGGGGAAGCGGATAACCCCGCGCGATGTCCGCTCGCTGGTGGAAAAATACCGTCGGGACATACTGGCGGGGAGGCGGGTGAGCCCGCACACGCTGCGGCACTCGTTCGCCACCCACCTCATGGAGGGAGGGGCAGACATCAGGGCGGTCCAGGAGCTCCTCGGACACGCAAGCCTCGGAACTACCCAGCGGTACACGCACGTCTCGCGCCGGCGCCTGTTCGGTGCGTACCGTCGGAGCCACCCGAGGGCCTGATGGCCACCGTTCCCGCTTCCGGGCCCCGCGAGGAGGAGGCCACGACCGAACCCCGCGAGCTCGAGGCGCTGTGGGAGGAGTTCAAGTCATCGGGTGCGCAGCAGGCCAGGGAGCGTCTGATCCTCCACTACGCGCCGCTGGTGAAGTACGTGGCCGGCCGCCTGGGCGCGGGGCTTCCCCAGAGCGTCGAGCAGGCCGACCTGATCTCGAACGGCATGTTCGGTCTCATGGACGCCCTCGACAAGTTCGACCGCGCCCGGGCCGTGAAGTTCGAGACGTACGCGATCCCCAGGATCCGGGGCGCGATCATCGACGAGCTGCGGGCCATGGACTGGGTCCCTCGTTCGGTGCGCTACAAGGCCCGGGAAGTGGACAAGGCCCACGCAGCCCTGGAGGGGAGACTGAACCGCGCGCCCACCGACGACGAGGTGGCCGAACAGCTCGGCATCAACCTGGAGGAGCTCCACGAGATGATCACCCAGATCTCGCTGGTCTCGGTGATGGCGCTCGAGGAAGTGGTGGGCGGCGGGGACGAGAGCGGCGAGCAACGGTCACTCCTCGACACGCTGGCCGACGCCGCGAGCGCCGACCCCACCTCCGGCCTGGAGGGGCAGGAGATGCGCGGGCTCCTCTCCGCGGCTATCAACTCGCTTTCGGAGCGGGAGAAGGTCGTCATCACGCTGTACTACTTCGAGGGGCTCACGCTCTCCGAGATCGGGGAGATCCTCGGGGTCACCGAGTCCCGGGTCTGCCAGATCCACGTAAAGGCCGTGGGATCACTCCGGAACAACCTCGCCGAAGGAGACGAGTGACCTCCGGGGTTCGTGTCGTTACCCCCTGCTAGCGTCGAGCCGTGCGCATCGCTGCAGCCCTCGGCCTCATCCTGGCGTCCCTGATCCCGGCGACTGGGGCGGCCGACGCCGGTCTCCGGGCCCGGGAAGGCGTGGCCGGGGCCGCCGGTCCCGAGTACGGGGGGTACGTCTGGCCGGTCCAGGGACCGGTGATCCGGCCGTTCCAGCCGCCGGCCGGACCGTACGGCTCGGGTCACCGGGGGATCGACATAGCCGTTCCCATGGGGACGCCCGTGCGGGCCGCGGGGGACGGTGTGGTGGCGTTCGCCGGCGCCGTGGCCGGCGAGCGTTACGTGTCGATCGACCATCCGGATGGGGTCCGCACCACGTACTCGTGGCTGAGCGCGATCGAGGTCACGAGGGGAGCCCCGATCGCCGTTGGGCAGGTCCTCGGGCGGACGGGCCAGGGCCATCCGGGCGTGGAGCCACCTCACCTCCATCTGGGGGCTCGGTACGGGGGGTCCTACCTCGACCCGATGCTTCTGCTTCAGCGGGACGGCGTGGTCGGCCTGATCAGGCTGGCGCCGCTGGACCTCGCGGCGGGCTGAGCCGGCTGACCACCTAGAATGGGCGGCCATGTCCCCCCGGCCGCCCTTGTCGCGCGCTCATCGCCGTCCCCGCGGATGGCGATTGGCCGCTGCGGTGACGGTGGCCGCGCTCGGCGGGGTCCCCCTCGGGCCGGCGTCCGCCCAGGAGGCGGACCCGTGGCCCATGGCCGGGCGCGACGCCGCCCACTCCGGGACCGCCGACGGCCCCGCCCCCCCGTACCGGGAGGCGTGGACCCAGGCGATCGCGTTCGGCGGCCCGGTGGCGGGCCCGGCCGTGAGCCGGGATGCTCTGGTAGTGGTGGCCTCCCGAGGCGTGGTGGCCCTGGACCCCGCTACCGGGGAGCCACGGTGGGAGATGGACCGCACGGAGGGTCCGGCCGGCCCCCCCGCCGTTGCCGGGGACCTGGTGGTGCACGCCTCCGGATCGGGCTCGAGCACGTCCGTGGTGGCCAGGGCCCTGGAGGACGGGATCGAGGCGTGGCGGGCCTTCGTGGACGCCGACGTCCCCGGCGGACTCGTGGTCGCCGATGGGCTCGTGTACGCGGCCACGACCTCAGGCGAGGTGGTGGCCCTGGAGGCCGATACCGGCGAGGAGCGGTGGCGGTCGGACGTCGGGGGACGGCTGCAAGCCACGCCAGCGGTGGCGGACGGCCTGGTGCTGGTGGCGGGGGAGGATCGACAGACCGGTGTGGTCACGGTGTTCGCTCTGGACGCTGCATCGGGACGGCAGCCCCAGTGGCGCTTCGCCACCCCCGGCCCGGCCCTGCCCGCCTCAGCCCCCGCCTCCGATGGGGACCGGGCCTTCGTGGCCACCAGCGAGGGAGTCCTGCGGGCCCTCGACCTCGAGGGCGGCGGTCAAGTCTGGACCGCCGACATGCGGGCGGCCGTATCGGAGAGACAGGTCCCGGCGGCGGCTTCGCAGCTGGTTGTGGCCGACCGGCTACATGTCTACGGGCTCGAGCCGGGCGACGGGGAAGAGCGATGGAAGTTCCTCTTGGCCGACCTCCGCGTCCTGCCGGGGGGCCGTCGGAACACCCTGTCCTCGTCGTCGCCGGCCGTGATCGGCGGCGTGGCTCTGATCGGTGACACCTCAGGGGTCTTCTCCGCGATCGACCTCGATACGGGCCGGCGGGTGTGGAAACGCGATCTGAGCCCAGGACCGCTCGGCGCCGTGGCGGTGGGAGTCGACCTCGTGATCGCCACGACGCTGGGTCGGGGAGGATCCGTGATCGGCCTGGAGCACGACCCCGAGGGTGTCCTGCTCAATGAGCCCTCGCCGACCACCGTGTTTCCCTTGCGGGCCATCCTGAACTTCGTGATCGCGGCACTGGCGGTGGGGGCCGCGGCCCTTGGCCTATCCCGCCTGGCCCTGCGAGGGACCGGCCCTCCCGCCGAGGAGGGAGGCTCGTGACCTCGAAACGTCGGAGGCGAGCCCGCCGGCGGGCCGGCCGGACCGCCGGCACCACCACGCCCGAGCCGGAGTCCCAGACACCGCGTCGGGCCGCGTCGCGGCCGGGGGCGATGGCCCAGTCACCGTTCCCGCCGTTCCGGACATCTCTGGCCCGGGGGCTGTGGTCGGTCGCCGCCGCCCCGCTGACCCTGGCCTGGACGTTCGTGTCCCTGCTGGTCACCTGGGCCGTCTTCGTTTCTCTGGGGGAGGCCCCCTCACCGTCGCTCCTGGCCGTGCTGCTGTCTGTCTCCCCGGCCCACCTGCTCGTCGACCTGCCGGTGGCCTTCGAGGCCGGCGGGGGCGTCGCCATCCTGGTTGCGCTGGCCGTGATCGTACTGGTCCGGGCCCTGACGTTCGGCCTGCTGATCCTGCTGATCCAGGGGTGGCTGGAGGACGGGCGGCCGGAGCTCCGCCGGGCCGTCCGGCGCCTGCCGGCCGCGCTCTCCGGGCTGTTCTCGGTGTTGCTGATCGAGGTCGCGGTCATGTACGCGCTCGTCTCGCTGGCCAGTGGGTTCCTCGGCCCGCTGGCCCCCCTGGCCGTGGTGGCGGCCCTGTATTTCCTGGCCTTCGTCCCCGTGGTGGCCGTGGTGGAAGGCGGCTCGCTCCAGACGACGTTCCGACGGGGCTTCCGGGCTGCCCGGCTCCCGGGAACCAGGCACCTCACGCTGGTGATGGGGTACTTCCTGGCGTTCTTCTACGCGGCCTCCGTCAGCCCGTTCGGTATCGTGACCTCGGCCACCCCCGGCCCGTTGGTGTGGACCTTCGCCCTGGTCGTGACCCTTATCCACGCGGGGGTACTCGGATCCCTGGTCTACCGGTGGCTGGCCGTCCGGGACCAGGTCTCCGCGGACCCCGCTCCTCGCCGGGGGGCGTCCTGAGCTTGGTAGACTGAGGTGCCGGTCCGTGAGGGCCGAGCACACACGTTCGGTGACCCGTCCCACCGGTCCCGCCTCGGCGGGGAGGGACGGGGAGGACCCGAGCGGAGGGACAACCGGGAGGAGGAATCGCATGTCGGTCACCACCCGCCGGCGGCTCTTGGAGGCCGGCGTCCACTTCGGTCATCAGACCCGTCGCTGGAACCCCAAGATGCGCCGCTACATCTATGGCGAGCGCAGCGGCATCTACATCGTCGATCTCGAGCAGACCCTCCAGGGACTGGAGCGGGCCTACGGCTTCGTGCGCGACGTGTCCAGGGCGGGAAACACGGTCCTGTTCGTAGGCACCAAGAAACAGGCCCAGGACGTCGTGGCCGAGCACGCTTCCCGTGTGGGAATGCCCTTCGTCAACACTAGGTGGCTCGGCGGCATGCTCACGAACTTCCAGACGATCTTCCGCCGGCTCCGACGCCTGGTTGAGCTGCGGGAGATGGAGCGCTCCGGCGCCTTCGACTTCCTGCCGAAGAAGGAGGTTCTGAAGCTCCGGAGGGAGAAGGAGAAGCTCGAGCGCAACCTGGGGGGTATCCAGGACCTGGAGCGGCTCCCAGCGGCGGTCTACGTGATCGACACCAAGAAGGAGCAAATCGCGGTGACCGAGGCGAACAAGCTCGGCATCCCCGTCGTGGCCATCGTCGACACGAACTGCGACCCGGACGAGGTGGACTACGTGATCCCCGGGAACGACGACGCGATCCGTTCGATCACCCTCGTGACCTCGGTGATCGCCGACGCGATCCGAGAGGGGCAGGGGCTCGCGGGCCGGGATCTCGCCGAACGCACCGGTATCGCCGAGCCGGTGGAGCCGGAGCCGCCCGCTCCGCTCGAGCCGGAGGATGCCGTCCCCGGGGAACCCGAGATCGCCCCCGAGTCACCCGTTGGAGCGGAGAGTCCGACCGAGCAAGCTCCCGCTGAGGGAAAGCCGTCCGAGGTGAGCGGGTAGCCATGGGTGGTGTGTCAGAATCGGCGGCGACATGACGGTCTCCGCCGATGAGGTCAAGCGGCTCCGGGAGCTCACCGGTGCCGGGATGATGGACTGCAAGCGCGCGCTCCAGGAGGCGGCCGGCGACGTCGATCGTGCCGTCGAGCTCCTCCGCGAGCGGGGCCTGGCCGCCGCGGCCAAGCGCGCCGGGCGAGCGGCCTCGGAGGGCGTCGTCGACGCCTACATCCACGGCGGCGGGCGCATCGGCGCCATGGTCGAGGTCAACTGCGAGACCGACTTCGTGGCGAACACCGAGGAGTTCCGGGCGCTGGCCCGTGACATCGCCATGCAGGTGGCGGCCCACGACCCCGAGTGGGTATCGCGCGACGAGGTGCCCGAGGAGGTTCTGACCCAGGAGCGGAAGATCTACGAGGCCCAGGCGCGCGAGGAGGGCAAGCCCGACAAGGTGATCCCGAAGATCGTCGAGGGCAAGCTCGAGGCGTTCTACAAGCAGCGGTGCCTCCTCGACCAGCCCTTCTTCCGGGACATGGATGGGAAGACGAGCGTGGAGGACGTGGTGACTAAGCTCGGTGCCACGGTCGGCGAGAACGTGCGGGTCAGCCGGTTCGTGCGATACGTTCGCGGCGGGGGGTGATCGAGTGGGGCGTGAAGCGGCAACCGGGGAGGCCGCCGAGCCCATGGCCGCGCCGGCGGAGGCGGCCGGGCCCGGTCGTGAGCCCCGACCGTCGTACCGCCGCGTCCTGCTGAAGCTCTCGGGGGACGCGTTCGCTCCTCCCGGCGGTGACTTCGGCATCTCGGAGGGATCGGTGGAGCTCCTGGCCCGCCAGCTGGCCGAGGTGATCACGCTCGACGTCGAGCCGGCGGTGGTCGTCGGCGGGGGGAACATCTTCCGAGGCCGTGACGCGCCCCGGATGGACCGGGCCAGGGCCGACTACGTCGGCATGCTGGCCACGGTGATGAACGCGCTGGTGCTTCAGGACGCCCTGGAGCGCATCGGGGTGGTCACCAGGGTCCAGACCGCCATCGCCATGGCCCAGGTCGCCGAGCCCTACATCCCCCGCAAAGCCATGCGGCATCTGGAGAAAGGGCGGGTGGTGATCTTCGCCGCGGGTCTGGGGCGCCCGTTCTTCTCCACCGACACGACCGCCGCGCAGATCGCCCTGGAGATCCACGCCGAGGCCATCCTCAAGGGTACCGGGGTGGACGGGGTCTACGACGCGGACCCCAACGCGAATCCCGGGGCCACGAAGTTCGACGATCTCGAATACATCGAGGTCCTGAAGCGCGGGCTCCAGGTGATGGACGCCACCGCCATCTCCCTGTGCATGGACAACGGCCTGCCGATCATCGTGTTCAACTTCCGGGAGGAAGGGAACATCCGGCGGGCCGTTCTCGGCGAGCGGATCGGCACGCTCGTCCACTCGGGGACGGACCTATGACCGCCGAGACCACGCTCAAGGAGGCCGACCACAAGATGGAGCGCGCTGTGGAGGTCACCCGCGAGGAGTTCTCCGGGGTGCGCACCGGCCGGGCCACCCCGGCGATCCTGAACCGGGTGATGGTGGACTACTACGGCACGGCCACGCCGATGAACCAGCTGGCGTCGTTCTCCGTCCCGGAGCCTCGGCTCCTGGTGATCCAGCCGTACGACCGGAACGCCGTGCCCGCCATGGAGAAGGCCATCATGCAGTCGGACCTCGGCCTCAGCCCCTCGAACGACGGGCATGTGATCCGGCTGGCGTTCCCGCAGCTCACCGAGGAGCGCCGGAAGGAGCTAATCCGGGTGGTCCACGGGCGTGCAGAGGAGGGACGGGTGGCGGTGCGGAACGTCCGCCGTCACTCTAAGGAGGACCTGGAGCGGCTCAAGAAGGACGGCGAGATCTCCGAGGACGACCTGAACCGCGCGGAGAAGGCGCTCCAGAAGCTCACCGATCAGCACATCGCCCGGATCGACGAGCTCCTGTCGCACAAGGAGCAGGAGCTGTTGGAGGTCTGAGCGAGTGCGCGAACAAAGCGAGCGTAGCTAGTGGGCCAGCCGCCGGAGGAACGCGACAAGGACGCCAGGGACGAGGACCTGTTCGAGGACCTCGACGACTTCTTCGCCCCCCTCGAGGACGCGGGCTGGCCGGAGGGGACCGAAGGCTCCGAGGGGACCGAAGGCCCCGAGGATGCGGCTCCGGCCGTCGAGGACCCCCCCGCCGGGACCGGAGCGCTCGAGGACTGGGACGTGGCCATCGACGTCCCCGGGGCCGACGAGCTCCTGGCGGCGGACGAGGAGCCCGGGACCCCGGAGCCCGGGGCGACCGAGGTCGAGGAGGCCCCCGAGGAGGCCGAGGCTCCCGAGGCGGACGAGGTCCCGGCGGGGGCCGAGCTGACCGAGGAGCCCGGCGGCGAGGGGCCGCTGAGCCTGGACGACCTGCGGACCCCGCCGCCCGCATACGTCGACCTTCCCGGACCGGCCGACGAGGAGGAAGGCCCGGTCGAGGCCGAGGAAGCCGAGGAGGACCAGGATGAGGTTCCCGAGCCGATCGAGGCCGAGGAGATCGAGGAGGTAGGCGAAGACGAAGACGAGGAGGCCGGCCCGCTGCTTCCCGAGGAGGCCTCCGTCACGGCCGAGGACCTTTTCGAGGAGGAGGAGGCCGAGCCGGAGGTCGTGGAGATCCCCGAGGCGAAGGTCGGCCCGTCCGCCGAGGAGCCCCCGGCCGCCCAGGACGCCCCGGACCCCGAGGCGGTCGAGGCGGCCGCGGAGCACTTCGCCTCAGGCGTCCGTGACACGCCCGATGCCGTCGAGCGAGACCTCCTGGCCGACCTGGAGGGCGAGGACGCCCCGGAGACCGAGACCGTGACCATCGCGCCACCCGCCCCCCCAGGTCCGAGCTGGCAGGAGGGGGCGGAGGTCATGGTCGAGGAGCCCGCGGGAGGCCCCCCGGGCCGCAACCTGACGGCGGCCTTCGCCAGCGGCGGTCTCCTGGCGGTGGCTGTGATCGCGCTCCTGTTCATAGGGAAGGGACCATTCGCCTGGTTCGTGGGGATCGTGGTGCTCCTCGGCCAGGCGGAGCTCTACGCGGTGATGCGGTCCCGCCGGCTCCAGCCGGCCACCCTCCTCGGACTGGTCTGCGGCGCCTTCATCCTGGCCGGCGCGTACCTGCACGGGCCGGCGGCCGCTCCCTTCGGGCTGGTCCTGGCCATGGGCCTGACCGTCCTGTGGTTCATGGCCGCGCCGGCTCCGTTCCGACGGAGCACGACGGTCAACGTTGGGGCCACCATCCTGGGCACCGTTTACGTCCCGTTCCTTGCTTCGTTCGCGCTGCTCTTGCTGGCCCTCCCAGGAGACATCGGCCGGAACGCCTTCCTGGTCGTCGTGGGTCTCACGGTCCTTTACGACGTCAGCGCCTACGCCGTGGGGACGCTCTGGGGGAACCGGCCGCTGGCCCCCACGGTCAGCCCGAACAAATCCTGGGAGGGTGCGATCGGGGGCACACTGGTCACCCTCATCGTGGGACTGGCTATCGTTCCCGCCATCGACCCCTTCAACAGCTCGCGGGCCGTCGGCCTGGCACTGGTGATCGCCCTGGTGGCGCCGATAGGGGACCTGGTGGAGTCGGCCCTCAAGCGCGACCTCGGTGTGAAGGACATGGGGACGATCCTCCCCGGCCACGGGGGCATCCTGGACCGCATCGACGCCATCCTGTTCGCTGCCCCGGCCGCCTACTACTTCCTCCTCCTCGCCTTCTGACCACCCCGGTTCCTGAATTTCCCGGGGTGAGCGGGTACATTGGAGAGCGATGCGACGGCTGGTGATCCTCGGCTCGACCGGGTCCATCGGGACCCAGGCCCTGGACGTCGTTCGCCGGAACTCCGACCGGCTCGAGGTGGTCGGCCTGGCCGCAGCGCAGAGCCACGAGCTGCTGGTCGGCCAGATCCGCGAGTTCCTGCCCCCGGTGGTTGCGGTCACAGACGAGCGCGCGGCGGAGGAGCTCCGGCAGGCGCTCTCCGGCCTTCGACGGGTAGAGGTCATCGCCGGCGCCGACGCGGCCGAGCGGCTGGCCAGGGACTCCGACGCCGACATGGTGGTCAACGCCATGGTGGGGGCGGTCGGACTCGGGCCCACGCTGGCCACGCTCCAGTCGGGGAAGATGCTGGCCCTGGCGAACAAGGAGAGCCTCATCGTCGGGGGCGAGCTCGTCATGGACCTGGTGAAGGGCGAGCCGGAGCGCCTGGTGCCGGTGGATTCCGAGCACGCCGCCCTGGCGCAGTGTCTGCGAGGGGAGCGCCGGGAGGACCTTCGCCGGGTGATCATCACGGCGTCGGGCGGGCCGTTCCGCGGGTGGAAGCGGGAGGAGCTCGCGCGCGCGTCCGCGAAAGAGGCACTGGTCCACCCGACCTGGAAGATGGGCCCGAAGATCACGATCGACTCTGCCACGCTCATGAACAAGGGCTTCGAGGTGATCGAGGCCCACTACCTGTTCGGCTTGGACTACGAGCGGATCAGCGTGATCGTGCATCCCGAGTCCCTGGTCCACGGCATCGTCGAGTTCCTCGACGGGAGCCTGATCGCTCAGGTCGCCGCCTCGGACATGCGCCTGCCGATCCAGCTGGCCCTGGCGTTCCCGGACCGCCTCCGGACGGGCATCCGGGCGCTCGACCTGACGCAGGTGGGCTCCCTGACCTTCGAGGCTCTCGACCGCGAGACCTTCCCGGCCGTGGACCTGGCTTATCGGGCCGGCCGGCTGGGTGCCACGTTCCCGGCGGTGATGAACGCGGCCAACGAGGTCGCCGTCGTGTCGTTCCTGGACGGCCGGATCCCCCTGACGGCCATCCCGGAGATCGCCGCCCGGGTCATGGAAGAGCACGAGCCGGCGAAGGTCGTGTCCCTGGTGACCTTGGAGCGAGCCGACGCCTGGGCTCGAGGGCGGACCGCCGAGCTGATCGAGTCCCGCTGATGCCGGCCTGATGGTCGCCGGCATCCTCGTCTTCGTCTTCGGCGTCCTCCTGATGATCCTGGTGCACGAGCTCGGCCACTTCGTCGCGGCCAAGCGGTTCGGCATCAAGGTCGAGGAGTTCTTCATCGGGTTCGGCCCCCGGTTGTGGTCTTTCCGACGCGGGGAGACCGAGTACGGGCTGAAGGCGATCCCCGTGGGCGGCTACGTGCGCATCGCCGGGATGAACCCCTTCCAGGAGCCGCCCCCCGAGGACCGGGGCCGGCTCTTCGGCGATAGGCCCGCGTGGCAGCGGGCCATCGTCCTGGTCGCCGGCGCGATGACGCACTTCGTGCTGGCTTTCCTCCTCCTGGCCGCGTTCTTCTGGTTCGTGGGCGTCCCCCTGTTCGGTGGACCCCAGGTCGCTCAGGTCCAGCGGACCCTCGACGGCACGCCCTCGCCTGCGGCGGAGGCCGGGCTCCGGGCGGGGGACGTGTTCGTGGAGGTGGAGGGGCAGCCGATCGGGTCGTACCAGGAGTTCAAGGAGCTCGTCGACGGGAGCGTGGGGCGGGAGATCGAGGTCGTGGTCGAACGGGACGGCGCCCGTGTCGTGCTGGAGGCCACGCCCGTGCTGTCCGAGGTCGAGGGGGAGCCGACCGGACGGCTGGGGATCCTGCTCACCAGCGAGTACGTCGGCCGCGATCGGTCCGGGCCCATCGAGGGTCTGGGCGACGCGGCCCGAGGCGTAGGCACTTTCACGGTCGAGTCGTTCCGGGCCATGGGCCGGGTGTTCGGGCCGGAGGGCCTGGGCCGGGTCGCGCAGGTCCTGTTCGGGGAGGAGCGGACCGTGAACGACCCCGTCGGGATCGTCGGCGTGGCCCGCGTGGCAGGGCAGGCGGTCGAGGCTGGCTTCCTGGAGGCGTTCCTCGAGCTGTTCGCTTTCTTCAACGTGTTCGTGGGTATCCTGAACATCCTGCCCCTCCCGCCGCTCGACGGCGGACACCTGGCCGTGCTCGGCTTCGAGTCCGTCACCGGCCGGCGGGTCGATCCCCGGAGCCTGATCCCCATCACCGCGCTGGTGGCCGGGTTCCTGGTCCTGTTCACGATCGCCCTCACGTACCTCGACGTGTTCTCCCCGATCCCGAACCCATTCCAGTAGCCGCCCGATAGACTGGGGTTCGTGCTGGCGGAACGTCGAAGATCGCGCTCGATCAGGGTCGGCTGGGTGGACGTCGGCGGCGAGGCTCCCGTTCGGGTGCAGTCGATGACCACCACCAAGACGGCCGACGTGAACGCCACGCTCCAGCAGATGGCCTCGTTGGTGGCGGCCGGCTGCGAGATCGTCCGGGTGGCCGTGCCGCACTGGGAGGACGCCCGGGCCCTGAAAGAGATCGCCGAGCACGCCACCATCCCTGTCGTGGCCGACATCCACTTCCAGTGGAAGTACGCCATGGCCGCCCTGGAGGCGGGGATTCACGGCCTTCGCATCAACCCGGGGAACATCAGGTACCAGGACAAGGTTCGGCTGATCTCCCGGGAGGCCAAGGCGCGCGGGGTCCCCATCCGCATCGGCGTCAACGCCGGGTCGCTGGAGAAGGACCTACTGGAGAAGCACGGCCGTCCCAGCGCCGAGGCGCTGGTGGAGTCGGCGCTCGGTGAGGCCCGCATCCTGGAGGACGAGGAATTCACCGACATCAAGATCTCCGTGAAGCATTCGAACCCAGCGGAGATGATCCGAGCCTACCGGCTGCTGGCGGAGCGGTGCGACTACCCGCTGCACCTCGGAGTCACCGAGGCAGGGCCCACGCCGGCCGGCGCGGTGAAATCCGCGGTGGGGATCGGCACTCTGCTGGCCGAGGGTATCGGCGACACGATCCGCGTATCGTTGACCGACGACCCTGTGGAGGAGGTCAAGACCGGGATCTGGATCCTCCAGTCCCTTGGTCTGCGGAGGCGCGGCCTCGACCTGGTGGCTTGCCCGTCGTGTGGACGCGCGGAGGTCGACGTGCTCGGCCTGACGAAGCAGGTGAACGAGGCCCTGGAGCGGGAGGGGATCAAGGTCCCGATGCGGGTCGCGGTGATGGGGTGCGTGGTGAACGGGCCCGGTGAGGCCCGTGAGGCCGACCTGGGGATCGCCGCCGGGAAGGGCTACGGCCAGCTGATCGTGAAGGGGGAGGTCCGCGAGCAGCGTATCCCCGAGGAGCGCTTCGTCGAGGCCCTGGTTACCGAGGCGAAGAGGATGGCCGCCGAGGCCGCCGGCTGACTAGCCTCAGTACGCCAGCCCCCACGCGGCCTCGTCCACGGACGGCTTCCCGCACACGATGCAAGGTTCCTCGGGCGGGGCCGGCTCGATCGGGAGGTACCGGATCGTGGCCTTGGTGTCGGCCTTGACCTTCGCCTCGCACTCCTCGGAGCCGCACCAGCCCGTCATCATGAAGCCGCCGGGCTCCCGGAGGAGCGCGGCCATCTCCGCCAGGTCACCGGGGCGGAAGGTGTGCTCGTCGCGGAAGGCCCGGGCATCCTCCAGGAGGCCCCGCTGTGCCGCCTCCAGCGCCTCGGGCACCCGGTCACCGAGCTTCGTCAGGGGAACCTCCTCCTTGTCGCCGGTGAGGCGCGGCGCCATCGTGGCTCGCTCCGCGTCGAGGTCCCTGGGCCCGAGCTCGATCCGGACGGGGACCCCGCGGAGCTCCCAGTGGTTGAACTTGAAGCCGGGTCGGAGCTCCTCGCGGTCGTCGATGCGGACCCGGAGCCCGTCGAGATCGCCGGCCACCCGCCGGCACGCCTCCAGGACCCGTCCGCGCTCGTCGTCGGTCCGGAAGATGGGAACGATCACCACCTGGACGGGGGCCAGGGCCGGGGGGAGGCGAAGCCCCGTATCGTCGCCGTGGGCCATGATGACGCCGCCCACCGCCCTGGTGCTGAGCCCCCACGAGGTGGCGTACGCCAGCTCCTGCTCACCGGTCCGGTTCAGGAACGACACGCCGTAGGCCCGGGCGAAGTTCTGCCCCAGGTAGTGGGAGGTGCAGCCCTGGAGGGCCTTCCGGTCCCGCATCAGCGCCTCCAGGGTGTAGGTCTCCACCGCGCCGGGGAAGCGCTCGGAGGCCGACTTCCTCCCGGCGTGCACAGGGATGGCCATCACGTCCTCGTAGGCTTCCCGGTACACGTGGTGCAGGATCTTCAGGGATTCCTCGATCGCCTCGGGGGCCGTCTCGTGGGCGGTGTGCCCCTCCTGCCACAGGAACTCGGTGGTTCGCAGGAACAGCCGAGGCCGCAGCTCCCACCGGACCACGTTGGCCCACTGGTTGTACAGGAGTGGGAGGTCCCGGTAGGACTGGACCCACTTCGCGTACGTGTGCCAGATGATCGTCTCCGAGGTGGGCCGGACCACCAGGGGCTCCCCGAGCTCCTCGCCGCCCGCGTGCGTCACCACCGCCACCTCGGGGGCGAACCCCTCGACGTGCTCGGCCTCCCGTTCGAGGAGCCGGTACGGGATGAACAGGGGAAAGTACAGGTTCTGGTGGCCGGTGGCCTTGATCCGGTCGTCGACGGCGCGCTGGATGGCCTCCCAGATGGCGAAGCCGTACGGGCGGATCACCATGGTGCCCCGGGCCAGCGACGGCTCGGCCAGCTCTGCCTGCTTGACCACCTCCTGGTACCAGGCGGGGAAGTCCTCGCTCTGCCGGGGGAGCCCCATGGCGAGCAGGATAGCGTGCTAGCGTCCGCGTATGGCCGTCAGGGTTCCCGCGGATGTGCAGGAGTTCGCCATGCTCCGGCGGGACGTCGAGGCCGTGATCCAGAGGTGCGGCCTGAATACCTGCGACTGCGTCCTCATCGACGTCGAGGGCAACTGGACCCGGGCGGTGTTCCCCTCCCGCGAGGTGGCCGAGGAGGCCTGCCGCGACCTGGAGGTCCCCTTCCATCCCGGCTGGGAGGACCCGCGGATGGCCCGCCGGATGAACCGCCGGGACCACTGGGGCGAGCCCGGCGGGCAGCGCCGGGCCCTGTAGCCCTTCCCCCGCGCTATACTGGGTGCCGGAGACGAAGTTTCACCCGAGTGGGCGGGGGCCCACCTTTTTTTTGGGGGCGATGGACCTGGAGGCGCTGGTGGCGCCGGTGGTGGAGGCCGCCGGCCTGGCCCTCGTGGACGTGGAGATGCGTCGCGAGGGCAAGCGCCGTGTCCTGCGGGTGACCGTGGACCGGGAGGGCGGCCTCGACTTGGACACGATCGCTCAGGTCAGCGAGCGGGTGTCTCGGCGGCTCGACGTGGAGGGCTTCGATCCGGGACCGTACGCCCTCGAGGTGAGCTCTCCGGGGGTGGAGCGGCCCCTCCGAGGGCCGGCAGACTTCGGACGGCACGTGGGCCAGGAGGTGCGGGTTCGCACCAGCGAGCCCGTGGGTGGCGCCAAGGTCCACCGGGGACGGCTGATCGCCGCGGGCGAGGACACCGTGACCATCGCCACCGATGACGGCGAACGGACCGTCGCGTACGCGATCGTGGCCGCCGCCCGAACGGTGGTGGATTGGGATGAGGCGCTGAAGAAGGCGAAGAGGAGCGAGCGGTGAGTGCGGAACTGGTGCAGGCGCTTCGGGAGCTGGAGCGCGAGAAGGGGATCTCGTTCGAGACCATCCTCCGCGGCCTCGAGGAGGCCATGGCTTCGGCGTATCGGTCCACGCTGCATGTGGCGCCGGACGACGAGGAGAACCCGACGGAGGGCGTCCGGGTGTCGCTGGACCCCGAGTCCGGGGACATGCGGGCGTTCATCCAGACCCTCGACGAGGATGGAAACGTCCTCTCGGAGAGGGAGGTCGAGCTCCCCGAAGACTTCAAGGGACGGATCGCCGCCCAGACCGCGAAGCAGGTGATCCTCCAGAAGCTGCGCGATGCGGAGAGAGAGATCACTTACGAGGAGTTCGCCGGCCGTGAGGGCGACGTGGTCACCGGCATCGTCCAGCAGGACTCCCACCGGTACGCGATCCTCGATCTCGGGAAGGTCGAGGCCCTTCTGCCGTTCCAGGAGAAGACGCCTTCGGAGTCGTACCGGCACGGGGAGCGGCTCAAGGCGTACATCGTTGAGGTCCGGCGGACCAGCAAGGGACCCCAGATCGTGGTGTCCCGGACCCATCCCGAGCTGCTGAAGAAGCTGTTCGAGTTGGAGGTCCCGGAGGTCGCCGAGGGCATGGTGGAGATCAAGGCCGTGGCCCGGGAGCCCGGGCACAGGTCGAAGATCGCCGTTTCCTCGAACGAGCCGGGAGTCGACCCCGTCGGCGCCTGCGTGGGGGCCAAGGGCTCCCGGGTCCGGATGGTCGTGAACGAGCTTCGGGGCGAGAAGATCGACGTCGTGGAGTGGTCGGACGACCCCTCGCGTTTCGTGGCCAAGGCCCTGGCCCCAGCCTCCGTGAAGGAGGTCCGGATCGACCCTGAGACCCAGACCGCTCTGGTGATCGTGCCCGACTACCAGCTGTCTCTGGCCATCGGGAAGGAGGGCCAGAACGCTCGCCTGGCGGCCCGGCTCACCGGGTGGCGGATCGACATCAAGAGCGAGTCCCAGGACGCGGAGGAGCGGTCGGCCCCCCGCCTCCAGCCACCGGCGGTGGAGCCCGCAGAAGCCCCGACTCAGGCTCAGGAGGCGTCGGCCTCACCTTCGGTCACAAGAGGTGTTCCCTCCGGTGAGGTCTCCACCAGCGTGGCTGAGGAGGGGCGGTGCAGGGCCATTTTGGGGAGTGGGGAGCGGTGCTCGAACGCGGCCAAGCCCGGGTCCGGCTACTGCGGGATCCCCGCGCACCAGAAGCAGGCGGGGGCCGGGGGGGCTTCGGGCTGACCGGGCCCGAGCGGTCCTGCGTGACCTGTCGGACCCGCCGGCCCAAGCGAGAGCTCATCCGGATCGTCCGGGACCCCGACGGGCGGCCCGCTACCGACGCCACCGGCGCGGCGCCGGGTCGGGGCGCGTACGTGTGCCGCCGCCGGAGCTGTGCCGCCGCCGCGCCCGGGCTCGTGGGGCGAGCCCTTCGGATGAGCCTGGCCGGCCGGGATTTGGATACCCTACGGACGGAGATCGAGCGGGAGATGGAGC
>Ga0256867_10000311_pt1 | contig 18932 bp, 20 predicted proteins | sample RVTome_15_FD_185939 | JGI IMG/M metagenome (GOLD analysis project Ga0256867, IMG submission 185939) | Soil microbial communities from uranium-contaminated site in the Upper Colorado River Basin, Wyoming, United States - RVT150D86 (HiSeq) ... | reverse complement strand
GTTGTCCGGCAGCACCGCACTCGCACCGGGCAGCCGCTGCCCGATTATCGCGACGCGTCCGCCGTTGCGCCGGTAACGATCGAGGTCGCCGGCGAGCGTGGCGTCGTCGACGGTCGACCACCGCGAGCCGGCCAGGATTATCGCGTCGGTGCGGTGGGCGGCGAACGCGAGCACGGTTTCGCGCTCGACCTGGGGGTCGCGGTCGGTGTAGGCCAGGAGCACCTGCCGGTCGTGCTGCCGGGCCGCGATCTGCACGCCGCGCGCGATCGAGGAGAAGTACGGGTCCGCGATGTCGTGTACGACCAACCCGATCAGCTGGGTCGCCGACCTGGCCAAGGCCTGTGCATAGGCGTTCGCGACGTAGCCGAGGTCCTGTGCCGCCTGCCGAACCCGCTCGCTGACGTCTGGTCGGGGGGTTCGCGCCGAACCGTTGAGCACACGGGACGCCGTTGCGAGCGACACCCCGGCCCGGTCGGCGACGTCTTGCAGCGTGACGGCTGCCACTTCTCACCTCGATGTGTCCGGGACCTGCGTGGTCATTGTGTCGCACCGGCTAGCCTCTTGGCCCAGATGCTTGACGTGACATTCTTGATCATTGCCGGGGGCGCGGTGCTCGTCGGCGCCGCCGTCCAGACCGGCGTCGGGCTCGGTCTCGGCCTGGTGGCCGCTCCTGTCGTAAGTCTGCTGGATCCCACCCTGATGCCGGGCTCGGTACTGATCACGACCGCCCTGCTTCCGGTCCTTACCCTCAGCTCGGAGTGGCGGCACATCGACCTGCGCGGCATGTCGTGGGCCTTGGCCGGCCGGTTGGTCGGTACCGGGGCCGGTGTGTGGGTGGTGGCCACCCTCGCGCCGCGGTCGCTCGCGATTCTGGTGGGAGTCATGGTCCTGGTCGCCGTCGTACTGACGGCGACCGCCGTCCGGGTGCGGCCGACGCCGGGGACGTTGAGTTTCGCCGGGTTGATCTCGGGCGTGTCCGGCACGGCGACCTCGATCGGCGGGCCTCCGATCGCTCTGGTGTACCAGCACGACCCCGGGCCGCGGGTCCGCTCGACCCTCGGCGCGTATTTCCTGGTGGGTGTCGTGGTCTCACTGGCCGCACTGGGGCTCGCCGGCCAGCTCGACTCGCGCGACGTGGCCGCGGGCGCGGTGCTGCTGCCGTTCGTGCTCGCCGGCTTCCTGTTGGCCAGGCCCCTTCGCCGAGTCGTCGACGGCCATGTCCTGCGCGCCGCGCTGCTAGTAGTGGTGACCGTCTCCGGTGTCGTGCTGATCGTGCAGTCGCTGCTGAGCGGCGCGTAACCTGGCCGGGTGGACCTGCGAGCCGAGTTGATGGTAGGCGAGTACCACCTGCGTACCCTGACCCTGGACGACGCGGAGCTTTTGGTCGAGGCAACGGCTGGGGAGCAGGCCCCCGCAGCATGGGGTCCGCGGCCGGCCGGTCCCTACACGCTCGATGACGCGGTGACCGCGCTGCGGGCATGGGCTCCCGGTTCAGCCGGGCGGGCGTCGATCGGAATCTTCGACGGTGACCGGTTGGTGGGCGCGATCGGACTGATGCCGGACGGGCCTTCGAGCGCGGAGCTGGGCTACTGGGTGCGGCCGGAATACCGGGGCCGCGGTATCGCGTGGCGCTGCGTCGCCGCGCTGACCGGCTGGGCCCACCGCGCCGTTGCGTTGGACCGGATCTGGCTGGAGATAGATCCCACCAACGCGGCGTCGAGCCGGGTGGCCAAGCGGGCCGGATTCCATCTCGAGGGGCGCCTGGCCAGGCACTGCCGGAGCTGGACGCACGACGATCCGGCGCTGGATTCCTGGCATGACTGCGACATCTGGGTTCATTCGGGCGGTCAGAAGCCGAGCCTTGAAGCCGCTGATTCGGACCTTTCCCGCCGAGGGGGGATGTTGTGCTGACGGCCTTTGCCGACCTGTCCACGCCGCTGGTCGCCGATGCTTGTGTGCGCCAGGAAGTGCCCGTGCGTGCCGCGCCGCCGGGTGTCGGCCCCGTCGTCCGAGGCCACCGAGTCGCGGGCCGGGTATTGCCCGTTCGCCATTACGGAAGCGTCGACGTCTTCCTCGAAGCGTTCGGCCGGGCCGAACCAGGCGACGTGCTGGTCATCGACAACGGCGGCCGACTGGACGAGGCGTGCGTTGGGGACCTTGCCGTGCTGGAGGCCGCGTCGGCCGGGGTAGCGGGCCTTGTCGTGTGGGGACTTCATCGTGACACGCTGGAGCTTGTGGAGATCGGCGTGCCGGTGTTCAGTTACGGCAGCTATCCACCGGGCCCGCTCCGGCTGGACGACAGGGAACCGGAGGCCCTCGACAGCGCCCGATTCGGGCCGCACGTGGTCGGGGTCGACGATGTCGTCTTCGGCGACGCGGACGGCGTGCTGTTCGTGCCCGCCGAGCGGGTAGACGAAATTCTGGCGACGGCCGCCCAAATCTGGCAGACCGAGCGCGAACAGGCGCGCAGAATCCGAGCCGGTGAGCCGCTACGCCAGCAGACGGCGTTCAACGACTATCTCGCGCGGCGGGCGGCCGATCCGTCCTATACGTTCCGGCGACATCTGCGCCGAGTGGGCGGAGCCATCGAGGAGTAGATATGTCTACAGCGAGTCTGACGTCGAAGATCTTTGCGATCGGAGACCACGCCGCTATGTCGCGGCGAATCCTCAACGTGGCACGATTCCAAGGTGACCAGTAGTCCTGCTCCTACGCAGCAGCGGCTGCGCGACCTCGCGCTGCTGCGCCGCGTTCGGGACCGGATCGACCGGGAGTACGCACGGCCGCTGGACGTCGAGGCGCTTGCCCGCGGCGTGAACATCTCGGCCGGGCACCTGAGCCGCCAGTTCCGGCTCGCCTTCGGCGAGTCGCCGTACAGCTACCTGATGACCCGGCGCATCGAGCGCGCGATGGCCCTGCTGCGTCGCGGCGATCTCAGCGTCACCGAAGTTTGCTTCATGGTCGGGTGCTCGTCTCTAGGTACCTTCAGCACTCGATTCACCGAGTTGGTCGGAGTCCCGCCCAGCGTATATCGAAGTCAGGCGAGGACCGCGACGGCGGGAATGCCGCCTTGTGTCGCGAAGCGGGTGACCAGGCCGGTCAGGAATCGAGAAGCCCGGGACAACGAGGCGCAACTAGCCTGACCGCCATGGACCTGACGATTCACCAGACCTTCCTCCCGCACACTGACCCGGACGCATCTCTTGCCTTCTACCGCGACATCCTCGGCTTCGAAGTCCGCAACGACGTTGGATACGGCGGGATGCGCTGGATCATGGTCGGGCCCGTTGACCAGCCCGGCACGTCCCTCGTCCTGGAGCCGCCGGCGCCTGATGGCTGCGGCAAGACCGAGGACGAGATCCGCGCCATCACCGAGATGATGGCCAAGGGCACCTACGCCGGCATCAACCTGGCCACCACCGACCTCGACGGCACCTTCGAAGAACTGGCGGCACGCGGCGTCGAAATCGTCCAGGAGCCGACCGACCAACCGTACGGCGTCCGCGACTGCGCGGTCCGCGATCCCGCAGGCAACCTGATCCGAATCCAGGAGTTGCGCTGAGGCATCCGGGGGCTTCGCAGGCGGCACGCGGCTGGGACGAGGACTATCCGACCGAGCGCAAGCGGAGCGGCTCGGCGGGTTCGAGTGCGACGGCCAGCTCCAAGGGGCCCAGCTCGGCCGCGATCCGGAAGAACTCGGCGGCCAGCCGGCCGATTTCACCCGAGCGACGCACCAGACCCCAGCGCATCGTCGGCCGTTCGTCGATCGGGACGTAGACGACGTCCGCACGTTCGAGGTACTTGATGCCTTGCGCACACGCGAACGCGACACCGTCCCCGGACATGACGGACCACAAGACCTCCTCGCGGGTTCGCGGGGAGGTTGGACGATCGGAATCCGAAGCCGGCACCGGGCTCACCGCCTGCTCCCAGAATTCGGGAATCGGCAAGCCGGAGGGCAAGACCGTGTGTGCGGGCAGCTCGGCCAGGGACACCGATGACCGGGCGGCCGACGGGTGCGTACGTCCGACCGCGAGCACTATCGGCTCGGTGAACGTCACGGGCCCCACACTGAGATCCGGTTCCTCGACAGGCAGCCAGAGCAGGGCGACATCGACCTCCCGCTCGCGGAGTAACCCGAACGGATCGTCGATCCGTATCTCGCGCATTCGCAGATCGACGTCCGGATACCGGCTTCGGAACAGTGCCGTGATCGGGGAGATCTCCTGCCACATCGGGCCCAGCACGCCGAGCGTCAACGCATCCGGCCCGCCGCGGGCGAAGTCTCGGGCCGACTCGACACCCTCGAGAATGCGACGATAGCCGGCCTCGAGGTCGGCTTGGAGCTGCACGCCGAGCGGTGTCAAGCTCACCTTGCGACTGGTCCGCTCGAACAGTGGAGCGCCGATTCGCCGTTCCTGCTTGGCAATCGCCTGGCTGACCCGCGGTGGCGAGATGTGAAGCCGCTCTGCCGTACGGCCGAAATGGAGCTCCTCGGCAAGGGTCAAGAAGATCTCGATATCGCGTAGTTCCACCAGGTCATCTTCGCACCATCATCGGCGCCCGAATATTCGATCACGCCCCCTCTGCCATCTGACGAGCACCGTTAACTCTGTACGCAACCGACGTTTCGCGATTGCCCATTGTTCGCAAATCGCCTCGACGGAAGGCTGTGAGTCGTAGGGAGAACCAGCCAATCCACGATCAAGAAAGGACACATTATGGCTGTCGTACGAACACACCGATACACCGTCGAGACCGGCAAACTGGCACAGCTGCTCGAGAAGCGCGCGGCGTTGATCCAAGGTATTCGGTGCGCCAACCCGGCGTTCACCGTGGCCACCTTGATTCGGCAGGACGACGGGTCCTACCTCGACGTCTGGCGCTGGGAGTCGGCCGAGGCGATGCGGGCTGCGGCGAAGGCGGCCGAGAACTTTCCGCTGGTCGGCGCGACCATGGCCCTGACGTCCGACCACTCGGCAGCGGACGGCGAAATCCTCGACGAGCAGTGACACCTCGCAAGCCGTGACGGCGGCGTCCCGCCGGCACCGGCGAAGCGATGTCGGCAGGCCGGGTGGGCTCGCGGGATGCAGCAGAGCCCACCTGACCGGTCAGGAATCGAGAAGCACCCGCCACCGATACGCACCTAGCGTGACCGCTAGTGAGATCAGGTTGACCGACTGGAGGAAAGCCGATGACTCAGAACCAGCAGGTAGGACGTAAGCCCGGAACACCTGGGGCGCTGTCGCGATGGATACAGCGAACGATGAACGCCCGCACGAACCGCAAGATCCGGCGCGGACGCGGCCATTTCATGGGGATGGACGTACTGATCCTGAATACCGTGGGCCGCCATAGCGGCCTGCAGCGAGAGACGCCGTTGGCGTGGTTCGACGACGGTGCGGCCGCCTGGCTGATCGTCGCTTCGGGTGGCGGCAGCCAGCACCCGGACTGGTACGTCAATCTGATGGCGCACCCCGATCGGGCGTCGATCGAACTGCCCGATGGCGACATCTTGCCGGTGACACCGCATCGGCTCGACGGATCGGACCGTGAGCAGGCGTGGCAGCGCATCGCCGCCGCCCAGCCGCGCTACGCGAAGTACCAGAGCAAATCCGACCGGGAGTTCCCGGTGATCCGGCTCACCCGGCGGTGACTGGATACGCTCGCGGTTGCGGATCGTAGGTTCCAAACCACCTTGCAGACAGATGGAGATACCCCGATGAGCCCGGCCCAGACGACGCACGCGAAGTCGACCGCGCTGCACGCTGCGGACAGCCACGACATGATCCGCGTGCACGGCGCGCGAGAGAACAACCTCAAACACGTCAGCGTCGAAATCCCCAAGCGCCGGCTGACGGTGTTCACCGGCGTCTCCGGCTCCGGTAAGAGTTCGCTGGTGTTCGACACGATCGCCGCGGAGTCGCAGCGGTTGATCAACGAGACCTACAGTGCGTTCGTGCAGGGTTTCATGCCCTCGCTGTCGCGGCCGGAGGTCGACGTCCTAGACGGCCTGACGACCGCGATCATCGTCAGCCAAGAGCGGCTCGGGGCCAACCCGCGCTCCACGGTCGGCACGGTCACCGACGCCAACGCGATACTGCGAGTGTTGTTCAGCCGATTGGGATCGCCGTACATAGGCCCTCCCATCGCCTTCTCGTTCAACGTCCCCGCGCGAAAGGCGAGCGGGGCGATGACCGTCGACCGGGGCAAGGGCGAGCGGATCGTGGTGCGAGATGCCATCTACCACGGTGGCATGTGCCCGCGCTGTGAAGGCCGCGGCACCATTTCTGACATCGACCTGACTCAGGTTTTCGACGAGTCCAAGTCGCTCGCCGAAGGAGCGATCACCGTTCCCGGCTACAACGCCGGCGGATGGAGCGTACGGCTGTTCGCCGAATCCGGATTCCTCGACCCGAACAAGCCGATCCGCGAGTACACCAGGAAGGAGCTCGACGACTTCCTCTACAAGGAGCCGACCAAGGTCAAGTTCGTGGGCGCGAACATGACCTACGAGGGGCTCATTCCGCGGATCCAGAAGTCGTTCCTGTCCAAGGACGTCGACGCGCTGCAGCCGCACATCCGGGCCTTCGTCGAGCGGGTGGCGACGTTCACAGCCTGCCCCGACTGCGGCGGAACCCGACTCAGCGAGGCTGCCCGGTCGTCGAAGATCAAGGGGGTCAACATCGCCGAGGTGTGTGCGATGCAGATCACCGACCTGGCCGAATGGATCCGTGGTCTCGACGAGCCGTCGGTGGCGCCGCTGTTGACGGCACTGGGGGAGAACCTCGACTCCTTCGTCGAGCTCGGGCTCGGCTACCTCAGCCTGGACCGGCCGTCCGGCACCCTGTCCGGCGGGGAGGCGCAGCGCATCAAGATGCTCCGGCACCTCGGCTCGTCGCTGACCGACGTCACTTACGTCTTCGACGAGCCGACGATCGGGCTGCACCCGCACGACATCCAACGGATGAACGACCTGCTGTTGCGGCTGCGCGACAAGGGCAACACCGTGCTGGTGGTCGAGCACAAGCCCGAGACGATCGCGATCGCCGAGCATGTCGTCGACCTCGGGCCCGGTGCGGGTACGGCCGGCGGGACTATCTGCTTCGAGGGCACCGTGGAGGGGCTGCGCGGCAGTGACACCGTCACCGGTCGGCACCTGGACGACCGGGCCGCCCTGAAGCAGTCGGTGCGCACGCCCTCGGGCAAGCTGGAGGTGCGCGGCGCCGACCTGCACAACCTGCAGGACGTCGACGTCGACATCCCGCTCGGCGTGCTGGTCGTGGTCACCGGTGTGGCGGGCTCCGGTAAGAGCTCGCTGATCCACGGTTCAGTCTCCGGCCGCGACGGCGTCGTGTCGGTCGACCAGAGCGCGATCAAGGGGTCACGTCGCAGCAATCCGGCGACGTACACCGGGTTGCTCGAACCGATTCGCAAGGCGTTCGCGAAGGCCAACGGCGTGAAGCCGGCCCTCTTTTCGGCCAACTCCGAGGGTGCCTGCCCGACGTGCAACGGCAACGGGGTCATCTACACCGAACTCGGATTCATGGACACGGTGGCCACGCCGTGCGAGGACTGCGGCGGCAAGCGATTCGAGGCGTCGGTCCTCGAATACATGTTCGGTGGGCGAAACATCGCCGATGTACTCGAGATGTCGGTGACCGAGGCGGAGGAGTTCTTCAGGGCCGGCGAGGCTCGGACGCCGTCCGCGCACGCCATTCTCGAGCGGATATCCGCTGTGGGGCTCGGTTACCTGAGTATCGGTCAGCCACTCACGACGTTGTCCGGCGGTGAGCGGCAGCGGCTCAAGCTGGCGACTCACATGGGGGAGAAGGGCGGAGTGTACGTGCTCGACGAGCCGACGTCCGGCCTGCACCTCGCCGATGTCGAGCACCTGCTCGGGCTGCTGGATCGGCTCGTCGACACCGGCAAGTCGGTCATCGTCATCGAGCATCACCAGGCGGTCATGGCGCACGCCGACTGGATCATCGACCTCGGTCCCGGCGCCGGGCACGACGGCGGCCGGATCGTCTTCGAGGGCACCCCGACGGACCTCGTCGCCACCCGCTCGACTCTCACGGGCCAGCACCTCGCGGAGTACGTCGGCGCCTGACAACTCAAGGCCGGCTGGGGGCGGCGCCCGATCGTCACCTCGCGGGCGCTTGACGACAGGGTGCGGACCGGTGTAGACAACCACTAGGTTATTGAACCAAGAGGTTATGAACTGATGAACGAAGAGCGCCTTGATGCGACGTTCGCCGCGCTGGCCGACCCGACTCGCCGAGCGATCCTGGCCCGCTTGCGGCGCGGCGATGCGACCGTCGCCGAGTTGTCGGCGCCGTTCGCGATCAGCCAACCGGCCATCTCAAAGCACCTCAAGGTGCTCGAGCGAGCTGGGCTGATCTCTCGTGGCCGTGAGGCGCAGCGCCGTCCGTGCCGCCTGAAGGCGGCCCCAATGCGCGAAGCGGTGGACTGGCTGGCGAACTACCGCGACTACTGGGAGCAGAGCTACCAGCGGCTGGACGCCCTTCTCGACGAACTGCAACGTCCGGAGAACGAGCGGTGACGCCCAGCCGGGTCGAGGTGACCACGCCCACAGACCGCGAGATCGTGCTGGCCCGGCATTTCGGCGCGCCGCCGAAGCTGGTCTTCGCCGCACTGACGACTCCGGACCTGCTCCGGCGGTGGTACGGGGCACGCGGCTGGAACCTCGTGTCGTGCCAGATCGATCTGCGGGTCGACGGCGCGTGGCGATACGTATCCGAAGGGCCGAACGGCGAGCGGATGGTGCAGTCGGGGGTCTACCGCCTGGTCGATCCGCCCAGGCGACTGGTGAGCACTGAGCGGTTCGATGACCAGTCCTACGAGGGGGAGTCGATCGTCAGCCACCACCTGGCCGAGCGCGATGGTGGCACCAAGCTCACCACCACGGTGCGGTACTCATCGCAGGCGGCGCGCGACACCGTCCTGCGCTATCCCATGGCCCGCGGGGTCGGCGAGAGCTACCAGCGCCTCGACGTCGTGCTGGCCGAGTCGCTCACATCCCGGAAAGAAACGAATCGAGGAGATCAACCAATGAACTGGACACTCGAAGTAGTCGTCGTGCCGGTGTCGGACGTCGACCGCGCCAAGGAGTTCTACGCAGACAAGCTCGGCTTCAACGTCGACCACGACACCGTCATCGGTGAGGGCAAGCGCATCGTGCAGCTCACGCCGCCGGGCTCTGGGTGCTCCGTCGTCATCGGCGAGGCAGTCGTCCCGCCGATGGAGCCCGGTTCGCTGAAGGGACTCCAACTCGTGGTGCCGGACATCCGCAAGGCGCACGCCCAACTCGTCGAACGCGGGGTCGACGTCACCGACATCCAGGTCTTGGGGGAAAGCCCGACACCCACGCCGGACCCGCTGGACAATGTCGGCTTCGTGTTCTTCAGCGACCCGGACGGCAACAGCTGGGGTGTGCAGCAGATCTCCTCACGTGCGGCCGCCTAGCGTCCCGATCGCGAAAGCGGCCCGACCAGCACAACTGACAGGGTTGTCATTAACGGCCGGCACCGCTGAAAGACAGCGCTGATTCGTTCGCCGATAATGCACATTATGTCAAGTTGGCGATCTGGCGTCCTCATTTCACCGTCCCCCACCGTCGTGGTCGGATGTCGCAGGCACCGAGGGACGCGGAAGAAACACTGATGTAACTCGGCTGCGGCAGGCTGAGCAGGTGAATGTGACGGTTGCGATCGAATCGCCACTGCAGGACGACGTACGTGAACTCGTGTCGGCGCTGAGTGCTCACCTGCTGCCGTTGTCGCCGCGCGAGTTCCAGTTCGGGATCGGCGTGGAGGAAATGGCCGAACCCCGGACGACGGTGTTCGTCGCACGTGACGACGATGGTGTCGCCGTCGGGTGCGGTGCGCTCACCGTTCACGACGGCGGCACCGGCGAGGTGAAACGGATGTTCACTATTCCCGAGGCGCGCGGCGCACGGGTCGGCGAAAGAGTACTTTCGGCGATCATTGAGCTGGCTCGCCGCCACCGGCTTGATCGGCTCTTGCTCGAGACCGGCGCGAGTCCGGATTTCGCCAGCGCCCATCACCTGTACGCCCGCACCGGATTTCGGCGCCGGGGGCCGTTCCACGATTACCCGGACAGCGGCTGGTCGGCCTTTTACGAGCTGGGGCTCACCGCCGGCGGCAGGGCAGAGCACTCCCCTGCCGCGCGGCGGTAAGCCGGTCCGGCGAGACCGCACACCGCCGCGGGGCAACGCCGGTCTGGATCAAGGAGCCGGCATTTGGCGCCGGCACCGCACGGTCGACCGCGCCTCGACGGGATCGGATCACCACTCCCCTGCCGAGATCGAATCATTCTTGATCGCCTGTGGAGTGCTTACGATCAAGCAATTCTGATTCGGCCGGCGTGCTGAAAGATCGTCATTTGCATACGACCCTGAGTGTCATTGCCTGCGACACTGAGTAAGTACGACTGGAACAGCGGGGCGGTGGTTCCACACCTGGGCGTCATTGGTTAGTCTGCCCTCGCTCACGGAGTGAGGAGCACCATGCCGGGACGCCATTCAGTCGGTCGCCGTCGTCGACGACGGTGGCCCCGCCGACTTGCCGTGACCCTGGTAGTGCTGGCGCTGCTGGGAACCGGTGCGTACTTCGCGCGGGATTACTTCGTCGACGACGCCCAGGCCTCCTGCGAAGGGTCGTTGCCGGTGTCGGTGGCCGCCGATCCGGCGATCGAACCGGCGGTCAGCGCCGTCCTTGCGGAGTACGAGGGCAACCCCGACCTGGCAGTCGACGGAACCTGTGTGACCGTGGAGCTCACGGCCGAAACGCCGGCAGCGGTGGCGAGTAGCCTCAGCGGCGACACTCATCCTGACCTCTGGATTCCAAATTCCAGTATGTGGACCCAGTTGCTGTCCAGCAGCGGGATCGCGCTCGGCGAGATGACCTCCCTGGCCACGTCCCCGCTGGTAGTGGTCGCCACCGAGCCGATCGCGAAGGCCCAACTGGGTTGGCCGGACACCGAGATCTCCTGGTCCAGCCTGCTTGCGAACACCGGCAGCGCCACCGTGGCCGACCCACTGACGACGAGTGAAGGTCTGGCGACTCTGCTTGCCGTCCAGGCCGTCGTCGGCGAGTCCGAAGAGAGCCGGACCCAGCTGGTGCAGGCCATGACCGCAGTCGCCCAGGCCGCAGTGCCCGACGTGGCGACGGCGTACGAGGCGGTGCGCTCCGACCCCACTACGGCCCCGCTGTTCACCGCGGCCGAGCAGTCCGTGGTGGCGCACAACCAGCAGCATCCGGCGAACCTCGTCGTCGCGCTCTACCCAACCGAGGGCACGCTCGCCTTCGACTATCCGGCGATCCCGATCGAGGGACGCGAGACCACAGTGGAGACCACCCGCGCGGTCGGGCAGCTGGTCAACGCGCTGCAGGCAGAATCCGCGGTGGCCGCGTTCCAGGACGCCGGGTTCCGCACGGTAGGCGGAGTTGCCCTCGACGACGCGTTCGTACAGGGCATTCAGGTGCAGATGCCGACCGCGATGCCGAGCCCCGATCCCGCGGTCGCCGGGCAGTTACGGCAGCAGTGGGCCGCGCTGTCGCTGGAGATGCACATGCTCGCGGTCATCGACGTCTCGGGCTCGATGGTCGACACCGACGGCGGCGACCAGACCCGAGCCGAACTCGTGCGCGACGCCGCCGCGGCCGCGCTCGGGCTCATCCCCGAGAGTGGTTCGGTCGGCGTCTGGTTGTTCTCCTCGTTCGAGAACGACGAGGCGCACTGGGAGGAGCTGGTCGAAGTCGGGCCGCTCACCGAGGAGGTCGGGGGCGTCGTGCGAAAAGAAGCGCTGATCGCCGCCACTCGGGAGATTCCGCCCCGGGCAGAGGCGAACGTCGCCGACGCGGTGCGCGGCTGGACCGCCCTTTACCCCACCGCCCTAGCGGCGTTCAACGAGGTCAAAGCCGGCTACGAACCCGGCAAGGTGAACTCCGTCGTGCTGCTGACGGACGGCCGTGACGAGTGGCCGGAGGGCAGTGAGCCGGAGATGACCCTGGACGAGCTGCTCGACGCGCTGCAGGCCGGCTACGACCCCGCCCGTCCGGTGCACATCATCACTATCGGGATCGGACCCGAAGCCGATGCCGATGCGCTGCGCACCATCGCCGAGGCGACAAACGGCACGCACCACATCGCCCGCGACCCGTCAGACATCGAACAGGTGTTCCTTGAGGCGATGGTAGCCCGCCAGCAGCGCTGAACAACGCCCTGCGATGGCTTCGGCGCGCCTGCGCGCCGAATGCCGGCTCGCCACGTAACGTCGCATGACATGGCCGATGGGTGGCGTCCCCTGGCGCTCGGTGGCATCGTCCTCGTGGTGATCCTTACCCCGGCCTTCCGTGACGCAGAACCTGCCGAAGCGGAGGAGCCGAGCATCACGCCGGCGGCTGCCGAGCAGGAGAACGAGCCTGCTCCGACTGATCCCCCGGCGGCGTCCCAAACCGCCGTCGAGGGGGCTCCCGTGCCGGAAGTCGATGGCTCCGGCACTCGCCTGCTGGCCGGTGGCGACGGCGCGATGGCTGTCGCGTTGACCTTCGACGACGGGCCCCATCCGGAGCACACCGAACAGGTTCTGGCCGTGTTGCGCGACCGGCAGGTCGTCGCCACGTTCTGCTTGGTCGGCGGGCCGGCGAGGTCCAACCCGGACTTGGTCAAGGCGATCGTGGCTGACGGCCATGTGCTCTGCAACCACACCGTCGACCACGACATGGGCTTGCGGCACAAGAGCGACGGCGAGATCACCAGCGACCTCGAGGACACCCAAGCCGCGATCCTCGCGGCCGCGCCGGACGCGGACATCAGGTTCTTCCGTGCGCCGGGCGGCAACTTCGCCACGAACCTCAACTCGACCGCAGCCGCGCTCGGCTTCACCCCCCTGGGCTGGAGCATCGATACCCGCGACTGGCAAAAGCCCGGTGCGGCCGCGATCCGCGACACTGTGCTGACGCAAATCCATCCGGGAGCGGTAGTTCTCATGCACGACGGTGGTGGCGACCGTTCGCAGACCGTGTCGGCGCTTCCAGAGATCATCGACGGACTGGCCGAGCTGGGGTACAGCTTCGTGGTGCCCTCGACATGAAACGCGCCTACGCGGCCGTCGACCTCGACGGTGTCGTGGCCGACGTCCGGCACCGGTTGCACCATCTGGCAGGCGGACGCAAGGATTGGGACGCGTTCTTTGCCGGGATCGCGGACGATCCGGTGCATCCGGAAGGGCTCGCGGTGGCCAAGGAGCTGGCTCGCGAACATGAGCTGGTGTACCTCAGCGGCCGCCCCGAGCGGACCCGGGCGGCTACCGAGCAGTGGCTCGCCCGGCATGGCGCCCCGGCCGGCACCGTGCTGTTGCGGCCCGACGGCGATCGCCGGCCGGCCCGCATCACCAAGATCGGGATCTTGCGCCGGCTGGCCCGCGAGCGGCCCGTCGCCGTGCTCGTGGACGACGACGCCGCAGTGTGCCGCGCCGCGCGCGAAGCCGGCTTCACCGTCATGGAGGCCACCTGGAGCCGCCCCGACGCGACGCTATTCGAGGCTCAGGAGCGGCTCGGCGAGACCTGAGTCGGGTTGAGGGACGGGTCGTGGAGGTGACACGCCACGTCGACGCCGTCGAGTGCGAGCAGTCCAGGGTCGATACCTTCCCGGAATCGGACGACCAACTCGTCGCCTTCGGGACTGATGCCCGCAACGCCGCGCCAGATCGGGTCGTCGGGCATTTCGGCTCTCGTGGCGTCGAACAGAGCCGTGAGCTCGTCGATCGATCGTCCCGAGGGGGTTGGCAGGCGTACCTCGGCCTGTCCCGGTGCCACGTCGTCGAGCGCGGCCACGAGCGGCGCCTCGTTCGCCAGCGCCTCCTCGCCCAGGTCGATCCACCGCAGCTCGAACAGAGCCCGCAGGTCGCGGGCTTCCCAGCCGCACGGCTCGAACGCGAACGGGCAACGCGGGTGGAACGAGCAGCCGTGAGGCGGCGCGGCCGCATCCGGAATCTCGCCGCGCGGCAGGTCGCGTGGCACCATCCGATCCGGGTCGGGGTCCGGGATGGCCCTGAGCAGCGCTTTGGTGTACGGATGTTTCGGGTCCGCGAAGATCTGCTCGGTGGGACCGAGCTCTACCACGCGGCCGAGATACATGATGGCGACCCGGTCACAGAAGAACTTCGCCGTCGCCAGGTCGTGCGTGATGTAGACGTAGGTGAGATCGAGATCGCGCTTTAGATCCAGCATGAGCTCGAGAATCTTCGCGCGAACGCTCATGTCGAGCATCGAGATGGGCTCGTCGGCGACGAGGAGTTCCGGACCGCAGATGATCGACCGGGCGATCACGGCGCGTTGCTTCTGCCCACCGGACAACTCGGACGGCAGCTTGGTCAGGAACTGCCCGGCAGGGCTAAGACCGACCCGTTCGAGCGCTTGGACGACCCGTTGGCGGAGCTCGTCCTTGTTGCGGACGAGCTTCTGGATCCGCAGTGGGTGGCCTATCGCCGTCTGCAGGTCCATGGCCGGGTTGAGCGCTGCATGCGGATCCTGGAACACCATCTGCAACCGTCGGCGCAGCGGGCGCAGCCGCCGCTCCGGCAGTTCGGCGATGTCCTGACCTCCGTACTCGATGGTCCCCGCGGTGGTGCGCACCAGGCCCAGTAGTGCCCGGCCCAACGTGGTCTTGCCACTACCGGATTCACCGACCAATCCCAGCACTTCACCGCGACGTAGATCCAGGTTGACGCCGTCGACGGCCTTGACCGTATCGCTCGCGCCGCCGACGAGGCGCGCAAGCGCACTAGCGCGCAGCTCGAAGTGGACCTCGACGTCGCGCATGGAGATGAGCACCTCGTCGCGCGCTGTGCCGCCGCTGGACGGCGCGTTCGAAGCCGACGGGTCGGCAACGCTCGAACCGTCGTCGGGGATGTTCGCAGCAGGTGTCCCCTGCACCTCAGGCCTCGTCGGCAACGGTGATCTCCTCCCGGATCAGGGGCTCGCGGCCGCCATACGGAATGAGCTCGTCCGGGCCGTGCAGCCAGCACTCGACCCGTTGCTCGCCGACGTCCATCGGCTGCGGGAACCGCTCCCGGCAAACCTTCATCGCCTCCGGGCAGCGAGGATGGAACCGGCAGCCGGCAGGAGGATCCACCAGGTCGGGAGGGGCCCCCGGAATGTAGTGCAGCCCGGTCGTGGACAGCGAGATCGTCGAGCGCAGCAGCTCGCGGGTATACGGATGCTGGGGCCTGGCGAACACGTCGCGCACCGGGCCCTGTTCGACGATGCGTCCGGCGTACATGACGGCCACCCGGTCGCACGCCTCGGCGACTATTCCGAGATTGTGCGTGATGAACAGCAAGGCGGTGTTGAAGTTGCGGCGCAGATCGGCCAGGATCCGGATGATCTGCGCCTCGACGAGTACGTCGAGGGCGGTGGTCGGCTCGTCGGCGACCACGAACGAAGGCCGCAGCACGAGCGCGAGCGCCATCATGATGCGCTGGCGCATGCCACCGGAGAACTCGTGTGGGTACGCCCGGTAGCGGGTGGGCGGGATGCCCATTCCGCGCAGCGCCTCGAGGGCGCGGTGGCGGGCGTCATCGGGGTTGAGGTCTGGTTCGTGCGCCCGGAGCGTCTCCTCGAAGTGGTCAGAGATCCGCAGCAGCGGGTTGAGCCGGGTCAACGGCTCCTGGAAGATCATCCCGAGATGTGGGCCGCGGAGCGCCTGGATCTCGCGCGGTCGAAGACCGACGAGGTTCGTGTCGCGGTAACGGACTTCGCCGGCGACCTTCGCCCCATCCGGCAGCAGCCCCAGCAGGCCGCGACCGAGCGTGGTCTTCCCGCATCCGGACTCGCCGACCAGGCCGAGCGTCTCCCCCGGACCAACGTCGAAGGTGACCCCGTCGACAGCTCGCACCGGCCCGGATTCGGTGCCGTACCAGACGCGCAGGTCGCGGGCGCTGAGCACCGGTTCGGTCACTAGGGCACCATCCTTCCTGCGGACGCCTTGATGGTGTTCGTAGAAGGGACTCGGCCGGGACCGAGGTGACGGCTGAGTTCGGTCGCCCTTCGAGGGCCTCGATGACACCGCCGCCCTCGGTCCTGCCGGGGTCGCAGACCGGCTTCAGGAAGACGCGCCGCAGAGCGCCAGTTAGTGACCGTCCGGTGGTCGATCCCGTGGCTGAGTCGTCGCTGCCAAGCCAAGGAGACTCGTTGTCTGTTCAGGAGAGCCCCGAACCCGTCTACGTCGGTCTGGATTGGGCCGCTGTGATCCACGCGGTGTGCGTGATGAGCGCGGCCGGGGAGGTGCTGGCTCAGCTCGCGATCGAGCACACCGCAGAGGGGATCGCGTCGCTGATCCGTCGGCTCGCCAAGTACGGCGAGCCGGCTGATGTCCAGATCGGGATCGAGCGCCCTAATGGGCGCCTGGTCGACCTGCTTCTGGATGCCGGCCATCCGGTGGTCCCGGTCACCCCGAACGCGATCAAGACCTGGCGGGAGGGCGAGGTGATCTCCGGGGCGAAGTCCGATGCCGGCGACGCGATCGTGATCGCGGAGTACCTGCGGCTGCGTCACCACCGGCTGCATCCGGTGCAGCCCTACTCGGTCGAGACCAAGGCGCTGCGTACCGTCGTCCGCACCCGCGACGAGATCGTCGACATGCGGGTGGCCGCCACCAACCAGCTCGCCGCGCTGCTGGACGACCACTGGCCCGGCGCGAAGGAGATCTTCGCCGACATCGAGTCCCCGATCAGCCTGACTTTCCTGCGCCGCTACCCCACAGCGGCGGCAGCCGCCCGCCTGGGCCACAAACGCCTCGCGGCGTTCCTGGTCAAGCACGGCTACTCGGGCCGTCGCTCCGCCGCCGTGCTGCTGGCCCGGCTGCGCCACGCGCCGGCCGGCACCACCGACCCCGTGCTCACCGAGGCCATCCACGACGCCGTGCTGGCGCTGGTCACCGTGCTCGAGGCGCTCAACACCGCCGGCAAGAACCTGGACCGGTCGGTGGCCGCCCACCTCGGGGAACATCCGGACGGCGTGGTCTTCACGTCGCTGCCAAGGTCGGGTCAGATCAACGCCGCCCAGATGCTCGCCGAGTGGGGCGACTCCCGAGCAGCCTACGACCACCCGGACGCCGTCGCGGCCCTGGCCGGGGTGACCCCCGTGACCAAAGCATCGGGCAAACAGCGCGCCGTCCACTTCCGCTGGGCCTGCAACAAACGCTTCCGCCAGGCCATGACGATCTTCGCCGACAACAGCCGACACGCCAGCCCCTGGGCCGCCCACATCTACGCCCAGGCCCGCGCCCGCGGACACGACCACCCCCACGCCGTGCGCATCCTCGCCCGCGCTTGGATCCGGGTGATCTACCGCTGCTGGCACAACAACCAGCCCTACAATCCAGACCTCCACGGTGGAGCCCAGAAACTGCCCACCGCGGCCTGAGGTTGACTCAGGAAGTGTCATTGACCCACCGCCAGTATGTAGGATTACTAGCTATCCCGATAGGAGTAGGATACCTACTTATGAGGCCGGATGCGCAAGCCCTCAAGGGTCACCTCGACGTGCTCTTGCTCGCCGCGCTTGCCGCCGGGCCGCTGCACGGCTACGCGATCAAGGAGGCGCTGCGGGAAGGCAGCGGCGGCCGCTTCGACCTTCCCACCGGCACCGTGTACCCGGCGCTGCACCGGCTCGAGCGGGCGGGGCTGATCGCCGGCTCGTGGTCGGTCGTCGACGGGCGGCGCCGCCGCAGCTACCGGCTTACCGATGACGGCGAGAGCAAGCTTGCCGGCGAACGAGCCAACTGGCGCGAGTTCGCGCAGGCTGTCACAGGGATATTGGAGCGAAACCCGTGGCCGGTCACCAGCTGATCGATGACTACCTGGCCGAGCTGGCACGGCGGCTGCCGGCCGACGACGTCGATGAGCTTGCCGACGGCCTCGAAGAGGCCTTCCGGCGCCACCAACGACGCGGCCTATCCGCGGCCGGCGCAGCAGCGGCCGCCACTTCTGAGTTCGGTAATCCCGATCTGATCGTCAGGGAATTCATCCGCCAGGCGCCTGGACGGCGAGCCGCCCTCGCCCTGTTGGCCAGCGGGCCGCTGTTCGCCGGCCTCTGGGGATCGTCGCTGATCAGCGCCCAAGCGTGGACCTGGCCGATTCCGCTCGGTGCCGCGGTGGCGTTCGGAGCCACCCTGCTCGCGGTCGTCGCCACTCTGGTTGCCGCCGCCCTCAGCCGCAGCTACCAGCGCACGAAACTTACCGGGCCGGCATGCGCCCTGCTGGCTGCGCTCGACGGCGCGATGATCGCCGCCATCGCCATGACCGCGCCGGCACTGAGCTGGCCGATGGCCCTGGCCATACCTGCCAGCATTGTCCGCATCGGACTCGCGGTCCGCACCGTTCCGCGCATTCTCGCGCGCTAGTTCATGGCGTCGCGGCGGGCGTGAAAGAACGCCCTCTCGGCCGCGTTCTCCGTGCGCGCCATCGCCCTGTCGTACGCCTGCGCGGCGTCGGCGTTGCGGCCAAGCCTGTTGAGCAGGTCGGCACGGACGGCGTGGAACACGTGGTAGCCATCGAGGTCCAGCCCATCGACCACCGCGAGCGCGACGTCAGGGCCGTCGACCTCGGCCACGGCGACGGCCCGGTTGAGCGCGACAACGGGGCTCGGCGCGATGGCCATGAGCTGGTCGTACAGGGCAAGGATCTGTCGCCAGTCAGTGGCGGCCGCGGTCGGCGCATCGCTGTGTACGGCATTGATCGCGGCCTGGATCTGGTACACGCCCGGCTGGTCACGTCGCAGGCACTCACGGACGATGGCCTGGCCCTCGGCGATGAGGTCGCGGTTCCACCGGCTGCGGTCCTGGTCGGACAGCAGGACCAGGTCGCCGGCCGGGCCGGTGCG